>Ga0102928_1001314_pt1 | contig 15652 bp, 13 predicted proteins | sample SalPonR1_B_D1_MG_FD_78504 | JGI IMG/M metagenome (GOLD analysis project Ga0102928, IMG submission 78504) | Salt pond soil microbial communities from South San Francisco under conditions of wetland restoration - Salt Pond MetaG R1_B_D1_MG | ecosystem: Environmental > Aquatic > Marine > Intertidal...
CGCGCCGTCATGATCGGCTGATCCGCGATTCCTCTTTCCGCGCGAAATTCGTCGCGGCGGGAGGGCAGGAGCGATTTAGCCGTGTCTGCTGGGCAGGTCTCTGGACTGCCGGTACTTTGGAATGTTTCCGCGAAGCCCTTTCGCGAGGGCTCTCAGTTTGGCTCCAAGCGTGGGCGATATGAATTGGAGAGCTTCGATGCCGTAGCGCCCCAGTTCGAAGGGATGCATCGCAAAGCTGAAGATTTTCAGATAGATGCGCCACGGTGCAACGACATCCGGGTGGCGGCGGGCGATTTCGCAAAGGTGCACGAGGAAGTTGATCCGTTCGAGCGAGGAGAACCTGCTGCTTGTCGTCCCTTGCCATCGCGCCCGCGCGTACCTGTCCCTGAGCGCCATTGACTGCCGTTCGTGAATCCTGTTGTAAAAGACAGCGTCTTCGTCGAGCCGCAGCTTTCCTAGGATCATCATCTCAGCGATCAGGGCGCAGTCGGACCCGTAGTAGTTCTTCCGGTGCAGGCTCGAGCGCGCAAGTTGCTCCGTTCGGAACAATCCGAAGATCGGAAAGCAGCTGCCGCTTCCCTTCAGAGTCCGGAAGAAGCGCTGCTGCGGTTCGTCGAAGAGCGTCTCGCGCATGGCCCACCCCTGCATCGGGATCTCGCGCCCGTCAGCGTCGATGCACTGGGTCCGGCCGAAGGCGATGCTTACGGAAGGGTCGGCGTCGAGGATTGGAACCGTCCGCTCGAGGAAGTTCGGGCTCAGCGTGTCATCGTGCGCGGCCCATTTGACGTATCGGCCACGAGACAACTCGTAGCCCAAGTTGTAGTTTGCGGCCGCTCCGATGTTTTCCTCGTTGCGGACATAGCGGATCCGCCCATCGCGTCTCGCGAAATCCCGCACGATTGGTTCAGTCCGGTCAGTCGATGCGTTGTCGGTAACGATCAACTCGAAATCCGGAAATGTCTGCCCAACGATGGAATCTATCGCGTCCGCAATGAAGTTCTCGCCGTTGTGGACAGGCATGCAGATGCTGACCGTCGGAGCTCCTGTTACAGTCATCTGCCCCTCCCGCCGCTCTGCTCCATTGCCGTCGTGGCCAGCGGTGCTTGCGAGAGGCCGCCGATCTCTGCCGATACGCCGAGCTCGGCGCATGCTTTACGGATTTCCGGCAGATAGATGTCGTTCATCACGATGATGCGGTCCGGCCCCACCTGCGCGAGAGCCTCGGGCGGTCCGATCGGGACCGAAAGTCCGGGGGCAAACTTGCCACCTCGGTGCGGATTTATGTCGACGATGCCGGCGACTCGGTCTGCGACATCCAGTGTTTTCAGAAACGCGACGCATTTGGAACCGGAGCCCCAGATGGCGATTCGGCGCCCTCCATCCGTCTCACGTTGGATCGTCTCCCGCCACGTGCGCGTGACGTTCCGCACCCCGGCGCTGAAGCGGTCAATGTCTATTGCTGTTTCGCCCGGCGTCTCCTCTATCTCGAAAAAGCGATCCTGCGATGGGTCGAGACTGCCCTCGAGAACGAGATACTGGTTCTCGTACTCCCTTCGGAGATCGGTGACGGAGAACCCGGCCCGACGGACTGCAGCCGCCAGCGAACCTGCAGTGAAGTAAGAACAGTGCTCGAAGTAGATATCCTCAAAAGCAATATCTCGCCAGACCCTTGTGGCGTCAGGCACCTCGATGCAGAGGACCGTGCCGGTATGCTGTTCCGCATGACGCCTCATGAGGCGGAGCATCTCGTGAACCGGCTGGATGTGCTCGAGCGTGTGGCGGCAACAGAGGAGGTCACACGACAGATCGATATGCGCCGGACCATAGTACTCGGGTATAAGTCGCATGCGACCGTGCGACGGCGGCGGAACCCTGCCCTCCACCCCGCTCGGGTCGATCCCCGTCGCCTCGGACATCCCTGCTTCCAGCAGGAGATGTAGGAAATCTCCTTTCGAACAGCCGATCTCGACGACGGAGCCCTTATCTAGTCCGTGCCTTCGCACGAGGCTCCGCGCCAACGTCCCTGCAAACGAATTGAAAGTGGCGGAGAAGCTCTGCTGATCCTCATAATTCGGCGCGTAGGCGGACCACTTGGGGTCGAAGGCGGTGTTGGTGACGAAGCCGCATCCTTTGCATAGAGAAAGGCTAACGGTTCCGGACGGGAAGGCGCGCGCTTCGGGCGCAGTGCGGAGCATTAGGCAACTGTGCACCGGCACCGGGCCGACTTCGTAAAAGCTCGGGCCCAGGTCGTGCCCGCAGCAGGGGCAGTCGGTTATCGTACCGGCGGTTTTGAACGGCGATTGTTCGGTCATCCCGGTGAATACTCTCCTTCCGCAACAACCTCTCGAACTTCAGGCACGGGAACGATGAAGCGCCCCCCCGTGGAGAGCCAGTCCCGGTTCTCCGCGACGATCTCGTCGGCAAAATTCCACGCGAGTAGGAGGACGGCGTCCGGCTTTCTGTTTCGCATTTCATCTGGAGAGACGATTGGAACATGCGTCACGGGCATATTGAGTCCGTGTTTACGGGCGCTCCTGTCGGCGATGAACGCGAGATCGCGCTGACCGATACCGAACACGTGCATGAGAGTAGTTGCCTTGGCCGCCGCGCCGTATCCGGCGACTGTTCTGCTTTCGGACTGAAGCCTGTCCAGAACCGCCCGTGTTTCGCGCCGAAGCCGTTCGATTTTTTCCAGGAACGGGCCGTAGACGGCTACATGGCGAACGCCGCGCCGCTCCTCGTCGGCGAGCATCCGGTCCAGCCGCTCCGTCCTTCCAGGTGACTGCCCGACGAAGAGCCGGAGCGATCCACCGTGCATCCACACTCTCTCGACGTCGTTGAGATGCAGTCCATGCCTTTCGAAAAGGGGGACCAAGGACGTCAGCGAGAGATAGAGAAGGTGCTGGTGATAGATCGTGTCGAAGGCGCCACCGTCGAGCATGTCGAGAAGGTACGGCGCCTCGATCACCGCCAGTCCGTCTTCCGCCAGAATCGATGCAATTCCGTCGACGAAGTCGTTCACGTCGGCGACGTGCGCGAGGACGTTGTTGGCCAGAAAAACCCTGGCCGACCTTCCCTCGGCCGCCAGCCGCTTCGCCAGATCCGCACCAAAGAAGTCGTGCACAGTTTCAATGCCCTTCTTGCGGGCAATACAGACGGGCCCGTCTGCCGGATCTATTCCAAGCACCGCAACTCCGGCATCGTGAAAATTCTTGAGCATATAACCGTCGTTCGAGGCTGCTTCGACGACAAGGTCATCCGGCCCGAGATCTTGGGCCGCGATGATTGCTTCTGCGCTATCGGCGAAATGCTTCATGAGCCCCCGCGATACGGACGAGTAGTAGGGATACTCGGGCCCGAACAGGATACGCGGCGCCACCGTCTCACGGATTTGGCAGAGCGCGCAGGAATTGCAGTGCAAGAGCGTCAGCGGTGCAACGTAGTCTTCCTCGGTCGTCTCGGGAGCAACCAGCCGATCGGCGAGAGGGGACTCGCCGAACGCAATGACCTCAGCCAGATCGGACGAGCCGCACGATCGGCAGCAGTCGTTGGCAACATGCGGAGCGAGTCTTGTCATGCTACCTTGGCCGTGATCCGCCGCAGCTGCGCGTCGATCTCCCCACGCGCGATCTGCCCCCTTATATGAGCGACGCGCTTGTAGGTCTCCCCTTCGAAATCGGAGACGTTGACACGATGTGCGCGGAAAGCATCTCGAAGTTCTGCCACACCTTTCCGGACGGTCCACGCAGGCGTGAAACCGAGACGCTGGATCTTGCGGCAATCCACGCGGTATGTGCGTTTATCGACGATGTGGTCTTTCGAGAAGGTGACTTCGGCCGCGGGTACTGCTTTGTGAACGATAGCGGCAAGGTCCCGGATCTGCATGCAGTCCTCGTTCCGCCCGACGTTGAAAGCCTCCCGATGCACCAGATCGCGTGGCGCCTCAAGGGCCACGAGGAATGCCTGAGCCATATCCTCTGCATGGACGAGCGGACGCCAGGCGCTGCCGTCGGACTTGAGCCGGATCTGTCCTGTCGCCATCGCCCATGCGGTCAGATTGTTCGCGACGAGATCGAACCTGATGCGCGGCGACATGCCGTAGGCCGTGGCGCTCCTGAGATAGACCGGCGTGAAGTGGTCGCCGGCAAGAAGATCGAGCCCCTCCTCGCACCGGACTTTCGAGACTGCGTAGGGCGTCACTGGTTTGAGCGGTGATGCCTCGTCGAGCCAGTCTTCCCCGGCCGCTCCATAGTTGGAACAGCTTGAGGAGAACACGAAGCGTTCTACGCCGGCCGCCTTTGCATGGGCCGCGAGCCTCAGCGTCGCCTTCGTGTTGATCTCCTCGGTCAGTTCGGGATCGAGATCGCCAAGCGGATCATTCGACAAACCCGCCAGATGGACGACCGCGTCAAATCCCTGCAGGTCGGCCGCGGCCACGTCGCGGATATCCTTTACGATGTCGGGCGCCGGCACGACGCCGTCGCCAAAGTCGCAGCTTCCAAAAAGATCGCAGTCGAGGCCGGTCACACGATGCCCCGCCTTGCGGAGCATCGGGACGAGAACCGACCCTATATAGCCGCGATGGCCGGTGACGAGTATGTCCATGTGCCGTTGTCCCACGTAACCCAAGGTGCGTTTCCGGACTCCCAGAGCGCTTCCAGCTTCTGTTTGTCGTTGAGCGTGTCCATGCATTGCCAGAATCCGGCATGCTGGTAGGCCATCAACTGGCCTTCGCGTGCGAGGCGCTGGAGCGGTTCCTTCTCAAAGAGAGTGTCCGGGCCGTCGATGAACTCAAAAACCTCGGGTTCCAGAACGAAGAACGCACCGTTGATCCAACCTTCGGACGCATACGGTTTCTCCGTGAAGTCGATCACCTGCGTCGAGTCCAGACGCACGTGACCGAAGCGGGCCGGCGGCCGCACGACGGTCACAGTGGCGAGCTTGCCATGCCCCTTGTGGAACGCGAGGAGCGCGTCAAGGTTCACGTTCGAAAGGCCGTCGCCCCATGTCAGCATGAACCGCTGGTTTCCGATCGTGTCCTTGAGCGCCTTGATGCGCCCTCCGGTGTTCGTTTCGGCTCCGGTTTCAACCAGATCGACGCCCCAATCAGGCACACTCAGAGGGCGTCGCTTGACTTCTCCGCTCCGTGTCGACACGCGCAGATCGCCATCCAACATCGCCATGTCGAGGAACCAGCGCTTAATGACGCTTCCCTTGTATCCCAGAGCAACCGCGAAGTCCGAATATCCAAAAGTGTAATAATGCATCATGATGTGCCAGAGGATCGGTTTACCCCCAATCTCGATCATCGGCTTGGGACGATAGACTGTCTCCTCGGCGAAGCGGCTACCTTTGCCCCCCGCCAGAATTGCTACTTTCACTTGCGTACCCCCTTACCAGCAACTTCCCCTCAAGCGAGAGTAATGGTCTCGCCGCACTGCTCAAGTAAGAACGCTAGGCATCGCGGGTTATCCACAATCCAGTAGGCTTGCAGAAGTGGATCTCGCACTGCGAAGCGCTGCGACAAATCGGTTGAAAAGGCGGTCGCCACACATCCGGATCAGCGCAAGCGGCTGAATGAAAAAGACTAAAAGCGTTTTCGGCGATAAGGTCATGTGATCGGCGATGTCCGCTGGTCCGCTCGTTTCGCTGCAGCTATTCGGACCACAGCTCCCCATCAGACAGTCCGGGATCTGGAAACAGAAAGCGATCCGATTCGTTTTGTTCACGAAGTCATTGGAAACCGGCGGCTAAGCACCAGACTCACCTCACCTCACCTCGCCGCTTCCGCACGCCGCCCAGACCGCGCCGCGACGTATCATCTCGGTTACCTGCGGCACTCTCAGGTCGTCGCGCGTGTGGCCGATGGAGCAAAAGAATATCCGCCCCCGGTCCCACCGCCGTGTCCCGACCAGCGGGATCACGCTGCCTTCGATCCACCAGAGGTGATCGCCGGTGAAGGTCGTGGTCGCCAGCACCTCGTTCGACGGATCGACGAGCATGTAATACTGCTCGGAGGTGAGGCGGAAGCTGCCGATGCCCTCCACGAGCGGATGCCAGGGCTTCGAGATGGTGACGTCGTAGTCGACGAAATCGTCCTCCGGCACCGGATTGTCCGGCCAGCCCGGCGGATGCGCGACGAACTGGCCTCCAATCAGGAAACGGTAGGTCGGACGATCACGGAACGATCAGGGAGAGCAGGCCATCCTCTTCCGCCTTCGCCATGTCGCCGAATCCCGGCTGATGAGAGGACCGCGCGGACGACCAGATCGGGACGATGAGAAAGAGCGCAGCCTTCATCGGCGCTCTTTTCTCATGGCGCCGACACCGCGGCGCGCGCTCCCTGGCTCGAAGGCATCAGGCGACCTTGTCACCCGAAATTCCGGAGATCGCCTGGACCAGCCCGTCCTCCGTCACCTCTTCCGACGTGAATTCGCGCATGATCCGCCCGTGATACATCGCGACGATCCGGTCGGAGACGTGAAGGACCTCGGGCATTTCAGAGCTGACCACGATGACGGCGTAGCCCTGTTGCGCGAGCCCCCGGATCAGGTTGTGGATCTCGGATTTGCTGCCAACGTCGATCCCGCGCGTCGGTTCATCGACGATCAGGACGTTCGGGTGCATCGACAGCCACTTGCCGATCACGATCTTCTGCTGGTTTCCGCCAGAGAGATTGCCGACGAGTTGCCTCCAGCCGGGGGTCCGGATGTCGAGCCGGTCGCGGTAGAGATCGAAGATCGCAACCTCGGCGCCGTCGGAGACGAAAGGTCCGGCTTTCAGGTCGTCGACCTGCGGCAATGTCATGTTGTCCCGGCAGTTCATTCCGAGAACGAGGCCCTGCCCCTTGCGGTCCTCCGGGACAAGCGAGATCCCCAGCCGGATCGCATCGACCGGCGAGTTGATCCTGACCTCCTGTCCGTCGAGGAGAATTTGACCGCTGGACGGTGCTCTCAGCCCGAAGACCGTCTCGACGATTTCCGTCCGGCCCGCTCCGACGAGGCCGTAGAAGCCGACGACTTCGCCGCGGTGCACCTTGAAGCTGACGTCCCGGTAGAGCGATCCGCAGCTGAGCCCCCGCACCTCCAGCGCCACGTCGCCGAGCTCGGCGTGCTGGTCGTTCCGCGACAGATCGAGCGACCGGCCGATCATCAGCTGCGTGACCTCGTCCTCGTTCGTGGCCGCCGTCTGCAGGGTGCCGCGATACTGGCCGTCGCGCAGGACGCTGATCCGGTCGGTGATCTTGAAGATCTCCTCCATCCGGTGCGAGATATAGATGATCCCCACGCCCCGCGATCTGAGGTCGGCGATCACGTCGAACAGCACTACCTTCTCGGCATCCGTGAGCGACGCTGTCGGTTCGTCGAAGATCACCGCCCGCGGATCGACTGTCAGCGCCCGCGCGATCTCCACCATCTGCTGGTTGGCGATCGAGAGGTCGCCCACGCGCTTGCGGGCGTCGAAGGAGACGTTCAGGGTCTTGAGAATGCGGTCGGTCTCGGAGAAGAGCTTTTCCCAATCGACCCGCCCGAAACTCTTCCGCGGAAGCTCGCCGAGAAAGATGTTTTCGGCCACCGACAGTTCATCGGCGAGGCTGAGTTCCTGGTGGATGAAGACGACGCCTTTCGCCTTGGCCTCCATCGGAGAGGCCATCACGGTCGGCTGCCGCTCCATGTATATGCGCCCCTCGTCGGGCTGGTAGATCCCGCCAAGGACCTTCATGAGGGTCGATTTGCCCGCGCCGTTTTCGCCCATGAGCGCGTGCACCTCCCCGGGCATGACGGTGAAGGACACGCCATCGAGCGCCCGGACGCCGGGGAATGTCTTCACGATGTTCTCGAGGCGCAGGGCCGGTAGGGTGTCGGTCATATCTTGAGCTCCTCCTTGCCCTTCCGGTTCAGCTGCCGGTCGAGGAACAGGACCGCGATCAGAATGAGACCGATCACCAGATTCACCGTCTCGGTATCCGCTCCGATGTGGCCGAGGCCCTTTCTCAGAAGCTGGATCGCGATGACGCCGCCGATCGTCGAGATGATGGATCCGTAGCCGCCCGCGAGCTTCGTGCCTCCGAGCACCACGGCCGTGATCGCCCAGAGTTCGTACAGCATCCCGTCATTCGGATTCACCGAACCGGACTCGGAGTAGAAGACGACGGCACTGAGCGCGGCGAGAAACCCGATCAGCATGAAGTTGATCAGGAAGTGCGGACCGACACGGATGCCCGCGTTGACGGCGGCTTCCCGGTTGTTGCCGATGGCATAGGCATTCCGGCCGTGCACGGTGCGCGTCATCAGCAGCCACAGCGCAAGCGCTGCGACGAACAGGAACCAGGTCGCGGTGTGGAGACCCAGAAACTGCGCCTCGGCGAAATCGACGAGCGTCCAGTTGAGGTGCGACGTCGGCTGCTCGCCGTTGTACATGAAGACGAGACCCCGGTATCCGAGCATCGACCCCAGCGTGACGATGAAGGCGTCGACGCCGGTCTTCCAGACGATCAGTCCGTTGATCGCGCCGAGAACGGTCCCGGTCAGCAGGGCAAGCATCCATGACACCGGGATCACCCAGTCGCCGAGACCCTGGAAGATCGGCCAAGTCATCGAGTCGAGCAGCACGATTGCCGAGAAGGCGTAGGTCGCTCCGACCGACAGGTCGATATTGCCGTTGATCATGATGATCGTCATGCCGAGCGCGATGATCCCGATCGGCGCCGACTGCTTCAGAAGAAGCAGCATGTTGTCGAAGTCCATGAAGGCCTTTTCGGACACCGACAGGAACTCGCCCGCGATGGAGAAGAAGGCGAGCTCGAACAGGATGAAGACCCAGATCGCGCCCTGCTTGACCAGATTGTTCCGGCTTTCAGCGTTCATGCCCGGCCCCTCATGCGATCGGCGACCAGAGCCGGCCGCGCTTGGCGGCGATGTCGAGCCATACCGCGAGAATGATGATGGCCCATGTCACGACATACTGCGCGTAGAACGCGAGTCCCATGAGAAGAAGGCCGTTCTGGATGAATCCGAGGATCAGGACACCGATCACCGTCTTGAAGATCGTGCCCGACCCGCCGAGAAGCGACGCGCCGCCAAGAATGACCGCGGCGAGCACCTCGAGCTCCATCCCCTGCCCCACGGTGTTCTGGCTGCCCAGCGAACGGCTCGCCTGGAGGAGCCCCGCCGTGGCCACGCAGAAGGCGGAGACGAGATAGGTGTAGAACACGACACGCGCCCGCGGTACGCCCGAGAATGTCGCCGCCGTGCCGTTCCCGCCGACGGCGTAGACTTTCCGCCCGAACGGCGTCTTCGACAGCACGACGCTGAGCACGATCGCCAATCCCGCGAACATCAGGATGGGAACCGGCACACCGGCGATGACTCCCTGACCGAAGACAGAGAACCACGTGCCCTCCTTGTCGGCGATATCCATGTTCTGGCCGCCCGAATACGTCAGCGTCAGCCCGTGGATCGCCGAAAGCATGCCGAGGGTGACGATGAGCGAGTTGAGCTTCAGGTAGCCCACCAGGAAACCGATGAACGCGCCGAGGCCGAGTGTCATCGCGAACATGGCAGGGATCGCGAGCGCCGGCCCGAGCTTGTCGTGAAGATCCAGGACGACGATCGTCGAGAACGACATCATGGAGCCGACCGAGAGGTCGAGATTGCCCCCGATCACGACGAAGGTCACGCCAAGCGCCATCACGCCGAGGATGGCGGATGACCGTATCACGCCGAAGATGTTGTCGACGGCGAAAAATCTCTCGTTGGCAAGGGCGAAGCCGATCATGAAGACGACGAAGGCGATCAGGATTCCCTGACGCGCGACGACGCCGCCTATGTCTCTCTTTCCCTTCGTCAGTTCAGCCATCTGTTCCTCCCCTTCCGGCCGTCCCGGTGTCACTCAGACGAGCGTCATCCCCCCGTCGATCATGATGATCTGGCCGGTCATGTAGTCGCTGTCTCTCGACGCCAGGAACGTCGTGGTTCCCGTGATATCGGCGGGCGTCGCGACGCGCCCCTTGAGGATATCCGCCGAGAACTCCTCCATCGCCTGCCCCGGGCGCTCTGCGGCCCCGATGTCCATGAGGTCGCGATCGACCTGCTCCCACATCTCGGTCGCCACGACCCCGGGCGCGAACCCCGTAACCGTTATGTCATGTTTCGCGAGGTCGCGCGCCGCCGACTGGGTGAGCGACACGACCGCCCATTTCGACGCGCAGTACGGAGCGACGTTGTCAAATCCCTGACGGCTCGCGATCGAGGCTGTGTTGACGATCTTGCCGCCGCCGCCCTGCGCGATCATCTGGCGCGCGGCCTCCTGCATCCCGATGAGGCAACCGAGCCCGTTGATGTTCATCACGAACGCCCAGTTCTCTTCGGTGACATCCATGAACTTGAGAGGACGGTTCACGCCCGCATTGTTGAACGTTACGTCCAGCTTTCCGAAGATCTCGACCGCGTGCTCTATCATCCGCCGCACCTGTGCGCGGTCGGTCACGTCGACGGCGGCATGCGTGACAGCGCCTCCGCCCGCGCACGCACGGGCGGCATTCTCCGATGCAACCCGCGCCGCGCCGTCTGCATCGATATCGGCAAAGCAGACGTCAGCCCCCTCGTCGAGAAGGGCCTCGCCGATGGCGCGACCGATCCCTCGTGCGGCTCCGGTGACGATGCAGGAGCGTCCCGAGACACGTCCCATCGCGCTCCTCCCTGTTCCGTCGGCTGGTTCGCGTACGATTTATCGGAAAGATACGCGGGACACGCACACACGCGCCCCGCGCATCGGGGGAGGACCTTAGAAAACGGGCTTCGTGAACTCGCCCATGTTGTCCTGCGTGATCTTCGGCGTGTCGAAGTAGTTCAGGAACGGCACGTCGTCGCCGTCGAGCACGTCGATGGCGGTCTGGAGCGCGGCCTCGGCGTCATCCACCGGCGACTGGTAGATCGACCCCCAGTAGTCACCGGCTTCCATTGCCTCGTAGCCAACCGAGAAGTTGGTCGCACCGACGAAGACGATACCGTCCTCGCGTCCGGCCGCCTTCGCGGCATTCAGAGCGCCGACGCCCATGTTGTCGTCACCGGCATAGACCCCGTCGATGTCGTCGTACTTTACGAGGAAGGCCTCCATCACCTGCTGCGACTTCTCCCGGTTCCAGTCGCCGGGCTGACTCTCCACCAGTGTCACGTCCGGGCAGACTTCTGGCAGCCGGTCCTGAAAGCCGCCAGAACGCTCGATCGCGGTCGTATAGCCAGGCTGGCCCGTGATCTCGACGATCCGCGCTTCGCTCTCGATGCCAAGCTCCTTGAAGCGGTCGCACATGATCTCGGCCGCGCGTTGACCCTGGGTGATGTTGTCAGGGCCCGAGAAGGACGAAACGAAGTCGAAGCCCTCCTCGGAGATATTGGAATTTGTCACGATGACTGGAATATCTTCCTGAAAGGCCTTCCGCACAGCGGGAATCACGGCCTCGCCGTTCGTCGGCCAGATGATGATGGCGTCGACTTCCGTCTGGATGAGATCTTCCATCTGCGCGATCTGCCGCGCGACGTCGCCGCCGGCGTCAAGCACCACAACACTGACGTCCGGGTTGGCCTCGGCCGCGGCGATGAACGCCTGCTCGTACGTTGTCTGGTAGCTGTCCACGCCCACGTTGTTCTGCGTGATTCCGATGGTCTTGGTCTGTGCCGCGGCAGCGGTGCCGACAAGTGCTGTCGTGCACACCAATGCGACTGTGGCCGATACTTTCATAGTGATAACCTCCCTTGATCCGGTTGTTCCCGGTTGCCGCTCTGGTCCGAGGAATCGGTCCGGGGCAACTTCGACTAGTGATCCCCCTTCAACTGGCCCCGCGGGCCATGGATTTCTATCCGATTCGGATATTTCTGTATCCATTCTGGATTATTCTGGCATACCGGCGCGAGATCCAATCTGAACAAGTTCGGAATGACCTCATGCGCCGCAAAACCACACAGAACACAGCATCGCAGCGACGTAACCCGATGAACACGCAGTCTGCAAGACACATCCATTTTGATGAAAGCGCAAGAGCAGCGCCCGAGCAGAGCGTCGGCCTGTCGAACATCGTCGAGCTGGCTCGCGTGATCGGATTTCTTGAGGAGCTGTGCGTCGAACTCGACAACTCGGTCGAGCCGAACGCGCCGAACCCGTATCTCAACATGATCCTGCATCTCCTCCGGAGCCACATCGAGGGGCGCCTCGTATCGGCCTCATCGATGGTTGCCGCGTCCGGGGCGCCCTATGCGACGGCGATGCGGAAACTCGGCCATATCCAGGAGGCCGGCCTTGTCGAGCAGCGTCCGCGGACCAAGACCGGCAAGAGCTTCTCGCTCCACCCCAGCGCCGGGCTCCTCGAGACCTGGAGCCAGCTCGCCGATCGCATCGAACGTCTCGCCACCGAGAATTTCGGCGACGCAACGTCGAGGAGGACCGCGGACTACTACTTCGGCGGCTCCTACCAGCCGGGCCGGGCACTGATCGCGCCGCCATCGGCCCTGCCGCAACCGCTCAGGCTCGGGGGCGGATTGCGCATTCTCGTCCATGGCGACCCCACCTTCATGGTGATGGAAAACCTGAAGCGCCAGTTCGAGCAGATCGTCGGCACCAATATCAAGCAGAGGGCGTTCTCCATCGACCGGCTGCGAGAGGAGGCGCTTCGCAACGCCACCCGGTCGAGAAGCCTCTACGACCTGATCGCGGTCGACCTCCCGTGGATCGGCGAGTTCGTGAAGAAGGGGGTGGTTCGGCCGCTCAGCGACGTCATGGATATCGAGAGGCTCGATCCGAGCGACTTCCACACCGCAGGCTGGCGTGCGGCACACTGGGATGGCGTGCCATACGGCGCGCCGAGCCAGACGACGCCCGAGTTGATGTTCTACCGGCGCGACTGGTTCGCGAAAGAAGGTCTCGAGGCGCCCGCCACAACCGACGACGTGCTCGCGGCGGCGCGGCGTCTTCATGACCCCCGGCGCGGACGCTATGGCGTCGCCTGGAACGCTGCGCGCGGGACGGCGCTCGGCCACACCTTCATCATGACCTGCGCCGACTTCGGGCAGCCGATCGTCAACCTGCCGCGGATCGCCGGCGGGTTCGACGCAAGCCACCTCGAAACCGCCGACCTCCGGCCGACCATCGACACGCCGCGGGCGCTCCAGGCGGCGGAGTATCTCCTGGCATTGATGGACTATTCTCCGCCGGACATCCTTTCGATGTCCTGGTACGAACGGGTTCGCCCCTTTGCGTCCGGCAAGGTGGCGATGGCCTACGGCTATACCCTTCTCGCCCCCTACTTCGAGCTCGATGAAAGCTGCGAGGCGCACGGGAACACTGCCTACGTGCCTCACCCGCATGGTCCAGAAGGTGTGCCGGTCGCGCCGGTGGGAGGGTATGTCCTCTGCATTCCCGCGAACCTCGGGGACGACCGGGTTCACGACACCGTGGAGGCGCTGGTGGCCTTCACGTCTCCCGAGGCCCAGAAGCTCTACGCCCAGAACGGGAGCCGGACCGCGCCGCGGTACTCCGTCGGCGCCGACCCCGAGGTCAGACGGCTGTCGCCGATCTTCGAGCTCGTCGACCAGATGTCATGGCGCGACGAGCTCCAGTTCTGGCCGCGTCCTCCGATTCCGCAGATCTCCGACATCATCCAGATCTGCGGTCACGAACTGCACGACATGCTCCGCGGCGTCGTCGCTCCGGAAGATGCCCTGTCGCGGGCACAGGCCCGCGCAGAAGAAGAACTTCATAAATCAGTGACGTAGGGAGGATCACATGGACCCCAACCGCTTGGACGGGAAGAACATTCTGATAACGGGGGCGGCCCGCGGCATGGGCGCCTGCAACGCCGAGCATTTCGCCGAGCAAGGCGCGAACGTCTGCCTGGGCGACCTCGACGAGGACGAGGCCCGCGAGGTCGCCGACCGCATCAACGCGCGCGGCAACGGCAAGGCGATCGCAGTCCGGATGGATGTCACCAAGCGCGAAGACAACGCCGCAGCCGTGGCCGCGACGGTGGAGGCCTTCGGAATGGTCAACGTCGGCGTCTTCAACGCCGGCCTCAACAAGCCCCGGTTCTTCATGGATATCGACGAGGACAACTGGGACCTCATCATGGATGTCAACACCAAGGGCATGTGGCTTGGCATGCAGGAGACGGCCCGGCAGATGATCGCGCAGGGCAAGCAGACGTACCCTTACAAGATCATCAACGTGGGCTCCATCGCCTCGCGCAAGCCGCTGCTCGACGTCACGGTCTACTGCACCTCCAAATACGGCTGCCTCGCGCTGACGCATTGCGGCGCGGTCGCGCTCTCCGAGCACAATATCACCGTCAACGGCTATGCCCCCGGCGTCGTCGTCACGCCGCTTTGGGAACAACTCGACAAGGATCTCATCGAGATCGGCTTCAAGGAGCGCGAGGGTCAGGCCTACGAGGACATCGTAAACAACGAGCTGCAGATCAAGCGGGTCTCCTACCCTGACGACATCAAGGGAACGGCCGCGTTTCTCGCCAGCTCCGACAGCGACTACATGACGGGCCAGATGCTTCATATCGACGGCGGGTGGTGCATCCAGTAGCGCGGTCGCCAATGCGCACGGCAAGAACCGGGCGCGCGGCGTTTCGCCGGGCGCCCGTTCGACTTGTCTGTCGCTAACATTCCTCTTGTTTGCGCTAACCTCTTCAACCGGCTGTTTTCATTGAGGAATGCCTCCGGTATCAGCGGTGGGGAGACTTTCCCGAACGCAGAGGAACCGCCGTGGCCATCGACAAGGGTAGGGTTAACCCCGACTTCACGCTCCGTCACCAGGGCATCGAGGGCTACGCGACCGCCTTCTACAACCTCACCGAGCCCGACCTCGTCTCGCACGCGCTGGCCCGCGGCGAGGGCGAGCTCGGCATCGGCGGCACCCTGCTCGTCACCACCGGCACGTTCACCGGCCGCTCGCCCAAGGACAAGCACGTCGTCGTCTCTCCCACCACCGAGGACACCGTCTGGTGGGACCGCAACGCCCGCATGGAGCGCGCCGCCTTCGACCGGCTCCACGCCGACATGCTCGCGCATGCGAAGGATCGCGACCTCTTCGTCCAGGATCTCTACGGCGGGGCCGATCCGGCCTACCGGATCAAGGTGCGGGTCGTCTCCGAACTGACCTGGCACAGCCTCTTCATCCGCCACCTGCTGATCCGTCCCGAGCGCGACGAGCTTGACGGCTTCGCCGCCGACTTCACCATCGTCAACCTGCCGAGCTTCTCCGCCGATCCCGGGCGCCACGGCTGCCGCACCGAGACGGTCATCGCGATCGATTTCGACCGCAAGCTCGTGCTCGTGGGCGGCACCGAATACGCCGGCGAGAACAAGAAGGCCGTCTTCACGCTCCTCAACTACCTGCTGCCCGAGAAGGACGTGATGCCGATGCACTGCTCGGCCAACCACGCCAGGGGCAACCCGGTCGACGCGGCGATCTTCTTCGGCCTGTCGGGCACCGGCAAGACCACGCTCTCGGCCGATCCCAACCGCACGCTGGTGGGCGACGACGAGCACGGCTGGTCGGACCGCGGCATCTTCAACTTCGAGGGCGGCTGCTACGCCAAGACGATCAGCCTCTCGCCGCAGGCCGAGCCCGAGATCCACGCCGCCACCTCGAA
>Ga0102928_1001315_pt1 | contig 15650 bp, 13 predicted proteins | sample SalPonR1_B_D1_MG_FD_78504 | JGI IMG/M metagenome (GOLD analysis project Ga0102928, IMG submission 78504) | Salt pond soil microbial communities from South San Francisco under conditions of wetland restoration - Salt Pond MetaG R1_B_D1_MG | ecosystem: Environmental > Aquatic > Marine > Intertidal...
GTCCGCTGCCGATCGGCGGCGGACCCGGCGCTCTGAACGTCACCTACCACCGCTGGAACGCCGGCACCGAGCAGCTGGACGCTGCAGCCGGGGCCTCGATGCGCTTCGTCATGGACTGGGCCGACGTCGACGGCTTCACGCTGAACCTCGCGCTGGGCCAGTCCGGCCATCCGCTGTCGCCGCATTTCGACGACTTCCTGGCCGACTGGCAATCCGGCACGCCGTGGAGCGTGCCGTGGACCGACGAGGCGGTCGAGACGGCGACGACGGCGACGCTCCGGCTCCGGCCCGCCGCGGAGTGAGCGACCTGCAAGCGCCGGGAATTCGATCGATCGATCCGATCGATGCCAATCTCCGGCGCGAGTGAATCCGCGGTCCGGCCCGTGGTCCAATCTCCATTCAGGCAGTCACCGCGCCGTGTCGCGGCAGTGGTAGATTGCCGCATCGAATCCGCAACCGAATCGAACCTCGAGGAGTGTTTCGACCATGAATGACCCAAGGCAACAAGGCCGAGTTCACGCTGCAACCTACACTGGCACCGCGTCGCGTACCGAGATCGACGACGATGCGCGGCGCGTGCTCCGCAACACCTGGAACCTGCTGGCCATGACGCTGCTGTTCTCGGCCGGCACCGCCGCGCTTTCGCTGAGCCAGGGCTGGGGCCATCCAGGCCTGCTGATCACGCTGGTCGGCTACTTCGGCCTGCTGTTCCTGACCATGGCACTGCGCAATTCGGCCTGGGGCCTGGTCAGCGTGTTCGCCCTGACCGGCTTCATGGGCCTGACGCTGGGCCCGATCATCGGTGCCTACACGACGATGTTCAGCAACGGCAGCGAGCTGGTCATCTCGGCCTTCACCGCCACCGCGGTCAGCTTCGTCGCACTGTCGGCGTTCGCCGTGACGACCAAGAAGGATTTCAGCTTCATGGGCTCGTTCCTGTTCGCCGGCATCCTGGTCGCCTTCCTGGCCGGGCTGGGCGCGTACTTCTTCCAGCTGCCGGCGCTGGCGCTGGCCGTTTCGGCGATCTTCGCGGTGCTGATGTGCGGCCTGATCCTGTTCCAGACCCAGCAGATCGTCCAGGGCGGCGAGCGCAACTACATCATGGCCACGGTGACGCTGTTTGTCTCGATCTACAACCTGTTCACCAGCCTGCTGCACCTGTTCGGCTTCGCCTTCGGCGAAGAATGAGCAGCGTCCGGCCGGTCCGCTCACGGGCCGGCCCCGGATTTGGCCCCCGCTCCCGGGGCTGGTAAAATCCAGTTTTTACGCCTCCGCCGGTGCCCTGCGCCGGCGGCTTGCATTTCCGGAGGTAGAACGATGTCCACGATTCTCGAAAAGCTGGCCGAGCTGCGCGCCAGCGGCGGCGAGGTCCGCACCCACGGCCTGCCCGACGGCCGCATCGAACACTTCGCGGCGCGCGACTCGCGCCTGCACCAGGCGGTCGACCAGGCGCTGAGCGTTGCTCAATGCTGGAAGTCCGCCTATCCCGAACTGTGGGCCGCCGACGACGTCGAGCAGCAGAAACAGCTCCAGTCCGGCTATGTCAATTTCTACGCCGACGATGCCGTCAATCCCTACGTGGCGCTGGCCGCCAAGGGACCGTGGATCGTGACCACCAAGGGCGCCGTGCTGCACGACTCCGGCGGCTACGGCATGCTGGGCTTCGGTCACGCCCCGGACCCGGTGCTGGCGGCGATGAATCAGCCGCACGTCATGGCCAACGTCATGACACCGAGCTTCAGTCACCTGAAGTTCGTCGAGGTGCTGCGCGCCGAGCTCGGCCACACCCGCAGCGACGGCTGCCCGTTCGAGCGCTTCCTGTGCATGAACTCCGGCTCCGAGTCGGTGACCGTGGCCGGCCGCATCGCCGACATCAACGCCAAGGCGATGACCGATCCGGGCGGCGCGCGCGAGGGCGCCACGATCAAGCGCCTGTCGCTGACCGGCGGCTTCCATGGCCGCACCGACAAGCCGGCCCGCTATTCGGACTCCACCCGCAAGACCTACAGGGCCCATCTGGCGTCGTTCCGCGGCGACGAGGGCCTGGTGACCGTGCGGCCCAATGACTGCGATCATCTGCGCGAGATCTTCGAGCAGGCCGAGCGCGACAACGTGTTCTTCGAAGCCGCCTTCGTGGAGCCGGTCATGGGGGAAGGCAATCCGGGCGCGGCGCTCGACCCCGAGTTCTACGCGCTGGCCCGCGAATTGACCGAGCGGCACTGCACGCTGCTGCTGGTCGACTCGATCCAGGCCGGCCTCCGCGCGCAGGGCGTGCTTTCGATCGTCGACTACCCCGGCTTCCAGGACCTGCCGGCGCCGGACCTGGAAACCTGGTCGAAAGCCCTCAACGCCGGCCAGTACCCGATGTCGGTGCTGGGCATGACTCCCAGGGCCGCGGCCATCTACCGCAAAGGGGTGTACGGCAACACCATGACCGCCAACCCCCGCGCACTGGACGTCGGGACCACGGTGCTGTCGATGATCACCCCGGAGCTGCGCCGCAACATCGTCGAACGCGGACGCGAGTTCGTCGAGAAGTTCGAACGGCTTCAGGACGAACTCGACGGCCGGATCACCCGGGTCCAGGGCACCGGACTGCTGTTCTCGGTCGAGCTGGACGGCAGCCGGTACAAGGCCTACGGCAGCGATTCCACCGAGGAATACCTGCGGATGCACGGCATCAACGTCATCCACGGCGGCGAGAACTCGCTGCGCTATACCCCGGCCTTCGGCACCACCTCCGAGGAAGTCGACATGATCGTCGACGCCACCCGCGACGCTCTGCTCAACGGCCCGGTCAAGCAGGTCGACCAGGCCGCCTGAGCCGGTCCCGGCTAGGCTGGTGGGCCATGAAAAACGCCCCGGTATCTGCCGGGGCGTTCTTCGTTCCGCGGCCCTCGCCGGCGAGCCGCGTCGGAAGCCGGCGGGTCAGAACCTGAAGTGCAGCGACACGCCGCCGTTCCAGTACGGAATGTACGGGACGTAGGGCACCGGCGGTCGGAATACCACGCGCGGACCATGGGCCGGGTGGCGGTAATGGCCCCGGTACCGGGGCGGCGAGCCATGACGGTAGCGGGACCTATGCCCGTCGCGATACCGATGCCGGTAGCCGTGGCGATATCCAGCGCCATACGGAGGCCGATGGCCATGGCGCGGCCCGTAGTGGTGTTTGTAGCGATATCCGTAGTGCGATCCATGACTGCGATGAGCGTAGCCCGGCGCGTAGCCGTAGGGACCGCCGTGATGGCCCGGGGGACCGTAGCCGGGCCCTCCGGCCGTGGCCAGGGCCGAGACGCCGAGCAAGGCAGCAGCCGTGAAGGAGAGAACCCAGTGCATGCGTTTCATGTCGGCCTCCGGGCCTTTGGGGACGGGTACACTCTAGGCCGCCCACGCTGAATCAGGACTGAATCGATGCTGGAACTCCACGCCCATGAAGGCGGCATCCGCGAATTGCGGCTGGCCCGCCCGCCGGTCAACGCCTTGAACCCGGAGCTCATCGCCACCCTGCTCGAGGCCGTGCGCTCGGCCCAGGACGACGGCACCGAGGCGCTGGTACTGTCCGGCCGGGAGGGCCTGTTCTCGGCTGGCCTGGACCTGCCCGAACTGCTGGCGCTGGATGCCGACGGCATGCGCGCGTTCTGGGGCGACCTGTTCGGCCTGCTGGAGGCGCTGGCGTGCTCGTCGATTCCGGTCGTCTCGGCCATCACCGGGCACAGCCCGGCCGGCGGCACCGTGCTGGCGCTGTTCACCGACTATCGCGTCCAGGCCGAAGGCGATTTCAGACTGGGCCTGAACGAGGTCGAGGTCGGGCTCGTCGTGCCCGCGGTCATCCACCGCGCGCTGGCCCGACTGCTCGGCCCCTACCCGGCCGAACGGCACCTGGTGGCCGGACAGATGATCACTGCCGTCGAGGCCGACGCGATCGGCCTGGTCGACGAGCAGGTTCCGGTCGAGAAGGTCGTGGGCCGGGCGCTGGCCTGGTGCCGCTTCCACCTCGCCCTGCCACGTCACTCGATGCAGGCCACCCGCGCGCTGTGCCGGGCCGACCTGTGCGCGTTCTTCGACGACCCGACCGCACTCGACATCGAGGGCTTCGTCGAGGGCTGGTTCAGCGATCCGACCCAGGCCACGCTGAAGCGGGTGGTCGAGCAGCTCAAGGCGCGACGCTGAGCGAGCCGGTCGACCGATCGATTGCGTGATCGGGCCAGGGCTGGCTACACTCGGCCCATGTCCGATACCCTGCCCGCCGACCAGCGACCGTTCGCCGCCCCGTGCCGACGGCTGGAGACTACGGCCGCGTTCGGCTGGATCCGCGCCGGCTGGCGGGACTATCGTGCGAGCCTTCGGGTCAGCCTGGCCTACGGCCTGATGATCTTCGCGCTGAGTCTCATCGTCACGTTGCTGGCATGGACGGCCGGCCGCTACGGCCTGGTCATGGCGATGCTGTCGGGCTTCGTGTTCATCGCCCCGTTGCTGGCCACCGGCATGTACTCGGTCAGCCGCCAGCTCGAGCGCCGCGATCGGCCCTCGTTCTCGCGCTCGTTGCGGCGCATGAAGATCGTCGTGCGCGACGCGCTGATCTTCGCCCTGGCCATGACGGTGATCTTCCTGGTCTGGGTGCGTGCGGCATTCATGCTGCACGTGTTCTTCCCGGTAGGCGTCGAGGAAAGCCTGCAGGGCCTGCTGACGTTCCTGGCCATCGGTTCGGCGGTGGGATCGATCTTCGCCGCGGTGGTATTCGCGATTTCAGCGTTCTCGCTGCCGATGATCGTCGATCGCGACGCCGACATGATCACCGCCTGCGTGACCAGCGTGAACGCCGTGTTGCGCAACAAGCCGGCGATGGCCGTCTGGGTGGCCTGCATCGTCGGCCTGACCGGCCTGGGCTTCATCACCGCCGGACTCGGCCTGATCGTGACCATTCCCTTGCTTGGCTACGCAACCCACCATGCCTATCGGGCCACCATCGACGCCAGCGCCTGGCCGCTTTCGCCCTAACGGGCCGAGCGGTCAGGGACGAGGGATGAGGGGCGAGTAAGAACCAGACCTCGCCTGCACTCGCCCCTCTTCCCTAATCCCTGCGCTTCCAGCTCAACTCATAAAGATCCAGCCTGCGGTCGCGCAGGTTGCGCACCGAGCCCTGCGAGCGGATCTCGCGCAGATTGTCGAGGTCGAGGTCGGCGATCAGCATGGTCTCGGTGTTCGGCGTGGCCTCGGCGGCAATGGCATCGTGCGGGAACGCGAAGTCCGAGGGAGTGAAGACTGCGGCCTGCGAATACTGCATGTCCATGTTCTCGACCTTCGGCAGGTTGCCGACCGAGCCGGAAATCACCACGTAGCACTCGTTCTCGATCGCCCGCGCCTGGGCGCATCGACGTACCCGCAGGTAGGCGTTCTTGGTATCGGTCCAGTACGGCACGAACAGGATATGCAGGCCCTGCTCGGCGAGCAGCCGCGGCAGTTCCGGGAACTCCACGTCGTAGCAGACCAGGATCCCGATCTTGCCGAAGTCGGTGTCGAACACCTTGACCTTGTCGCCGCCCTTCAGGCCCCAGTAGCTGACCTCGTCGGGGGTGACGTGGATCTTGTACTGGCGATCCCAGGTGCCGTCTCGCCGGAGCAGGTAGCAGACGTTGCGCAGCTGTTCACCGTCGTATTCCGGCATCGAACCGGCGACGATGTTGATGTTGTACGACACCGCGAATTTCAGCATCTGCTCGCGAATGGCCTCGGTATAGCCGGCCAGCTGACGTACGGCCTCGGCCGGCCCCTGGTCGTTCCAGGGCGCCATCATCGGGCCGTTGAAGAACTCCGGAAACAGCACGACGTCGGCCTGGTAGCCGGACACCGCGTCGACGAAGTACTCGATCTGGCCGTACAGGTCCTCGAGCGAGCGGGTCGGCCGCATCTGCCACTGCACCGCGCCGACCCGGACGTCCGACGGCCGTCCGCCGATGATGCCGGTGTCCTCGGTATGGAACACGTTGACCCATTCCAGCAGCACCGCGTACCCGTCGGACTCCTGGTCGTCGGGCAGGTAGCCGCGCACGATCTTGCGGACCTGGAAATCGTTGGCCAGCTGGAAGGTCAGGATCGGATCGACCAGTTCGCGGGCGCGGACCTTGGCGACGTACTGCTGCGGGGTCATGTCGTCGCGGTGGTGCCGGTAGCCCGGAATCCGACCGCCGACCACGATCCCGCGCAAATTGAACTGCTCGCACAACGCCTTGCGGGCGTCGTACAGGCGTCGGCCGAGACGCAGGTCGCGATAGTCCGGATGCACGAACACATCGACCCCGTACAGCACGTCGCCCTTCGGGTCGTGGGGGGTCAGGTAGCCGTTGCCGACGATGTCCCAGTAGCGATGATCGTGCCCCCAGCGGCTGTACTTGACCCGCATGGAAATCGCCGCGGCGACGACCTTGCCGTTGTCCTCGATGCACAGCTGGCCCTCGGGAAACCGCTGGATCTGCGACTCGAACTGTTCGAGCGTCCAGGCACCATCGAGCTTGCCGGGATAGACCCGGTCCATGATCTCGGCGATGTCTTCGTAGTCATCCGGCAGCGTCTGCCGGAGCTTCAGATGGTGCTGATCGGATTCGGCGCTCATGCACGGGATCCACGGGTCTGAACGAACGACAAGCGTACACGGCGCACGCGAATCGCGCCGGCTCGCAGGCCGAGCCGACGGGCGCCTCGATGGCCTGCTGCGCGCTGGTGTTCGTGGTTCATCGGGTCATTGGCATTGTCACCCCACCGTCAACCACTCGTCATCCAACTGCAAGGGGCCGACAGCAGGATGTCGCAAACCCGAGGGAGAATCGCGATGCAGCCCGTCGACCAGCTCCGGATTCCAACCCACGTCCGCACGCTGTGGCTGTCCGATGTCCATCTCGGCTACCCCGGCGCCCGGGCCGAGGCCCTGCTCGACTTCATTCGTGTCATCCGCTGCGACACGCTCTACCTGGTCGGCGACATCATCGACTTCTGGTCGCTGAAGAAGCGCCGGCACTGGCCCCAGGCGCACAACGACGTGGTCCGCTCGATTCTCGGCAAGGCCAAGCACGACACCCGCGTGGTCTATGTTCCAGGCAATCATGACGACGTCGCCCGCGGTTACCTCGAACTCAAGCTCGGCAACGTGGAGATTCACGATCGCATCGTCCACGAAACCGTGGACGGCCGGCGTCTGCTGGTCATGCACGGGGACCAGTTCGACGCCGCGGTGCTGCACTCCAGGCTCGCCGCCGCATTCGGCTCGGCGGCCTACAACGGCCTGATGGGCTTCAGCCGCGCGCTGGATCGCGTCCGCGACGCGATGGGCCGCGAGCACTGGTCGCTGGCCGCCGCGGTCAAGTCGCGGGTCGGCCGGGCCCAGGCCTACATCGAACGCTTCGAGAACGCAGCAGTGCGCGAGGCGCGCCGACACGGCGTCGACGGCCTGGTCTGCGGCCACATCCACCGGCCGGCGCTGCGCGCCGAGGGCGAGACTCTCTACATGAACTGCGGCGACTGGGTCGAACACTGCACGGCGCTGGTCGAGCACCGCGACGGTCGCCTCCAGCTGCTTCGTCCCGGCGCCGCCGACGCGCCGGTGCAGGACGAAATTGCGCGGAGCGAAGCGGCATGAAGCTGCTGCTGGTCACCGACGCCTGGGCGCCGCAGGTCAACGGCGTGGTCCGCACGCTGAGCCGGACGCGCGACGTGCTGATCGAACTCGGGCATGACGTCACCTTGCTCTCGCCCGACGGCCTTCGCACCCTCCCCTGCCCCGGCTATCCCGAGATCCGCCTGACGCTTGGCGCGCGCCGTGTCGTGCGTGGGTGTTTCGACGCCGACGGTCCATTCGACGCCATCCACATCGCCACCGAAGGACCGCTGGGCTGGGCCGCGCGCCGCGAATGCATGAAGCGCGGTCTCGAGTTCACGACCTCCTGCCACACGCGTTTCCCCGAATACCTGGAGATGCGCGCACCGGTGCCGCTGTCCTGGAGCTACGCGCTGCTGCGCCGGTTCCACGATCCGGCCCGCCGCACGCTGGTCCGCTCGGAAAGCCATGCGCAGGTGCTGCGCGAGCGCGGCTTCGAGCGGCTGGCGGTCTGGCCCGGCGCCGTCGACACGGCGCTGTTCCGCCCACGCGAAAAGGACGCGCTCGACCTGCCCCGGCCGATCTCGATGTACATGGGTCGGGTCGCACCGGAAAAGAACATCGAGGCCTTCCTCGAGCTCGACCTGCCCGGCTCGCAGGTGGTGATCGGCGACGGTCCGGCCCTGGAACCCTTGAAGCGTCGCTATCCTGAAGTCAGGTTTTTCGGCTACCGGCACGGCGAAGAACTGGCCCGGACGCTGGCGGCGGCCGACGTGTTCGTGTTTCCCAGCCGGACCGACACCTTCGGCCTGGTCATCCTCGAAGCGCAGGCCTGCGGCGTGCCGGTGGCCGCCTTCCCGGTGCCCGGTCCGCTGGACCTGATCACCGACGGCGCCAACGGAGCGCTGGACGAAGACCTGTCCGCGGCCGTGTTCCGAGCCCTGGCGGTGGCTCCGGAGGACTGCGCCGAGAACGCCGGACGCTACACCTGGGAACAGGGCACGAAGCGCTTTGCCGAGCTGCTGGTCACGGCCGAGCCCAGCGCGGCACCCGCCCCACCGCAGCCGGCCGGCGCCGCGCTGGCCGACCCGGCCCACTGACGCTCAGCGCGACGCCTTCGCCGCACGCCCGAGCAGCCGCAGCGAATGCACGGCAATCGCCAGGCCGGCCAGCGCGTTGGCGATCGCCACGGCCAGGTAGACGGTCCGCGAGCCATCGATCCGCGAGGCGATCCAGACCAGCGGCACGTAGAACACCAGGATGCGGGTCAGCGAGTAGCCGAGCGCAGTCAGCGGTTTTCCGAGGCCGTTGAAGCCCCCCGCCGCCACAATGGCCACACCGTAGCCCCAGAGACTGATCGGCACGATCTGCAGATATCGCGTGGCTTCTTCGGTCACCGCCGGCTCGGACGCGAACACGCCGGCCAGCGTCGAGCCGAACAGCGCGAACACACCGGCCAGGACGACCGACCAACCCGCACACATCAGGTAGGCCACGATCAGCGCGCGGCGCACCCGGTCGACCCGGTTCGCGCCGAGGTTCTGCCCGGCCACCGGCCCAATCACCGACGACAGCGCCAGCATCGGCAGGATGGCGAAGGCTTCGAGCCGGGTGGCCACGCCGAAGCCGGCCACGGTCTGCGAGCCCAGCACCGCGATCAGCGCCGTGGCCACAGCCATGCCGGCCGGGTTCGAAGCGTTGCCGACCGCCGCCGGAACGCCGATCACCAGGATTCTCCGCGCCGAACCGGCGAACGCCCGGCGATCCGGCACGCAGACCTTGACCAGCCCTTCGCCGCGGACCACGAGGTTCAACGCCGCCATCGAGGCCAGGCAACGGGCGATCAGCGTTCCGAGCGCCGCGCCCTCGATGCCGAGTGCCGGCAGCGGGCCGACGCCGAACACCAGCAGCGGCGTGAGGACGACGTTCATCGCCGCATCGCCGATCATGATCGCGCTGGGTCGCTTCGAATCGCCGTTGGCCCGGACCATCGCGTTGCTCAGCATCGTCACGACAACGAACGGCAGCGAGACGAACCAGATCCGCATGTAGGCGACCGCGAGTCCGAGCACCGGCTCTTCGGCGCCCATCCGCGCGAACAGCGGTTCGGCCGTCAGCAGGCCCAGCCCGGCCAGCGCCACGGCCAGGCCGGCACCGAGCACCAGCGCGTCGGTGGCGCGTCGCTGCACGGTCCTGAGGCGCCCGCGACCGATCCCGCGCGCCACTACCGACGCGGTTCCCGCGGCCAGCCCGATCGCCAGACTGGTCAGCGTCAGCGCCACTGGAAAGGCGAACGACAGCGCCGCCAGCGGGTCGGTGCCGAGCCGGCCGACGAAGAACGTATCGACCAGCTGCACCGACAGCACGGCGGCGATGCCGAACATCATCGGACCGGCCAGTCCGAGCAGCTTGATCCCGACCGACCCCTGCGTCAGGTCACGATCCGACGCCCCACGGGACCCGTTGCCGCCGCGGGGCGCTGAGTCATCGCTGGCATCGAGATCGGTCAAGAGCTGCAACTCCGCCGACCGGGGTCCCGCCCGGACGGCGTACGGGAGAGACTTCAGTCTCCATGCCGCCCGTGCAAGTCATGCGAGCGGGCCTGCGGGCCGCCGTCGGGATTGCATCCGTATAATCCTCCGATGACCATTGCTCCGCCCGGCCCGGACACCCCGGTCTACTCGCCGATCGAACTGGCCCGCGAGGTGCGCACTCACCTCGAGGCCGGGTTTCCGCGCGTCTGGCTGTCCGGCGAAATCTCCAACCTGGCCCAGCCGGCCTCCGGCCACCTGTACTTCACGCTGAAGGACGCGCGCGCCCAGGTGCGCTGCGCATTGTTCCGGGGCAGCCGCGCCAACGTCCAGACCCGTCCGGCCAACGGCGACCAGGTGCTGGTGCGCGGACGGATCAGCCTGTACGAAGCGCGCGGCGACTGCCAGCTGATCGCCGATGCGATGCTGCCGGCCGGCGCCGGTGCACTGCAGCAGGCCTTCGAGGCGCTGAAGAAGAAACTGGATGCCGAGGGCCTGTTCGATCCGGCTCGCAAGCAACCGCTGCCCCTCTACCCGAAGCGGATCGCGGTCGTCACCTCGCCGACCGGCGCGGCGGTGCGCGACATCCTGACCACGCTGAAGCGGCGCTGGCCCGCGGCGGCCGTGCGAATCCACGCCAGCGCCGTTCAGGGCGATGCCGCGCCGGCCCAGCTGGTCCGGGCGCTGCGGCGGGCCGATCGCAGCGGACACGATGTGATCCTGCTGGCCCGCGGCGGCGGCTCGCTGGAAGACCTGTGGGCTTTCAACGACGAAGCGCTGGCGCGCATCATCGCCGAGGTCGCGACGCCGATCGTCTCGGGCGTCGGCCACGAGACCGATTTCACGATCGCCGATTTCGTCGCCGATCACCGGGCCGCAACGCCGACCGCGGCGGCCGAGGCCGTCACGCCCGACGGTCCGGCCCTGATGCGCCAGGTCGCCGCGCTGGCCGACCGGCTGCGGCGCGGTGCCCAGCGGCGGCTCCAGCAGGATTGGCAGCGGCTCGACGCGCTCGACCGCCGACTGGCCCGGCGCCATCCGGCGCGCGAACTCGATCGCCAGGACGAGCGGCTGGCGGCCCTTCAGCGGCGGCTGCGGCGGGCCGCACAGCGCGCGCCGGAACGGTCGCTGCGGCGCCTCGAAAGCCTGCAGGTCCGGCTCCAGTCCCGACATCCGGCACCGCGCATCGGCGAACTCCAGCGCCGACGGACCGAGTTCGGGCGCCGCCTGGACGCGTCGATCCGGCGCCGGATCGAGCGCGGCGAGGCGCGGCTGGCCGCCGACGCACGCGCGCTGAACGCGGTCAGCCCGCTGGCCGTGCTCGACCGCGGCTACGCAGTGCTGCTGAGCGAGGACGACCGGGTGCTGTCAAGGCCCAGCGATTTCGCGCCCGGGACCCGGTTCCGAGCGCGAATCCGCGACTTCGCGGTGGCGGCCGAAGTCCAGCAGGTGGACGAGGCGCAGCAGGTGGACGAAGGGCCGCGAGCGGACGACGCCGAATGACGGCCGGGCGGCATCGCCTGGCCGGCGTCGCGACCGTCGAACACCTCGTCCGGAAAAGCCGCTTCATCGGCGTGTGCGGACCGATCGACTCGGTCGACGACGCAGAGCGCTTCATCCGGACCCACGGCGCCGAAGGGTGCCGGCACGTAGCCTTCGCGTGGACACTCGGCGAGCAGGTGCGCTTCGACGACGCCGGCGAGCCGGGCGGCACCGCCGGCCGGCCGATCCTGGCCGCGCTGGAGCACTTCGACCTGGACCGTTCGATCGCCGTGGTCAGCCGCTTCTTCGGCGGCGTAAAGCTGGGCACCGGCGGCCTGGCCCGGGCCTACGGCGGTACCGCCATGGCCGCGCTGCAGGACGCGCCCATCCAAGCCATCGTCGCCATGACCGAGCGGATCGTCGAGGGCGGCTTCGAGGCCGCCGACGCGCTGCATCGGCAGGTCGAAGAGCTCGGTGCGGAAAAACTCGACGAACGATGGACGCCCGACGGCCTGCACCTCCACGTTCGCCTCCCGGCCGACCAGGCCGCGGCACTGGCTCGTGCCGTGCGGGAAATCACCCGCGGGCAGGGGCGATGCGTTGATGAGGGACTACGGGAAAGGGACTAGGGGTGAGGGACTAGGGGCTGGTGGGAAGGGGCTGGGGGCACGGCATTGGGGCATCGCTGATACTCGTCCCTGGTCCCTCTCGTACAACCTCGCTCAGTCCTCGCCGTCGTCGACCGGCTCCAGCAGGTCTTCCAGCCGAGGCGACAGGTCGTCGGCGCGACGGGCCGGAATCGCGTAGGCCCACGGCGACAGGCGCCCGTCGACGGCCACGGCGTTGGCGAGTCGCTCCGCGGCGCTCCGCTGCGGCGACGAGGCCTCGGCCGCGCGTTCGTCTCGCTCGAAGTCGGCCGGCACGGCAGCGCCGGCATCGGCAACGGTGAAGTGGACCCAGGCGGTCGCGTTCCCGTTATCGTCATCGCCCTCGCCCTCGCCCTCGCGCCAGGTTCGCGCAGTGAACTGCAGCCCGTCGGCGGTCAGTAGCTCGGTGACCACGGCAGTGTCCGGGTACGGCGGATCGAAGCGCCGCACGTCATCGAGGTTCAAGCCGCGCAGGCCGTTGGCCAGCGCGTTGCGCATCCAGGCCGGCCCGGCGGATCGGCCCTCGGGCACGTCGCGCAGCACCCAGTCGCCGTCCTCGCCGAGCTTCTGCAGCACCACGCGCTCGCCGTCGGGATGAGTGACGGTGACTTCGGCCAGGTCTTCGCCGGGAATGTCCATGATGCCGGGCTCCAGCCAGGACACCGGGTCGGCGGCCAGTTCGATGACGCGATCGGCCAGCCAGGCCTGCTCGTCCCCGGCGATCCGGACGTAGCTGCCGCTGTCGGTGGGATCGACCTGGCCGATGATCAGTGACGGCAGCTCGGTGCCGGGAAAATCGATCCGACGGCCGGTCGCGTCGACTTCGCCGAGGTCGGCCACGCCCAGCCGGCCGTACCAGTCGGGGTTGTCGGTGCGCGGTTCGGCGCGCTCGGCCTCGGCCAGCGTGCGCAGCAGCTCGACGACCTGCCGGAACTCCGCCTCGAAGCCGTCGCGTTCGACCACCTGCCAGCGCTCGTCATCGCGCCGGAGCTGGACCGCGGTGGCGCCGCCGGCCGCGACCACGTCGATCGCATCGAGGGCGTTGACCTGCTCGACCAGGCCCGGCAGCAGCAGTCCACCGCCGACGACCGGTGCGCCCCGGTCATCGTCGAGCAGCATCACCAGCGCGATCGCGACCAGCGTGGCGGCCACGAGTCCGAGCAGAAGATTGCGGTTCATCGACGTCCTCCCTGGTGCTGCGCCCGGCGCCGGCGCCAGGCCACGACCAGCGCGACGATCGTGACCAGCAGCGGCATCAGCGCGATGTTGATGATCTTGACCCAGCCGCCCAGCGCCTCGATGTCGCGGTCCAGCTCGCGGCGGACCTGGCGCAGTTCACGCCGGATATCCAGCCGCTGCTCCATGAATCGGTCGATCGCGGCTTCCTGCTCGGGCGTCAGGATGCTCAGGTCGGCATCGCCGCGCGCTTGCTGCAGTTCGGTCAGCTGCGCCTCGGTCTCGCGCAGCTCGGCTTCGAGCTGCTGCTCGGTCGCGCGCAGGCGGGCCTCGGCCTCGCGGCGCAGGTCGTCGACCAGGCCGAACGGCCGATCCGACGTGGCGCGGCCACGGATGGAGATCAGGTTGGCGTCGCCGAGCAGGTTCTCGACGGCGTTGACCGCCAGCGCGCCGTTATCGGCAAACGGCTCGAGCAGGACCTGGCCGAGAAAGCGCTGTCGCTGGACCCAGAGCGCATCGGCGAGCAGGTCGGTGTCGGCGACCAACACGGCGTTGATCGGGCCCTCGTCCAGCCAGTCGTCGGCCTCGGTGTCCGGCCAGGCCGTGGTCGCGGTACCGGCCAGGCGCACCGCCAGCGTCCGCGTGACGCCCTCGTCGCCGAGTTCGTCGAGCAGCGTCGACGGGTCGGCGGCCATCCGCAGCCGCTCGGTCGGCAGCAGACCGGCGGCATCGCTGGACTGGAGCAGCGGAATCGCGCGCAGCTCCTCGGCCAGGCCGACCAGGTCGAACGCGCCGGCCGAGGCCACGTTGACGGTCTCGAGCTGGGCGGTCACCAGGTCGTCGCCGTCCATGTCGCCGCGGTTCAGCCCGAGGATGGCCGGGTGGCGGACCGGCGGCTGGCCGGCCTGCAGCGTGACCTGCAGCGCACGCCCGGGATCGGCCACGAACTGCTCGACGTCGAAGCCCACGCCCCAGGCCTCGAACAGCTGCGGCAGCGAGGAACTGCGCTCGGCCATGAAGCGCGCCGCAGGGTCCATCGGATTGTCGCCCGGATCGGTCTCGGCATAGGGGTCGACGAAGGCCAGCAGCCGTCCGCCGCCGAGCACGAACTGGTCGATGTCGCGGACCAGGCCTTCCGACAACTGCTTCGGATGCACCAGTACCAGCGCGTCGAGGTCGTTCGGCAGCGCGCCGGCGGTCGGCTGCACCGCCTGCACGTCGAACAGCTGCGTCCACTGGTCGTGGATCGCCCAGGCCGGGTTCTGCTGCCCCGTCTGGGGGTCCATGCCGCCGGTGATCGGCAGACCGCTGATCAGGCCGACCCGGGGCCTGTCCGGCGTGGCCAGCGCGGTGATCATGCGGGCCAGGTCGTACTCGAGGAAGCGTTCGCGCTGCGGCGAGGCGAACGGCAGTACTTCCAGCCCGTCGATGCGGTTGGTGCCGACCACGCCCAGGTACAGCACGTCGCCGGCCTGGCTCAACGGCACGGCTTCGAGGCCGAAACGCGCGGCGTCATCTTCCTGCTCGGAGAACGGCAGCGGATCGATGCGGGCGATTTCGAGCTGCCCGTCGGCCCGGCTTTCCATTTCCTGCATCAGCTCCCAGACGCGATCGGCGTAGCGCCGGACCTGCGGCAGGTCCTCGCTGGCCGCGTCGCTGAAGTACAGCCGCAGAGTGACCGGCTCCTCGAGCGCCTCGAGGATGTTCACGGTGCCGTCGGACAGGGTGTAGAGCTGGTTCTCGGTAAGGTCCACGCGCAGGTTCTTGAACAGCAGTCCGGCGAGCATGGTCAGCACGACGAACAGCACGGCAAGAAGGATCAGCGCGCCGGTGGAGTAGAGATTCTTCATGCTCACTGCGCCTTCTTCAGTTCGATGACGATGCGGTTGGCGATCAGCCAGAAGCCGATGACCAGGCCGAAATAGACCAGGTCACGCAGCTCGACCACCCCGCGCGAAATGGAGTCGAAATGGCTCAGGAAGCTCAGGTTGGCGATCGCATCGACGGCCACCTGCGGCAGCCAGCCGCGGAACAGGTCCAGCACCAGCGGCAGGCCCGACAGCAGGAAACCGAAGCACACCACCACGGACAGGATGAACGCGACCACCTGGTTCCGGGTCATCGCCGACAGGCAGGCGCTGATGGCCAGGAACCCGCCGGCCATCAGCCAGCTGCCGAGGTAGCCGGCCAGGATCACGCCGTTGTCGGGGTCGCCGAGCACGTTGA
>Ga0102928_1001318_pt1 | contig 15641 bp, 18 predicted proteins | sample SalPonR1_B_D1_MG_FD_78504 | JGI IMG/M metagenome (GOLD analysis project Ga0102928, IMG submission 78504) | Salt pond soil microbial communities from South San Francisco under conditions of wetland restoration - Salt Pond MetaG R1_B_D1_MG | ecosystem: Environmental > Aquatic > Marine > Intertidal...
CAGGCCGTGGATCACCTCGGGATTGATCTCGGTGACGTCGCCGTCGAACCCGAGCTCGGGGTTGCGGGCCCTGGCGCGGATCAGCCCGGCGTCGACGCCGCTGATTCCGACGGCGAAGCGGCCGTGGACGTTGATGGCGGCCACGAGCTGGGGGTTCACCTGGCCCTTCAACACCATCCGGGCGATGTCGACCGTCTCGGCGTCGGTGACCCGGAGCCCGTCGACGAACTCGGTCGTCTTGCCGAGCCGCGCCATCAGGTCGGAGATCTGGGGGCCTCCCCCGTGCACCACGATCGGCCGCATCCCCACCAGACGCATGAGCACGACGTCCTCGGCGAACAGGGTGAGGGCGTCGTGGTCGGAGGTGCCGGCCAGTGCGTTGCCGCCGTACTTCACCACCACGGTCTTGCCGGCGAACTTGCGGATGTAGGGCAGCGCCTCGACCAGCGTGGACGCCTTGAGGCTGGCCGCGGCATCGGCGGTCATGGTGCGAGGCCGGTCATGGTGCGAGTCCGATCATGGTGAGCCCGGCGGTCTCGTCGAGTCCGAGCGCGACGTTGGCCGCCTGGACGGCGCCGCCCGCCGCGCCCTTGGTGAGGTTGTCGATGGCGCACATCGAGATGACGGTGCGGGTGCGCGGGTCGAAGCGCGCCGACACGTGGGCGCCGTTGGAGCCGAGCACGGACTTGGTCGCCGGCGGGGCCGCCGTGACGGCCACGAACGGCTCGGTGTCGTAGGCGTCACGCAGCACGTCGGCGAGGAGGTCGTCGCTGCAGTCGCCGGTGGGTTGCGCCGTGCAGGTGGCCAGCAGGCCGCGGGCCATCGGGACGAGATGCGGTGTGAAGAGCAGCTGGGCGCCGATCTCCTGCTCCATCTCGGGGGTGTGGCGGTGCGAGACCAGGCCGTAGGGCACGGCGTTGGAGTCGATGTTGCTGAACACGTTGGTGTCGGTGGGGGCCCGGCCGGCGCCGGTGATGCCCGTGAGCGTGTTGACGACGATCCCGGTGGGTTCGACGAGGCCGGCCGCCACCAGCGGGCGCAGAGCAAGCGTGGCCGCCGTGACGTGACAGCCGGGCGTGGCCACGAGCCGGGCGCCGGCGAGTTCGTGTCGATGCAGCTCCGGCAGGCCGAACACGGCCTCGGCGAGCAGACCCTGCTCGGTGTGCTCGAAGCCGTAGTAGGTCGGGTAGGCGCGTGGATCCTTCAGCCGGAATGCGGCGGACAGGTCGACCACGGCGCCGACCGCCCCCACCAGCGACGGAGCGAGGTCGAGCGCCGCCGCGTGGGGCAGTCCGAGGAACACGAGGTCGAGCCCCGCCGTGGCGGCGGGGTCGAAGGTCGTGAGGACCAGATCGGGATACGCGAGTTCCAGGGACGGGTAGAGGTCGGCGGCACGCCGGCCCGCCATCGTGTCGCCCGTGGCGAGCACCACTTCGAGGTCGGGATGCTGGGCGGCCAGACGCAACAGTTCGGCACCGGTGTACCCCGAGGCCCCGATGATGCCGACGCGTACCGAACCCGCACTCATCTGCATGACCATACATGCTCACGTATGTTCATCCAACACGATTCCGGGGCCTCCTCACGATGAGATGCAGGACCGCCGCGCGTCGGGCAGACTGGCAGCGATGGTTACCGGGTCCGCACCGACGAAAGGCCGACTGCTGGTGGCCACGCCGCCACTCGAGGACGCCAACTTCGATCGCACCGTGATCTACGTGCTCGAGCACCACGACGACGGAGCGATCGGTGTGGTGATCAATCGTCCGAGCGTCGAAGCGCTCGACGAACCCTTGGACCGCTGGATCGAACTGCAGTCGGTGCCGTCGTCGGTGTTCCTCGGCGGCCCGGTCGAGGAGAACGCGTTGATCGCTCTGGCGAAGACGCCGGAGCCGCTCGACGAGAGCGGCGACTACCTCTCCCCCGTGCACGGCACCATCGCGTCGGCCGACCTCACGGCCGATCCGGCACTGGTCGCCGCCGAGGTCACGGGGGTGCGCGTGTTCCGCGGCTACGCCGGATGGGGCCCCGGACAGCTGGAGGGCGAGATCGAGGCCGGCGCCTGGCTGGTGCTCGACTCGGAACCCGAGGACGTGTTCTCGTCCCGACCCGACGACCTCTGGCGCACGGTGCTGCGCCGGCAGCCCGGCCGGCTGGCATGGCTCGCCGACGCTCCCGACGACCTCAGCTCCAACTGAGTTCCGCACGTGACACGGCGACTCGGCGGGTGCACGTCGACCGCCGTCGATCTCCCGACGTTGCCGATGCGACTGTCGAACCCTCGTTTTTGAATGTCCCACGAACGTCGAACTAGTGTCGAGGGTATGCGCGACCACCGCGATGCCCCGGATCCGGAAACTCGGAGTTCTGTCGAGGTTGCGGCGCGAGACGGCGCCACGGTGTTGATCCTCTCCGGCGAACTCGATCTCGAGATGGCGACGTCCGTTCGCCTGCGCTTCGGCGATCTGGACGGTGACGTCGACGTGGACTGTTCCGGATTGACGTTCATGGACTGCGCGGGAGTCAACCTGCTGTCGGAGATGAACCGGAGTTGTCGTGCGCGAAGTGCGAAGCTGGTCGTCGTGAACCCACCGCGTCGTGTGACCAGACTGCTGGCTCTGACCCGGGTCGACGACGTCCTCGACATCCGATCCCAGGTCCTGGGCAGGTGACCACGCGCGAGAGTCCCTCGTGGCATCAGCCGATCTACTCGATCGGTGCAGTGGCATCGATGTTGGGCGTCGAGACGGCGACCCTTCGGGCATGGGAGGACCGCTACGGCGTCGTGGTTCCCACGCGCAGCAGCGGTGGACAACGCGTGTATTCGCGACACGAGTTGGAGCAGCTGCGGTTCGTCGTCGACCAGCTGACGGGCGGCACGACGCCGTCGGCCGCACATCGTCTGCTCGCCGCTCGGACGCCCGACGAGGACGCACCCGTCGGCGGTGATCCCGATCGCGTGCGAGTCGTGGTGTTGCTCGCGGAACGCGACCGGTATGTGGTCGACCTGATGGAGTACTTCCTGCGGACCGAGGGCTACGAGGTCGTCGTGGCTCTGGACGTTGCGGAGGCCGAGCAGTTGTTCGCCGACGTTCGGCCGCACCTGTCCGTCGTCGAGCTGATGATGTCGGGCAGCGGGCTCGAGTTGTGCGGCCGCTTGGCCGGCGGCGGTGCGCCGGTGTTGGCGATGTCCGCACTCGATCTCGCCGACCGGGCCATCGAAGCCGGAGCCAGCGCCTTTCTCGCCAAGCCGGTGACACCGCTGCTCTTCGTGTCGACGGTACGAGACCTGTTGAACTCCAGCGCGCTGACCCGGCCGACGACGGCGACGGTTCGCTGATGCGACGACTGACGACCGGCAACGACCGGCTGGACCACATCCTGGGCGGTGGCCTCGTCGCCGACGCCATCACGCTCGTCGTCGGTGCCCCGGGGACCGGCAAGACGATCCTGGCCGAGCAGTGCATGTTCGCCAATGCGACGGTCGAGCGCCCCGGCCTCTACCTGTCCACGGTGTCCGAACCGTTCGACAAGCTGTTGCGATTCGGGCAGAACAGGTCGTTCTTCGACACCGAGCTCGTCGGACGAGCGGTGTTCTACGACGACGTCGGCGACGCCGTCCACCACGGCGGACTCGACTCGGTCAGCGAGCGCATCGACTCGCTCGTCAAGCAACACCATCCGGGCATCATCGTCATCGACAGCTTCAAGGCACTGCGGACGTTCGCGTCGAGCGACGCCGACTTCCGTCGATTTCTGCACGACCTCGCCGGAATGCTCAGCGCGATCGCCGTGTCGTCGCTGTGGGTCGGCGAGTACGAGCACGACGAGGCGACGAACTCACCGGAATTCGCCGTCGCCGACGCTGTCATCGGGGTCGAGACCAAACGGGCGTCGGAACGCTCCACCCGCTTCCTCAGCGTCCGCAAGCTGCGCGGCAGCGACTTCCTGTCCGGCGATCACGCGTACCGCATCACCGCCGACGGGCTGGTGGTCTTCCCGCGTCTCGCCGACCCCCGCGACACCGGATCGCCCATGGCCGTCGGTGAACGCCGATCGACCGGCATCGCCGCACTCGACGAGTCCCTGGAGAACGGCTACTGGTCGGGCTCCACGACGCTCGTTGCCGGACCGACGGGGTCCGAAGACCCTGATGGGCCTGCACTTCGCCTATGCCGGCACAGCACTCGGCGAGAAGGCGGTGTTCGTCACGCTCCAGGAGAATCGCAGTCAACTCGACCGCATCGTCACCCGGTTCGGCTGGAGCATCGACGACCCGAGCGTGACCATCATGGATCGCTCGCCCGTGGACATCTACGTCGACGAACTCGTCTACGACGTTCTCGACCGTCTGGAGACCGTCGGAGCGCGCCGACTGGTCATCGACAGCCTGAACGACCTGATGGCGGCAACCCCTGATCCGATGCGCCTGCGAGAGTTCCTGTACTCGCTGGTGCAACGCTGCGCACAGCACGGCATCAACGCCATGTTCACGTACGAGACGATGGAACTCTTCCGCACCACGCGGCTGAGCGACCTCGGTATGTCTCACATCGCCGACAACGTGATCCTGCTTCAACACGTCCAGCACGGCTCGGAGATGAAGCGGGCGCTCACCGTGCTCAAGGCCAGAGGGTCCGACAACTCATCGGCCATCAAGGAGTTCCGGATCTCCTCCGACGGAATCGAACTCGGCGAGCCGTTGGACATGAGCAGGCTGTCCGACTGACGAAGCACCTGCTCAGCCGACGAGCGCGCCGACGGCGTCGTCGACGCGTTCGAGCGGCACCAGCAGGTGGTCGTGGTGGTAGCCGGCCAACACGTTGCAGGCGATGCCCTTCTCCGTGAGCCGAGCGCTCACTGCGGCGGTGAGGCCGATCGCCTCGAGGCTGGAGTGCACGGTGAGCGTGAGCCATGCGAGCCGTACCACCACGGGCTGGCCGGCCCGCTGGGCAGCCTCCACCGGCAACACGATGGTGGTCAGCTCCCCTTCCTTCACCACCGCCTGCGCGGCGGCCAGCAGGCCCGGAGTCGGTACCTGCACGGCGATGTAGGTGAACACGCCGGGCCGCCGCTCGACAGCGAGCTTCGCCAGCATGCCGGCCAGGTCGGTCTCTCCCGGAGCACCCACGCCGTCAGCCTCGCAGCTGTGCGCCCAACTTGGTCGTCGCGGCCTCGACACCACGACGGACGTCGGCCACGTCGGCATCGGTCAGGTTCCGGTCGCTCGCCTGCAGCCGCACCCGGTAGGCGAGCGAACGGGTGTCGTCGGGCACCCGCTCACCCCGGTACACGTCGAAGAGGTCGACGTCCACCAGGAGGTTGCCGGCGCCCTGGCGGATCGCCTTCTCCACGCGCTCGGCCGGGATCGACTCGGGCACCACGAAGGCCAGATCGAGATCACTCGACGGGTACCTGCTCGTGGGCTTCCACTGGGCAGGCTTGGGGCGACGGTCGAGCAACTGGTCGAGATCGAGTTCGAGGATCGCCACCCGCTCGCTCACGTCGAACCTGGCGAGCACCTCCGGCGCCACCTCCCCGAGTGCGCCGAGCGGTTCCCGACCGGCCTGCAGGGTCGCCGAACGCGTGGCGTGCAGGCCCGTCGGCACGCGTGACTGGTCGAGGCGCGCCCCGGCCCCGAGGGCGGCCGACAACTCACGCCACACCGCCACCGCCTCGGGTGCTTCGGCGCCTGCGAGCACCACCGTGAGCGCCTCGTACTCGTCGGGGAGCTCACCGTCGCCGGGCGGATAGACGTGACCGATCTCGAACAGCCGCACCCCGGTACGACGATGCGACTCGTTGAAGGCGATCGCCTCGAGGAGACCGGGGCGCAGCGACGTGCGCAACACGCTCTCCTCCGACACGAGCGGGTTGGAGATCGTGATCGCGTCGCCGGGGACGCCGGCGTCGGCCAACGCGTTCGGGGCCAGGAACGGATTCGGCATCGCCTCGGAGACACCCAGCCCCAGCAGCACCTCGCGCGCGAGGCGGCGACGGTGCTGGCGCTCGCTCAACTCGCCGTGCACGACCGACTTCGGCACGGACTTGCCGATGCGGTCGTAGCCGTAGTGGCGCGCCACCTCCTCGACGACGTCGATCTCCTCGGTGGAATCCGGGCGCCAGGTGGGCAGCTCGACCGTGCGGACGTCCCCGTCGCCCGACACGGTGAAACCGATCGGGTCGAGCAGCCCGGGCAGGACGTCGGCGGTCAGCGAGGTGCCGAGGATGCGATTGACCTCGGAGATGCGCACCGTGGCGGTGCGGTGCTCCGGTGGCAGGTGGTCGGAACGCGCGTCGACGGCGCCGGCGTGCACCACGAGGCCGGGGCACGTCTCCGACAACAATTCGACGAAGCGGGCGATCGCCGACGGCATCCCGTAGGGGTCGACCCCGCGTTCGAAACGGGCCGACGCCTCCGACCGCAGGTTGGTGCGGGTGACGGTCCGGCCGATGCCGACCGTCTCGAACCAGGCCATCTCGAGGGCGATGGTGGTGGTGCGGCCGCTGATCTCGGTGTCGAGGCCGCCCATCACACCGCCCACGCCGATCGGCACGTCGTCGGCGTCGCAGATGAACAGGTCGTCGGACGTGAACGCCCGGACCTCCCCGTCGAGGGTGGTGAGCTGCTCGCCCTCCCGGGCGAGCCGGACACGGAAGCCGCCACCGCCGAGCGTGTCGAGGTCGTAGGCGTGATTCGGCTGGTTCAGCTCGAGCATCACGTAGTTGCTCACGTCGACGACGTTGTTGATCGGGCGCATCCCGGCGGCGGCCAGCCGCCGTGCCATCCAGTCCGCCGACGGACGCACCTCCACACCCGAGATCACGGTGCTCGTGAACCTGGCGCACCGGTCACCGTCGACGATCTCCACGGGCGCACGCCGCTGCGCCGCCGTCGCCGGCAGTGTCGGTGCCGGCGGCCGGAACTCGACACCGAGCTTCGCCGCCAGGTCGCGGGCGATGCCCACGTAGCCCCAGCAGTCGGGACGGTTGCGCGTGACGTCGGCGTCGATCGACACGTCGTGCTCGAGCCCGAGCGCCTCGCCGTACGGAACACCCAGCGGAGCCTCCTCCGGCAGGACGTGGATCCCCGAGTGGTCGTCGCCGAGGCCGAGTTCGCTGGCCGAGCACAGCATCCCCTCCGAGTCGACGCCCAGGATGCCGCGGCGTTCGATCGTCATCCCGTTGGGCATCGTCGTGCCGAGCGTCGCCAGGGGCACCACGTCGCCCACCGCCATGTTGAACGCACCACACCAGACGTGGCGTTCCTCGCCGTCGCCGGCGTCGACGTAGACGCGCTGCACCTTCGCCGCGTCGGGGTGCTGTTCGAGCCGCAACACGCGTGCGGTGACCACGCCGGGCACGGAGGTGCCCACCGTCTCCACCGAATCGACCTCGAGCCCGAGCGACGTGAGCGTGTCGGCCACGCGCTGCACCGCGGCGGGATCGGTGGGATCACCGAAGTCGCCGTAGTCGCCGAGCCAGGACAGGAGAACCTTCATCAGAACTGCTCCATGAAGCGGATGTCGTTGGCGTACATGTCGCGGATGTCCTCGACACCGTGGCGTTCCTTGGCCATCCGGTCGATCCCGAAACCGAACGCGAAGCCGCTCCACTCCTCGGGATCCAGCCCGCCCGCACGCAGCACGTTGGGGTGCACCATCCCGCAGCCGCCGAGCTCGATCCAGCTCCCGTCGGGACGCTGGATGTCGAACTCGGCCGACGGCTCGGTGAACGGGAAGTAGCTCGGACGCAGGCGGGACGTGAACCCCGGCCCGAAGAACGCCTTGGTGAACGCCTCGATCGTGCCGGCGAGGTCACTCATCGAGATGTCGCGATCGATCACGAGCCCCTCGATCTGGTGGAACACCGGCATGTGGGTGGCGTCAGGGGTGTCGCGGCGGAACACCCGGCCCGGAGCGACGATGTAGATCGGCGGCTCGGTCTCGAGCATCGTGCGGATCTGCACGGGGGACGTGTGCGTGCGCAGCACGGTGGTGCCGGGCGATCCACCGGGTGGGACGTGGTCGACGAACAGCGTGTCCCACTCTCCTCGCGCCGGGTGGCCGACCGGCATGTTGAGGGCTTCGAAGTTGTGCCAGTCGGTCTCCACCTCGGGGCCCTCGGCGATCTGGAAGCCGAGACCGATGAACACGTCCTCGAGGTGCTCCCATGCCTGGGTGACGAGGTGGGCATGACCCCGGCGCGGCTTGCCGACGAACTCGGTGAGGTCGAGTCGCTCCCGCTCGACCCGGGCGGCGAGCGCCTCGGAGGCGAGTTCCTCGCGCCGCGCGTCGAGTGCGGCGGTGACCGCGGCGACGGCGTCGTTGATGGCCTGTCCGGCGGCCTTCTTCTCCTCGACCGTGTCGAGCGAGCCGAGGCGTGTCTTCAGCCGGGCGAGATCGCCCTTCTTGCCGATCAGCCGCGTGGTGAGTGCGGCGACGTCGTCGACGGAGCTCGCATCGTCGACTGCGGCGAGCGCCGCATCGCGGGCGGCGGTGATGTCGGTGAGCACGGAAAGCCTTTCGTGGGTCAGTTGCAGGCGCAGGCAGGGCGGTCGGGAGTGCGGCCCCGGATGAACCCGAACACGTGACGCAGGAGCGTGTGTCCCCGGTTCAGCCGGGGCACTGAAATCGCTGCAACTGCACAATCACGGTGCGCAGGCTAGCGGCGATCGCCCGGACGGACCAGTTCCTCGCCGGGGGCGTCGGCTGGTGCGGACCGGACGTCGGTACCGTTGCGCCGGAGCGCACGCGAACTCCTCCGTGCCCGACCAAGGTCCCTGCTGCCCAGCCGACGTCGGGCGTACGGTGGCAACCGGAGGTTCCACCGTGTCCACGCAGCCACCGCCACCGCCGTCACCGCCACCACCGTCACCGCCGCCTCCTCCTCCCGGGGCAGCACCTCCGCCTCCACCGGGAGGGGCGCCGCCGGCCGGCACGCCACGCGACCCCGAGTACCCGGTGCGTCTCGCGGTCGACGAGCCGGGCGAGCTCAACCGCGTCACCACGGCATTCCGGATCATCCTCGTGATCCCGATCGCCATCGTCCTCGGCATCCTCACCAACAGCGGCGTGCAGTCGGTGGAGACCTCCGACGGCGAGTGGGTGACGACCGGCGGCGCCAGCATCACCGGAGCGTTGTTCGCCGCCACCTTGCTGATGATCGTGTTCCGGCAGCGCTACCCGAAGTGGTGGTTCGACTTCGCGCTCGAGCTCGCCCGGTTCAGCGCCCGTGTCACGGCCTACGTGGCGCTCGTCACCGACCGCTATCCGTCGACCGTCGAGGAGCAGAGCGTGCACCTCGACATCGACTACCCGGAGGTGGAACGCGACCTCAACCGTTGGCTGCCCCTGGTGAAGTGGTTCCTGGCGATCCCGCACTACATCGTGCTGTTCTTCCTGTGGATCGGCGCCTTCTTCGTGGTGATCGTGGCGTGGTTCGCGATCCTCTTCACGGGTCGCTATCCGAAGGGGCTGTTCGACTACGTGGTGGGAGTCGGGCGCTGGAGCCTGCGGGTGTACGGGTACGCGTTCCTGCTCGTGACCGACCGCTATCCCCCGTTCGAACTGCGCTGACCGGAGCCGGACGGCGTGGCGGCGCGTTGGCGGGCAGCTTCGAACAGGAGCACCGTGGCGGCCATGGCCACGTTCAGTGATTCGCTGCGTCCCCGGTGCGGGATCGTCACCCACCGCGTGATCGGCCCGGTCCGGTCGGCTTCGGTGATCTCCGTGGTCTCGGCGTCGAGGCCGTGGGCCTCGTTGCCGACGGCGATGGCGAGACGCCCGCGCAGGTCGGCGTCGGTGTAGTTCTCGACGTGAGCGGCGGTGGACCCGTGGCTGGTCGTGCCGACCACGTCGAGCCCCGCAGCGGCCACGGCCTCCAGCGAGGCTTCCACCACCGGCACGTGGAACAACGCTCCCGCGGAGGCCCGCACCACTTTCGGGTTGTACGGGTCGACGCTGCCGGGCGTGAGCACGACCAGGTCGGCGCCGGCGGCCTCCGCCGACCGCAGGATGGTGCCGAGGTTTCCGGGGTCGCCGACGCGATCGAGGACCACGGCGAACTGTGCCGTCGCCAACAACTCGTCGGCGTCGCGCTCGGGGATCGCCACGACGGCGAGCGGATCCTGTGGCGTCTCCGTGGAGGCCACGCGGTCGAGCACGCCGCCGGCCAACTCGAACACCGGCCCGGCCCCCTCGATCCCCGGCGAGGTCACGCGGTCGGCCTCGGCGGCCACGAACTGAGCGTCACACCTCCATCCGGCGGCCACGGCTTCGCCGACGAGGACCGGGCCCTCCACCACGAACCGGCCGTCGTCGTGACGCGCACTGCGGCGCCCCAGGAGGCGCCGCAGCTGCTGTACTCGTGGATTGTTGAACGCCAGGGCACTCATCGTGCCCAGTGTGCCCGATCAGCTGTCGAGCGCGCCCTTGGCGGTGTCGACGAGCTGGCCGAACGCCGCCGCGTCGGTGACCGCCAGGTCGGCGAGGATCTTGCGATCCACCTCGATGCCGGCTGCGTTGAGCCCGGCGATGAACCGGCTGTAGCTCATGTCGTGCTGACGGGTGCCGGCGTTGATCCGCTGGATCCACAGTCGACGCATCTCGCCCTTGCGGGCACGACGGTCGCGGAAGGCGTAGTTGCCCGACCGCATGACCTGCTCGTTGGCCGCGCGGAACGAACGGCTCTTGTTGCCGTAGTAGCCCTTGGCCTGCTTGAGAGTCTTCTTGTGGCGCTTCTTCGACGCCACGCCACGCTTCACACGTGCCATTTCGATTCCTCCTCGGAACGTTCGATCGGGCCGGCCTCGTCAGCCGGCCCGAGGGGGTGTCTCAGCGCTCTGCGAGGAGGCGCTTGATCTTCTTCTCGTCACCGGAGTGCACGTCGGCGTCCTGGGCGAGCCGGCGCGTCCGGGTGGACGGCTTCTTCTCGAACAGGTGCTGACGGTTGGCCTGCTGGCGACGCAGCTTGCCGCTACCGGTCTTCTTGAATCGCTTCGCCGCTGTCTTCGACGTCTTCATCTTCGGCATCTGGTGCTCCTTGTTGTCCTGCCTCTGCAGCCTCGGCTGCTTGCGCCGCCTCGCGAGCTGCTTCCTTCTCGGCGTCGGCGGCCGCCTTCTTCATGGCCTCCTGGGCCTTCTTGTCCGGTGAGAGCACCATCGACATGCTGCGTCCCTCGAGCCGCGCCTGGGTGTCGACCTTGGCTGCCGGACCCACCGCTTCGAGAACGTCGTCGAGAATCTTCGACCCGAGCTCGGGGTGCGCCATCTCACGACCGCGGAACTGCAACGTGATCTTGACCTTGTGACCTTCGTCGATGAAGCGGATGACGTTGCGGGTCTTGGTGTCGAAGTCGCCCTTGCCGATCTTCGGCCGGTACTTCACTTCCTTGACCGACACGTTGGTCGACTTCTTGCGGGCTTCTTTCGCTTTCTGGCCCTCTTCGTACTTGAACTTGCCGTAATCCATGATCCGGCAGACGGGAGGGTTGGCGTTGGGTGCCACTTCGACGAGATCGAGTTCGAGACCTCGCGCCATTCGCAGCGCCTCGGGAACGGGTTTGATACCGAGCTGGTCGCCGGAGGGCCCGATGAGACGGACTTCACGGGACCGGATGCGGTCGTTCACTCGGTGCTGGTCGCCACGTTGATCCTGTCGCGGTGCTATGGCTGATCACTCCTGTGCAATGGGCCTCCCCAGTGTCTTGTTGATGGTGCTCGACGCGAACCGCACGCGGAGCGACCGACACTGCTCACGGTGCCCTCCGTCGTGCGGGGGACCGGTGTGAGCGGGGCTGGCCTCAGCCTTGTGACCTGGACGCACGGTTCGCCTCTCAGCGGGTTGTGGCCAGGTGGGGGTCTCCCCCACTTCGCCTCAATTGTGCTCGGTAGGGTAGCGCACGTGACCGACGAAACCTCCGGACCCCCGACCGACGACGAACTCGACCACGATCTCGATCAGGACCTCGACCAGGACCTCGACCGCGATCTCGCCGCTGACGGCCTCGGCGCCGACGATCTCGGCCAGGACCAGCTCGATGCGCTGGCCGACGCCGAGCAGGCGATGAACGAGGCACGTGCCCGCCTCGCCGACGTGCCGGCCGAGGTGGTGGTCACCAACCACGTGATGGGCCTGTACGAGCTGGCGGCGATCCACCTGTCGGCCACGCCGCCCGATCTGCACCAGTCGGCGCTCGCCATCGACGCCGTTGCGTGCCTGGTCGACGGACTGGGCGAGCGTCTCGGCGCCGACCACGCCACGATGCAGGACGCCTTGAACAACATCCGTCTCGCCTTCGTCCAGATCAAGGGCCAGTCCGAGCCCGAGTAGTTCGTTTGCGTGACGCTCCTGTTGGGGCGTCCCGACATTTCCGTCACGCAGACGTCAGCGCGCCGGGCCGTCGTTCGTTTGCGTGACGTTTCTTTTGGCCCATGCCGACATTTTCGTCACGCAAACGTGCTCGCGGGGCGTTCAGGGTGGTGGAAGCGGCCCGTCGGGGCGTTGCGGACCCGGCCGTCGACCACGGTGACGCCCTCGGCGCGCAGGAGCCGGGCCTGCTCGACCGGATCGCCGGCACGGAGACGCCCGTCGGCGGCGACCACGCGCCACCAGGGCAGTTCGCCGTCGTCGGTGGCGAGGATCCGGCCCACCAGCCGCGGCTGGCGGTGGTGTCCGGCGGTGTCGGCGACGTCGCCGTAGGTGGTGACCTCCCCCTCGCCGAGCGCCATCACGACATCGATGATCTCGTGCCTGCGTCGGGCAGCGACGTCGTCCGGCATGGTCACGGCCGGAGGCGGGCCGCTTCCCAGCGTCCGAGCTTGGGGATCACGTCGAAGCCGACCTCGGCACCGACGGCGATGTCGCGCGATCCGTCGGCGATCTCGATGCAGTGGAACCGGTACTCCGTGCCGGCCGCGTCGGTGACCGTGCCCAGCCCGACGTCGGGCTCGAACGCGGTCACCACGCCCGTCCGGAAGCCGTCGTGCGCTCGCTCGGTCATGACACCGCCGTCCGGCGCAAGCACCTCATGGTCGGTCAGGGGATGATCTTGGCGATCGGCATCTCGACGAGGTCGGTGGCGCCCGCCTCGATCAGCTCGGGGATCACGAGGTTGATCGTGGCCTTCTCCACCACCGACTCGACGGCGTACCCGCCGCCCGCCAGGGGCGACATCGTCGGCGACTTCATGCTCGGCAGCACGGTGAGGACGGCGTCCTTGGCGCCCTCGGTCACGTTGAGCTTCAACAGCACCCGGCCCCGGGCGTCGAGCACGCCGTTGAGCAGGGTCATGATCTGATCCATCGCCTTGCGCTTGCCGGGGTCCTCGGCGGCGGCGGGGTTGGCGATCACCTCGGTGTAGCTCGACAGGATCGTGTCGATCACCTTCAGTCCCGCCGCCCGCAGGGCACGTCCGGTCTCGGTGATCTCGACCACGCAGTCGGCGATGTCGGGGATCTTCGCCTCGGTGGCACCGTACGAGAGCCGGACCTCCGCCTCGACGCCGTTGGCCTCGAAGAACCGCCGGGTGATCTCGGGGTACTCGGACTGGACGCGGACGCCGTTCGGCAGGTCGGTGACCGACTCGGCGGGCGAATCCCCGGCGACGGCCACCACGAGCCGGATGGGCTTGCTGGTGGCCTTGGAGTACTTCAGTTCGCCCAGTGTCTCCACCGTGCTGCCGGTCTCCTCCACCCAGTCACGCCCGGTGATGCCGATGTCGAACAGACCCTCGGCGACGTAGTTGGGGATCTCCTGGGGTCGCAGGATGCGAACCGAGTCGATGCGGGGGTCGTCGATCGTGGCCTGGTAGTCGACGGTCGACGAACGGTTCACCGGCAGATCGGCGGCTTCGAACAGTTCGAGCGTCGCCTTCTCCAGCGATCCCTTGGGCAACACGAGTCGTAGCACGGTGGACGAGGCTACCCACCGGTCGCCCTCCCCTCGCCCTCGGTGCGTTTGCGTGACAGAAATGTTGGCCCGCCCCCGAAAAGGCGTCACGCAAACGATGAGCGCCGGCGAGGTCGACCGTTTGCGTGACGGAAATGTTGGCCCGTCCGCAAGAAAACGTCACGCAAACGATGGGTGGTGGTCAGGCCGGGTGACGGGTCCGGGTGACGGGTCCGGGTGACGGCGTCAGTGGGAGGTGTCGGTGTCGTGGAGGAGGCGGAGGGCGTGGGGCAGGACGTCGATCACGGCGTCGAGCTGCTCGATGCAGCCCCGGGTGCTGCCGGGCGTGTTCACCACGATCGCCCGCCCCACGGTGCCGGCCACCCCCCGGGAGAGCCGGCCGAGCGGGTTGCAGAGCCGCATCGCCTCGGCGATCCCCGGCGCATCACGCTCGACGACGGCTCGCGTGCCCTCGGGAGTCTGGTCGCGCGGCGCGAAGCCGGTCCCGCCGGTCGTCACCACCAACCCGGCGAAATCATCGGTGAGGCCACGGAGTGCATCGGCCACGGCGTCGGCGCCGTCGGCGGTCACCCGGTGGTCGACCACCTCGAAACCTGCCTCGGCCAGCCGCTCCACGAGTGCCCGCCCGCTCGCGTCGTCGCGCGCCCCGTGGGCCACGCCGTCGCTGACGGTCAGCACCTTGGCGCGCTGTGGGTCGTTCACGACCTGCGACGGTAGCGAATCATCACCATGCCGTCGGTGTCGGCATCCTGCGGGAGCACCCGCCAGCCCTGCCCGTACGGACGCCACACACCGACGGGCGGCGGGGTGGGATCGACCTCGAAACCCTCGGGCGTCGCATGGTCGGTCGACTCCGCTGCGGTGACCGTGCACACGCTGTACACGAGGCGGCCACCCGGCGCCACGAGCGGCGCCGACGCCTGCAGCAGCGACGCCTGCAGCGCCGCCAGCTCGTCGATCGCCGCCGGCTCGATGCGCCAACGGGCGTCGGCCCTGCGGCGCAGGGCACCCAACCCCGAGCAGGGGGCGTCGAGCAATACGGCGTCGAACGTCTCGTCTCGCCACGGCGGCACCGCACCGTCGGCGACCACGACGGGCAGCGACACGCCGAGGCGCGTCACATTGGCCTGCACGAGCGAGGCCCTCGCCGGGCGCTGGTCGGCGGCGATCACCGCGGCGCCCGCGGCCACCAGCGCCGTGGCCTTGCCGCCCGGTGCGGCACACACGTCGAGGATGCGCTCGCCGCTCGACGCCTCCACGGCCGCCGCCACCCACTGCGACGAGTCGTCCTGCACGTAGCCGTCGGCCCGTTCGGTGACGGGAGGAGCCTCGTTCATCCGTTCGAGGGCGGCCTCGGCCTCGTCGCCGAGTTCGGCGCGGAAGCGGTCGACCATCCAGTCGGGATAGCTGAGCCGGGCGCCCTCCGACGGCCAGTTCATCGACTCGACGGGCGACTTCGCCACCTTGCGGAGCACGGCGTTGACGAAGCCGCGGGTGCGCTTGGGCGCCAGGCCGACCGTCTCGCTCACCGCAGCGTGGGCGGGCACGCCGGCGAACGCGAGCTGGTAGGCACCCAAGCGGAGCACGGTGCGGGTGGCCTCGTCGGGCGGCGACGTGACGAAACGGTCCACCAGCGCATCACAGGCCCGGCGCATGCGGGTCGTGCCGTACACCAGCTCCGTGGCGAACCGACGATCCTGGTCGCCGAGGCCGGACGACGCGAGCATCGG
>Ga0102928_1001319_pt1 | contig 15620 bp, 11 predicted proteins | sample SalPonR1_B_D1_MG_FD_78504 | JGI IMG/M metagenome (GOLD analysis project Ga0102928, IMG submission 78504) | Salt pond soil microbial communities from South San Francisco under conditions of wetland restoration - Salt Pond MetaG R1_B_D1_MG | ecosystem: Environmental > Aquatic > Marine > Intertidal...
ACTCCAGGCGCTCCCGGGTATCCAGTATTACATTTTGTTTGTTATCTGATGCTTCAACAATAGACTCAATACTCATTCGATCCGGCTCCGGCAGTTTCTTAAGAACCTTGGGCCCTTTTCTGTTGTCGCGTTTCATGCGGGCAAAATAGAGCGGCGGTTCAGGCTGCCCTTCCAGAATATAGTTGACAAACTGCTGCTCGCTGCCGGCCGCTTTAATAGAGTTATTGAATCGCAACTCGTAGCCCACCGTCGATTCCGGGACGGCTCCCAAAGCCTTTCCACAGGCACTGCCTGCACCGTGTCCGGGCCAGATCTGGAGATAATCGGGCATAGACTTAAACTCTTCAACCGACCGGTAGAGGGTTTTGGCTGAGCTTTCCATCGACCCTACCTGCCCGGCTGCAGATTCCAGCAGATCCGGACAGCCAACATCCCCGACAAAGATAAAATCTCCGGAAAGCATCCCCATCGGTTCATCGGCTGCGGCACCGTCGGTAACCAGGAAACTGATGTGTTCGGGGGTATGCCCCGGGGTGTGTTTCACTTTAAAACGAATGTTCCCCACAGGAAACTCATCGCCGTCATACAGAAAGCCGTAATCATAGCCGCTTCCTTTCAGCCATTCATATTTCCAGTCTTTATCTCCCTCGTCAGAAGCATATACTTTAACTCCCTGTTCGGCGAACTCGCGCAAACCGGAAAGAAAGTCGGCATGGATGTGTGTTTCCGTAGCCGCAACAATATTCAAATTTTCATTCCGGGCAAGCTCTACATACTGATCGATATCCCTCATTGGGTCGATTATTATTGCTTCACCGGTGGCCTGGCATCCTATCAGATAGGCGTACTGAGCCAGCTTTTCATCAAAAACTTGTTTAAAATACATAGTTGTTATATGAATTTTGTGCAGGCAGCGTATCCTGCTTTTTTATCTGGAATAAGCAGGAATAGATAGCTAAAAGTTTGGGCCTTTTCAATCACAATTTGATAAAAATGCAGCCCGCTGCTTCCCGGGCGTGGCCGGTTCCTTCTAGATACCAAACCGTCCCGTCATGCCACAACAATATATTAAACCTTGGCTTTTGACTCTTTTTGAGGACTTTCACCGGTAGCTATGCCCAGTTTTGCAAGAATTTGCTCGGCGAGGCACCATTGGGTTAAGGACGACTGGAATAGATTCAACCCTACAAAAAGGGTGAATAAAAACCAGTAGGGACTTACATAGTAGCCGAGAATTACACTTAGGGTTACAAAGGTTCCTGCGATAGCACGGATAGCCCGTTCCATCGGTCGCATGGGTGAACAACTGTTATTTGATTGTGTCATTTTATAGAAAATAAAAGGTTGAATTTTATACGGATTCCTGAACGTTTACCAGGTAGGCGTGAACAGGGTTCTGCTGGTCATCGCCTTTATTCTCATTATATTTTTTAACTTCCTCCAGGACACCTTTTACCGAATCTGACTGGTGGAAGGTGAAAAATAACTTTGAGTACACTCCGTGTGCATCCTGGGCAAACCAGTTGGAAATATCCGGCTGGTACGCCTCAGTTCTAAAACCATGGATTTCGGTTTCGCTATACACCGGCACTTTCTGCTTTGCCAGTATCATACGCACGTCATTTGCATATTCTTCAATACTCAGTATGATTAGTAGTTTCATAGTTCTGTATTTTGATTTGGAACAGCCATAAGAAATCAGCCGCTTCTTAATTTAGATTATCACTCATCACTGCTTTTAATCTCCTGAACCTTGTTCTCGGCCATAAAATAGATCAGCGGCACCATGATTAATGTCAGTGCCGTTGAGGCCACCGCTCCCCCCATAAGGGAAATAGCCAGGCCCTGGAATATGGGGTCAAAGAGAATCACCACCGCACCGATCACAACGGTACCCGCTGTCAAAAGGATGGGCATACTTCGAACCGCCCCCGCTTCGATGACGGCCTGCTTCAATGATTCGCCGTCATCCAGGCGTATATTGATGAAGTCGATCAACAACACCGAATTACGAACCATAATACCCGCCAGTGCAATCATACCAATCATCGACGTTGCCGTGAAGAATGCACCGAGCAGCCAGTGGCCAAGTATAATACCCACCAGTGAAAGCGGTATGGCAATCATCATAATGATGGGCACTTTGAAATCCTGGAACCATCCGATTATCAGCATATAGATAATGACCAGAACCACGGCAAACGCTATACCCAGATCCCTGAAGACCTCGTATGTTATCTGCCATTCCCCATCCCACTTCAGCGTATAATCTTCCTGCATAAAGGGCTGTCCTGCAAAAATCTGGTCCAGGCTGTATCCCTGGGGCATATCGATAGCGTCGATCATTTCACCGGCATCCAGTATGGCATAGACCGGACTTTCAATGGCGCCGGCAACCTCGGCAGTAACATACATTACTCTCCGCTGGTTCTTCCGGTATATGCTGGGCTCCAGGGTTTCCTGTTCTACTGTTACCAAGTCAGATACCGGAATCATGCTGCCGGATGCCGACTGCATATAGAGCTGCCCCAGCTGTTGAATATCCGAGCGTTCCTCTTCTGGCAGTTTCAGTACTATCGGAATTTCATTGATATCCGTTTCACTGTAGAGCCGGGATACCTGCTTGCCCCTCAGTGCCATCGTTACCGTCTGTACCACCTGTTCGGAAGAAATACCCGAGAGCATGGCTTTTTCGGTATTTACATCCAGGCGGTACTTGGTTTGAGGGGCCTCACGCATCCAGTCTACGTCTACTACCCCATCCATGTCACTGAAGATGCCCCTGACCTCACGTGCTACGCGCTCACGCTGATCGGCATCAGGCCCGTAAATTTCAGCGACCAGCGTCGACATGACCGGCGGACCCGGCGGCACCTCAACAACCTTGATATTGGCATCATATTTCTCACCGACTTCATGTACTATCGGACGAATACGTTTTGCAATATCATGACTCTGGTCGCTTCGCTTGCCTTTATCTATCAGGTTAAGCTGAATGTCAGCAATATTTGCCCCTTTTCTCAGGTCATAATGCCTCACCAGTCCGTTAAAATTGATGGGGGCGTTTGTACCGGAGTAAATCTGGTAATCCAGCAGTTCCGGTAAATTCTTAAGACTGATACCGACCTCCCGCGCTACCGCGTTCGTTCTTTCAAGAGTCGTACCTTCCGGCATATCGATGATAAGCTGTACTTCATTTTTATTATCAAAGGGAAGCATTTTCACCTCTACGAGCCTGAAAACAAAGAGCAGCGTAGATGCTATCAGCATTAACGTGACGCCTCCTATGAAAAGCCACCGGTAGGTAATATTTTCAAGCAGAGGCTCCATGATTTTTGAATACCACTTATAGATGCGGGTATCTTCCAGCCGGTAGGCTTTTTCATTACCGCTTTCATCTTTTTCCGGTTTGACATGGGGCAGCAGCTTATAGGCAAGCCAGGGAGTAATTACAAGAGCGACGATCAGTGAGAAAATCATGGCCAAAGATGCACCTATGGGCATGGGACTCATATAGGGGCCCATAAGTCCGGACACAAAAGCCATAGGCAGTACCGCGGAAATTACCGTAAATGTTGCCAATATAGTCGGATTACCGACCTCATTGATAGATGCGATTGCAGCCTGCTTGAAGGGCAGCTTTCGCATTTTAAAGTGTCGGTGCATGTTTTCTGCCACAATAATGGAGTCGTCCACTACAATACCTGTGACGAACACCAGTGCGAACAGGGTAATGCGGTTCAGGGTGTACCCGAACATGTAATAAAGGAAAAGAGTCAGTGCAAAAGTTACAGGTACAGATAGAAAGACTACCAGCCCTCCCCTCCAGCCCATGGCCAGGGCTACCACAACCGTTACCGCAAGTATTGCCGCAAGGAGATGTTCAAGTAAAGAAAGCACCTTAGAAGCCGCCGTTTCCCCGTAGTTTCGAGTGGTTGTCACGGTAATTTCTGAGGGAATCAGGCTTCCGTCAAGCTTGCTTACCTTTTCTTCAATTTTCTCGGCTATGAACATGGCATCTGCCCCCGAACGCTTGGCCACCGATATGGTTACCGCGGGGTAAGACTCCCCCGCCCTGAACCCTTCCTGTTCTCCCATAGCGCTGCCTATGCCATAGGAGACATATTCAGCCGGTTCTTCAGGGCCATCTGTGACCTCTGCAATGCTGCCCAGGTAAATCGGATCTCCGCCTTTTACATCAACAACCAGGTTTCTCACTTCCTTCGCATTTCTAAAGTAATCTCCCGTATCAACTAGATATTCGGTATCGTTCTTGTCAAATGAACCGGAAGACATTTCACGGTTGGCTGATTGTATTTGCCCGGCAACCCTGAGAGGGTCTATGCCATAAGAGGCCATTTTGTTTTTGTCGAGCGCAACGCTAACCTGCCGGGTCCTGCCGCCATGCAGGTCGGTTTGGGCCACATCATCAATCTTCTTGATCTCAAGCGCCAGCTCATCTGCTACCCGGCGCAAGTCGAAGTCGCTGTAGGATTCACTCCACAGCGTTAAGGTCATGATCGGTACATCATCAATAGACCGGGTTTTTACCAGCGGCATGGTAGCCCCCTCCGGAAAGCGGTCCATATTTTTCATAATCTCATTGTATAGCCTCACCAGACTTCTCTCAACATCCTCCCCTACATAAAAGCGCGCCGAAACCATTGCCCGGTCCGGCATGGAGGTAGAATAGACATACTCAACCCCCTCAATATTTGAAAGCACTTTCTCCAGCGGAACAGAGATACGCCGCTCCACCTCTTCGGGGGATGCGCCGGGATAGCCTATAAAAATATCTGCCATAGGCACATCAATCTGAGGCTCCTCCTCCCTGGGTGTCAGGTAGGTTCCATAAAATCCCAGTGCCAAGAACACCAGCATGAGCAGCGGTGTAAGCTTGGAGTCAATAAAGGCCTGCGCAATTTTTCCTGCAATTCCAGTCTTCATAATTCTTCTCTATAAATTTGCTATTACTGAACGTTTACTTTCTGGCCTTCCCGGATGGAGCCGTCATAAGAGGCCACATATGATTCGCCCGGGGCCAAGCCGGATAGAATCTCTACAGTGCCGTTATTTTTTTCACCCAGGCGCACCCAGCGTAACACCGCTTCAGAATTACTGTTCAGGGTATAGAGGCCGGTAAGCTGTCCCCGTTCTACAATGGCCGTTTCAGGAACCGTCACTCTCTGCTCTCCGGACGAAGTGAGGCCGACTTCAGCGAACATTCCCGACTTCAGGCCCTCCATCTGTTGGAGGTTCGGAAACCTGACCTCCACGCTAAACTGGCGGCTGGCCGGATTACCCGATGGGTTAATGCTTGAAACCATACCCGGTACTTTAATCTTGTCTGCCGCTGTTATATCTACCGAAACGGTATCTTCCGGGTTGAACAGTGATATTTGTGTCTCCGGTACCGTCACCACCACTTTCATGTCAGATTCTTTTTCAATAGAAATGAGAGGCTGACCCGGCCCCGCCAGATCGCCTTCAGAGACCATCTTGGATACGATATAGCCGTTAAACGGTGCCTGCAATACGGTATAGTCAATCATATCGCGTATTTCGCTGAGTCTCGCCTCCAGGGATTGTACTATGGGCTTTGCCATTTCATAGCGGGTGGAGATATCATCCAGCTCTTTTTGGGTAGCACTCTCCTGTTCAAAAAGGGCTTTCATCCGTTCGTAATTCTTTTCGGTATTAGCTAAAGAAGCCCTGGCTTCACTCAAACCCGCTTCGATCTGGTTCCTTTGCGCCTGGAGATTGTCGTCCTTGATACGGACCAGGGTTTCACCGCTGCTTACGTAATCCCCTTCTTCCACATCCAGCTGCACAATTTTTCCGCTGACTTTGGTACTGAGCCGAACGGTATTATCGCTTTTCACTTTTCCTGAAAAACGGTAAGAGGCAGGAATGGTTTGCAAAGCTGCCTGCTGCAGGTTCACCGATACCGGTTCCCGGTCCGTGGTTTCACCTTCCTCAGAAGAACTGCAGGAGACTGCCGTCAGTGAAAGAGCCAGCAAGATTATCAAGGGCCTTCCTTTAAGGGTATCAAGAGCTGTTTTAACTTTCTTCATAGTGGTGTGGATATTCATTTTGGTTGCTTAAATGCGTTTAATGAGGTTATTCCAGAGTCAGGGTTTCATTTCCCGTTCAAGAAGCAGCTCGAGCCTTGCCAAGCTGCGGTGATATTGATAAAGGGCATCAAGTCTCTGCAGGCGTGCCTGTGAAAGTTTGGCCTCTGCCGAAAGAAGGTCTGTCGTTTTCTCCATACCCTGCTCATAACGGTCGTTTCTGATTCGGAAATCTTCAGAAGCCTGTTCCACAGAAGACTCCGCGAAATTGAGCTGTACCTGAGCCTGCCTGATCGATCGCTTGGCCTGCTCAATCTCCAGCCTGTTTTTAAAGCTTCTGCTTTCATAGGCTATTTTGGCCTTATTCAGCTGGGCCCTATTCTCCATGACTTTGCCAATGTTGCTGAATCCGCTAAACAGGTTCCATTTAAAGGTAGCCCCAATCATATAACTCTCCCCTGCGGTACCCAGCAGCACCTCGTCATTAAACTCATAATTTCCAAACAGGTTGATGGATGGCACGAAGCTGAATTTTGCGGACCGCAGCATCTGCTCGGCGGCACTTACCCGGTATTTCAGCGCACGGAGTTCCGAATTTGTTGTCCCCTTCACTTCTCCAAGATGGTCTGCAGTGAGACGGGGCGCCTGCAGGCTGTCTGAAGGAACTATTTTGAGGTCCTCCTCCATGCCCAGCAGGAAATTCAGATTATCCTGTACGGTAAGCAATTGATCCTGTACCTGCGACTTGCGGCTTTCCAGCTCAAGCAGCCGTACCCTGGCTGCCAGGTAGTCGGCTTTGCTAATCATATCCTGGTCGAAAAAATTTCCGGCCTGCCTTTCATTTTCACGCGCCGCTATAAGAGATTTGTCAATCGCTTCCAGCTGCTTCTGCATAAGCACCAAACGGTAGTAGGTATCTTTTACCTGGAAACGGACATATTGAAGCGTGCCTTTAAACTGTTCTTCCGTAGCCTCCAGCTGATTTTTCACGGCGGCTCGCTTGAAAAGCATATCGGAATTCAAAACCGGCTGGCGGACTTCAAATTTGGTTGAAAAATTATTATAGGCATCAGGTGCATTCAGTCTGGCTGGGTTAAAATCCTGGGTAGTCACGGCTTCCTGCTTCAGCCTGAATCCAAATACGCTGAGAGGATCATTCGTTCTGATTCCCGTTTCCTCGATAGATAGCTGCGGAAGGAAGGCAGCGTTGGTCTGCCGGTATTGGGAGCGAACGATATCCATATCGGCTTCGGCCATCCTTACCTGGAAGTTTGCCTCTTCTGTTATGGCAAGTACTTCCGAGAGGCTCATCTCCCTGACTTCATCAACCCCGGCTGTTTCATCCTGTGCCAGGGCAACCTGGAAAGGTAAATGGGCCGCGAACATAAGAATTATGGCAAGCCTGCTAAGTTTAGGTATTATCTGTTTCATAGCTGAAAATTAAATCTTCTCATTTTGTATATGGAGGAATCGGCAATAGTTCATCTGTTCTATCCTTACCGCATCCCGATTAAAGCCGGTCAATTACTTCCCTTAGATTTTCCCGAACCTCTTCCGCGATTGGTTTCAAGTCGCTATTTGACACGGCCTGCATAGAGGCTACCGGATCTACCGCAGACACTTCCACCCTTCCGTCTTCGTGCTCTTCTACAATAACGTTGCAGGGAAGCATCACTCCTATCTTATCTTCTGCCGTCAATGCCTTATGCGCAAAACCGGGATTGCAAGCGCCCAGTATTCTGTAATTTTTGAAATCTACATCCAGTTTTTTCTTGAGCGTTGCCCTGACGTCAATTTCCGTGAGAACACCGAAGCCCTTCTCTTTTAGCCTTTCCGTAACCGCTTCGATAGCTTCATCAAAATCCAAGTCCGTAATTTTTGAGTAGAAGTAATTCATGACAGTTGGGTTTAGTATTAATTTCAATTGACCAGAATATAGCGATGTAGATCATAGTTGTCAATACAAGTAAATACAAATTAGTAATTAATCCTATAGAAATGCTCTATAAAGCCCTTATTGGTACTATGATGACCTTATTATGAAAAACAACTCTATTTAACTTGTAAATACAGGTATTTCATTTTAAGCTATTTTTGTGTAGATTAAGAACCGTTACCAGGAATCAAGTTGAATATTATGGATCTAAAAGATGGAATACCCCTGCACAAGCAGATCAGTGACTGGCTAAAGCAGGAAATTAATAGCGGCAGCCTGGAAGTGAATGAGAAGCTGCCCTCGGAAAATGATTTGAGTGAAAAGTTCGACGTCAGCCGCGTCACAGTGCGGCGAGCCCTGCAAACCCTTGAGAATGACCAACTCATTTACCGTTGCCAGGGGCTGGGGTCTTTCGTCTCGGATCATAGAACACACCAGTCATTTTCGTTTCTGAATGACTTTACGGAAGAACTGGCGGGTTCCGGACTCAAGCCAAGCTCCAGGCTGATATCATTCGGACATGAGAATATTAAAGACAGAAAAGACATCCTTTCCTACCTGGATATCAGGAATAAAGAAGTTGCCGTCAGGATTGAGCGCGTGCGCCTCGGTAACGGAGAGCCGATCGCATACGACATTACCTGGATGCCCGTTTTCTACGGACAACTCATGGAAGGTTTTGATCTTGAAAGCACAACTATCTTCGAGATCCTGGAGAAAGAGTATGAAATACCCATTGAGAAAGGATGCTATCGCATTGAGTCGACGGTCGCCCGCGAAAAACTGGCAGAACACCTTCAGGTTGATGAGAATACCCCCCTGCTTCAGATCAACAGGATCACCTATACGATAGGTGACAAACCCGTTTATTTTCAGAAACGATTCTACAGGAATGACAAGATTGTTTTCGAAATCATGACCAACAGGCCCAAAAGTCGGCCAAAAGAAGGTGAATCCCACCCCATCAGCCAGTTTACCGCTCATATCAATAATTCCTGATCTGAGGGAGTGTAGATTACCTCCAGAAACCTTTATTAACGTTTCACAAGTCTCGCTCTGAGGAGTTTGCCGCCGGTTGTCGGATGCCTTCCACACCACCGGTGTATGACCCCATTAAATGGGTGTAATCCAAAGAACCAAAGGCACAACTCCCTCTGAGCTGTGGATTGATGTTTTTCGAAAACCTCATAAAGTTACTTAGCCAACATATATCCGGCTCTTTACTTTCAGCTATTGTCCACTATTGCCTTCTGCTTTCATCGCTGGCCGTTCCAGGTAAGGCAAACCTTCCTTGATCCAGCCAGGCGCCTCCTCTCCTTTCAGATAATGATCATGCCACTGAAAAGCTCGGGTAGCGTAATCAATCTGGTTTTCCTCACGGGCCAACCCGTGATTCTCACCTTCATAAACCAGCATCACAAAAGGCTTCTCCATGCGGCGCATGGTAGTATATAGCTCCACCCCCTGGTTGAAGTCAACCGCGCCGTCATCCGTACCGAATTCGACCAGCAGCGGCGTTTCGGTATTTTTGATATTAAAGATGGGTGAGTTATCAATAAATTTCTCCCAGTCCATCCACCAGGGATCCGGGAACCGGCCCTGACTGATCTCAAATATATTGGCATCGGTAATACCGGCATTCCAATAGATTGAATTATACATGCTGACCATATTGGTCAGGGGTGCACCGGCCACAGCCGAATTAAACATATTGGTTTGCGTAATAATAAAGGATGTTTGATAGGCTCCCCACGAGTGACCTGTCAGTCCTAGCTTATCTTCGTCGATCATGCCGGTTTCCAGTACCTGTTCAACAGCCGGAACTACCGACTCTACAGCTGACATCCCCGGATCACGCAGCTCATAGGTGATATCCGGCTGGAATACGAAATATCCCTCGGAAGAAAACCGGCGGAAGTTGTACGGACTTCTGCGTGAAGGTATAGTGTAGGAGTGCATATCCTGAGAACGACGCTCATAAATGTAGGTAATCATCGGATACTGCTTGTCCGGATCATAGTTAGCCGGGTATAACAAACGGCCCTGAAGTTTTTGTCCCCTTTCATTACGGAATGTAATGAGTTCATCGTCTGCCCAGTAATACTCCTCCTGTTGCGGATTGGTATTCGTCAGGGCAAGAGGATTATTAAAATTGCTCTCCACGTAGAAAAAGTCGGGAGAATCGGTAGCGCTTTCAGCCTGATAAACAAACTTATCGGCATCATCAGCCTTATCCAAGCGTCCAATTTGCTTGTCTTCATACATCAGTGTTTGCACGCGATCGCGACGGTCCATCCGAGCATAGCCGCGCTTTTTGGTAAAGTCGCCATACATGTGGAAGTAGAGCGGCTCATCTTCTTCCAGGTAATCCTCTTCATAGTCCAGCCTCACCTGGCGGTAGCGGATGCTGTCCTGGGCTCCGCCGGTCAATTTCGTGATAGTTTCCCCGTCCGGAGTAGCACGGTAGACGTCATATTCATCATACAGCAGCACCCAGTCATCATCTTCGGCCCATTGGCCGGTGCCAAAAGGACGCTGCTGCTCACGACCGTTCACCAGGTGATAGTTTTCAAACCGTGTATCCAGCTCACCGGTCAGGTTCACCTCCTGCTTTTCGTCAATATCGTAGGCTCTCCATTCGTTATCCCAGAAATAGAGCAGGTATTCTCCGCCGGGCGAGGTACTCACAAATTCGCGACGCTCCAGAATTTTTTCTTTCTCACCGGTTTCCACATCGATCAAGTAGATATCCCTCCATTCTTCTTCAAAAGTAGGTTCATAGGGTTTTGCAACGTAGCCTACCGCATGCTGCTGATTTCCGGTCAGCTGAACATTTTCAACCAGCGAATCGCCCAGCTGCACGAAGCGGTTATCACCAAGGTGCCAGGCCGAGAGATGGTTGTCCTGTTTAAGCTGATTTTTCATTACCTCCTGCCGCGGCTGAATCTGGTCGTCACGCCAGTGCCAGATTTCCACATTGGTGGAATCTAAACCTTCATTTAAATCTTTTGGTGTCTCCTCTTTTTTTGTCGTATCACTCTTCGCCTCTCCTTCTTCTGCTTTATCCTCTTCTTTTTCAGGCTTTTCTTTCTTTTCCCATTTTTTGATACCCAAAAACACGGTGCCTCTGTCTTTCGACCACTGAAGGTCCCGGTAATCAACGACCCTGTGGCCTTTGGGAAAAGCATCATATTGCGACTGATTGAAAACCTTTGGCTGCATGGCGCCGGGCAAGTTCTGATAGGCATAAACGCGGTGCGTATTTTCCTCATAATCTTCATTGGATGCCGATTTTAGAAATGCCAGTGCGTTTTCTTCCTCGCTCCAGGTGAGGTCCTTAAAATCAGCCGTATCGCTTTGCAGTACCGTCATGCTGCGGTTCTTTAAATTCAGAAGCTGTACCCCGTTTCCAAGTTTTTCTGAAGCATCAATCGCTACGGCAAGCAGTGTACCTTCTTCATTGAATTCATATTCCGATACGTTGCCGACCAGCTGGTTTTGCCGGGTATTGAGATCATGCACAAGCAGGTCATTGCCGCCGCTTTTCTGATCTTCAGGCTTGTATTTGGTCATCACCAGATGACTCCCCGTCTCGGCAAACTCAAAACTCTGTATATTTTCAAATGTGTCAACTTCGGCAGAATTAAGATTCATCAGTCCCAGCTTGTATTTAACCTGCTTCTTTTGTTTCTCGAGCTTCTCTTGCTTGTCTTCAGAAACGCCGATCTGAAAAGCTACCCAGTTGTTGTTTTCTGAAAATTCGGCATTGACACCATGCATGAACTTATGCTCACCGGTGGAATCAGATCCGACTTTTTTAATCATCAGCCAGCCGTCCCCATCTACAAGAGAGATATTATAGGCGAACCAGTTGCCATCATTAGAATAGTCAGTAGCAGTTATGCGCTGCCACTCCCCATAATCTTTTGGCTCCAATTTCTCCTTATCCTGAGCCTGAAGCGAATAAGCAAGGCAAAAAACAACTAAGGTTAAAAGTGTGAGGAATCGATTCAGTCTAAGCATCTCGAAACTATAATTTGGTTAGTAATTTGAAAGATTAAACAGTACAAAAAATGAAGCAGGAATGGAAACAGGGGCATCTACCTGCTTATCCTGGTTCCAGGTCCCACAGCAAAATTAATTTTACTAATTTTGGAACCTATTGTTACAATTCAATCTGTGTTCCAATTTCTACCACTCTTTCTGAAGGAATTTTAAAATAAGAAGCCGCTCGTTGTGCATTGCGCGACATGCGGGCAAATAGTTTTTCCCTCCATATGGCCATACCCGGCTCCTTGGTAGCCAGCATGGTTTCCCGTCCCAGGAAGAAGGTGGTATTCTCCAGCTCAAATCCCTTGCCCTCCGTCTCACAGTGTTCGAGAAGTTCAGGCACATCAGGATCTTCGGCAAACCCATAATAAGCCAGAATGCGATAGCTGTTTTCACCCAGCGATTCTACCTCGTAGCGTTCTGCCTGAGACACCCTGGGCACTTCACGGGTGATAAGTGTAAGGAACACGACCCGTTCATGAAGAACTTTATTGTGTTCCAGATTATGCTGCAAGGCATGCGGTGTCCCTTCAGGATTGGAATCCATGAATATGGCTGTTCCGGAAACCCTTTCCGGACCCATATCGTGAACAAGATCAATAAACTCATCATGGGATATGATTTTTTCACTCAGCCTGTCACTTAAAATGCGCCTTCCTCTTTTCCACGTGGTCATGATAGCAAACATCAGCCCGGCAATAACCAGCGGGAACCATCCGCCTGTTGGAATTTTAGGCAGATTGGCTCCCCAGAATGAAAGATCTACCGTCAAAAGGCCTACTCCCATTAAAGCAACAAGCCACTTGCTCCATGCCCACCTACTGCGTGCCACAACCGCAAACAGGATGGTTGTGAACACCATATCTGTAGTTACAGCAACACCATAGGCTGAAGCCAAATCACTCGACGTTCTAAAACCAAGCACCAGCCCGATACACGAAATTGCGAGAACCCAATTGACAACGGGCATATAAATCTGTCCCATTTTTTTAGCGGATGTATGCAAAACTTTAAGCCTTGGCAGATAGCCCAGTTGTACTGCCTGCTGTGTTAATGAAAATGCCCCGGAAATAACAGCCTGGGAAGCAATGATTGTTGCAACGGTCGCCAGAATAACCAGTGGGTACAGCCCCCATTCGGGCACGAGGTTATAAAAGGGATGATGTACAGCTTCCGGATGACTGATAATCAGCGCTCCCTGTCCAAAATAGTTCAACAGTAAAGATGGCAGTACCACAATAAACCATGTAAGACGGATGGGGCGGAGTCCAAAATGGCCTATATCGGCATAAAGGGCTTCTCCCCCGGTTACGACTAAAAAAACGGACCCAAGAACCAAAAACCCCGCCCACCCATTTCTTAGAAAGAAATCAAAGCCGTAAACAGGGTTTATCGCTGCCAGTACGTCGGGATGCTGAAACACCTGGTAGCCACCCAGTACGGCAAGAGTCAGAAACCAGATTAGCGTAATCGGACCGAACACCGACCCGACGCCGGCGGTACCGTGAGACTGCACTGCAAATAGCCCTATCAGGATTACGATTGTTATGGGTATTACATAGGGCTTAAATACCGGTGTCGCTACTTCCAAACCCTCGATGGCACTGAGCACAGAAATGGCAGGGGTAATCATGCTGTCACCGTAAAGAAGTGCCGCGCCAAATAAGCCGAGCAGTACGAGAATCCATTTTCTTCCGCGAAACTTCTCGGTGGGCGGGCTGACGAGAGCCGTTAGTGCAATAATGCCACCCTCCCCATGGTTGTCGGCCCGTAATACAAGCACCAGGTACTTAATGGATATAACCAGGATCAAGGACCAGAAGATAAGGGAGAGTACCCCAAGTACATTTGCCGGAGTAGCCTCCAGGCCATAGGAGGCATGGAAAGATTCCCTTATGGCATAAATCGGACTCGTACCGATATCCCCGTAAACAACCCCGATGGCAGTCAGCCCCAGAACCAGAAGGCGACGGCCCGTTGGGGGTGTTTCACCATTTTTCTCATCGCTCATGGTATGATTGTTAAAACCGGTCTAATAAGGTGTCAGTATGCAACTGTTTCTGATCAACCTAAATGGATTCGTTATTACTGCTATTAAGGGAATGCCCCATCATTATGTAATGATTGCACTTACAAAATTACGAAACAGCATAAATAATATTTGGCATAGAATCTATCATGCCCGGTTTTTGAGTTTAAGCCATGATAACGAGCTTAACTATTTGAAGCTTGAGTATTAACTTTCAGTTAAGAACTTATAAAATGTTGTAAATTTGGCTAACAAATTTAATATTGGGCTCTCTCACAACATTAACCTAAATCAGGAGACGTATGAAGTGTAAACACCCCCTCCATATAATCGGTATGGCCCTGTTGCTTTTTGCAGCCGGATTCAATGCCGAAGCACAATCCCTTAACGAATTCGAAGAGAAAGTTACTGAGTTTACGCTCGATAACGGACTTAAATTTATTGTTATTGAACGGCCGATTGCGCCGGTCGCCAGTTTTGTTACTTACGTAGATGTTGGCGGCGCCGACGAGCCGATGGGGCATACCGGCATAGCCCATATCTTTGAGCATATGGCCTTTAAAGGAACCCATTATATCGGTACCAATAACTGGGACAAGGAAAAGCAGGCACTGGATGAACTGGATAAGACTTACCAACAGTGGCTGGCCGAAAAATACAGTCCTGAACCTGATACTGCACGCATAAGCGACCTGTGGTCGGAATTCCAAAATCTCCAGGAAGAGGCCGGGCAATACGTGGTAAATAACGAGTTCTCTCAGATCATTGAACGCAACGGAGGGACCGGCCTCAATGCAGGTACCGGGGCCGACCAAACCGTTTATTTCTATAGCCTCCCGGAGAACCGCATGGAGTTGTGGTTTAGCCTGGAATCGGATCGATTTAAAAATCCGGTATTTAGAGAGTTCTATAAAGAGAAAGAGGTTGTCCGCGAAGAGCGAAGAATGAGAACTGAATCTCAGCCTTTAGGTCGATTGATTGAAGAATTTCTTGCGGTAGCATATACGGCCCACCCTTACGGCCGTCCGGTGATAGGCTGGAATTCAGATATTACGGCGACAACGATGGAAGATGCACGTGAATTCTACAACACCTATTACGTACCCGGCAATATAACTATTGCCATTGCAGGTGACGTAAACCCAAAGGAAGTCAAGAAAATGGCCGAAACCTATTTCGGAGGCCTGAAAGCCGGTCCGGAACCACCCCCGGTTTACACGAAAGAGCCCGAGCAGCGTGGGGAAAGAAGATTCACAATACAAGGCCAATCACAGCCCTTCCTGCTGATGGGTTATCACACTGTTGCCCAGGATCATCCGGATGCCAAAGCACTTCAGCTCCTTGGGTCCATCATTTCCAGCGGACGTACTTCGCGTCTATACAAGAGAATGGTTGAAGAAGAGCAGCTTGCTCTTGCCGTGCAGGCCTTCAACGGTTTCCCGGGAACTAAACATAAGAGCATGTTCCTGACTTTCGCAGTACCCAACCGCGGACTCGGAGTGGATACACTTGAAACGGTTATTCACGAAGAAAT
>Ga0102928_1001324_pt1 | contig 15582 bp, 16 predicted proteins | sample SalPonR1_B_D1_MG_FD_78504 | JGI IMG/M metagenome (GOLD analysis project Ga0102928, IMG submission 78504) | Salt pond soil microbial communities from South San Francisco under conditions of wetland restoration - Salt Pond MetaG R1_B_D1_MG | ecosystem: Environmental > Aquatic > Marine > Intertidal...
AGATATATTAATAGAAAATGGTATAAAAGCTATTTGGAATTTTGCACCTTTGGATATAAAGGTTCCTGAGGGAGTTTCCATTGAAGATGTAAGACTTAATGAGAGTTTATATACTCTTATATACTATTATTCTAGAAATAAAGAAGAAATAGAAGAATAAATTTTTGTAGTATTTTTTAGTAAAAGGCATTATAATTATTAATAATAAGAGACTTTCAATTGAAAGTCTTTTTTTATTAGATTATGGAGATGATATAGTGAAAGCAAATTTTTATAAAAATAAGGTGGAAATACAAGGTATAGTTGATGAATTCGAGCCAGAACATATTTTTGAATGTGGACAGTGTTTTAGATGGAATATAGAAGAAGACGGTAGCTATACAGGTGTTGTAAAAAATAGAATTCTAAATGTAAGTAAAAAAAACGATATAATAATATTTAAAAATACAAACAAAGAAGATTTCTTAAATATATGGATTGATTATTTTGACTTGAATAGAGATTATAAAAAAATAAAATCTGAAATAATAGATGATAAGTTAAAAGATATTTTAGAATTTGGAAAAGGTATTAGAATTTTAGATCAGGATGAATGGGAAATAACAATTTCTTTTATAATATCTGCCAACAATAGAATACTTATGATTAAAAGAGTTATAGATAACTTATCAAAAAATTATGGAGAATATATTGGAATGTACAAGGATAAAAAGTATTATAGTTTTCCAAGTCCAGAAAAATTAAACTCCTTAAGTGAAAATGAATTAAGGCTTATGAAAACAGGCTTTAGAGCTAAATATATAAAAAATGCAGCAGAAGTAGTAACAGGAAATAAAGGGTGGTTATATAAATTAAAAGAACAATCCTATGATTATGCATTAGAAGAAATAAAAAAAATAAAGGGAGTAGGGGACAAGGTAGGTAATTGTGTACTTTTATTTTCCATGAATAAATATGAAGCATTTCCTGTAGATATTTGGATGAAAAGAATTATGGAGAAAGTATATAATATAAAGGGAAAACCCGATGAAATAAGAAGGAAATCCGAAAAAATATTTGGTTCATATTCTGGTTTTGCTCAACAGTACTTATTTTACTATGCATCTCAGGGCAAATTAGAAGAAAATAAGCGAAAATAGCCGTATATAAAAGAAAATACAAGCTAAGCACACATAAAGCCTTATATACTTGAATATAAGCTCAAATTGACGTTTGATTCAAAGGCGATATTCGAGTATCATATACTTTGTAAGTGTTAGCACTCAAATTTAATGAGTGCTAACAAAATTAAAGAAACAATGGAGGTATAGTATGAATATTAAACCCTTAGGAGAAAGAGTCTTAATTAAGGCTATAGAAGCTCAAGAAACAACAAAAAGCGGCATTGTGCTACCAGGTAGTGCAAAAGAAAAGCCTCAGATGGCAGAAGTAGTAGCTGTCGGAGCAGGTATATCAAATGATGAAAAGAAAAAAGATGAAATAAAAAAAGGTGACAAAATAATATTTGCAAAATATGCAGGTAATGAAATTAAGTTAGATGGTAAAGATTATACCATATTAAAACTTAATGAAATTTTAGCAGTAGTAGAATAAAAGAGAGAGGTGTAAATTATGTCAAAAAAAATAAAATTTGGAAGCAATTCAAGAAAAGGCATGGAAGCTGGGGTTAATAAATTAGCTGATACAGTTAAGGTTACTTTAGGACCTAAAGGTAGAAATGTAGTTTTAGAAAAATCTTTTGGTTCTCCGCTTATCACTAATGATGGAGTTACAATAGCAAGAGAAATAGAATTAAAAGACAAATTCGAAAATTTAGGAGCACAATTAGTAAAAGAAGTAGCTACTAAGACTAATGATGTAGCAGGTGACGGTACAACAACTGCAACTCTATTAGCTCAGGCTATGATAAGAGAAGGAATTAAAAATGTTACAGCTGGAGCTAATCCAATGATGCTTAAAACAGGTATTCAAGAAGCAGTAAAGGTTGCTACACAGGAATTACAAAAAGCATCTAAGAATATTCAAACTTCAGAAGATATAGAACAAGTTGCTTCTATATCAGCAACAGATCCTGAAATTGGAAAACTTATAGCTCAGGCTATGGATAAAGTTGGAAAAGATGGCGTAATAACAGTGGAAGAATCTAGAAGTATGGAAACTGAACTTGATGTAGTTGAAGGAATGCAGTTTGATAGAGGGTACTTATCTCCATATATGGTAACTGATACTGACAAAATGGAAGCTAACTTAGAAGATCCATATATATTAATAACAGATAAAAAAATCACTTCTATTCAGAATATATTGCCTCTTCTTGAAAAAATTGTAGAACAAGGCAAGCAATTTATGATAATTGCTGAAGATATAGAAGGAGAAGCTTTAGCAACATTGGTTGTAAATAAATTAAGAGGTACATTTAACTGTGTAGCTGTTAAAGCACCAGGATTTGGCGATAGAAGAAAAGAAATGTTGAGAGATATTGCTATATTAACAGGTGGAACAGTAATAAGTGAAGAGCTAGGATATGATTTAAAGGAAACTACGATAGATATGCTTGGACAAGCTAAATCAGTGAAAGTTGATAAAGAAAATACTACTATAGTTGATGGATATGGTGAAGAATCAAATATAGAAGAAAGAATAAATCAAATTAAAACACAAGTTGAAGATACAACTTCTGAGTTTGACAAAGAAAAACTTCAAGAAAGATTAGCTAAATTAACAGGAGGAGTTGCAGTAATAAACGTTGGTGCAGCTACTGAAACTGAAATGAAGGAGAAAAAACTTAGAATTGAAGATGCACTTAATGCTACAAGAGCAGCTATTGAAGAAGGAATAGTACCAGGTGGTGGAGTTGCATTGTTAAACACAGTAAAAGCTGTAGAAGAAAAAGCAGAAAGTCTGTTAAATGATGAAAAAACTGGTGCACTTTTAGTTAAGAGAGCATTAGAAGAACCAGTAAGACAAATCGCTGCTAATGCTGGCCTTGAAGGTTCTGTAATTGTAGAAAAAGTTAAAGAACTTGAGAAAGGATTTGGCTTTGATGTTCTTACTGAAAAATTTGTTGATATGATAAAAGTAGGTATAGTTGATCCAACTAAAGTAACTAGATCTGCTCTTCAAAACGCGGCATCAGTTTCAGCTATGGTTCTTACAACTGAAGCTTCTGTTGTAGATAATGATGAAGATGATGATAATAGCGATCCAATGGGTGGCGGAATGCCAGGCGGAATGCCAGGTGGAATGCCTGGAATGATGTAGTCAATTCCTAGAGTATTCTAATCACAGACGGTACAAATTTAAAATTTAGATTTGATGTCTGTTTGTTGCAAAAATTTATCAAAAAAATATATAAGCCGTTTATTAGTTTCAGAAACTAATAAACGGCTTTAATTTATAGATAAATATATAAAAACCATAAATTATTAATTAATTAAAATTTTATAACTGTGTAGGTTATGTTATAATAATATAGTAAAAAAATCGATAAAGTAAGGAATAGATATGTATAAATACTTGGATAATATAGATTCACCAAAAGATTTAAAAAAATTAAATATAGATGAACTAGAAATATTATGTGATGAGATTAGAGATTTTCTTATAAAAACTTTATCTAAAACGGGTGGTCACTTAGCTTCGAACTTAGGAGTTGTAGAGTTAACGGTTGCTTTGCATTATGTATATGATTCACCAGTTGATAAAATGATATGGGATGTAGGTCACCAGTCTTATATACATAAGATTTTAACTGGAAGAAAAAACTTGATTAAAACAATTAGGCAAACTGACGGATTAAGTGGCTTTATAAAAAGATCGGAAAGTCCTCACGACATATTTGAAGCAGGACATAGCAGTACTTCGATTTCAGCTGCTTTAGGTATAGCAAGAGCAAGAGACTTGGCAGAAGAGGATTATGTGGTTACAGCAATAATAGGAGACGGAGCTTTAACTGGTGGGATGGCATTAGAAGCTTTAAATGATGGTGGTAAAAGAAAAACTAATATTACTGTTATATTAAATGAAAATGAAATGTCTATTTCTGAAAATGTAGGTGCAATTTCAAGCTACTTAAATAAATTAAGAACTACAAAATCTTATTATAAATTTAAAGAGGGATTAGAGAGTTTATTAAGCAAAATTCCAATCATAGGAAAAAAATTAATTAGATTAATTAGGAAAATAAAAGAAGGTCTTAAAACTACTATTTTAAATGGTGGAATGTTTTTCGAAGAATTAGGATATAGATATATTGGTCCTGTAGATGGTCATAATGTTAAAAGTATTGTAAATGTTTTGGAAAAAATCAAAAAATCAGAGGCACCTATTTTGCTACATATCTGCACTACAAAGGGAAAGGGATATAAATTAGCTGAAGAAAATCCGGATATTTATCACGGAGTTGGTATTTTTGATATTAAAAACGGAAAAAAAATTATTAAAGGGAAAAAAACATTTTCTTCAGTATTTGGAGATAAATTAGTAGAAATAGCTAAAGAGAATAATAAAATCGTTGCTTTAACTGCGGCTATGAAGGATGGAACTGGATTAAAAAGATTTTCCGAAGAGTTCCCGGAAAGATTTTTTGATGTAGGTATTGCTGAACAGCATGGTGTTACTTTAGCGGCAGGAATGGCAAGTAATGGATTAATACCTGTGTTCGCTGTGTATTCTACTTTTCTTCAGAGAGGATATGACCAAGTAATTCACGATGTTGCTATGCAGAATTTACATGTGATTTTATGTTTGGATAGAGCAGGCATAGTAGGAAAGGATGGGGAAACCCATCAAGGCGTATTTGACACATCTTTTTTAACTAATATTCCTAATATGTCGGTTTTTACTCCAGGGAATTTTGAAGAATTAGAAGTTATAATGGAATATGCTGTAGATAAAATGAATTCTCCTGTAGTTATAAGATATCCAAGAGGAGGCATTAATAATATTTTCAATATTAAAACCCAGGATTTTAATCCTTTTGAAAATCAAGTTTTAAAGAAAGGAAAAGACCTAACCATATTAACTCAAGGCAGACTAAGTCAAGACGCTTTAAATGCAGCCAATAAGCTTCAAGAAGAAGGAGTAAGTTGTGAACTCCTATATATGAGATGCATAAATCCTATAGACTATGACTCTATAATAAATTCCGCTAATAAAACTAAAGGTATTTTAATAATAGATGAAAGCTTAGAGGATACAAGTATAAAGAACAGAATAATATCTAATATTCATGAAAAATCTAAAAATATTAGAATAGATTATTTAACATTACCAAATAAATTTATAGAACATGGGACTGTGGAAGATATATTAGAAAGATATAATTTATCTGAAGAAGGTATATATAAAAAAATTAAGGAAATAATATAAAAATAAAATCTCTGCAAAGAGATTTTATTTTTATACTTATATTTATTTTGTTCCAAATAGTCTATCACCAGCATCCCCTAAACCGGGAACTATGTAGCTGTTTTCATTTAAGCCTTCATCTATTGATATAGTAAATATTTCAAGTTCGGGATGTAACTTATGAACTTCATTTATACCCTCTTCTGTAGATACCAATACCATTGCTTTAATGTGAACAGCGCCTCTTTTCTTTAACATAGTAATAGCATCTCTTAAAGATCCTCCAGTTGCAAGCATAGGATCTGTAACTATTACTAATCTTTCAGATATATCTGATGGTAATTTACAGTAGTATTCAACAGGTTGAATTGTTTCTTCATCCCTATAAATCCCAATATGTCCTACTTTTGCAGTAGGCATAAGATTTAGCATTCCTTCTACCATACCCATTCCAGCTCTCATTATCGGCACTATTGCTACATCAAGACCGCTTAAAGTCTTACCCGTAGTCTTGCATATAGGTGTCTCAATTAATTTGTCTTCCAAAGGCAAACTCCTTGTTACCTCATAGGCCATTAGCATAGAGACTTCACTTACAAGCTGTCTAAAATCTTTAGAAGATGTATTTTTGTCTCTAAGTAATGTTAATTTGTGTTGGATTAATGGATGTACTATTAAATTTACTTTATCACTCATTCTAAGCTCCTCTCATTTTTTCTATATATATTATTATACAATAATCAATATATGTCAATTATATGTTTACTTTTAATTTCTAAGATTATATAATCAAGGTGGTGATAGAGATATGAAAGGAATAGGATTAGATATTGTTAAGATAAGTAGAATTGAAAAATTAAAAGATAATCAAAAATTTATAGATAAAATTTTTGATGAAAATGAAAAGAATTATATAAAGAGAAAGAAGTACAGTAGCGAGACGGTAGCTGGTTTTTTTGCATCTAAAGAAGCAGTGAGCAAAGCATTGGGAACTGGAATTGGAAAAACTTCATGGAAGGATATTAAAATAAGGCATGATTTAAATGGTGCACCTTATGCTATATTAAAGTTATCGGATATCAGTGAAGTTTATGTTGCTTTGTCTATAACTCATGAAAAAAAATATGCTTCTGCTGTAGCCCTTATTGATGATGGTAATTTTTTTTCTGATAAAGAACCTCCAATTCATATAAAGAAAAGAAAGAAAGAAAGTCATAAAGGAAATTATGGAAGAGTTTCTTTAATTGGTGGGAGTTTTGGTATGTCGGGTTCTATATATTTATCTTCGACTGCCTCTCTAAGAATGGGATCTGGTCTTGTGTATTGTTTAGTTCCTGAATCTATAGCTAATGTTTTATCAATAAAACTTGATGAAGTTATTGTTAGGAGGATAAACAAAACAAAAGATTTTTTTGCTTATTCTAACTTTGATGAAATAATGGAAAAAATAAAGGGTTCTGATGTAATTGCTATTGGCCCAGGTCTTGGCTGGGATGAAGGTAGAGAAAAGTTGATTAGAAATCTATTGAAAAATATTGAAAAATCTATAGTTTTAGATGCAGATGGGTTGAATTGTATTTCTAGTGATACAGAAGTTTTAAGGAAGAATAATAACCTAATAATTACTCCTCATGTAGGAGAAATGGAAAGATTATCTAAAATATCAAAACAAGATATTTTAAATAATCCTCAAAAAATAGCAGTGGATTTTTCGAAGAAATATAAGGTAACTACAGTGCTTAAGAAGTCTAATACAGTTGTAGCAAGTCCAGATGGGAATTTTTATATTAACAAAACAGGTAATCCTGGGATGGCTACAGCAGGTAGTGGAGACGTTCTTACTGGAATAATAGCAGCTTTAGCTGGGCAAGGATATAGTAATTTTGATTCAGCTAAACTAGGAGTTTTTATTCATGGTTTAGCTGGAGATATGGCAGCAAATAAGTATGGAGAAAATTCTATGACAGCAAAAAGCATTATAGAATTTATGCCTGAAGCTATTAAATATTGTGAAAATTAAAAGCACCTGACAGGTGCTTTTAATAATCAATAATTTCGTAAACTCCAGTTACCATAAATATGGCATAGCTATCAACGTAGATTCCTCTTCCATCACTTCTGGGAATTATTAATTGGTGGTTTCGAGGTATGGATTCATCTTCTTTTATATCTATACCTGCAGTAACATCAGATAATCCTCCTTGTTCAGAAGTAATAGCATATGCGGTACCTGCTCTTAGTATTATTTCTGAGCCTGCTTCTAAGATTATTTTTTGATTTTCAGATAATTCAACAACCTCTAAAGTGCTGGAAGAAACTTTTAATCTATTTATTGTTTCTTCTAATTCTGATATAGTTTTTTCTCGGTTATTTACTTTTTCTTCCAAGTTTGTTATAAGGATTCCTTGATTACTTATATTTTCATCAACTACAGTATTAAATTCTTCAAAACGATAATCCAAATAACTTAATGTTATAAGAGGATCATCATTTTCTGTGGTGTTAGAGGAAAACCCAATAACAGGATATACTAAAATTAAGGAAATAATTAAAAATAATATAATTTTCTTTTTCAAATTTTCAACTCCTTCTAATAATGATATTATTATCATTTTAGATTATAAATTAATAATTATCAATGAAAAATTTGATAGAATTTTGACTTTTGTTATGATAACATATATTTTGATATATAAATAAGTAATAAAAAGTTTATTATGAATTATAAATAATTAGTGGATTATAGAAAAGTATTAAAAATAAATTTATAGATAGGTGTAATAATGGATAAAACATCGATTTTAGGAGTAAAAGTAAATAATCAAAACTTTAAAGAAGTTGAAGAGATTTTATACAACATATTAGAAAATAAAGAAAAAAAGATAATTTTCACACCAAATACCGAAATTATTATGATGTGCCAAAAGGACTTGGAATTAAGGAGTATAATTAATTCGGGAGCTTTGGTGACACCTGATGGTATAGGATTAATATATGCTTCGAAAATATATAAAGCAGGGCTTGAAGAAAGAGTTACAGGCTTTGATTTATCAATGAAACTACTTGAGCATTCAAAAAATAAAGGATATAATGTCTTTTTTTTAGGAGGAAAACCTGGAGTTGCTGAAAAAGCAAAGAAAAATTTAGAAAAAAAAGGGTATCAAAATATAGTGGGTTTTCATCACGGATATTTTTTCAACGATGATGGATATGAAAACATAGAAAATGATATAATAAAAAATATCAATGAAAAAAATACAAATATTTTATTTGTGGGCTTAGGATCTCCAAAACAGGAAAAATGGATTGACAAAAATATTCATAAACTTAATTCTAATATTATAATAGGCAACGGAGGAACTATAGATGTTTTAGCAGGAGAAGTTAACAGAGCACCTAGTATTTATCAAAAATTAGGTTTAGAATGGCTATACAGATTAATAAAAGATCCCAAAAGGATAAAAAGACAAATTTCTATACCTAAATTCCTGATAAAAGTTATATTTAGTAAAAATAGTGTAAAAAATTTATAAAAATATGTTTAAAAAAATTCTAAAAACCTGTAAAATAGTAATAAGAACATAACTGACAAGAAGGAGAACAAATGATCGATTTCAGAGACGTATCGAAAATATATAAAAATAAATTTACAGCTGTTGAAAATATAAATTTAAAAATTGATGAAGGAAGTTTTTCATTTATAATAGGTAAAAGTGGAGCTGGAAAAACTACTTTAATAAGATTATTAATAAAAGAAGTTGAACCTACTAGTGGACAGATAATATTTAATGGAGAAGATATAACAAATCTAACAAATAGAATGATACCAATACATAGACGAAAGATAGGAGTTATATTTCAAGACTTTAGACTTCTAGAAAATAAAACGGTATACGAAAACATAGCATTTGCAATGGAAGTAGTAGGGCACAATGCAAGAATAATAAGAAGAGAAATTCCTACAGTTTTAAGTATGGTAGGTCTTAGTGATAAAGCAAATAATTATCCGAATGAACTTGCAGGAGGAGAACAACAAAGAATTGCTATAGCAAGGGCTGTAGCAAATAAGCCAAAGGTGATTATAGCTGATGAGCCTACAGGAAATTTGGATCCAGAAACCTCTTATGAAATAATGAAGATATTTAGGGAAATTAACAAAAGAGGTACTACCCTCATTATGGCTACTCATGATAGAGCCATAGTAGACGAAATGAAAAAAAGAGTAATAGAGCTTAAGAATGGAAAAATCATAAGAGATACTAGAGAGGGAGAGTACTATAATGTTTTCTAGAATTTTAAAAAATACTTTCAAACAAGGCTTTCAAGGTATTCTTAGAAATAGGACAATGAGTTTAGCTTCTATAGGTTCTGTAGCATCAGTACTTATTATTTTAGGTATGATATTGCTGCTTATTCTTAACATAAATACTTTAACTCTAACTGCTCAAGAAAAATTTGATGAGATATATGTTTATCTTGAAGATGATATTGGAGATCAAAGGATAGAAGAAATAGGTAATAACATAAAATCAATGGATGGAGTACTTTCAGTTGTTTATCAGTCTAAAGATTATGCCTTAAACAAGATGAAGGAAGATTGGGGTGAAGATGGAGATCTGCTTGATGGATTTACTGAAAATCCTCTTCCAAACACATACGTTATTCAGCTTGAAGATATAACTTACTCGGAAGAAGTGTTGGTAAGCATAGAAAACATCTATGGAATAGAAGAGATCAAATACTATAAGGAAGCTATCGACATGTTAATAAATACTTCCAATTATGTTCAAATAATTGGTACAGCACTTATCGTAGTTCTTCTTTTAATAAGTATTTTTATTATTCAAAACACAATTAAAATAACTGTAGCTTCAAGAAGAACAGAAATAAGATTAATGCAGTATATAGGAGCTTCTAATGGTTATGTAAGAGGTCCTTTTATACTTGAGGGATTGCTATTAGGCTTGTTAGGTTCTATAATAGCTACTATAGTAGTATTAAATGCATATGATTATTTAGTAGGTTATGGTAACCAGAAACTAGCACCATTGTTGTCTTTTAATTTCATACCAGCAACTTCGATTTCGACAGATATTTTAATAATATTCGTTACCATAGGTATTGGTATAGGTATTTTAGGCAGTATAGTATCACTAAAAAAATTCTTGAATGTCTAGGAGGTTAAAATGAGAAAGTTAAGGTTTTTATTAATAGTTATAGTTGTTGTTTCTGTTTTTACAGTTTCAGCAGGTGCATCTAATATTGATGATTTAAAAAATAGCTTAGAATATACCGAGCAGCAGAGAGAAAGTATCCTAGAGAAATTAGATCAAGAAAAGCAGGCGAAAAATTCTGTAGCTCAAGAGATTAACAAATTAGATAGTGAAATAAAAAATATAAATTCTGAAATTAATCAATTAAGTTCCAATATTGAGGAAATGAATAATAATATTTCTGAATGCCAAAATACTATCCAAGAGATTGAAAAAAAAATAAATCTTAAAACAGAACTGTTGGAACAAAGAGTACGTGTTATGTATAAAAAGGGTGGTTCCTTAGGATATGTTGAGCTTTTATTTGAAGCAGAAGATTTAAACGACTTTCTTACAAGATTAGATATGGTACAAAAAATTGTTGATAATGATGTGGAGCTACTAAGTGGACTAGAAACTGAAAACAATCAACTGAATACTTTGAAGGCAGAGTTGGAAAGCGAGAAGAGTAATCTTTCCTTAGCCTTAAATGAAGTTGAAAACAAGAAGAATGAGATAGTAATTGTTAGTAGAAGCAAAGAAGATTATATGAGAAGTTTGCAAGGTAAAATCCAACAACTTGAAGCTCAGGAAGATAAATTGTTAGCAGATTCTAAAAGATTAGAAGAGGAAATAAATAGAGCACAGTTGGAAATGGAATATGCTGGAGGAGTAATGGCTTGGCCATCTCCAGGATATTATAGGATAACATCGCCCTACGGTATGAGAATGCATCCTATTTACGGGTATTCAAAAATGCATACAGGAGTGGATATAGGTGTGGCTATGAACCAAAATATAGTTGCAGCTAACGACGGAGTAGTACAGTATGCCGGGTGGTATGGCGCTTATGGAAATATAGTAATAGTTGACCACGGTGGAGGTATTTCAACTCTTTCTGCACACAATACGAGTGTTTTAGTTTCGAAAGGACAGAGTGTAACTAAGGGTCAAGTTATATCAAAATCTGGAACTACAGGCTTATCAACTGGACCCCACTTACACTTTGAGGTAAGAATTAATGGGAATCATACTAATCCAATGGCTTACATAAAATAATAATTGACAAATATTTTATATCTGGTATACTTAAATAGTTAATAAAGTAGAAGTATCCGCTTCTCACCTTTCGACGAAAGTCAGTAGGGTTAATATTTACTAAACCGATTATTTTGGGTTTGGTATGTTTAGAAGATGGCGGATATAGCTGTCTTTTTTATTATATTTAGGAGGTGTAATTATTAAAGAACTTAAGATTAATGAAGAAATTCGTGAAAGAAAAGTAAGGGTAATAGACCAAGAAGGTGAACAATTGGGCATTTTACCAATTGAAGAAGCCCAGAAGTTAGCTATAGAAAAAGGTTTGGACCTAGCAGAAGTAGCTCCAAATGGAAAACCACCTGTTTGTAGAATAATGGATTATGGTAAATTCAGATACGAACAGCAGAAAAAAGAAAAAGAAGCAAAGAAAAAGCAGCAGGTGATTAAAGTAAAAGAAATAAGACTTTCCCCAAAAATTGAGGACCATGATTTAGGATACAAAGCAAAGCATGCTATTGAGTTTTTAAAAAATGGAGATAGAGTAAAGGTTTCTGTGAGATTTAGAGGAAGAGAAATGGGTCACAAAAATATGGGAAGAGAAGTTCTAGAAAAATTTGCTAAAGAAACCGAAGAGTATTCAATCATTGATAAAAAACCTAAAATGGAAGGCAGACAAATGATTATGTTTTTAAGTGCAAAATCGGATAATTAAGGGAGGACTAGAAATGCCTAAATTAAAAACTAAAAGATCAGCAGCTAAAAGATTTAATAAAACAGCTACTGGTAAAATTAAAAGAGCAAAAGCTTATAAAGGTCACAATACAGGAAAAAAATCTTCAAAAAGAGTTAGAAATTTAAGAAAAAACACTTTAGTATCTGATGGAGATAAAAAAAGAGTGGAAAAGTTAATACCATACAAATAGTGAGGAGGATCATAAATGGCTAGAATTAAAAGAGGTTTAAATGCAAAGAAAAACCACAAAAAAGTATTAAAGTTAGCAAAAGGATACTATGGAGCAAAAAGTAATCAGTTTAAAATGGCAAACCAAGCAGTGATGAAGTCCTTATCCTATGCGTATACTGGAAGAAAACTTAGAAAAAGAGATTTAAGAAGATTATGGATTACTAGAATAAATGCAGCTTCTAGAATACACGGAATGTCTTACAGTAGATTTATAAATGCATTAAAGAAAAATGACATTGAAATAAACAGAAAAATGCTTTCAGAAATGGCTGTAAACGACCCAGAGGGTTTTAAAACTTTAGTAGAATCTGTAAAGTAAATTTTTTTAGAGACTGTCAAAGGCAGTCTTTTTTCTTTTAAATTAAATAATTAAATGCTATAATAATGAGTGAACATTTAGGAGGACTGTATGAATAATCCGAATAAAAATTATGATAGTTTAAAATTGAATCCTTCTCACTTTTTAATACTATGGTTTGGGATAACGATCTTGACTGGAGCTACTCTTTTGAACCTTCCTTTTGCTTCTATTGATGGAAACAGCATAGGTTTTATAGATGCCTTATTTACTTCAGCCTCAGCAGTTTGTGTTACGGGTCTAATAGTAGTTAATACAGCAGCTCACTGGACTTTATTTGGGAAAATAGTTATTTTAATACTTATTCAAATTGGTGGACTGGGAATTATGACTATGGCAACTTTAATAGCATTTCTTTTAGGAAGAAGAATTACTTTGAAAGATAGACTTTTAATAAGAGAAGAGTTAAATGCTACAACTTTACAAGGGATAGTACTATTAACTAAAAGAGTTTTGTTTATGACAATAGGCATAGAGGCAATAGGTGCTGTATTTTTATCTTTTTCATTTACCAAAGAAATGGGCATGATAAAAGGGATATGGTATTCTATTTTTCATGCTGTCTCTGCTTTTTGTAATGCAGGATTTGATATTACTGGTAATAGTCTCGTAGATTATACAGATGATATTATCGTTAATATTACCGTGATGCTGCTTATAGTTTTAGGAGGAATAGGATTTTATGTGTTTATGGAGGTGTTAAGAGAAAGAAGATTTAGATACTTTTCTCTGCACACAAAATTAGTTCTTATAACAACAACAATATTGATAATTTTTGGTGCTATACTAGTTTTAGTGATGGAATATAATAATCCTGCAACCTTAGGGTTATTAAATGTTAAAGATAAGATAATGGCATCTTTTTTTCAATCAGTTACTCCAAGAACTGCTGGATTTAATACTATTGATACGGCTGGCTTAAAATATTCTACATCATTCTTAATTATAATATTAATGTTTATTGGTGGTTCTCCAGGTTCAACAGCGGGAGGTATTAAAACCACAACAACCGGAATAATTATAATATCAACATATAGGTTAGTTATGGGCTACGAAGATATAGAATTTTTCAAGAAAAGAATAGATTTAAAAACAGTCATTAGAGCTTTATCTGTAGTCACGATAGCTACCTTTGTAGTTGCAGTTGTTACTATTATTTTATCGATTACAGAAATTAATAGTGGTTTTACATTCCACGATGTATTCTTTGAGGTAATCTCAGCTTTTGGAACAGTAGGACTAAGTAGAGGATTAACTCCCAACCTATCTAATATAGGAAGGATTATAATAACTTTTACAATGTTTATAGGAAGAATAGGTCCTCTAACAATTGCTTTTGCAATAGCCCAAGGACAGGACAAAAATAAAGGAAATTATAGGTTTCCAATAGGAAAAATACTTGTAGGATAAGGAGGAAATTATGAAACAATTCGTAGTTATAGGATGCGGTAGATTTGGGTCAAGTGTAGCAAAAACTTTGTGTAAATTAGGATATGATGTATTAGCAATCGATAAAGATCCTGATAAGGTTCAAGAAATATCTGAATATGTTACTCATTCAGTACAAGCAGATGCAGTAGACGAAAAAGCATTAAAAACTCTTGGTATTAGAAATTTTGATGTGGCTATAGTTACTATAGGTTCTGATGTTCAGGCTTCTATAATGGGAACCTTAATTGCAAAGGAATTAGGTGTTAAAAAGGTTATTTCTAAGGCTCAAAATGAACTTCACGGAAAGGTTCTATATAAAATAGGTGCAAATAAAGTAATTTTTCCTGAGAGAGATATAGGTATAAGAGTTGCCCACAATTTAGTTTCATCGAACATATTAGATGTAATAGAATTTGCACCGGATTATACTATAATAGAAGTTGCTGCAAAAGAAGAATGGGAAGATAAATCTTTAAAAGATTTACAACTACCCAAAATATATGGCGTAAGTGTAATGGCAATTAAAACTGGAGAAGATGTAAACATATCACCATATGCAGAAGATATTATTAAAAGAGGAGATACATTAATAGTAATAGGAGATAATGTTAGCTTGAAGAAATTAGAAGAAAAAGAAAATGATAAAAAGTAAGAATAATTCAAAAATAAAATTATTAAGGAATTTACAATTAAAAAAATACAGACATAAATATAAAAAGTATTTGGTAGAAGGATATCAAATATCTTTAGATTATTTAAAATATTCTAATAATATAGATTTTGCTCTAGTTTCAGAAGAGTTTAATAAGCTGGATGATGTAAAAAAAATAAAGCAAAATTTAGAGATTCATATTGTAGAGAAAGATATATTTAATAAAACAAGCGATACTAAAAATAGTCAAGGTATAATCCTTGTAGTTAGTTTTGAGGATTATAAAATTGACGAAATAATTGAGAAAAAAAATATTATTCTAATAGATGGAATCCAAGATCCAGGTAATTTAGGAACTATAATTAGAACCTGTGACGCTTTTAATATTGGTGGAATAATAACTTTAGAAAATACTGTTGATTTATATAATAATAAGACGGTTAGAGCTTCAATGGGTTCTATATCGAGATTACCTATAGTAGTTTCTCATGATAATGATGAGATTTTGGAAAAACTTAAAATTTCAGGTTTTAAA
>Ga0102928_1001329_pt1 | contig 15550 bp, 14 predicted proteins | sample SalPonR1_B_D1_MG_FD_78504 | JGI IMG/M metagenome (GOLD analysis project Ga0102928, IMG submission 78504) | Salt pond soil microbial communities from South San Francisco under conditions of wetland restoration - Salt Pond MetaG R1_B_D1_MG | ecosystem: Environmental > Aquatic > Marine > Intertidal...
AGCGGGGCCTGTTGGCGTCGGACGGAATTCCCGTGTCGACGGCGATCAGGCCCTCCGGATGTTCGATCACCCAGACGTGAACCGGCAACGAGTCGGTCATGGTCTTGTCGAACCAGGGATTCAAGAGGCGGCGTATTCCATCACCTTTCCCCTCGCGCCAGCGCTCGGTAATGCGAACCCGACCGGTCTCGATGGCATGGATCTTCATGACTGTCCTCCTACTGTGGTGGCTTGAAGCCGACTTGATGAATGAGCGCATTGACTTCGTGAGCGAACAGGGCGTCCACGTCCGAGATCACCGGCTGAATGAGGTGAAACAGCTCGAGCATGATGTGCCCGTGCAGCCGCGCCCATGAGATGGCCGCCAGATAGAGCGCTTGGTGCGCAAGATCATGGCCGTCCACGTGGGTCAGCTCGTCGAGCGAACGCTCGATGGCGGGTGGTAGGCGCCGATACTCCGCCGGAAGGTCGATGTCGCCGCGGTCGATCGCCTGCGCGAAGATGTTGGCCGTAACGATGAAGCTTCGCCGCGCGGCGGGATAGGTCGTGTCGATCGGCTGCTCGTACGTCGGAATCGGGTTTCCGTACAGGAGCTGGAAATCGGTGGGATGCTCCAGAGCCCACCGCCGCAATGCGTGTGCAACGGCGGCTAACCGTTCCGCAGGCTTTCGTGACGTGACGTCCTCATCTCCCTTCTCGACCGCCTCTGCAAGCTGCGTGAAGCCGTCAAGGATCAGGGCGGTGATCAGGTGGTTGACGCTGCCGAAGTAGTGGTAGAGCGCCGGAGCCGTCATGCCCATCCGCTTGGCGATCCCACGCAACGACAACCCCGACGCACCCTTTTCGGCGAGCAGCTCGCGAGCCGTGTCCTTGATCTCCTCCTTCGTTTCCTTGCGGCGTCGGTCACGTCGTTCCGCTTGCATCGGATCACGCTCCTAACAGCGTTTGGTTTCTTTAGCGGTGTTAGATTAGCGTTCGAGTCGACCTGTGTCAAGGGCGCTGCCCGACACCGCCTGGTGCCACCGCATTCGCCCGAGCGACTGTACGAGCGGTGAGCGCTGCAAGCTGGCGGGCGCGCACGCTAGGACGGCCGAACCTCCTATGTGGCGGTTGCCATCCTCCTGGGTCGGTGCCTGCCAGATGCGAGGTCCCGTCGCCCCGTGTCTAGCGGGCGACGACCGCGCCGCAACACCGAGCAACAAGCGAAGACACGGCGTCCAACCGTGAGGGAGGTACCGTGTCGATCGTCAAGCGTTCTTTGGAGCTGCGGTGTGAACCGTCCTGGCTTCGCTGGAGGCTTCGTTCTCCCTTGAGAGGAGAGAATGGGGCATGCGATTCAAGTACGACCAGGAGACGAGGGACCGGGTGGTCCGGTTGTTCGCGGAGCACCGGGAGGAGGCGCCGCAGGCGTCGAGGACCGCGTCGTACCGACGGCTTCACGTCCTGACGGGCATTCGCGTGGACACCATGCGGGGTTGGGTCGATCGGGCGCGCGTCGAATCGGGCGACAAGGCTGCTTGACGGTCGCTGAGCGCGAGGAGATCAAAGCGCTGAAGAAGGAGCTGGCCGAGGTGAAGCGGGTCTTGAGCTTCGCCTCGTCACGTTCGGCCTTCCGCCACGTCTTCGCGGGGCACCGCACGTGCGTGGCGTGCACGAGCTCGTCCATCCGTTCGAGTTCGCCTCCGAGGTAGTGGACCTACACGCTGGCCTGACCTTTTCGGTTGGGCATGGCGAGCAGGGCAACGCGATCGGCTGGAGCTCCGACGGTGCGTGGTGCGCTGCGGGCGCGAAGGGTGGAGGGCACGAACGGTCACTGCCCATCAGCCGTTGGCCGCCGTTTCCTGTCGGTCGAGGACGCTCACAGCGATCGCGCACGCTGCCTGCACCTGCTCGGCGGGCGCCTCCGCTCGGATGCTGGCGGCGACGCCGATCAGGGCCGTGGTGAAGAACGCGGCAAGCGCATCCAGATCGGCGGCAGGCCCGATCTCGCCCGATCGCTGCGCATTCCCTAAGGCGTGCCTGAATGCGGCCGTCAGCCGATCGAAGTAGGCGGCGACGTACCGCCCGCTCCCGGGATCGAGCGCGCCGCGTTCGACGGCGGTGTTGCACAACAGGCAGCCGCGGCCGCGCGCCCAGCCCGAGCTGGCGTCGGCGTAGCCGCCGAACGCCCGCCGGATGGCATCGGCGCCCGCCTCGGCCGCCTCGACGGGTGTCAGCAACGCCGTCAGGTGCTTGGCGTCGTAGCGCTCAAGGGCCGCCTCGAAGAGCCCCTGTTTCGAGCCGAACTCGGCGTACATGCTCTTGCGGTTGACACCCAGCTCGGCGACCAGTTGGGCCGTGCTCGTGCCGCAGAAGCCGTGGACGCGGAACACTTCGACGGCTTTGTCGAGCAGGTCGGTCCGGTCGTACTGCTTGCGTTCTCCCATCGATCGACTCACCTCTTGACACATCGTAACTGATCGGTTACGTTCACACCAACCGAAGGTAATGGATCGGTTACGTTCGTACCGAGGCGGGCACGGATGCTCGGCTTCACGAGGAGGATCGGACCATGGGCAGCAACCACGTCACCGTCGTCTACAAGTGGACCGCCAAGCCGGGCAAGCTCGATGAGCTCGCGTCCATCTACAAGAGCGTCACCCACGCCATGGAGCAGAACGAGCCCGGTGCCGAGGGCGTTCAACTGTACGTGTCCGAAGGGGAGAACGCTCTTATCGTGCGCGACGAGTTCGCGGACGCCGCGGCGGTCGGCTTCCACCTGAGCACCACCGCGGCGCAGCACTTCCCGAACCTCCTGGCCATTGCCGTACCAGGGCCGTTCCTCTTTCTCGGCGACGTGCCGGATGAGATCAAGCAGGCGACCCAGCGGATGCAGCTCGGCGCCTCGTTCGCCGAGCACGTTGCAGGGTTCGATCGCGAATCGGGGCGCTGAGGGACGACCCGGAGGGTCCGTCGAGAACGCACGTCCCGGATGGACCCGTAGGCGGCCTGGCCCCACCTCGCGTGCGGACCGTGCGTCGCTCGCCGTTCGATCGAAGTTGACGCCTCGCTGACAGCGTTCGAAGCGCACCCAAAGCCAAGCTCAGTCGTCAGCGAGGATCTCGAACGCGGCGTTCCTGCCTTCGGCCTGCGAGCGGTATATCGCGGCGTCGGCCGCGCGGAGCAGGCCGCCGGCGACGGCGGCGACGCGCGGGAAGACTGGCACGCCGATCGACGCTGTGAGGGCCGAATCACGAGAAACCCGGTCTTCGGCACGAGGAGGAAGAAGGAGACTCCACGAGAGCGCACCGTCTGGACGCCGGACGAGGTCCGCCAGTTCCTTTCGGTAGCCGAGGAGCATCGCCCCTACGCCCTCTTCTACACCGCACTCACTACGGGCCTACGCAAGGGCGAGCTGCTGGGTCTGACGTGGGAGGACATCCGGGACGGCGCGGTCCGCGTGGTCCGGACCGTCTCGACGAGGAGCGGACGTGTGGTCGAAAGCCAACCGAAGTCACGCAGCAGCCGGCGAGTCGTCACGATCGATCACAAGACAGTCGAGATCCTCGAGCGCCATCGCGACGCTCAAGGCCGAGAACTCACTGTGTTCGACGTCAAGGTCGCGCCAACCCGAGTCTTCACGAACGAGCTGGGGGAGACGCTAGACGGGTCCAACGTTTCGAAGGTATGGCATCGTCTCCCGAAGGTGGCGGGAGTACCACGCGCCCGGCTTCACGACGCCTGGCACATGCACATGTCGATGCTCATCGGTCACGGGGTCGATGTGCGCACGATCGCGGATCAAGCAGGACACGCTGATCCGGTACTCACGCTCAGGCAGTAGAGCCACGCGCTGGAGGCGCGTCGCCGGCAGGCAGCGAATCCGCTTGATGCTGTGCTGGAGTAGCGTTGCCCGAGTATGGTCGGGCGTGAGACTACGGACTCTCAGGGGCGCAGCACTCATCGTTGGGGTCGTCGTGGTAGTTCTTTGGGCGTCATGGGTTGTGGGCGTGCCGGCTGAGCTCGCAGTCGCCGCCGCCGGCCTCATTCTGAGTCTCGCGCTTTTCTACGGGACGCTTCTTCTCGTGGAGGAGGGGCGACTGATGCGAGAGGCGAGCTTCGCGCCTGGGATCGCGGTCACGATTGGGCCCAACCAGTATTCGGCTGCCGTGCACGAGTTGAGGATCTGCAACCCCGGCTCGGGTCCCGCGCACGGCGTCACGTTCGATTTGGACGGCGACCTGACGATCCGAGGTTCCGCTGGCACGAAGAGCGCGTTGAGCGAGCTGCGGGTGTTGCGAGAGGGGCTCAGATTCTTGAAACCAGGAGGTGAGTACAGGACTGTTGTTGGTGGCCCCGACTTCGTTGTCGACAACGCGCCTCCGGACTCCGGACCAGCCACGTCCGTTCGGTTGACCTCTCGCTTTCGTAGCGGCTCCGGCCAGGTGTACGAAAGCGAGTCGTGGCTGGAGCTTCGGGAGTTTCTGTGGGCCACACCTCCGCTTGAAACGATTGCCCAGGCTCTCAAGAAGCGAGCGACGCCGTAACCGTCTGCAATGGACGAGAGTCGATCCGTGGTACGCCACATCTTCGTGCGGCGTAGCTACTCGGTAGCTGCTCACGGATAAGAATCGTCCCCCGGACACCTTCGGTCCGGGGGCGATTCGTCGTCTAGGACGACCATTCCCTTGGTGGGTCGTGTAGGACTCCAACCTACAACCCGCTGATCAAAAGTCGAGCCTGATGGCTCCTGTGCTCGGAGGGCCCGTGCTAGAGAGCGTTGCACGCGATCCGGTCCAGCCTGTGCGGCCACGAACGGACCGCTGACCACAAGGTCGAACTCACCCCAGGCATCGGTCACGGGTTGGTGACGACGGGGCAGAGGGCCCCACTGCTTTGCCTGTGCCCGCAACTAACACTGGGGCCTCAATCGACCGATGGAAGCCCCTTGCGTACGGTCTCGACGGTGCTCGGACTCTGTGCGGGTGTGGCGATGGCCAGATGGCTGTAGACCTAGCTGGCAGCGGAACCGTGCGCCTCGTTCTCATAGGCGAAAGCCTTGGCCGCACCGAAGGAGTCGATCGCGGAGATCGTCGGTGAGATGTGATCCCATCCAGGCGAGAGGAAGACGTTGTAGGTCGCATTCGCGCTGTCGATGACGCATGAGCCTCTAGCCGTCCCAGCGAAGGTGGTAACGATCAGGCCGAAGAGCTTGTCTCCGACTTGCGCTGCTCCGAGTGGGCCGGATGCGTCGGCACGTACGGTGAGCCCGAAGCTGTCACCCGAGCCAGCGACATCCATGAGAAGCGCCCAGTGGTCTGCATCCTGCCAGGGCTCACGACGACGTCGTGGCAGAAGACGAGATTGACGAACGAGCTCGCGCGGATGGTGGCTACTGGCGTGAGCGAAGCCTCGCTGCAGCACTTCGGCGATGGAAGGAGCGTCCCGGAGGCGAGTCGGGCTCCGTCGGTCGGAGCGAGGCGCTCCGCGTCGCGCTCATGACGAACCGGATCGCGTCATCCCCGCACGACGCTCGACCTGCGCGACGGGACGGTCCAGCAGGACGACGCCGATCCTGACGTTCGCTGCCGGCATGCTGAGGTACGGGGCCGTTAACTTGCTCGGCTGGGCGCTGCACAACGACGTGACGCTGGCGATTCCCATGGGGATCGCCGTGGTCTCGGCCGGCTGGTTGATGGTCGTCGTCGGCGCACGGGGGTGACGAGAAGGGCACGTCGCCAGGGCCCGGCATCCCGCCAACGAACATCGCACACCGTTTGCGCGGATTCCGAACTAGGATTGCCCGCGTGGGGACCGACGCCACGATTCTCATCGTCGATGACGAGCCGGTGAACCTGACGGTTCTGACCGAAGTGTTGCGGCCAACGTACGACGTCCGGGTCGCGAGTTCGGGCGAAGCTGCGTTGCGGGCCGCCGCAACGCCACCGGTTCCAGACCTCGTCATCCTCGACGTGATGATGCCGGGGATGGATGGCTTCACGGTCATGGCGCGCCTTCGGTCGGGCCCGACGACGGCCAGGATCCCGATCTTGTTCCTCACCGCGTTGGACGATGCGGATAGCGAGAAGCGAGGGTTCGACGCAGGTGCGGCGGACTTCGTGACCAAGCCGATCCGGTCGGCCGTGGTGCGTGCCCGGGTCCGGTCGCAGCTCCAGATCCGTTGGGCTCAGGACGCCCTCGAAGAACGGAATCGGACGCTCGAGGAGGAGGTCGTCCGGCGGGTGGCCGACATGACCGCGGCGCAGCATGCGGGCATTCGCGCGCTCGCCCACGTTGCAGAAACGCGCGACACCGACACCGGCTTGCACATCTTTCGTACGCAGCGTTTCGTCGAGGAGCTCGCCTCGGCCTTGCAGGACCAACCTCGGTTCGCCGACCATCTCACGCCGTCCGCGATCGATCTGATCGTTCGATCCGCCCCCCTTCACGACTTGGGCAAGATCGGGATTCCGGATCGAATCCTGCTCAAGCCAGGTCCCCTCGACGATGAGGAGTGGATCGTGATGAAGAGCCATACCGTCCTGGGTGACGAGGCGTTGGCACGGGCGGAAGCGGAGGTGGCTCGGCCGGTTGCGTTTCTGCCGATCGCTCGGTCGATCGCACGGTCGCACCACGAGCGCTGGGACGGAAGGGGCTATCCGGACGGCCTTCGCGGCGAAGACATCCCGATTCCCGCCCGCTTGATGGCCGTGGCGGACGTGTTCGATGCCTTGATCTCCAAGCGTGTCTACAAGGACGCCTTCGATGTCCAGCAGGCGACCGAGGAGATCCTGGCGGGCTCCGGAACGCAGTTCGACCCTGACGTCGTCGCGGCGTTCGAGTCCCGCCTGGCTGCATTCGCGGCCATCGCGGCCTCCTGATGGCGGGGCGGGCGTCCCTTGGCGACGCTCGTTCCGAGTGCGATCCTCGAGAGCGAGTTCGCCAGGAGGGATGTGGGTCGCCTCGATGGTGGTAAGTCCACGCATACGAGCATCTGATGGGCGCTAACCCAGTCCTCTTCGGCTTAGTGCTGAACGCGGGCATCTTGCTTGGCATGGCGCTGATCGCGGCGTGGGCCCCACAATCGTTGGGTCAAGCGACCCGTCTGCGAGCGCGACTCTTCACGGGCGTGCTGGTGGCCGCTTTCGGAATGGCCGTCATGCTGGCGCCCGTCGAGTTCGCGGACGGTGTCGTGTTCGACGTGCGCTCGGTCGTTCTGTCGTTGTCGGGCCTGTTCTTCGGATTCGTGCCAACGGCGATCGCCGTGTCGGCGACCAGCCTCTTGCGCTGGGTGCAAGGTGGCGTCGGAGTTCCGTACGGCATCGCGGTCATCGTGGCGTCCGGCGCAGTGGGCGTCGCGTGGCGTCGCTGGCGCGGCGAGTCGGTGCGTGGGCTTCGCCCGCTCGAGCTGTACGGCTTTGGGCTGGTCGTGCACGTTGTCATGGTCGCGATTCTGTCGACGCTGCCGGCTCCGGTTCTGCAAGGGTTCTGGCAGCAGGTTGCGGGGCCGGTCCTGGTGATCTACCCACTCGCGACGCTGATCGTGGGGCGGCTGCTGGTGACGCGCTTCGAGAACGAGGCCCGCCGGGACGAGCAGGTCCAGCGAGAGATCGAACTCCGCGTCGAGGCGGAACGCAGCGAGCAGCGGTACTCGGCAGCGCTCCAACGCTTGGAGCTGTTGATGCAGCATGCACCGGCGGCACTCGCGATGTTCGACCGCGATCTTCGCTACACGGCGGTCAGTCGACGCTACGTCGATGACTTCGATTTGCATGGGCGCGAGCTGATCGGCCGGTTCTACTACGACGCGTTCCCTGAGATCCCCGAGCACTCCCGGGAGGCCAATCGTCGAGCCCTGGCGGGTGAGACCGTCGAAGGAGAGGACGACGGCTGGTTCGTGCGGGCCGACGGCACGAAGATGTGGACGCGCTGGGAGGTTCGACCCTGGTTCGACGATCAGGGCAAGATCGGTGGAATCGTCCTCCTGACCGAGAATCTCACCCGACTCGTGGAAGGACGGCGTGAGATCGAAAAGCTTTCGCGGGCGGTGGAGCAGAGTCCCGAGAGCATCGTGATCACCAACGTCGATGCCGAGATCGAATACGTCAACGACGCCTTCCTGCAGTCGTCAGGGTTCACGCGTGACGAGGTGATCGGCCAGAACCCGCGCATCCTCAACTCTGGCGAGACGCCGCCGGCGACCTATCAGGAGATGTGGGCCACGCTGAGCGAAGGGCGCGCCTGGCGGGGCGAGTTCATCAACCGGCGCAAGGACGGAAGCACGTACGTCGAGGAGGCGACGATCTCACCGGTTCGCGACGTGGCAGGCGAGGTGACGCACTACGTTGCCGTCAAGGACGACGTGACGAAGCAGCGGCGAACCGAACGCGAGCTCCAGGAACACCGCAGTCACCTCGAGCGGCTGGTCGATGAGCTGGCGAATCAAGCGGCCTTGTTCGAATCCGTCATCAAGGCCATCCCGGATGCCGTCGTCTACACCGACATCGAGCGCAAGGTGGTGGGCGTCAATCCGGCATTCACGGCCATCCTCGGCTTCAACCTGGAGGACCTTCGGGACAAGACGACAGCGTTCTTCTATGAGAGCGAACAGGAGTACGCGCGTCAGGGCAGGATTCGTTACAACCTGACCGCGGCTGAGGCGGCCCGTCCCTACGTGGTTTCTTACCGTCGGAAGGATGGCTCGACCTTCCCGGGAGAAACCCTCGGAACCGCGATCAAGAGCGCCGATGGAACGACCCTCGGCTTCATCGGAGTCATTCGCGACATTACCGAGCGCAGGAAGGCGGAGGCCCAACTGCGAGAACAAGGTGAAGAGCTCGTTCGGCATCGCGACCACCTTGAAGAACTGGTCGACGAACGCACAGCGCAGTTGACCGAAGCCCAACAGCTGGCGGAATCGGCGAACGTCGCCAAGAGCGTGTTCCTTGCGAGCATGAGCCACGAGATTCGCACGCCACTGAATGCGATCGTCGGCCTGACGCACTTGCTCCTTCGTGATGATCCGACGCGGCACCAGCGCGATCGGTTGGGCAAGGTCGATCATGCGGCCCAGCATTTGCTGTCGATCATCAACGACGTCTTGGATGTCGCCAAGATCGAGGCCGGCAAGATGGTCCTCGACGATCGCGATTTTCACCTGTCCGCGGTGCTGGATCACGTCCGGTCGATCATCGCCGCGTCGGCCGAGGCAAAGGGCGTGACCGTGGACGTCGACCGGGATCACGTACCGTTCTGGCTTCGTGGCGACGCTGCGCGCCTGCGTCAGGCGCTGTTGAACCTGGCGGGGAATGCCGTGAAGTTCACGGAGCGTGGAACGATCCACGTGCGCAGCGATCTCGTCGAGGAGACGGACCGCGGCTTGACGGTGCGCTTCGAGGTGGAGGACACGGGGATTGGGGTCGACGCGGACGTGCTCCCGACCTTGTTCGACGACTTCGAGCAGGGCGACACGCCCGTCGGGGGCAATGGCGGGGGTGGTCATGGCGGGACGGGATTGGGCCTTGCGATCACACGACGGCTTGCGGAGTTGATGGGTGGCGAGGTGGGCATGGAGAGCACGCCAGGGGTCGGGACGCGTGTCTGGTTCACGTGCAAGCTTCAGCGGGGTCGCGGCATCATGCCGAGTGGTGTCGAGGAGAACGCGACCTCCGAGCCGCGGCCGGTCGAGGCGAATCCGTTCGCGGGGAAGACGGTCCTTCTCGCGGAAGACAATGCGATCAATCGCGAGGTTGCGGTCGAGCTGCTGCACGGGTTCGGTCTCGACGTCGAAACCGCTGGAACCGGGCGCGAAGCGGTCGAGCGGGCTCGCAGGCGTGCGTACGACCTGATCCTCATGGACGTCCACATGCCCGAGATGAACGGGCTCGATGCGACGCGTTCGATCCGGTCGCGATCTGCCAATTCCCACGTACCGATTCTCGCGATGACGGCCAACGCCTTCGAGGACGACCGCAAGGCGTGCTATGCGGCCGGCATGAACGATTTCGTTGCGAAGCCGGTCAATCCGCCGCGGTTGCGATCCACGCTCACCGAATGGCTGTCCCGCGCGGCCACCGTCCCTGCCGAGATCGGTTCGGGAGCTCGCACGGTGGACGAGGAATCATCGAGGCCTACCGAGGCCGCCGGCAACGCGGACGCGGGCGAAGCCGGCTCCGACGGTGCGTCGACACGCGCGGGCGCATGGCAGTGGGACGGTCTGGACGCCGCGGCGGGCCTCTCGGTCGTGAACGGCGACGAAGCGCGCTACCTCCTTCTGTTGCGGAGGTTCGCGACGACGCACGCCGAGGACGCCCATCACCTGCGCCGGGATCTGGCCGCCGGATCCCTCGATGCGGTTCGGCAGCGGGCGCATGCTCTCCACGGCGTGGCGGGAACGCTCGGAGCCTGGCGGCTGCGCGAGGCCGCGAGCGAGCTCGAGCGGAGCCTGCGCTCGGGTGAGACACCGGATCCGCGTGCGGTCGACAAGGTCGGAGAGGAACTCGGTGAGCTCGTCCAGCGCGTGTCGGCCCTGCCGGACGTGGGTGCGGACGCTCCGTCGAGCGAGACGACGCCGGTGTCGGACATCTTGTCGCGCTTGCGGTCGCTACTCGCGGAGGATCGCCCCGAGGCGGCCGAATTGCACGGCGCTCATCGTGCGACGCTCCGGAAGGCCCTTGGGGCGGATGCGGCCGAGTTGGAGGCTGCGATCGAACGGTACGACTTCATCCGGGCGCGCGACGTGCTGGCTCGGCGCGGCGACCTGGGCGGCTGAGCACCGCGCTTGCACGGCTTCCCTCAGCGGTCGAGCCGAACGGGCATCCGGTCACCGCAACGCCACAGTATGACCGCTCCAGCAATGGGCACAGTGGCCATCGTTGGCGTCCTGGAACGACGGGAACTCGTCCGGTCGGTGAGACCGGTGGAACGTGCCGTCGTGGGTTCGTGGAGGTCAGCGGCGCAGCATCGAGTGGGGCGCTCATCGTCGAGGTAGGTCGAGGGTAGCGCTTGCGCGCGAAGGCCAGCGGTGGCAGCGACGTAGCAGCGGAGGCCACGGAAGCGCCCCTCGGTCTGGGGTCGAGGGGCTAGACCTCGCGTTCTGGACGCTCTTTCTTATGGTGGGTCGTGTAGGACTCGAACCTACAACCCGCTGAAAAAGAGTCCGGTTCACGTTGAGCGCCTGAGGATCGTTGAAGCCTGTTCTGTGCGCCTTTCCTAACCTCCCATGCCTCGTCGAGTGGTGCTCAGCATCCGTGCGCGTGGCTGCGTTTTGGTGGGGTTGGCACACAACACGGCACACCTGCTACCGCCGGTCCTAGTTTGGACGGAGTCGCCGGTTTGGTTGAGGTGCGCCGTTCGGAGTCCCCGAGAGGGGCCTTCGACGCAAGCGCGCAAGGTTGCCACAAATCCAATACGAGAGCATGTGGGCCGTGCCGACGCGGGTCGCGACGCGTGTGCGCAAAGCCGTTCGCCCGCATTCCACGGTTCGCCTATACTCCCTCATGCCTCCGTCCATCGTGGGCACGAAGCTCTTCGCTCCCCGCCCTCGAACCGGTGGCCTGCCACGCCCCCACCTGACGCACAGACTGCAGCACGGACTCGATCGAACGCTGACGCTCGTATCAGCGCCGGCCGGCTTCGGTAAGACGACCGTCGTAGCTGAAGCCACCGGCCGGTGCGGACGCCCGACGGCATGGCTCTCGCTCGACGGTGCGGACAGCGATCCTTCTCGATTCTTGGCACACGTGATCGCCGCGCTACGCACGGTGGAAGCGGGCATCGGCGAGAGCGTCCTGACGGCCCTCGACGCACCGCGCCTGGCACCGCCGGAGTCGCTCGTGACCGCGCTCGTCAACGACCTCGCCGACGCCGGCGGCCTCGTCCTCGTGCTCGACGATTACCACGCGATCGACAGTACGGCCGTCGACACGATTCTCGGCTTTCTTGTCGAGTACCTTCCTCCGCACGTTCACGTCGTGATCGTCACGCGTGAAGATCCACCCCTGCCTTTGGCGCGGTTACGTGCGGGTGGTCAGCTGACGGAGCTGCGTGCGGAGGACCTCCGCTTCACGTTGGACGAATCGGCCCGGTTCCTCGACGACACGATGGGACTCGAGCTCTCGAAGGATCGCGTGGCTGCACTCGACGCGCGTACCGAGGGCTGGATCGCGGGTCTCCAGTTGGCGGCGCTGTCCATGCAGGATCGGGACGACCTCGACGTCTTCATAGGGTCGTTCACGGGCAGCCACCGATTCGTCCTGGACTACCTGACGGACGAAGTGCTCCGCAAGCAGCCGGAGGACACGCGCAACTTCCTGCTGCACACGTCGATCCTCGACCGACTGTGCGGTTCCCTCTGCGACACCGTGACCGGTGTCCCTGCCGCTACGGGGCAGGCAATGCTGGAGCGATTCGAACGCACGAACCTTCTCGTCGTCCCGCTCGACGAGAGACGCGCGTGGTACCGATACCATCACCTCTTCGCCGACGTTCTGCGTTCGACGTTGCAACGCGAGCGGCCTGACTCCGTGCCAGAGCTCCATCGCCGGGCCAGCGCCTGGTACGAGGATCATGCCCTCCTCGCCCAAGCGATCGAGCACGCCTTTGCCGCCGGCGATCACGCCCGTGCGGCCGATCTGGTCGAGATCCGCTGGCGAGCGATGGACCGCGAATATCGGTCCGCGACGTGGCTAGCGTGGGTGAAGGCGCTGCCCGAGCACATCGTACGCGAGCGGCCGCTGCTCTCCGCCGGCTACGCCTGGGCGCTCTTGGACGCCGGAGAAATGGAGGCCGCCGACCGCGGACTGGGGGACGCGGAGCGCTGGCTGGCGGCGCGCGCTGGGCGGGAGGCGGCCTTTAGCCTCGCGACGACTGGAATGGCAACGGCGGACGACGAGCTACGGCGCCTGCCCATCACCGTCGCAAACGGTCGCGCCTACCAGGCCGGTAGCGCGGGCGACGCCGCGGCGTCGGCCATTCACGCGCGGCATGCCTTGGGCCAACTACCCGACGCCGCGACGTTCGAGAGGGGCCTCGCGAGGCTGCTCATAGGCTGCGCCAGTTGGACCGTCGGAGACCTGGGCGAGGCGCGGGAGCACATCGCGGGTGCCGTGGCGGACATGTGGGAGGCGGACAACGTACCGTTCGCGATCTCCTTCAGCGCGTACCTTGCCCACGTCGTCGTGGAGCAGGGGAACCTCGAGGAGGCGACGTCGATCCACCACGACACGCTTCGGCGTGCTCGGCTGCGCGACGCGCGCGAGCCCGCCGAGGTGGCCGTCCTGCGACTCGGGCTGTGCGAGATCCACCACGAGCGTGGCGAAGATGCCGCGGCCGACCGACAACTGGCACAGAGCGACGAGGGAGGTGGCCTCGTGACGTTCCCGGCCTGGCAGCGCTACGGGCCACACACCCGGGCCCGATTGAAGGCTACCCGAGGCGACTTCGACGGCGCGATCGACGAGCTGGTCACGGGAGAACGGCTGTTCTACCGACATCCGGTGCCCGACGTGCGGCCGTTGGCGGCCGCGAAGGCGCGCGTGCGGATCGAGCAGGGAAGACTGGCCGAAGCCAGGGCGTGGGCGGACGAGCGTCGGCTGACGGTCCACGACGATCTCGCCTACCTCCGGGAGTACGATCACGTCACCCTCGCCCGCTTGCTTCTCGCCGAGGCCACGCGCGACCGGGACCCTGCCGCCTTGGACGGGGTCACACGATGGCTCGACCGACTCCTGAGTGCCGCCGAGGCCGGAGGGAGGATCGGGAGCGTCGTCGACATCCTGACGCTGCAGGCTCTGGCCTACGATGCGCTTGGCGAGCTCGGCGCTGCGCTCGGTGCGCTCGAGCGTGCCCTGGCATCGGCCGCGCCCGAGAGGTGGGCACGGGCGTTCCTCGACGCGGGCGGGCCGATGGTACGTCTGCTGACCGCCGCCAGCGATCGCGGCATCGAGGCGACGTACGCCCGCTGGCTTCTGGAGGAGGCCCGTCGGCGCGCCCTCCGTGATTCGCGATGGGAAGCCCCGGCTCCGTCGGTACGCGGTCCCTCGCCCTCGGGTGAGGCGTTGAGTGATCGGGAGGTCGAGGTGCTGACGCTGATCGCGATGGGCCTTTCGAACCGCGAGATCGGCGACCAACTCTTCCGAGCATTGGACACCATCAAGGGGTACACCCGCACGATCTACGCCAAGCTGCAGGTCAGGAGCCGGACCGAGGCGGTGGCGCGTGCGCGGGAGCTGGGCCTACTCGACGCCTAGCGCCGCCCCGAGCTGGCGTGCCTCCACCCATCCACACCACCGTGCACACCGATGCTCCACACCTTCGTGTCTACCGGCCGACACCGCTCGACCGCTAGCCTCCTCGATGTCGAGCGGGCCGCGGCGTCGTTACGCCGCCGCTCGTCACGAAAGGAGCATCGTGTCCGACGAGCGTGCACCGTACGGAGATCGGAATCGCCTGGAGTACTGGGAGATCCGCGTGGAGGGTCACCTGGACGAACGGGGGACGGACTGGCTCGACGGCATGTCGCTCACGCCACAGGACGACGGCACCACGCTCCTGACCGGGCCAGTGGCGGATCAGGCGGCGCTGCACGGAATACTCAAGCGCCTCAGGGACGTAGGCGCACCAATCGTATCGGTCGCCCGCATCGCGCCAACGAGCGCTGGCGGAGGCCAACAAGGAGGAGGAACAGAATGAACATGCAGAGAATCGGTGGATGGGCCGCCATCGTCGAAGCGGCGGCGTATGGTTTCGGAATCGCGGTGGCGTTCTCCGCCCTGGCTGCGTTCATGGGGGGAACGCTCGATCCGATCGAAACGGTGGCGTTCATCGTCGATCACCACTCCCTTCTGTACGTCTGGAACACGGTCATTTACCTGCTGTTCGGCGTTGCCCTGGTGGTCTTGGTAATCGCCTTGCACCAGCGTCTCGAGGGCGCTTCCCCCGGACTCGTGAACACGTCCAGCGCCTTCGGGCTGGTCTGGGCCGGCCTGGTGCTGGCCAGCGGCATGGTCTTCAACGTCGGGATGGACGTCGTCATCGATCTGCACGCTGCCGGTGACGCGGGCGCCGCCTCGACGTGGATTGCGATCTCCGCGGTGCAGGACGGGTTGGGCGGCGGCAACGAACTCGTCGGCGGTGTGTGGACGCTACTAGTGAGTTGGGCTGCCCTCCGGGCGAAGGTGCTCCCCCGGGGCCTGAACGGGCTCGGGATGATCGTTGGCGGTGCAGGCATCGTCACGATTCTCCCAGGCGCGGCCGCGCTCGGCATCGTCTTCGGGCTGGGTCAGCTCGTGTGGTTTGCATGGCTCGGGGTCGTCATGATCCGCAGTGGCGTGGCAACCGCAGGACGTCGCCCCTCGGTCGAAGCCGGCGCGGCGTAGTCAAGATCCCCTCGGACGACCGGAGGCTCCATCGTGCAAGTACCTACGACAACGAATCGAAGGCGCCATGCGTCCTCACAGCGCATGGTCGAGATCGAAGAGCCAGATTGGACGCACCCATGAAGAACCCCCGGACCATCGCCCGTTCCGTCGGCGTGCTCATGCTCGCCGCGTTCCTCCTCTACGGCATCGGC
>Ga0102928_1001330_pt1 | contig 15544 bp, 13 predicted proteins | sample SalPonR1_B_D1_MG_FD_78504 | JGI IMG/M metagenome (GOLD analysis project Ga0102928, IMG submission 78504) | Salt pond soil microbial communities from South San Francisco under conditions of wetland restoration - Salt Pond MetaG R1_B_D1_MG | ecosystem: Environmental > Aquatic > Marine > Intertidal...
CGTCGCTCGCCAAGGAATATGGCCGCGTTGGTGGTCTGGATCGGGTCGCCACCGTGGTGAATTCGATCCGAGCGGCGCGGCCTGACGCATTGCTGCTGGATGGTGGCGACACGTGGCATGGCTCTTACACCTGCTATCACACCGAGGGTCAGGACATGGTCAATGTGATGAACGCATTGAAACCCGATGCGATGACCTTCCACTGGGAATTCACGCTTGGCCAAGACCGGGTGCGCGAACTGGTTGAATCACTGCCATATGATGCGCTTGGCCAGAACATTTTTGACGCGATGTGGGATGAACCGGCGGCTGAATTCAAACCTTACGAGTTTTATGAACGCGGCGGCGTCAAGATTGCTGTGATCGGCCAAGCGTTTCCCTATATGCCGATTGCGAATCCCGGCTGGATGTTCCCGGATTACAGTTTTGGCATCCGTGACGAGAATATGCAGAAAATGGTCGATGAGGTCCGCAGTCAGGGCGCCGAACTGGTTGTTTGCCTGAGCCATAACGGCTTTGACGTGGACAAGAAGATGGCCGGCATTGTGAATGGGATCGATGTGATACTGTCGGGCCACACACATGACGCGCTGCCCGAGCCGGTTCTGGTGGGCGACACGATCATCATCGCGTCAGGCTCGAATGGCAAATTCGTCAGCCGCGTCGATCTGGATGTGCGCGACGGGCGGATGATGGGGTTCCGCCACAAACTGATTCCGATTTTCAGCGATGTGATCGAACCGGATGCCGATATGGCCGCCTTGATCGACGAACAGCGCGCGCCGTATCAAGCCGAATTGGACGAGGTGATCGGTACGACCGACAGCCTTTTGTACCGCCGCGGTAACTTTAACGGCTCGTGGGACGATCTGATTTGTGACGCGCTGCTGAGTGAGCGCGACGCCGAAATCGCGATGAGCCCCGGCGTGCGGTGGGGGCCTAGCCTGATCCCCGGCGATGACATCACCCGGGATGATATTTGGAACGTGACCTCGATGTCGTATGGTGAAGCCTATCGCAGCGAGATGACAGGCGAGTTTATCAAGGTGATCCTTGAGGACGTGGGCGACAACATCTTTAATCCTGACCCCTACTATCAGCAGGGCGGCGACATGGTGCGCATCGGCGGCATGGGGTATTCGATCGACGTCTCCAAGCCACAGGGTGAACGAATTTCTGACATGACGTTGCTGAGCACGGGCGAGGCGATTGACCCCGCGCGAAACTACGTTGTGGCCGGGTGGGCTAGTGTCAACGAAGGCACCGAAGGCCCGCAAATTTGGGATGTGGTCGAAAGCCATATTCGCAAGCAAGGCACCATTTCGCTGGAGCCGAACACAAGCGTGAAGGTAAGCGGCACATAATATGTGCCGCGACCCTTTGACCGATACCGTGGTTTCATCATATTCATGTAAATGAATTTGATGTTATAAGAGGAGGCTTAGGACAAATGACAGCCGACAATGAAAATAAAGGGGCCTCGCGCCGCGCGTTCCTGAAGGGCGCCGTTGCGGCAGGGGGGGCTGTGGCCGGGGCAGGTATGGCCCGCGCCGCCGAGCCCGATCCATTGATCACCGAAGTTCAGCATTGGGCCAGTGGGCTTGGCGAAGGGGTTGATGCGACGCCCTACGGCATGCCGATTGAGTTTGAAAGCGACGTGATCCGTCGCAACGTGGAGTGGCTGACAGCAGACACGATCAGCTCGATCAACTTCACGCCGATCCACGCGCTGGATGGCACGATCACTCCGCAGGGGTGCGCCTTTGAGCGCCACCACTCGGGCGCGATTGAGCTGAAGAAAGAAGATTACCGCCTGATGATCAACGGTCTGGTCGATAAGCCGCTGATCTTTACCTACGAAGATCTGGAACGTTTCCCGCGTGAAAACCACGTGTATTTCTGTGAATGCGCGGCAAACACGGGCATGGAGTGGGCCGGTGCGCAGCTGAACGGTGCGCAATTTACCCATGGTATGATCCACAATATGGAATATTCGGGTGTCTCCCTGCGCACGCTTCTGACCGAAGCGGGCTTGGAAAGCACCGGTGATCTGTCAGACAAGTGGGTGTATGTTGAAGGCGCGGATGCGTCCTCGAACGGGCGCTCGATCCCGATGGAAAAGGCGCTGGACGATGTTCTGGTGGCGTTCAAGGCCAATGGCGAGGCGCTGCGCAAAGAGCATGGATACCCGGTGCGTCTGGTCGTTCCCGGTTGGGAAGGCAACATGTGGGTCAAGTGGTTGCGCCGCGTCGAAGTGACCGATCAGGCGATCGAAAGCCGCGAGGAAACCTCGAAATACACCGATACGTTGGAAGATGGCACCAGCCGCAAGTGGACATGGGTCATGGATGCCAAATCGGTCGTCACCACCCCCAGCCCGCAATCGCCCATCAAACATGGCCCCGGTCCGCTGGTCATCACCGGCTTGGCATGGTCCGGTCATGGCGCGATCACCCGGGTGGACGTGTCCATTGATGGCGGCAAGAGCTGGCAACAGGCCCGACTCGCCGCCGAAGGGCAATCCAAGGCGCTGTCGCGGTTCTATCTGGACATCGACTGGGACGGCAGCGAGATGCTGTTGCAGTCGCGCGCTCATGACGAGACCGGCTATGTCCAACCCAGCAAGGATGCGTTGCGCGACGTGCGCGGCGAAAACTCGATCTATCACAACAATTGCATCCAGACTTGGTGGGTGAAGGAAAACGGGGAGGCAGAGAATGTCGAAGTCTCTTAAACTTTATGGTCTCACTGGGGTGAGCGCGATTGCGGTGCTGACGGCAGCCTATAACTTTGCCGACCGCACTATCGCACCCATGCCATCCGACGCGCCAATTTTGGCTGCGGACTCGGGATCGCCGGACATGATGTTCATCGCCTCCGCGCGTGCCGAGGCCGCAGCAGATGCCAAGCGCATGGGTCTTGGCCGTGAAGCCTTGGCCGAGGAAGTCGCCGCTTGGGATCTGGACGTGGCCCCGGATGGCACCGGTTTGCCCGTCGGCTCGGGATCGGTTGCCGAGGGTGAAGAGGTGTTCATCGCGCAATGTGCCGTATGCCACGGCGATTTTGCGGAAGGCGTTGGCAACTGGCCCAAGCTGGCCGGTGGTGACGGAACATTGGCGGATGAAGATCCGTTGAAGACCGTGGGGTCGTATTGGCCCTACCTCTCTACGGCTTGGGATTACATCCATCGGTCAATGCCGTTTGGCGCGGCTCAGACCCTGTCGGCGGATGACACCTATGCGATGGTCGCCTATATTCTGTATTCGAACTTCATCGTGGAAGACGACTTCGTGTTGTCGAATGAAAACTTCCTTGAGGTCGAAATGCCGAATGCCGACGGCTTTATCGTCGACGATCGCGCGGAAACTGAATATCCGCGCTTCAGCGAGCCGGCTTGCATGGAGAACTGCAAAGACAGCGTGGAAATCACCATGCGTGCCGCCGTTCTGGATGTGACCCCCGAGGAAGAGGGTGAAGCCGAGGCGGAAGAAATCATGGAAGACGCGAATGCGGGTTCCGCTGCCGATGAAGAAATCGAGCAAATGGCCGCCGCTGAAACCGAGGCAGAACCTGCTGCCGAAACCGCCGCGCTGGATATGGCGTTGGTCGAAGACGGTGAAAACGTGTTCCGCCAGTGCAAGGCCTGTCACCAAGTGGGCGAGGGCGCGCAAAATCGCGTCGGCCCGCAGTTGAACGGTGTGATGGGGCGCGAGATGGCCGCCGTTGACGGCTTCCGTTATTCCAAGACTTTGGAACAGATGGGCGCCGACGGCATGGTCTGGAACGAGGAAACCATGGCCGAATTCATGGCCGATCCGCGCGGTTACATCAAAGGCACCAAAATGTCTTTCGCCGGTTTGCGCAAAGATGAAGATATCGCCGCAGTCACGGAATATCTGAAATCCTTCTCGCAATAAGCTGTTGGTCTATCGATTGAAAAAATTCGCAGGGCTGCCCGGTTGGGTGGCCCTGTTTTCTTTGCCTTTATCCGGCAAGTTGGCGTAGTCTGTTATTGGACCCTTTGGGAGGAGGCCCAATGAAGACATCGCGCTTGTTTTTTGCATGTATATTGGCCGTGATCGGGTGGCCGGTTATAGCGGAAGAGATCGGCGACGCAGAGCGCGGCAAAGAGGTGTTCAACCAATGCTCGGGCTGCCATGAGGTTGGGCGCGGCGCCGAAAACGGCATTGGGCCACATCTGAACCGGATTTTCGGCCGCAGGGCCGGATCGGTCGGAGATGATTACAGGTATTCCAAGGGCTTGAAACGGGCCGGGAATGACGGGCTGGAATGGCATCTTGATACGCTCGACGCCTATATAGAAAACCCCAAGGCCTTGGTTAGCGGCACGCGCATGAGCTTTCGCGGGATCAAGAAACCGCAGGACCGTGCGGATGTTCTGGCATATCTCAGGGTCTATTCGGACAACCCGCAGAACATACCCGAAGCCGACCCAACCGCGTTGCCGCCCGAGGTGGACCTGCCGGATGAAATCTTGGCAATGGTGGGCGATCCTGCCTACGGCGAATATCTGTCTAGCGAGTGTAAGATATGTCATCAGGCCGATGGAAACGACGAGGGTATTCCGTCGATTACCAACTGGCCCGAAGACGACTTTGTCGTCGCAATGCACGCTTATAAACGCAAACTCAGGCCGCACCCTGTCATGCAAATGATGGCCGGACGGTTGAGCGACGAGGAAATCGCGGCATTGGCTGCGTATTTCGCAGAGATTGAGTAGCCCCGGACCAACCGGGCGTTTTTAAGGGAGGAGACTAACATGACATTGAACAGAAGAGCCTTTATCGGCACAGGGGCCGCTGCGGCCGCCATGCTATCGGCACCGAGGCTTGGCGCACAAGGCAAGCCGCGTGTCGTGGTCGTCGGCGGCGGTGCCGGTGGCGCGACGGCTGCGCGTTATCTCGCCAAGGACAGCGATGGCGCGATTGATGTGACGCTGGTCGAGCCGACCCGTGCTTACTACACCTGCTTTTTCTCGAACCTTTATATCGGTGGCTTCCGCGATCTGAGTTCGATTGGCCATAGCTATGGCACTTTGGCCAGCGATTATGGTGTGAACGTGGTGCATGATTGGGCGGTGGGAATCGACCGGGATGCCAAGACCGTGACCTTGGCAGGCGGTGCTGTGCTGCCCTATGATCGGCTGATCCTGAGCCCGGGTATCGATTTCGTCGAAGATGCCGTGCCGGGCTGGAGTGTTGCTGCGCAAAACAAGATGCCACATGCCTACAAGGCCGGCAGCCAAACCGAACTTCTGAAAGCCCAGATCGAGGCGATGCCAGAGGGCGGGCTTTATGCCATGGTCGCACCGCCCAATCCCTATCGCTGCCCGCCGGGCCCCTATGAGCGGGTCAGCATGGTTGCGCACCTGCTGAAAGAGATCAACCCGACAGCCAAGATCCTGATCGCCGATCCCAAGGCGAAATTCTCGAAAATGGCGTTGTTCCAAGAGGGGTGGCAAAAACATTATGGCGGCATGATCGACTGGATCGGCCCGGATTTCGGTGGCGGCAATGTCAGCGTCAACCCCGAAGAAATGACGCTTGATATCGATGGGGCGGTGGAAAACGTGGACGTGTGCAACGTCATCGCGGCGCAAAAAGCGGGTCGTATCTGCGATATGGCCGGTATCACCGAGGGCAATTGGGCGCCCGTGGTGCCCGCGACCATGCAAAGCCGGATGGATGAAAATATTCACGTGCTGGGCGATTCCACCAATCAAGGCGACATGCCTAAATCGGGCTACTCGGCCAATAGTCAGGCCAAGGTTGCCGCGATGGCCATCCGGGGCGCGCTGACAGGGTCGCGGGTGTTCCCGGCGAAGTTTTCCAACACCTGTTGGAGTTTGATCGATACCGATGATGGCGTCAAAGTGGGCGCATCCTATCAGGCGACAGATGAAAAGATCGCAAAGGTTGATGGCTTCATAAGCCAGACCGGTGAGGATGAGGCCCTGCGCAAAGCCACCTATGAGGAATCTCTGGGATGGTATGCGGGGATCACCGAGGACATGTTTGGGTAAAGTTAACCAGCCTATGCTCGTGTTCAAACCCCCGGCATTTTGCTGGGGGTTTGTCTTTGGCCCGCTTGGTGTTGGGTCGTGCATTCATGCTGGACCCGGCGCACACTGGGGGCTGACCTTTATCGGCAAAGCGCGTATAGCGGCCCGGAGTGGTTAAACAGGAGCGCCCGAAGCGCATGAGCGACAAGACCAAACAGACGCCCGAGACGGAGCAGGCTGCGGAACAGACAACAAGCACTCCCGCGGATGTGGCCACATCGGATATCCCCGCCGGGTATGAAACTGCGGCGCATGTGAAAGGCCCTCTGTTTTCAATCCGCGATCGCGAGAACCTGCGTTGGTTCTGGGGACGTTACCTTCGCCATCGGGTCAAGTGGCTGCTTGTGATCTTGCTGATGATCTTGGTGCAGGGGCTTGTTTATCAACAGTTTTTGGCAATGACCGAAAGCGGCCTGCGGGTTATTTTTGAATCGGGTGCGGTGCGTGATCTGGTCATTGTCTGCATTGTTGTGTTCGGGCTGTTCGCCTTGCGCGGGTTGATGTCGTTTTTGGTGCCGATCGTGGCGATCCGGGTCAGCAATGCCGCCGTGCACGATATGCGCAGCGATATGATTGATCATTTGATGGCGTTGGATCTGGCCTATTTCGAGCGCACACGCTCGGGCCAGATTTTGCAACGGTTGGTGGGTCAGACGCAAGCCATCGGCGGCTTTGTCGGGGTGCAGCTGGCCAACGCTGTGCGCGACGCTGTGACGGTGTTGATCGTATCGGGCTATTTGATTTGGAAAAACCCGATCCTGTTTGCCTCGGCTGTTGTCGTCTTGCCGTTCATTATTTGGATGATGAACTATGTGTCTGACAAGGTCAAAGCGACGCAAGGCCAAGTCGAACACGCTATGGCCGAGTATATGAACGGCATTGAGGAAACCGTGAACGGCATGCGCACGGTCAAAATTGCCAGCCAAGAAGACATGGAGGCGGGGCGCCTGAAGGCGGGCACCCGCCACCTGCGCGATATCACGGCACGGCTACAGGTTACGCAAGCCTTGGTGATGCCGTCGATCGATCTGAGTTCGGCATTCGTCTATGTGCTGGTGATCGGGGGCGGTGGGTACATGGTGCTCAGCCCTGATTACGATGTCGATGGGGCCGGTATCATCACGTTCCTTTTGGGGATGGTGATGGTCTTTGATCCGGCGCGATTGTTGGCCCAGTTCTTTGGTCAGTTACAATCGCAACTGGTTGTGCTTGACCGGATTCGCAGCATCTATGATGAAGTTCCTTCGATTCAGGACGTACCTGGCGCTGTTGAGGAATTTGATGTTGCCGGCGATATCGAACTGCGCGATGTGCGGTTCTCATACAGTGCCGATCAACCGTTATTCCGGGACCTTGATATGAAATTCGAGGGTGGCAAGATGTCGGCTATTGTCGGGGCCACCGGATCGGGGAAAACGACGATATTGTCGCTGCTGTCGCGGCTTTACGACGTGCAGGGGGGCAAGGTTACGATTGCCGGGCAATCTATCCGCGACCTGAAGGTCAAAACCTTGCGTGAGAGTTTTTCGGTCGTTGCGCAGGACATCGTGATTTTCAACAATTCGATCTGGGAAAACATTCGCTACGTCAAACCCGAGGCCAGCGATGAAGACGTTTGGCGCGCGGCAGAGGCGGCAGAAATTGCTGATTTGATCCGTGCGCGCGGCGGTGCCACGGTCGGACCAAAGGGCGCGCAGCTGTCCGGCGGGCAAAAGCAACGTATCGCAATTGCGCGCGCCTTTTTGCGTGACGCGCCGATTTTGTTGCTGGACGAGGCGACCAGCGCCTTGGATCAGGCCACTGAAGAGCGGATCAAATCGGCGTTGGAGCGTTTGACCAAAGGCCGCACGACGATTGTCGTGGCGCACCGATTGTCGTCTATCGCGGATGCGGACCGGATATTCGTGTTGGAAGCGGGCGCTTTGGTGGAAGATGGCCGTCATGCCGATCTGCTGGCGCAGGACGGTCTTTATGCCCGGCTCTATCAGGCGCAGAAAAAAGGCTATGACGGGCGCTGAAGGCGGGCCTACAGGCCCATAGCTGCCAAAAGCTGTGGAATATGTTCCTTGAACCGGAAAAACCCGTGCGTGGCATGAGGCCATGCGCGAGCGTCATAATCCCGCATGATGGGGATCAACGCGATGTTGTGCTGGTTCAATTCTGCCTCTAGGTCAGCCAAGGCTTCGGCTGTGGGGCCTGTCGGGGCGTAGGGGGTCACGATTTGCTCAAGCCCGCTGGAGCGCGCCCAAGTGACCAGTGGGGCCACACTTTCATGCCGTCCGCCGTTTGCGCCGCTGCGCGATTGCCAACGGTTTGCTGCGTCGGTCAGCGCGTCGCGCGCGAAAGCGTGTACCAAATCCGACACCGCCAAAGGTGAGCGTTGCGCCGACGTTTGCAGACAGGCCATTGAGACAGGCGACAGGCCCGCGTCGAACAGAAAGCCGGGGCTGGGATCATCTTCGTGAAGCAAAAGCCCCGTGCGTTTACTTGCGGACCAAAGGATTGGTTCCGGCAGGGGGCGGCGTGGCGGGTGATCGGGGCCGGATAGCGGCGGCGCGTCCGCTGCAAGCCCCGAGGGCTGAAACCGCCGCTCGGTGTATTTCGCGATGTTATCAGGCCGGGCCAGATAGGTTTTGCCTTTGGTTTGCAGGCCCGCCACCCACCGCCAGCCCAAGGTGTTTGAGGCCGGATCGCCATCCAACAGATGGCGCAGGAAAAAGTCGGCCCCCAATTGCCACGGCAGTTGTAGCGTGAAGATCCAGATCGAGGCGAACCACATGCGCGCGTGATTGTGCAGGTAACCCGTTTGTATCAACTCTTGCGCCCAGTGATCGAATGCGGTGATTCCGGTCTGGCCATGACACGCATCCGACCAGCGCTGTCGCAACCCGGATTCCGCTTGGGCGCGGTTAATCGCGGCGTGCAGCCCGTTTTGGTAATCAGTCCAGACTTGAGGGCGCATCTCAAGCCAGCCTTTCCAATAGCTGCGCCAGAACACCTCTTGGATGAACTTTTCGGCGGCACTGGCTGAATGGCGGGTCAAGACACTGCGCAAAACCTCTTCCTCGGTGATAAGGCGGTGGCGCAGGTAGGGCGATAGAGTGGACACATGAACATGCCCGCCCGGTCCCAAATCGTAGTTGCGCAGGCGCGCGTAATCGCTGCCCGCTTTGGGAACGAAGGTTTGAAGCTGTTCCAGTGCCGCTGTTCGCGTGGCCGGGGAAGGACTGATTGTATCTTTCATGCGCCCAAGCTTAGGCCGGGCGGCGGCCCCTTCAAGGGCGGGGTTAAGACTAAAACAATACGTCTGCCCCTTGCAGGGGTCGGGGCTCAAGACTAAGACTCCGTTAGCATCTGAGCGGTAAATACCGAAACATCCCCAATAGGCAGGCGAACATGACAGACCCTTATGAGACTTATATGAATACCCTTGTCCCGATGGTGGTCGAGCAGACCAGTCGGGGCGAGCGCGCCTATGACATTTTCTCGCGCCTGCTGAAGGAGCGGATCATCTTTGTGAACGGACCTGTGCATGACGGCATGTCAAGCCTGATCGTGGCGCAGTTGCTGCACCTAGAAGCTGAAAACCCCAGCAAGGAGATCAGCATGTACATCAACAGCCCCGGTGGTGTCGTCACCAGCGGCCTGTCGATTTATGACACGATGCAGTACATCAAGCCAAAGGTCAGCACGCTGGTGATCGGGCAGGCCGCTTCGATGGGCTCGCTGTTGCTGACGGCCGGTGAAAAGGGGATGCGCTTTTCCTTGCCCAATAGCCGAATCATGGTCCACCAGCCATCCGGCGGGTATCAGGGGCAGGCCACCGATATCATGATCCACGCTGAAGAAACCTTGAAGTTGAAGCGCCGGTTGAATGAAATCTATGTCCGCCATACGGGCCAAACGCTCAAAAAGGTCGAAGAGGCGTTGGAGCGTGATAATTTCATGTCACCGGAAGACGCCAAAGACTGGGGCCTGATTGACGAAATCGTCGAGAACCGCGCGAAAACTGAAGACGACAAAAGCTGATGGGCCAGCGCACCGCGGCTAAACCCGCGGTGTCTATTTTGACATTGTGGTGACGTATCACCTGTCTTAAGCTGGCTCCAAACGACCATGAGATCGACAACTGGATCGTCGATCAATTGCTGGGCACCGCCCGAAAGGTACGGAATGTCGAACAACAATGGCAGCGACAGCAAAAATACCCTTTACTGCAGCTTTTGCGGCAAAAGCCAGCACGAGGTGCGCAAGCTGATCGCGGGCCCCACGGTGTTCATCTGCGACGAATGCGTCGAACTGTGCATGGACATCATCCGCGAAGAAACCAAAAGCGCCGGGCTGAAATCCAGCGAAGGCGTGCCAACACCGCGCGATATCTGCAACGTTCTGGACGATTACGTGATCGGACAGGCCACAGCCAAACGCGTGCTGTCGGTTGCGGTTCACAATCACTACAAACGTCTGAACAATTCCGGCAAAAGCGATATCGAACTGCAAAAGTCGAATATCCTGCTGATCGGTCCGACGGGCTGCGGCAAGACCTTGCTGGCGCAAACGTTGGCGCGCATTCTGGATGTGCCATTTACCATGGCGGATGCGACCACGCTGACCGAAGCGGGCTATGTGGGCGAAGATGTTGAAAACATCATCCTCAAGCTGCTTCAAGCCAGTGAATACAACGTCGAACGCGCACAGCGCGGCATCGTCTATATTGACGAGGTCGACAAGATCACGCGGAAATCCGAAAACCCGTCGATCACTCGTGACGTGTCGGGCGAGGGTGTTCAACAGGCTCTGCTCAAGCTGATGGAAGGCACTGTCGCCGCAGTGCCGCCGCAAGGCGGACGCAAGCATCCGCAACAGGAATTCCTTCAGGTGGATACAACGAATATCTTGTTCATTTGTGGCGGTGCGTTCGCTGGTCTTGACCGGATCATTGCGCAACGCGGCAAAGGCAGCGCTATGGGCTTTGGTGCGGATGTCCGCGACGATGATGCGCGCGGAATCGGGGAAATCTTTACCGATCTCGAACCAGAGGACTTACTGAAATTCGGGTTGATTCCCGAGTTTGTCGGCCGCTTGCCTGTCATCGCAACGCTAGAAGATCTGGACGAAGACGCGTTGGTGACGATCCTCACGCAGCCCAAGAACGCCTTGGTTAAGCAGTATCAGCGCCTGTTCGAACTGGAAGACGCGCAATTGACCTTTACCGATGACGCCCTGTTGGCCATCGCAAAACGGGCGATCGAGCGTAAGACAGGCGCGCGTGGTTTGCGGTCAATCCTCGAAGATATCCTGCTGGACACCATGTTCGACTTGCCCGGCCAAGAGGGCGTGGAAGAGGTGGTTGTCAATGAAGAGGCCGCAACCTCGGATGCCGCTCCGCTGATCATTTATGCTGATCAGAAGAAAGAGGGCACCAGCGCTAGCTAAACGTCTGCAGTTAACGATGCACAAAGGCCCGCCGTTCTCGGCGGGCCTTTTGTTTGCACAAACGGGTGTAATCGGGTTTCAGCGCAAACCGGCACTGGACCTTCAACGACATTTAAGCCATATCGGAACAAGGTTTTACCGGAGGTTCCCAATGGGCATTCTCAACACGCTTCTTCGTTCGGTCACGTGGTGGAATGGGCAAACGCTCAACACGCAGCTTTATACGTGGCGCAAAGGTGTCAAAGTCGGCGAAGACGAGCAGGGCAATATTTTTTACCGCTCGCGTCAGGGTGATCGCCGCTGGGTGATTTTCAATGGCGAGGCCGAGGCAAGCCGCGTCAGCCCGGATTGGCATGGCTGGTTGCATCACACCTTTGATGAGCTGCCCTCGGAAACACCCTTGGCCCACAAGCCATGGGAAAAACAGCATGAGGAAAACCTGACGGGCACGGCCTTGGCCTATGCGCCCGCAGGCTCGATCCGGCGCGAGGCTCCTGTGGAGCGTCGCGACTACGAGGCATGGACCCCCGAATAAGGGCGCAAGACTGATGTCTGAAAGCACCACCGAAGTTGTTGTAGGCGGCGCCGTATTGGCAGTTGCTATTGGCTTTTTGATTTACGCCGGGCAAGTGACGGGGTTTTCCAGTGGCAGCACGGAATATCCTCTCAGCGCCAGTTTCCGCAGTGCGGACGGCGTCGATGTCGGCACAGACGTGCGTATGGCCGGTGTCAAAGTTGGCCGGGTCACAGATATCGCACTTGATCCGACAACCTATCGCGCGCGCGCCACGTTTACAGTGACCGACGGCATTGAAGTGCCTGATGATAGTGCCGTTGCCATCAGCTCAGAAGGGCTGTTGGGCGGGAACTTTGTCGAGATTCTGCCCGGGGGATCACCGTTTTCTTTCGCTGAAGGCGACGAGATCGAGTTCACCCAAGGTTCTGTCAGCCTTGTGTCCCTATTGATGAAATTTGTCGCCGGTGACGATCAGGGAAGCGCCGAATGACGCTGCGCGCGCTGTGCCTGTCGATCGCGCTTATTTTGCCGGCGCCAAGCATGGCCCAAGATGTCGTTGTCGGTACCGGCGCGGTGTTGCGCGGGTTGGACAAATTGAACGGCACGTCAGTCGACATGGACCTTGCCAGCGGTGAAAGCGCGCAACTGGGTAAGTTGACGGTCATCTTGCGCGAGTGCCGCTATCCTGCGGGCAACGCGGCAGGCGATGCCTTTGCTTTTATGTCGATCGAAGAGGCCAATGGAAACGGTCCGATTTTCGAGGGCTGGATGATTGCCTCTTCTCCGGCGCTGAACGCGATGGAGCACCCCCGCTATGACGTTTGGGTGTTGCGCTGCAAGACCGAGTGAGGATCGCTTTCAAGCGGTTCGGATGTGATTGAGGCGGTTTTTTCCAAGGCTTTTGACAAGAATTGATGATACTCTGACCGGCTGATTTCCCCGCCGCCAAGGCTGGCCAGATGCGGTGTGATGAACTGTGTATCAAACAGGGTAAAGCCACAGCGCCGCAGATGATCTGTCAGGTGCGCCAACGCCAGTTTTGATGCATCGGTGCGCCTTGAAAACATGCTTTCGCCGAAAAAAGCTGTGCCCAAGGTGACACCATACACCCCGCCGATCAGGGTGCCATCTGTTGAAATCTCGATTGAATGGGCGTGCCCCAAATCATGAAGATCCAGATATAGGCGCCGAATTTCGGAATTTATCCACGTATCCGGCCGGTCGGCGCAGCCGTCCAGAACACCGCTGAAAGCGGTGTTTAGGGACACCATATAGCCCTTTTTGCGCATGCGCCGCGCCAATGACCGCGAGATATGGAACCCGTCCAAGGGGAGGATGCCCCTCCGGCGCGGATCGACCCAAAAAATATCAGGGTCGTCGCGATGCTCGGACATGGGGAACACCCCGGCCGCATAGGCCTTGAGCAAAAGGTCAGGGGTGATGTGTGGCAATGGGGGTGTCATTTGAATGCGGGACAGTTTTCCAAAGTTGGGGCTCGGGCGTTAAGCCTTCAGTAGCGGTTGCAATGCTATGCCTGCAAGACCATTGCGGGAAAGGGCAAAGGAATGACCGTTCAAGATCATACGCCAAATGGATTTTTTGAAAGCGAGGTCAATATGATGGCCAATCGCATGCAGGCACGGCACGCGATGTTGGTGGATGGGTTTCGGCATGTGATCGCCGATTCCACGGTTTTGCTTTTGGGGGCCGAGGATGGGCGCTGGTGCTACAGTTTCGCGGCGGCAGGGGCCTTGCAAGTGGTCGGGGTTGAGCCATGCGGCGAACTGGTTGAACGGTTCTCGCGTTTGCCAGATATCGGCCTGCGCGAAAGGATTGATTTGCGCAACGCCGATGTGTTGGAGGAAATGATCGCCGAGGCGCAGGCAGGGCGCAGGTATGATGTGGTTGTTCTGTTTGATGTGTTGGAGGGGGCTGTGCCGTTGCATGACTGGTTCATGGCGATCATGGCCTTGCACCCACGTCTTGTGATCGGCGATGGGCTGTTTGCCACCACCAATGACCCGATCATGGCATTGGAAAGGCCCCGCCGTCCGATACACGGCGCAACCGCCACGCGGCTTATTCCCAGCCACGGGGCGATTGCCATGGCGTCTCGCGATGCGGGTTTCGATCTGGATTGGATCGATTGGGGGCGCCTACACGACGACGGCAGGCTTGGCTTGTCCGACTATTACCAAAACGGATCAAAAAGCCGCGGCAGCTTTACCTTGATGCCAAAAAATGCTTCTGACGGCGGTTAAGCGTCAGTCTCCTTGCTCAAGATTGGCCGCCAGCCATTTTTCCAGCCAGTGGATCGAATAATTGCCGCTTTGAATGTCGGGTTCTTGCAACAGCGCGTGGAACAGCGGAACAGTGGTATCGACACCATCGACAATCAACTCACCCAAGGCACGGTTCAAACGGGTCAGCGCGCTGTGCCGGTCTTGGCCGTGGACAATCAGCTTGCCGATCAGTGAGTCGTAATATGGCGGGATCGTGTAGCCATCATAAAGCGCCGAATCCATCCGAACGCCCAAGCCACCGGGAACATGGAACTGCGTGATCTTGCCCGGACGCGGGGCAAAATCCGGCAGCTTCTCGGCGTTGATGCGGACCTCGATGGCATGGCCGTTGATTTTCAGATCATCCTGCGTGAAGGACATCGGGTGGCCTTCGGCCACGCGGATCTGCTCTTGGACCAGATCCACCCCGAAAATCGCCTCGGTCACCGGGTGTTCCACCTGAAGGCGGGTGTTCATCTCGATGAAATAAAACTCGCCATCCTCATACAGAAACTCGATCGTGCCGGCCCCGGCGTAGTTGATCGCCGCAACAGCCTCGGCGCAGGTCGCACCGATGCGCGCGCGTTCCTCTTCGGTGATGCTGGGGCCGGGGGCCTCTTCAAAGACTTTCTGATGTCGGCGTTGCAGTGAACAATCGCGTTCGCCCAAGTGCACCGCGCGCCCCTTGCCATCGCCGAACACCTGAATTTCGATATGACGCGGCTTTTGCAGATACTTTTCGATATAGACTTCGTCATTGCCAAACGCGGCCTTGCCTTCGGACCGCGCCGTCATAAAGGCTTGTTCCATCTCGGAAGCGGAATTCGCCACCTTCATACCGCGCCCGCCGCCACCGGCGGTGGCCTTGATGATCACCGGATAGCCAATTTCGGCCCCCAGTTTCTTGGCTTCGTCCAGTGTCGCCACGCCCCCATCCGAGCCGGGAACACAGGGCACACCAAGGTTTTTCATCGTATCTTTGGCGGTGATCTTGTCGCCCATGACGCGAATATGTTCCGCTGTTGGGCCGATGAATTTCAGGCCATGATCTTCGACGATCTGCACAAAATTGGCATTTTCCGATAAAAACCCATAGCCCGGGTGGATCGCCTGCGCGCCTGTGACCTCGCAGGCGGCGATGATCGCGGGGATGGACAAATAACTGTCGGTGGCCGAGGGCGGACCGATGCACACCGATTCGTCGGCCATGCGCACGTGCATGGCATC
>Ga0102928_1001335_pt1 | contig 15512 bp, 16 predicted proteins | sample SalPonR1_B_D1_MG_FD_78504 | JGI IMG/M metagenome (GOLD analysis project Ga0102928, IMG submission 78504) | Salt pond soil microbial communities from South San Francisco under conditions of wetland restoration - Salt Pond MetaG R1_B_D1_MG | ecosystem: Environmental > Aquatic > Marine > Intertidal...
CGACACAGCCGCGCCACCCATATCGAGGCTGGCATCGACATCGGGATGCAGGTGAAACCGCACGGCAAACGGGATGCCCTGCAACGTCACCGCATCCATCGCCTTGTCAAAGCGGCGCTTGTCAGCGGCGCTGAGGGCCAAAAGCATTTCCTCACCGGCGACGGCCCTGCCGTCAAATGTCAGGTCCAAGGTGCGGGCATGGGTCAGGCCGTGGGTTTTCAGGTATCCATCATGCCCGCCCTCAAAGCGTAGCCCGTCAGGGGCCTGACTGACAGTGACGGGGACGTTCTGCGGGGCTTGGGTCAGCCACTCTTGGCGATTGGCGCTGTTGCCCAGACGGGAACTGGATTGCCCGGCCACCACCAAGGCGGAATGCGATGGCGTGGCGCGCCCCGCGCGTTGCCATTGCGCGCCGAATTGTGCGCCGCATCCGCAATTCACGATCAGCGGGCGGCGGCCCGAAGTCAGTTCAAACGCAAGGGTCGAGGCATGGGCATGAACCGAGGCGCGCCCTTGCGGGGGCGGCGCCGCGTCGATCACAAGGCTGGTGCGTCCGGCGCTGAGGCGCGCATAGCCCATGGACAATCCGTCAGGTTGTTTGGTTTTGACCCCACTATTGGCCAAGGCATGATCCAACCGGCCCTCCAGCCCGCGACCGCCACCGTGGAACCGCGCCAGCCCGCCATCGGCGTGGCGCAGGGTGCGCAGCGTGGGGGCGATCCGTTCGATCGCGGCCCAATGCGATGCACTGGCCGCGCGGCCCGACTCGGACAGGGCCAGAGAGGCCCATGTCAGAAGGGCGAAAACATCCAGTAATTCCTCGGGGTTGCGGGTGGGTATGCCGCCTGCGTTGTCAATCTGGCTGTCACATTCGCGGGCCAAAGCACGGACCGCCGGATCGACATGGGGTTCCATACCTTCCAGCGACAGCCCGGCATAGATCAGCCCGGTCAGCGCTTCGAACCGGGGCAGGCCGGGGCGCGAGGCTTTCCACCTTCGGCCTAGGAAAATCGTTTGCTGGGCCAAGGATTTATAGAGCGCGGCAGAGGCATCGCCATCACGGCCACTGAGCAAAAACAAGGCATGATTGATCCACCGTATCAAGCGCCGCCCGGTCAAATCCGGGGTCCAGCCGGGGCCTTTGCCGCCGCCATAACGGTCAATCCACGTCCAGACCCAATCTTGCGCCTTTGTGCGTGCCGGACGATCACCCGCGGCCGCCAGATCATCCAGCCAGCCAAAGCCGTGCAAATCCTCGGCAAAGGCCAAATCGGGTGCCGAAAGATCCCACATATTTGTGTCAGAATGCTGCAAAAGGTGGCCGGAAAACAGAAAGTTACCCGCGCATAACTGGCGCCCGCGGGCAAAGCTGCCGATGGTTCGCGGTTCGGGTTGAGACACAAAGGCGGTAGCCGGACGCGACCATGCCGCGCGGCGCGCTGCAAGGCGGTTCATCACGCGCGATAGCTGCGCCGACTGGGTTTCGGAATGCGACATATGCCTGACCTCTGAGCGTTCTTTGCGACGCTATTGCCGACAGTATAGACCGCAGCGCTGGTCAAGTCACCGTAAGATTGCGGCGGTTTGGGTGTGCCATGGGCAACAGGCTGAGAGCGGCCGCGGGTTTTGTCTGAAGTCCCGCCGTGTCATGCCCGCAGACATGCGATATAGAACCCGTCCATCCCGCCGAGATCGGGCCAGTAATCGGGCCGCAGGCGCAAACCGCCCTCGTCGGTGATCCATGCCGGATCGACACCCGGCAGGTCAGCCACGGCTTTGCGATCCACCGACAGGCGGGGAGGACGCGAAAGCGCTTCGTCTATCTGACATTCGCCCTCGTCCGGCAAAAGCGAACAGGTGCAAAACACCAGCCGCCCGCCGGGGCGCAGAAGTGTCAGCGCATGATCCAGCATCGCCGCCTGCAATTCGATCAGCGCGCCAAATTCCGATCCGTCCTTGGCATAGGGCAGATCGGGGTGACGACGGATGGTGCCCGTGGCTGAACATGGCGCGTCCAGCAATATTGCATCATATGGCCCGCCGGCATGGTCCAGCGCATCGCCGGTGATGCAGTCAGCCGACAGCCCGCACCGCGCCAGGTTTTCGCGCACCCGCTGCATCCGCCGCTCGGATAAATCAAGCGCGGTTACATCCGCCCCGGCAGCGGCCAGTTGCAGGGTCTTGCCCCCCGGCGCGGCGCACATGTCCAGCACCTTTTCGCCCGGTTGGGCGTTTAGCACCCGCGCGGGCATGGCGGCGGCAGCATCCTGCACCCACCAGTCGCCGGTGTCATAGCCCGGCAATGCAGACACCTGCCCGGCATCCGACAGTCGCACCGTGCCGGTGGGCAACAGGTTGCCGCCAAGCCGCTTGGCCAGATCGGCGGTATCGCCCTTGGCCGTCAGATCAAGCGGCGCCCCGTTGAAATGCGCTTTCTCCATCGCGCCGACAGGTCCGGCCCCCCAAGCCTCGACCAGCGGGTCGCGCAGCCATTGGCGCAAACGGGGCAGTCGCAGATCGTTCCATGATCGGCCCGCACCACCGGCCATGTTGCGCAGCACCGCGTTGATCAACCCCTTGAGCTTGCCGTACCGCTTGTGCCCGCCGATCAGCCCGACCAGATCATTGACCACGCCATGCGCGTCGCCGCCTTGGCACAGCTCGACCGTGCCAAGGCGCAGGATGTTGAACACATGCAGCGGCGGCGGTTTGCGCAGATGGCGTTTCAGCAGGCGGTCGGCCCGATCCAGCCCACGCAGGGTATCGTTGGCCAGCCGCTGCGCGCGGGCGCGGTCTGCGGGGCTGAGATGGTCAAGCGCACCCGAGGCGATCAGGTCGGACATCAGCCGACCTTCGCCCAGAACCTGATCAAGAAGATAGACCGCGCTGCGGCGGGCAGAAGGCGGGTTAGGGCGCTGCGACATTGGTTTTCCTTGGCCTTGGGCTGGTGCGGGCATATATCAGGGGCATCGGATCAAAGGAAGCCTGACCATGAGCGAGGAAAAACGCGATCTGCCGCCCGAAGCCCTGCGCGCTTTGGCAGAGGCCGAAGAACGCCGCCGCAAGGCCGCAGAGCTGGAATTGCCCAAGGAATTGGGAGGCCGCCGTGACGGGCTGGAGCCTGTGCGCTATGGCGACTGGGAGAAAAAGGGACTGGCGATAGATTTTTAAGCCGATCGCCGATTATCCGGCCTAACGGCCGGTCGCGCATCGGAGCCGCGTTAGCGCAGTTGCAGATCGGCGAATTGGCCGGTGCCACGATCCGAGATAAAGCGCAGGGTCGCCCCCTGCACTTTGACCGCCTGACAATTGGCACCGATCTCGTAATCGCCCCAATAGAGGTCACGGCAGAAATAGCCCGAACGCCAGTTCCATGCGCCGGTCACGGGGCGACCAAAGGCGCGCCCAACGATCCGGCCATCAGGTGTGACATCAATCTTAATTCCAAAACGAGTCAGTTCGCGACCATCAACCAGCGACATGAACTTTTGCCGGTCTGTCACTTGGGAAAACTCTTCGGCCTTGGCCGGCGCGGACAGGGCAAGCGACAGGCAGAACAGGATAAATATGCGCATGGCGGTTGATCCTTCGGGTCGTTAAAGATCAATACGCCTGAACTGCGGGTTTGGATCAGTTTTCGCTCAACCCAAGCACATCCAGCATGTCATATTCGCCGGGTTTGCGCCCCTGACCCCACAGCGCCGCCTTAAGTGCGCCACGGGCAAAGACCGCCCGATCTGTGGCAACGTGGCGCAATATCACACGCTCGCCCGCGGCGGCGAACATCACGTCATGTTCGCCCACGATATCGCCGCCCCGAATGGCGGAAAATCCGATATGCCCGCGTTCGCGTTTGCCGGTGATGCCGTCGCGGCCACGGTCCGAGACCGTATCGAGTGACACAGCGCGCCCATCAGCGGCGGCCTGCCCCAGCATCAGCGCGGTGCCCGAGGGCGCGTCGACCTTTTGGTTGTGATGCGCTTCGATCACCTCGATGTCGTAATCCTCGTCCAGCGCGGCGGCGACCTTTTTGGTCAGTTGCACCAGAAGGTTCACGCCAAGGCTCATGTTGCCCGCTCGGACTATGGTGGCGTGACGTGCGGCGGCGGTGAGCTTGGCCAAATCGGCGTCGGTCATGCCAGTGGTGCCGATGACATGGACACAGCGCGCCTGTGCCGCGATGCCGGCAAATTCAATCGTGGCGGCGGGGGCGGTGAAATCAATCACGGCATGGGCCTTGGCAAAGGATTCTAGCGCGTCGTCGGTGACGCAAACACCGATGGCCGCCCCGCCCATGGCTTGGCCCACATCCTGCCCGATCCAGTCATGGCCCGGACGTTCCAGCGCGCCGACAAGGCGGGCGCGGTCACTGTCAAGCACGGTGCGGATCAGCATCTGGCCCATGCGCCCCGAGGCGCCGGTGACAACGATTCCGGGCAGGTCTGTCATGATCGGGGTCTCCGTCTTGTTGTTCAGATGCTGTGTAGCGCGGGGCGGGGGGCGCGCACAATGGGCAAGCGTGGGATGTGGCCCGCACATATTTTCCCGTAAAGAAGGCGGCAGCGGCCGTGCATTCACCTTGGCAAAGAGCCCCGGAGCGATTAGATGCGGGGCATGGCAAAGAACAAGTTTCATGACGGGCCGGGCCCTTCGCAACGGCAACTTCGGGTGGGTGAGCTGATCCGGCGGACCTTGTCAGAGGTGTTGATGCGCGGCGATATCCATGATCCCGACCTGAACCGCATGTCAGTGACGGTGGGCGAGGTGCGCGTTTCGCCCGATCTGAAGATCGCGACCGCCTATGTGCTGCCGTTGGGCGGTGACGGGCAAGAGGATGTCGTGCCCTTATTGGCCCGCAACAAGGGTGAGTTGCGCCGCAGTATTGGCAAAAAGCTGGGGCTGAAGTTTTCGCCCGATCTGCGATTTCGCATCGACACGACCTTTGACCAGATGGATGAAACCCGCCGTTTGTTCGACCAAGACAAAGTGCGCCGGGATGTGGAGGGCTGAGACCGCCCTGCGCGGGCTGGTCGCGCTATGTGTGCTGCTCGCGGGGCAGGCCGCAAACGCGGTCGAGTGCCGAGACGTCGCAAATGCCGGGCAGACCTTCACCGTCTGCGAAGTGGATGCCACCCACGAAGATATTCGCCTGTTTCTGACTGATACCGAAAGCGGCAAGCCGCTGGCCAGTTTCGGCAATGTCGATGCCTCGCTGGCGCGGGACGGCAAGAAGCTGGCCTTTGCCATGAATGGCGGCATGTATCATACTGATCGAAGCCCGGTGGGCCTTTACATCGAGGATCGTCAGGAACGCGCGGGGCTGGTCACCTCGGCTGGTCCGGGGAATTTCGGGCTACTGCCCAACGGCGTGTTCTGTATCCGGAAAGGCCGGGCCGATGTGATCGAAACTCTGCGGTTTGCGGGTGAGGACCAGCAATGTCGTGATGCCACGCAATCGGGGCCGATGCTGGTGATTGATGGGGCGTTGCACCCGCGCTTTTTGCCTGACAGTGACAGCCGCTATGTACGCAATGGCGTCGGCACATCCGACGATGGTCAGCGGGTGGTTTTCGCCATATCGCAGGGCCGGGTGACTTTCCATGAATTCGGCACCCTGTTTCGGGACGTGCTGAACATACCGCAGGCATTGTATTTCGACGGTAATATCTCGCGCCTTTATGCGCCGGGGATCGGACGGCATGATGGCGGCTTTCCCATGGGGCCGATCGTTGGCGTCGTGGAAGATGCGGATTAAGGCCGTTTGTGCCGTGCTTGTGGACCATTTCGGCCAACGCGCTAGGTCGGCGCAGATGACCCAGCGGAGCATTAGATGAGCACCGAGCGCGATCTCAATGCCGGGCCGGTTGGCTGCGCGTTGATCACTGTCAGCGCGCCAATGACGCTGGGCATTCTTGGTGTGCTGTCGGTTGGGCTTGCCGATGCCTTTTTTCTGGCGCGTCACAGTGATGCGGCGCTGGCGGCAATCGGGTTTATATATCCCGTCATCGTTGCGCTGGTGTCGCTGTCGATTGGGTTGGCGGCGGGCACAAACACAGTCGTGTCGCAGGCCATCGGCAAGGGTGAGCGCAGTGCGGCGCGCTATCGGCTGACCCTGCATGCAATGGGGTTGGCGGCCTTGCTATCAAGTACAGTGTCGCTGTTGTTCTGGTTGGCCGCGCCGTATCTGTTCGCGCTGATGGGCGCCAAGGGTGCGGTGTTGGAGGCCGTTTTGGGCTATGTCCCCTTTTGGTGCCTCAGCTTTCCACCCATGGTGACGGGTATGGCGCTGAACGCGGTATTCCGGGCGGCGGGGCGCAGCGAAGTGGCCGCGACAGTGATGAGCCTGCAAGCGATTTTGAACGTTGCGCTGAATCCGGTTTTCATTTTTGGCATGGGACCACTGCCCGATCTGGGGGCCGAGGGGGCTGGGATCGCCACCTTTCTGGCACGCAGTCTTGCTTTTATGGGGTTGCTGGCCTTTGCGCTGCGGCGTGGGGCGATCCGGCTGAATTGTGTCCCTTTTCAGGATATCGCCCAATCCCTGCGCCGGATTGGGCGGGTGGGGGTGCCTGCGGCAGTTTCGAACGCGATCAACCCCGCCGGTCTGGCGGTGGTGACGGCGGCAGTGGCAGTGATTGGCGATGCGGCGGTGGCCGGGTTCGGTGCGGCGGCGCGGGTGCAATCGCTATTGTTCGTGCCGATGCTGGCGCTGTCATCGGGGTTGGGCCCGGTGGTGGGGCAGGCGTGGGGCGCGGACAACCGCGCCCGGGCGGGCGACGCGCTGCGCCTAAGCTTTGGGCTGTGCCTTGGCTATGGCGTGTTTGTGGCGATTGGCATGATCTTTCTGGCCGATCCGATTGCGCGGGTGATGACCAATGGTGATGGTGCAACGGCCTATACCGCCGATTACCTGCGTGTCGTTGCATGGGGCTTTTTTGGTTACGGTATGTTGGTCACAGCCAATGCGGCCATGAACGCCCGTGATCGCGCGCTGTGGTCGATGGGGCTAAGTGCGTTGCGGATTGCGGTGGTGTTCATCCCGCTGGCATGGGCGGGCGTTTGGCTGTTGGGATATGGCGGCATTCTGGCCGCTACGGTTATCGCCAATCTGGCCGGGGCATGGGGGGCTTTGGTGGCGGCCCGTGCCGTGGGCCTGTTGCGCGTGAACTGGGGCGTTGTGCGCCTGCCCGCCTTGCGGCTGGCGCGGGCGCTGCCACGTATGCCGAATTGACAGTGTGCAGGGCTTCGGCTACGCCCCCGCCTTCATTGGGCAAAAGGGCAGGACCATGGGACGCAAACGCAAGGGGCGTGATATTTCCGGCTGGCTGGTGGTTGATAAGCCTGCGGGCATGACCTCGACCGCGGTGGTCAACAAGGTGCGCTGGGCGTTGCAGGCGAAAAAGGCGGGCCACGCCGGCACGCTGGACCCTGAGGCGACGGGCGTTCTGGCCGTGGCGCTGGGTGAGGCTACCAAAACCGTGCCCTATATTACCGACGCCTTGAAAGCTTATGAATTTACGGTGCGCTTGGGCCAAGCCACCAACACTGATGATGCCGAGGGCAAGGTGATTGCCGAAAGCGACATCCGCCCTGATGATACGGCAATCAAGGAGGCGCTGAGCGCCTTTTTGGGAGAGATCATGCAAGTGCCGCCCAAATATTCTGCCGTCAAGATCGACGGGCAGCGCGCTTATAAACTGGCGCGCGATGGCGAAGAGTTTGAGGTTGAGGCGCGGCCCCTGTGGGTGGAAGAATTGCTGATGACCGACCGGCCCGATGCCGATCACGTTACGCTGGAAATGACCTGCGGAAAGGGCGGTTACGTGCGCTCAATCGCGCGGGATCTGGGCGTGGCGCTGGGCTGCTATGGGCATGTTACGCGGCTGCGGCGGGTCTGGTCAGGGCCGTTTCAGGCAAGTGATGGTCTGACGCTGGAACAGATCGAACAGATGGCGCATAGCCCCGATCTGGATGCCTATATCCGCCCGCTTGAGGACGGCCTTGACGACCTGCCGCAAGTGACCTGCACCGAGGCCGGACTGGCCCGGTTGAAGAACGGCAACCCGGGCATGGTGATCGCCCATGATGTCGAGTATGGCGAGGAATGCTGGGCGTCTTACGATGGCAAGGCCGTGGCAGTTGGCCGTTTCAAGGCCGGAGAGCTGCACCCCAGCCGCGTGTTCAACCAGTGACAGATACAGCGACGCATGACCCCGGCGGCAAGGTGCGCCTTAAATTGCCCGACGGGGTGGTGGGGGATGCGACGTTTTCAGACTGTGGCCGTTACCGGCAGGCGTTGACCCGCGATTGGACGCCAGAAAGCACTGCGCCGTGCGCGGTGTTGTTTGTGGGCATGAACCCGTCGGTTGCCGCTGCCGACGTGTCAGATCCAACGTGCCACCGCGAACTGATGTTCGCCCGCGACTGGGGCTTTACGCGGTACTTAAAGGGCAATGTGCTGGATTGGCGCGCAACCTCGCCCAAGGATATCCCGGCCGATCCGGCGCTGGCCTGCAGCCCGGCCAATATCAGTGCGCTTGTGGATATGGCAACCGAAGCCGAGCTGATCGTGCTGGCTTATGGTAAGCTGCACAAGCGCTTTCAGCCCGTGGTGCAAGAGGTGCTGCGCGCGATGGCGGATACCGGCAAGCCGTTGCAGTGCCTTGGCCAGAACAAGGACGGATCCGCCAAACACCCGCTGTATCTGCGCAAGGACACGGTGCTGAGGGATTTTCCGCTGCCATAATGAGCGCGGCCAAGGCCGCGCGCAGGATGTCTCGTTGTCGGCCTCTGGCCGCCGCCTCGGAGGGTGGGTTTGGCGGGTGGTGCGTGGAGAGATGAAGGCTGGCCTGTTTGGGGGCCGTGGGATTTGAGTATTTTTAGAACAATGAACGGGTTGGGCAGTACATCAATCGAAGCGGTCGATTTTGAGGATGACGCCCGCTGCATTGAACTGCTGGATGCCGCGCAGCCCGATCCATTTTCCTGATGGAAGGCGTTTTCCGTTGATTAACGTTCCATTGCTGGAGGCTTTGGCGTTTTCGTCGCCGTCACGCAGATAAAGCTCACCTTTGTGATAGCGCAGCATGCAGTGGCGCCCTGAGGCCTTGATCGCATTTTGTGGCAAGACGATATCGGCCCATCCCGGGTCGCGCCCGATGTGGATGATCCCTTTGGACGCAAATCTGGCTATTTTGCCAATCGGGTGTGTCGTTTTCTTGTTTTTCCCTGTGATAACATGGATTTGCCACGTTTTCGGGTGACGATAACCGCGTGGCGCCATTTCCGAGAACCAGGTGATCCCGGTGGATTTGTCGTAGCTGGCGGCGCTGTCGAGACGAATGCCGCCCAGTCCCATCAGCGAATATTTCTTGATGGCCCGCAGGGTGCGGCGACCGGCTTTGACCGGGTGTCCGGCGGTATCGCGCATACGCAGACCAAGCACGATGCGGCCAAGGCTGGCACCGCCAAGAATTATGTCGGATATCATGGCGTAGATCATCAGAAGACAAGCAAAGACGCCGAACCAAAGGGCCTCGGGTGGTATGGTGGTAAACAGGCGTGACAGGTGCTCAATAGCGGTGGTGCCGATCAATCGGGTTACGAACAACACGAATACGGCGTCCATCAGGGCTGCGGCCAGCAACAACCGGGACGAGATAGGTTCGGGCAGACGTCCGTTTTTCTTCATTGCCGCCCCGCGAATTCGGTCAGGATCAGCAAGACTGTTGCGGACGCGGCAAAAAACAATAGCGCGTCACTGCGCAACCGGATGATCGTGCCGGTGGCCGGTCCGATTTCCGCGCGGAACTGAAACACAGACAGGCGAAACACCAAACCGATCCCGACGAGTGTAAAGAACACAAGCTCTGGGAATTGTGTCGTGGCGCCTGCGGTTGCCCATTGCGCAGTGCCAACAAGAAGCCCGCCCCAGCATAACCCCGCGATTGGGCAGAGAAGCCTGAGCCCTTCGCGGCGCGACTGGCTGTAATTCCGAACGATTGCCCCCAATCCCCAGCCGAGGGCTGCGGCAAGCAAGCTGAACGCCACAAGGCGCCATGGCAACGCGACATCGTGTAGGGAAATTTGCGGCATACCGGACAATCCCGCAACCGTGGCCGAGGTGCCTGCGAATGCGGCAGCCAATGTTCCAAGAATGGTCACGCCATTGATGATCAGCGTTGTCAGATCTGCCAGTGAGTGGATTGAGCTTGGTAACTTCATGGCGGTTGCTTTGCTTCGTGTCTGGCGCGGTGTCGTGTGGTTGGTCTAGTTCACGCTGGCCGAGTTCTGACCTTGCCTGCTTTCGGCGAAATCCTGCCCCAATAGTAAATTTTAAGCAAGCGGGGGTTGAATCAAAATTTTTTTGATTCGCTTTACCTTTGGTCAAGCCATTGGCTTGATTTGGAAATTTAAGAATTTAAAGGCCAAATTTGCGTAACTTTCAAAAATCAAGCCATTGTGCGGTAAAATTTTCTTGGTAACGCTTGGGCAGGTTTGCTCAACCCAAGGGGATTTTTTTATGAGATGTCGTGTGTGGGGAATATTGTTGCTGGTTCCGATGCTGCTTGCTGGCTGTATGGAGCAGACAGGCGGCGTGGGTGCCGCACTTTCTGGGTCGGGGGCGAAAACCAAGGAAGAGCGACAGCTTGAAGCAGAAGCGCGTAGCCTGAATCAGGTCACGAAAAACATCATCGTTAAAAATACAGTCGAGGGCGCGGTTATTGGTGCTGCGGCAGGCTGTGGGATCGCTCTTTTGCTGGGCGGCGACGGGGGTGACTGCGCCAAGGGTGCTGCCGCCGGAGGTGTTATCGGCGGCGTTGGTGGCAATGCCGTGGGGCGTCAGGCCGCACAGAAGAAAGTTGAACTGGTCCAACGCGACAAAGTATTGGCCAATTTGCGCGGCGTCAGCCAGCGCCTTAACGGTGTGGAGACCCGTCTAAACCGGGTTTTGAATTCGCAAAATGCAGAGCTTCGGTCGTTGCGGCGTCAGGTCAATGCACAGCAAGTTTCCAAATCTGAATATGACGCGCGTGTTCGCGCCATCAATTCGAACCGGCAAACGGTGAAAAACGAATTGCAGAAAAGCGAAAATAATATCGTGAAGACGCGGAACGAAATTCGTGTTGCGCAGCAAAAAGGCCAGTCCGGGCTGGTATCGCTCGACAAGGCCGCGGCAAGCAATCAATCACGGCTTGCACGTAACCGACAAAAGCTGCGCTTGATTCAGTAAAAAAGGAACTTTGCCCGGTCGCTTACTGCGGCCGGGCATGCATTAAACGGTTTAGGGGAGAAAAAGGCATGAGTTTTTCATTCAAAGGTTTGATTGCTGCGGGCCTTGTCGGAAGTTTGGCCGGCTGCACCGGCTCGACCGATCCGGAAACCGCCTCGTTGTTTGACAACATCAAGAACTTGAACAGTGGTGAGTATGACCGCCAGATTGCGGAAAAAGACCGCGAGGCGCAGGCAATCATCGCCAATAATCAGGCCAGCCAGCGCCGCATCGCCTCGAAGGAACGTCAGGTTTCAAGTAATGCCGGAGAGATATCGGGGCTGCGGTCGCGCCTTTCACAGGTCAAGGCGCAAGCGGCTGCGGCACGGGTGAAGGTGGCTTCGGACCCGGCCAAAGCTCAGCGCTTGAATGCGCTTGAAGCGCAGCTTTCGGGTATTCAGGCTGATGTTAGCACAGGCGCTGTTTCGGCGGCGACGCGTTCGGAGCTGAACCGCGTGAGTTCGGCGATTTCGGCTTTGACGAGCTGATCCCTGCTGCTTGAACTGCTGTCTTTTAAAACATAGTGAGGTTGCCCGCGCATGAATTTCTCGCGTTTGATTGCTGCTCTTGGTCTGGTCACATTGAGTTTCGTGGCCGAAACCGACCCTGTTTCAGCGCAAGCTGTCGGTGATGGCGCTCCCCCAACCCGGGTTCCGGCGGAAGGTATTGCCGTGCTTGATTGTGCCCCGGCAGCACCTGCGCCTGCGGATAGCTGCATTGTGCGCGTGCCGCCGAACCAGAAGCGCGGGGCGCTGACCAGACGTTCGACAAGCGATCGATCGGCGGAGTTCCGGTTTGTGCGATCGGGTGACGATCTTTTTCCGGCGGATGTGGACGTGTCGGCAACCGTTTTGCTGATCGACCGGACGCCGGGGTTGAACGGCGCGCGGCGCGCGACCTGGCCGCAGGTGCGCGCGCATGCGCGGCGGTTTGCGCAATCGCTTCCGTCTGACGAGCAAGTCGCGGTTTACACCTTTGACGAGTCGTTGCAGCGGTTGGTAGACTTTACGACGGATCGAAACCGGGTTCTGTCAGCGATTGAAGACATTCAACTGGGCGGTTTGAACACGAGGATCGCCACAAACACCCGCGAAATCGTATCGGTTTTGAATGACAAGTCGAGCGTTCTATTGAAGAACGTGGTCGTGATTACCGATGGGGTTGAAGAGGGCGGCAGTTCGATTGACGAGGTGACCGAGGCGGCGCAAGACGCCGGGGTGACCATCTCGGCGCTTGGGATGATCTGGGCCGGTTTGGGCGATCCGCAGGCCAGCACGCATATGGACTTTCTTGAGGATCTGACCAAAGGGTCGCTGGGATCATATCGCACCGTGCGGTTGCTACAGCCTGAACAGGCCCGCGTCGAAGTTGGTCGTTTTATCGACAGTTTCAATTCTTCGATCGGCGCGTCGGGTCTGATTGTCCCGGTAGGTGATCCCGCGCCAGCAGAAATTACGGTTACAATGCAAGTGCCTGTGCCGGGGCAAGATGGCGCCTTTGACGAGCGCCGGATTACAGCAAGCTTTGTGCCTGAGACGTCCAGCACGGCGCCCTCCGACCCCGCAGCCGACACGCAGGATACAGCGACATCGGAGGAGCCCGAAAATCTGATCCTCGGGTATCCTGCCATGTATGCTTACATTGCGGCGGGTGTGCTGGGTGCCCTGTTGTTGCTTTTGCTGTTGTTGCTGGTGCTGCGCAAACCGAAAAGTGACGAAGAAACCGCCCCCGAAGACGATGGTGACGATCCATTCTTTGATGACAAAGACAACACTCGTTTTGTCCCGCCGTCATCGCCTGCGCAAAACGTGCCGCCGCCGATTGCGTTCCTTGTTGTGAAACCTACGGGTGAACGTCTGCCGGTTCGCGCCGGGGGTGTTGGCATCGGCCGGTCAAATGAAAACGGTATCACGCTCAACGATCCGAGTGTGTCCCGCGTGCATGCGCAATTGGCCGCCGGCCGGGGCGGCGGGTTTTCTGTGACCGATCTGGACAGTTTGAACGGAACCTTTGTGAACGAGAAAAAGGTATCGGGAACGCGGCAGGTGAAAATCGGTGATACATTGGGTTTTGGAACTGTCAGGGCAAGCATCGTTAAGGCCTAAACCCCTTGCGGGATTGGCCACTACAACAGGGGATTGGTTATGGGAAAAGACAAGACAAGTTGGTTGTTTGACGAAACCGACAACGACACCGACGATGAACTGGGCCTAGGTGATGAAAGCACAGGGGTGTTCACCGAAAGCATTCAGGGTGGTGGTGATGCCCCGACACATGCCTATCCGGGCTTTGGTGAAAACGATGCAGAAACGCAGTTTGTCCAAAGCACGGACAAAACCGAAATCTATCACGGTGGCGTCGCTGGCAAATATTCCGAGAAGGCCGAGTTCGACGAAATGGTCGATCCGATCGTCGGCTGGTTCGTCGTGGTGCAGGGGCCGGGTATCGGGCAGTCGGTTAATCTGGGCTCGGGTATGAATACCATCGGACGTGACCCTGACGAGCGCGTGTCGCTTCCGTTCGGGGATACTTTGATTTCGTCCAAGGACCATGTGCGCGTGATCTATGACGATGAGTCGCGAGAGTTTCTGATCGTGCCGGGCAGTGGCTCGAACGTCACAAAGATCGGCACGAAAATCGTGGCAACGCCGCAACCTCTTGAGAACTATTCGCTGATCCGTCTGAGCAAGCAGACGCATGTCAGGTTTGTGGCGTTCTGCAACGAAGGTTTTGATTGGTCGGATGTCGCTGAGAACACCGACAAGAAATGAGCGTCGTCAGCGGTAAACAGAGTTTAGGGCAACGCGAAACGCAGGAAGACGCATTTCGGATCATTCTGCAAAGCGAGCAAGATCCGAAAGCGGATATTCTCATGCTGTTGGCCGATGGCATGGGCGGGCATGCCGGGGGCGAGGTTGCGTCGAACCTTGCGCTTGAAACGATTGAAAATCATTTCGTTTCTGTCTCTCAGAACCCGAAGCCGCTGAAGCGTTTGCAAGAGGCGGTGATTGTGGCCAATGACGCCATCGCGCAGCGCGTGGCGCATGACCCCAAACTGCGGGGCATGGGGTGTACCGTGCTGGCGGTTCTTAAAATCGGCGACAAGTTGCTGTGGTGCAGCGTTGGCGACAGTATCCTGTTCCTGTATCGCAACAATCGCTTGCGCAGGCTAAATGCCGATCATTCCCTATATGGCGAATTGCTGGAAATGGTCCGCGCTGGCAAAATCACGCAAGCCGAGGCTGATAATCACCCTAAACGCAATTCCTTGCGCTCTGCGGTGATGGGGGACAAGCTGGCGCTGATTGATCTGTCAGGACTGGAATTGCAGGCCGGGGATGCGGTTTTGCTGGCCTCGGATGGTCTGGAAACCCTTGAGGATGACGCCATTCGCCAGCTTTTGCAGCGCGATCAAAGCGGCGATGTGCGCGGTGTATGCTCGGATTTGCTGAATGCGGTCGATGAACGCGCCAGACCCAAGCAGGACAATACAACCGTTGTCATGTATCGGCACACACATGAAGGTATGAGCGGCCTTTACCGCGACAGCCGTTGGACATTGGGCGGCGCGTCATCGCGGCTTTCGGGAGTGCGCGGCGTGTTGGCGGCTGGGGCTGTGGCAATCGGTGTTTTCCTTTTGGGGCTGATGGTTTGGGTCGTGGGGTTTACGGGCAAACCCGCGCCTGTGCCGCCGCCCACTTCTGACGTGGCCGTTGATCCGGTGGACAGGTCCGAAGGTGCAATTGCCGACAGCGATGGGATCGACAATAACAGTGGTCCAATGCAAGACACGCAAGCCCCCGACCCCGCACAAGACAATGCCATCGGGGAAACCAACGCCGACCCGAATTCCGATAACCAAAGCCTTGAGAATGAGAGCCTACCCTCTGCTGTGGGGGATGGGTCACCTGATCCAGCCGGGTCATCTGTAGGCGGGGAAGACGCTGACTCGGGTGACGAGAGTTTGGGGGATGCGACCCGCGATAGTGACAGTGGGTCTTGACCAGGGAGGTGGCGATATGTCGGACCGCCTTCCAAAAGGCACCAAGATTGCAGGGCATCAGATTGTTGATGTTTTGGGCCAAGGCGGCTTTGGAATTACATACAAGGCCCGAAATCTGAAACTTGGTGAACCGGCGGCGATCAAGGAGTATTTCCCGCATGAATACGCGGAGCGCGAGCTGGACCTGAGTGTCTCGCCGCGCGCGCAGTATAAAAAGGTCTACCACATGGGCCTTGA
>Ga0102928_1001336_pt1 | contig 15511 bp, 16 predicted proteins | sample SalPonR1_B_D1_MG_FD_78504 | JGI IMG/M metagenome (GOLD analysis project Ga0102928, IMG submission 78504) | Salt pond soil microbial communities from South San Francisco under conditions of wetland restoration - Salt Pond MetaG R1_B_D1_MG | ecosystem: Environmental > Aquatic > Marine > Intertidal...
CGCGTGAAAATTGCGGCGCGCCGGAACCTAGCCGCGCGCGATCACGTCGAGCCGCCTCGCCAGCCCTTCGGGATCGGCGAAGAAGGGTGAATGGCCGGTGGGCATCTCGTAAAGATCGCCCGCAGGCCAGCCTTTGGTCATGCTGGCCTGGTATTCGGGCGGAATCGCGCGATCCTCGCTGCAGCGGATATAGGATTTCGCCACAGAGCCGTAGTTTGCCCCAAGCTGAATGGGTGTGGCCTGTGGGCGGATCGCCTGCACGCAAAGTCGCGCGCGGGCATAATCTACCGATTCCGCGGGACAGTCGTGATAAAGCGCGTCGCCAAGATGCGTGTCGCGAAAGGTGAAGCCCAGCCCGTCGGCGGTTTTCTCGATGGCCGCGAGCAGCGGCTGGCGCGGCGCCTCGCGGCGCATCTCGACCAGCGAGACGCCGTCACGCGGCGCATAGGCGCAGACGTAGACCAGCCGGGCAATCCGCTCGGGCGCCTTCTCGGCAGCGGCCGAGATCGCAAAGCCCGCCATCGAATGACCGACCACGATCGCGGGCGATTTGAGCGACGCCAGGATCGCGTCGGCATATGCCTCAAGGGTGATTTCCTCGATCGGGCAGGGCGCATCGCCATGCCCCGGCAGGTCGATGGCCCGCGCCGCGTGGCCCAGCCGTTCAAGCGTCGGGATCACGTCGCGCCAGCACCAGGCGCCGTGGCAGGAGCCGTGCACCAGCAGAAATTCAGACATGGCCGATATCTTTCAGGAAGTCACCGAGCAGCGCGGCATAGTCCTCGGGGTGGTCGACGCAGGGCAGGTGGCCCGCGCCCCGGATCAGCTCGAAGCGCGACCCGTGGATCAGCGCGACCGTCTCGCGCACGAGGTCCGGCGGCGTCGCGCGATCCTCGGAGCCCGCGATCCCCAGCGTCGGCAAGCGCAGCCCGCTGGTGGGCGTGTAGAAATCGGTGCCCGCAATGGCGGATGAACAGCCCATGTATCCCTCGGCGGGGGTGTGCGAGAGCATATTGCGCCAGCCGTGGAAATCCGGGGCGCTCTCGCGAAAGCTCTTGGGGAACCAGCGCTCCATCACGGATTCGGCGAGTGCCTTGGTGCCGCCCGCGCGCACGGCATCGATGCGGTCCTGCCACATCTCGGGCTGGCCGATCTTGGCGGCCGTGTTGCTGAGCACCAGCGCGCGCACCTGATCGAAGCGTTTAACCGCCAGCCCCTGTGCGATCATGCCCCCGATGGACAGCCCCACGAAAACGCAATCGCGCACCTCCAGCCGGTCAAGCAGCCGCTCGGCATCGCGCACCAGCGCGCCCATCCGGTAAGGCGCCGGCGGGCAATCGCTCAGGCCGTGGCCGCGCTTGTCATAGCGGATGATGCGCAGACCCTCGGGCAAAAGCGGCAGGATCCTGTCCCAGAGCCGCAGATCGGTGCCCAGCGAATTGGCAAAGACCACCGGCGCGCCATGCGGGTCGCCATCCTCACGGTAATGAAGGGAAATATCCCCCAGATCGGCCATCTGCATCTCTGCGCGTCCTTCCTGTTGCGCCACCGGACCTTGATGGCCGGGATCATGCGCGCGCGTCAAGCTGAACGCCCTGTAACTCCATGAAAAAGGGCGGCCCGCAAGGGGGCCGCCCGTTACTCGCTACCACTCTCGTTGGCTCTAGAAAAAGCCAAGCTTGTTGGGGTTGTAGCTGACCAGCATGTTCTTGGTTTGCTGGTAGTGGTCCAGCATCATCTTGTGGGTCTCGCGCCCGATGCCCGACTGCTTGTAGCCGCCAAAGGCCGCATGCGCCGGGTAGGCGTGGTAGTTGTTGACCCAGACGCGCCCGGCCTCGATCGCGCGCCCGAAGCGGTAGCAGCGATTGGCATCGCGCGACCACACCCCGGCGCCAAGGCCGTACATGGTGTCATTGGCGATCGCCAGCGCCTCGGCCTCGTCCTTGAAGGTGGTGACCGACACGACCGGCCCGAAGATCTCTTCCTGGAAGACCCGCATCTTGTTGTGGCCCTTCAGGATCGTGGGCTGGATGTAGAACCCGTCCGACAGCTCGCCATTGAACCGCGCGGCATCGCCACCCACAAGCACTTCGGCGCCTTCTTCGACCCCGATGGTCAGGTAGGACATGATCTTGTCCTGCTGTTCCTGGCTCGCCTGCGCGCCCACCATCGTCTCGAACTCGCGCGGATCGCCCTGCTTGATCGCCTTAACGCGTTCGATGCAGCGGGCGATGAACTCTTCGTAGATGTCCTCTTGGATCAGCGCCCGGCTGGGGCAGGTGCAGACCTCGCCCTGATTGAAGGCAAACAGCACGAAGCCCTCGACCGCCTTGTCCAGAAACGCGTCATCCTGCGCCATCACGTCCGAAAAGAAGATGTTGGGGCTCTTGCCGCCCAGCTCCAGCGTGACGGGGATCAGGTTCTCGGTCGCGGCCTGCATGATCTTGCGCCCGGTCTCGGTCGAACCGGTAAAGGCGATCTTGGCGATGCGCGGGCTGCTTGCCAGCGGCGCGCCGACTTCGGCGCCATAGCCGTTGACGATGTTGAGAACGCCCGCAGGCAGCAGATCGGCGACCAGTTCGGCCAGCACCATGATCGCCGCCGGTGTCTGTTCAGCGGGTTTGAGCACGATGCAGTTGCCCGCCGCCAGCGCCGGCGCCAGTTTCCAAGCTGCCATCAGGATCGAGAAGTTCCACGGGATGATCTGACCCACGACGCCCAGCGGCTCGTGGAAATGATAAGCCACGGTATCGGCGTCGATCTCCGACATGGTACCTTCCTGGCCGCGCAGGACGCCTGCGAAATAGCGGAAATGATCGACAGAAAGCGGGATATCGGCGGCGGTGGTCTCGCGGATCGGCTTGCCGTTATCCCAGGTCTCGGCCTGCGCCAGCAGATCGAGGTTCTCCTCCATCCGGTCGGCGATTTTCAACAATACGTTGGCGCGCTCGGCCGGGGCGGTCTTGCCCCATGCGGTGCTGGCGGCATGCGCCGCATCCAGCGCGAGGTCCACGTCTTTCGCACCCGAGCGCGCGACCTCACAGACCTTGGCGCCGGTGATCGGCGTGATGTTGTCGAAATACTTTCCCTCCACGGGGGCCACGATTTTGCCGCCGATGAAATTGTCATAACGGGTCTTGAAGGGCGAGGCATGCTTGCCCGCCGTCTGTGTCATCTCGTTCATGTGATCTCCTCCATTTACACGGCGTCGTGCCGCTGCGAATGGATCATGCGCGCTTATGGTCCGCGCGATAGCCCCGCCTTGCAGGGCAGGGCGGGCGACTGTCTCAGTTCCGGGACAGTCTGCCCCCGTCAGGTGCGATCCCGAGCCGTCCCATGCGCCGGTAGAGCGTCGCGCGCCCGATCCCGAGCGCGCGCGCCGTCTTCGACACATTGCCCCCCGCGCGTGCCAGCGCACGGGTCACCGCGGCGCGCTCTGCGCGCTCGAAGCCGCCCGCGCCCGCCTCGCCGTTCAGCAGGTCATTGGCGGGCAGCGGGCTGAACCCGCCCGCGATCGCAAGCCCGAAACTGCGCCGTGCGGCGCGTGTGGCGCCCACGACGATATCGTCGCCATCCACCGCCAGCAGCGCGGCCGGCCCGTTTCCGCCACCGCCATCGGCCACCACGATGCGTCGCCCGGCAAAGGCCGCGCGAAACGCCGCTGCCTCGATCTGATGCGCGGTCTGCGCGACCATGGCGGCGATCAGGCTGTTGAAACTCTTGGTCTGATCGGCCCTTGCCGAGGAGACGTCCAGCGCTGCGATCAACGCCCCGTCCGGCCCGTAGATCGGCGCATCCATGCAGCTCATGCCGATATTGCGGGCAAGGAAATGCTGGTCGCGGTGAATGGTCACCTGCCGGTTTTCGGCCAGACAGGTGCCGATCCCGTTGGTGCCCTCCGCCGCCTCGCTCCAGTCGGTCCCGGCCCAAAGCCCCCAGTGCTTGAACACTTCCGCGTCGCCATCCGAACAGCGCTGCTCCAGCACGACGCCCTCGGCATCGGTCAACAAGACCCCGCAGCCCGAATGCCCGATCAGCCCGAACAGACTGTCAAGCTGCGGCGCGGCGACTCCGAGAAAGGCCCCGAGCGCCTCGCGGCGCTGCGTGAGTTCGCGCGCCTCCACGCGCTGCCCGCCCTCCGGGCGCGCCGGGTCCAGCCCGTGGGCGCGCGCCGAGCGCTGCCACGACGCCGCCAGACGCGAACGCGCCGCCGCCGAACCCGATGACAGGGTGTCAAGCACCCGGTCTATATGCTGCGTGGCGAAAGTAATGGTCTCCTCCCGTCGACAAACGCCTTGCGCCCGTCCTCCTCCCGGCGCCCTTTCAGAGCGCGCCGCGGACACAATGCCCACAACCTAAGCGAGGGGCGCGCCTCAGGCAAGCCGCCTGCGCGCGCTCGTTCCTCAATAGGGCAGGCCGACATAGTTCTGCGCCAGCGCGCGCTGCGCCGCCTCATTCTCCTGCAAAAAGGCCAGTTCGGCCTGCTGCATGCGCAGATCGAACGCGCTCTGCTCGGGAAAACGGTGCAAAAGATTGGTCATCCACCAGCCGAACCGCTCGTTCTTCCAGATCCGCGCCAGCGCCTGGCCCGAGTAATCCTCGAGCCCGCGATCGTCGCTCTCCCGGTAATGCCGGATCAGCGCCTGGCTCAGGTAATGCACGTCGCTCGCGGCGGTGTTGAGCCCCTTGGCGCCGGTCGGCGGCACGATATGGGCCGCATCGCCGCACAGATACATCTTGCCCCAGCACATCGGCTCGCAGACATAGGAGCGCAGCGGTGCGATGGATTTCCAGATCGACGGGCCGGTGACCAGTTGCGCGCGCATCTCCCCCGGCAAGCGCCGCCCCAGCTCCTCCCAGAACATCTCGTCGCTCCAATCCTCCGGGCTGTCCGCCAGCGAGCATTGAATGTAATAGCGGCTCAGACCCTCGTCGCGCATCGAACACAGGGCGAAACCACGCTCGGAATTGCAATAGACCAGCTCGTCATCGACCGGCGGAGTTTCTGACAGCACCCCCAGCCAGCCGAACGGATAGGTCTTCTCGTAGCCCCGCAGCGCTTCTTGCGGGATGGCGTCCCGGCAGGGGCCGTGAAACCCGTCGCAGCCGATGATGAAGTCGCAATCCAGCCGGTTCATCTTGCCGCCATGCAGGAAGGTGATGAAGGGCTGCGCGCCGTCGATGTCATGCGGGCGCACACCGGCGCATTCATGCAAGGTTTCCAGACCCGCCCCGTCGCGCGCATCGTAGAGGTCCCGCGTGACCTCGGACTGGCCGTAGATCATCACCTGCTCTCCGGTCAGCGCGGTGAAATCCAGCCGGAAACTCTCCTCGCCATAAGCGATGCGCGCGCCGTGATGGGCGATGCCCTCTGCCTCCATGCGCGTGGCCACGCCCGCCTCGCGCATCATCCCGACGAAGCCGGTCTCCAGCACCCCGGCGCGCACGCGTTCCAGCACATGCGCCCGGCTGCGCCGCTCCAGCACCACCGTATCGATCCCCTGTCCGTGCAAAAGCTGCGCCAGCAAAAGCCCGGCCGGACCGCCCCCCACGATAGCCACCTGTGTGCGCATGATCTGTCCCTCCTGGTCGCGTCCATGTTCCGCAACAGGAAAACCGAGCAGCGAAACCCTGTCCATGATCTGGCGCAAAGGGGCGCTGCCCCTCTTGGCCTGCGGCCAATTCACCCCGGGATATTTTCAAACAGAAGAAGGCAACGAGGGTAGTGGGGCGAATCCCGGCTTCTTCTGTTGAGAAATATCCCGGGGGGTTCGGGGGGCTGGCCCCCCGTCGCTCAGTCGGTGGCGGTTTGCAGGGCGCGGATGAACATCGCGGCGTCCACATTGCCCCCCGATATGGTACAGATCACCGCATCGCCCGTGATCTCGCCGGGATGGAACAGCGCTGCCGCCAGCGCCACCGCACCGCCCGGTTCGGCCACCAGCTTGAGGCGCTGGAAGGCCAGCGCCATCGCCGCAAGCACCTCGTCCTCGCTCACCACCAGCCCCGGCCCGGCCAGCCGCGACATGATCTCGAAGGTGATCTCGCCCGGCTGCGGTGTCACGATGGCATCGCAGATCCCGCCCGCGCCATGCGCATTCGCCAGGATCCGCCCCGCCGCAAGCGAGCGCGCGGTGTCGTCGAACCCCTCGGGCTCGCAGGGCCGCGCGCGCAGACCCGGCGCCTCGGCCTCGAGCGCCAGCGCGATCCCCGATGTCAGCCCTCCGCCGCCGCAACAGACCAGCACGTCGCCCCGCTCCACGCCCGCGTCGCGCGCCTGCGCGGCGATCTCCAGCCCGCAGGTGCCTTGACCGGCGATCACCTCGGGTTCGTCATAGGGCTTGATCAGCGTAAGGCCCCGTTCCCTGGTCAGCGCCGCGCCGATTTCCTCGCGGCTTTCGCCCCCCGCGCGGTCATAGAGCACCACCTCGGCGCCCAATGCGCGCGTGTTGTCTAGCTTGAGGCGCGGCGCATCGGCAGGCATCACGATTACCGCCGGCACGCCGAATTCGCGCGCGGCCAGCGCCACGCCCTGCGCGTGGTTGCCGCTGGAAAAGGCGATCACGCCCTTGGCGCGCAACGCCGGTTCCAGTGCCGACACCGCCGCACGCCCGCCGCGATACTTGAAGCTGCCGGTATGTTGCAGGCATTCGGGCTTGACCAGCACCCGGCGCCCGGCGATTTCGTCAAGGAAGGGCGAGGACAGCAGCGGCGTGCGCCGCGCATGGCCCTCGAGCCGCCCGGCGGCGGCGCGGATCATGTCGATATCGCTCATTTCGCGCAGGTCTCCAGCAATTCACGCAGCGCGGCCAGCGCCTGCGGCTCGTCAAGAAAAGGCACATGCCCGCGATCGGGCACCGTCGCTGCGATCAGCGCGGGATGGTTGGCTTGCATCCGCGCCAGCGTTTCGGCGCTCAGAAGGTCCGAGTTCGCGCCTCTCACCACCGCCAGCGGCGTGGCGTCCAACGCATCGAAAAGCGCCCAGAGGTCCACCGCCTCGCCGGCGCCGGCCTGGCCGACCAGCGCATCGCGCAGCCTCGGATCATAGCGCAGCGCCAGTCCGCCATGCGGGCGCGGCGCGAACATGGCCTCGGCCTGCGCGCGCCAGCGCGCGCGCTCCACGCCCGGAAAATCGAGGCGATGCGCCGCCTCCAGCGCCGCCGCCGCCGCATCAAGATCCTCGAAGGGCGGCGGCTTGCCGACATAGTCCATGATCCGCTCAAGCCCCCCCGGCGCGACCTCGGGGCCGATATCATTGAGCAACACCGCCTCGAGCCGCGCTGCGTGACACGCCGCCAGCGCCATGGCGATCAGCCCGCCGCGCGAGGTACCGATCAGCGTGACACGTTCAAGCCCGAGGTGATCCAGCAGTTCGATCACATCCTGCGCCTCGCGCAGGATGTTGTAATTCGTGAAATCCGGGTCGTGATCCGAATGCCCACGGCCGCGATAATCCAGCCGAAGCATCCGCAGATCGCGCAGATGCGGCGCCAGCGGATCGAAATCGCGCGCATTGCGCGTCAGGCCCGCAAGGCACAGCACCGCCCGCCCCGCGCCCTCATCCTCGTAATAAAGGCTCAGCCCGTCCGAACTGGTGAAATGCGACATGTTCAGCCCTCGGTCAGGGCAGGGATGGCGCTCAGGTCCTCAAGCACATGATGCGGCCGCCCCGGCAGCCTCTCCATCGGTGCGCCCGTCCGGTTGACCCAGGCGGCGATGAAGCCATAGGCCGCCGCCGCGCAGGCATCCCAGCCATTCGAGGACACGAACAGAACCTCCGAGATGTCACAGCAGAACCGCTCGCCCACCATGTCATAGACCTGCGGCGCGGGCTTGAAGACGCCGACGCTTTCAACCGAGAGCACATCGTCGAGATGCGCGCCGATCCCCGCCGATGACACCGCATCCGAGAGCATCCCCGGCGCGCCGTTCGACAGGATCGCCGTGGCCATGCCCTGCGCCTTGAGCGCCTCGAGCATCGGGGGAACTTCGGGATAGGGCGCGAGCTCGCGGTAAAGCATCAACAGCCGCTCGCGCAGATCGTCGTCGCCGTCCAGCCCCTCGGCCTCCAGCGCCCAGTCAAGCCCGTCCTGGGTGACATTCCAGAAATCGGTATGCGTGCCCATCGCGGCACGCAGCCATGTGTATTGCAATTGCTTGCGGCGCCAGTTCTCGGCGATGCTGGGCCAGTGCTTGGCGAATTTTTCGCGCCCCGGCTCCTCGGCTGCGGTCCGCGCGGCGGCGGAAACGTCGAACAGGGTGCCATAGGCGTCAAATATGCATGTTGTAATCGGCATGGGTCCTCCGGTCTGTTGCGCATGACACTGGCACGGATCGCACCGCACCGAAAGCCCCGCCCACCGGGGCGCGCATGGCGCGGCATTCGCCCGCGCACCCCGCGCGTCCGCTTTATCAGAGCTTTCAGCGCAGTCGGTTTGCAATCCCCGGCGTGAATCACTAAATTGTTCTGCGACACGCACAAGCACCCGCGCGGGACGCGGCCTTGCAAATTCACTCCACGACAGATTGGGAAACACGCATGACGCAAGTCAAAGAGGGCGATACCGTCCGCATTCACTATACCGGTACGCTGACAGACGGTGAGACCTTCGACAGCAGCGAAGGGCGCGACCCCCTGGAATTCCAGGTCGGTTCCGGTCAGATCATCCCCGGCCTCGATCAGGCGCTGCCCGGCATGACCGTGGGCGACAAGAAAACCGTCGAAGTGCCCGCCGATCAGGCCTATGGCCAGCCCGACCCCAACGCCCAGCAGGCGGTGCCGCGTGCCGATATCCCCGAGGATATCCCGCTCGATCTGGGCACCCAGTTGCAGGTGCAGACACCCCAGGGGCAGGTGATGCCCGTCACCGTGGTCGAAGTGACCGACGAACAGGTGACGCTTGACGCCAATCACCCGCTGGCGGGCAAGGATCTGACCTTCGCCATCGAACTGGTCGATATTTCCTGACCGGGCGGCAGTCGCTTCGGCGATCGCATTAGATGAAACAAGGGCGCGTGCAGGAAGACCTGCGCGCGCCTTTGCGTTCCAAAAGGGCAGGGCTGGCGCCCCGGCGCAATCGACTGGCGTCGCGGCACGTGCCCGCGCTAGGCTGGCGGCGCAACTGACGGAGCCCGCCGATGACCTCGCCCACCGAAAAGCTGCTCGCCCGGATCCGCGATCTCCAGGGCGAACTGGACGCCGAATTCCACCGGCGCCGCGCCGAATTCAGCTATCAGCTGGAAAATGGCCGCGTGGTGTTCGAGAATGAGATTCGTCGCCGCCACCGCGCGCTGCGCGTGGGCCTCGGCACGTTCCTGCGCCAGACCCGGCCGATGGTGGTGATCACCGCTCCGATGATCTATTCGCTGATCCTGCCTTTCGCGCTGCTTGATCTTTTCGCGACGCTCTATCAGGCGATCTGCTTTCCGATCTATCGAATCGAAAAGGTCCGCCGCGCCGATTTCATCCGCGTCGACCGCCACCACCTGGCCTATCTCAACGCGCTTCAGAAACTGAACTGCGTCTATTGCGGCTATTGCAACGGGCTGATCGGCTACGTGCAGGAGATCGCCGGGCGCACCGAGGCCTATTGGTGCCCGATCAAACACGCCGCCCGCGTCGGCGCGATGCATGCCTATTACGCGCAGTTCGTCGATTACGGCGACGCCGAAGGCTTCGCCCCCGGCCTCAGCGCCTCGCGCGCCCGCCTCACCCGCCCCGGCCCCTCCGGCGCCGACTCCGACACGTGACGTTTTGCTTTGGGCGGGGCAAGCACCCTTCAGCCGATGTCCAGCAGCACCGCGCCTGCGCGTCCCGGGCTCATCACGGCGTCCTGTGCGGCGGCGCAATCCGCAAGCGGGTAGCGGTCGCCAATGGCGGGCTTCAGCGCGCCTTCGCTCAGTGCGGCGTGCAGTTTTGCGATGGCTGCCTGGCGCGCGGCATCGGGCAGGATGTAGATCAGCGTGATGTCGATCTTGAGCGCCTTGAAAAGATAAGGGCCGAAGGGCAGGGTAGGCGTCATGTCCTTGCCCGAGCCATAGGCCGCGATAGTGCCCAGCGGGGCCATGACCTCGGCCAGCAGGGCGACGTTCTGGCCGAACTCGACCTCGATGGCGCGGTCCACGCCGCGCCCGCCGCTGGCCTCCATGATCTTTTCGCCAAGCGCAGCGTCGCGGTAATCGAAAACGTGATCGGCGCCCGCCGCGCGCACGCGGCCTGCGGCATCGGGCGATGCGGTGGCGATCACCCGCGCGCCGCCCCAGCGCGCAAGTTGCACGGCGTTATGCCCGACGGCGCCCGCGCCTCCCGAAACCAGCAATGTCTGCCCATTGACCGACCCGCCGCCGAATACGGTCTGGCAGGCGGTCAGCCCCGGAATGCCCAGCGTCGCGCCGGTGTCCAGGTCGACTCCCTCTGGCAGCGGCACGGCCTGATCCCCGGGCAGGGCGATGGCCTCGGCTGCGGTGCCAAAGGCGCGCTTCCACTGGCCGTTCCAGATCCAGACCCTTTGGCCGATGCGTGCGGTGTCGACTCCCTCGCCCACCGCCTCGATCACGCCCGCGCCGTCTGAATGGGGGATGATTCGGTCATGGTCGGGGCGGGTGACGCCGGGCCGGCTTCCGGCGCGCGCCTTGGCGTCCGAGGGGTTCACCCCCGACCAGCGCAGCCGTACCAGCACCTCTCCCGCGCCCGGTGTCGGGGTGTCGATCTCGCCGTTATCAATAACTTCGGCGGCGGGGCCGAACCGCGCATAGCTTGCCGCACGCATCGCTTTTCTCCGTGGATCGTTCGCCGGGGCTCTTGCGCCCACGGCTGTTGTGCCGTGTCAGGTCCGGCGCAGGCGGATCACCACGTCCACGCTGGTGATCTCGGCGCCCTCGGGCGCATTGGGCAGGCGCGCGATTTCCAGCTCCTCGGACGGGGCGTCAGACAGCCGCGCCTCGTCCTCCCAGTAGAAATGCGGATGGTCATGGGTGTTGGTGTCGAAATAGCTTTTCGATCCGTCCACCGTCACTTCCTGGATCAGCCCCGCATCCGAAAAGGCGCGCAGCGTGTTGTAGACGGTCGCCAGCGACACGCTGTCGCCGCGCTTGCGGGCTTCTTCGAACAGGCTTTCGGCGGTGACATGGCGATGTTGCCCATCGCCCACCAGCATTGTCGCCAGTGCGACGCGCTGACGCGTGGGCCGCATGCCCGCCTGGGCCAGCCACTCTGTTCCGCGGGTCGTTGCTTGCAGGTCCATATTCGCCTCTGTTGCGTGGGTCACTGGAGAATATAGGGCCGCGACCCCCATGATTTCAAACAAATTCCGCAACCGCCCGCCGGGCGCGCATCATGCCGACAGGCTTGCAAGGCCCTTTCGGGCGGTGATACAGGGTTTCCCGAACGATACGCACCAGTCACGAAAGGGCCCGTCCGCATGGCCGACTACCCAAGCAGCTTCGACAAGGACGACCTGCTGAAATGCGCCCGGGGCGAGCTGTTCGGCCCTGGCAATGCGCAGCTTCCCGAACCGCCGATGCTGATGATGGACCGCATCACCGATATCAGCGGCGACCGCGGCCCGCATGGAAAAGGCCATGTGGTGGCCGAGTTCGACATCCATCCCGACCTCTGGTTCTTCGAGTGTCATTTCCCCGGCAATCCGATCATGCCCGGCTGCCTTGGCCTTGACGGCCTTTGGCAGCTCACCGGCTTCAACCTTGGCTGGCGCGGCTGGCAGGGGCGCGGCTATGCGCTGGGCGTGGGCGAGGTCAAGCTGACCGGCATGGTCCGCCCCGACCGCAAGATGCTGACCTATTACGTGGATTTCACGAAAGCCGTGCAGACAAGACGCCTGACCATGGGTGTCGCTGACGGGCGTGTCGAAGCCGACGGAGAGGTGATATATCAGGTGAAGGACATGAAAGTCGCGCTCAGCGAAAGCTGAACCCACCGCAAATCTAAGGAGAAGCCCAACATGCGTCGCGTCGTCGTCACGGGTCTCGGAATCGTCTCGTCCATCGGCAACAATGCCCAGGAAGTGCTTGCCGCGTTGAAATCCGGCACCTCCGGCATCGTCGCCAGCGAGGAAATGAAAGAGCATGGCTTTCGCTCGCAGATCGCGGGCACGCTCAAGCTCGATGTCAGCGAACATGTGGACAAGCGCACGCTGCGCTTCATGGGGCCGGGTGCGGCCTATGCGCATATCGCCATGGGCCAGGCGATCCAGGATTCCGGTCTTGAGGAGGGCGACATCGTCAACCCACGCACCGGCCTTGTGGCCGGGTCGGGCGGGCCGTCCACCTCGGCCATGCTGGCCGCGCATCAGACCGTTCTGGAAAAGGGCAGCCCCAAGCGGATCGGCCCCTTCGCCGTGCCCAAATGCATGAGCTCGACCATCTCGGCCAATCTCAGCACCGCCTACAAGATCAAGGGCATCAACTATTCGATCACCTCGGCCTGCTCGACCTCGCTGCATTGCATCGGCAATGCGGCCGAACAGATCATGATGGGCAAGCAGGACGTGATGTTCGCGGGCGGCGGCGAGGAACTCGACTGGACGCTCTCGTGCCTGTTCGATGCGATGGGCGCGATGAGCAGCAAGTTCAACGACTCGCCCGCCCGCGCCTCGCGCGCCTTTGACGCCGAGCGCGACGGCTTCGTGATCTCGGGGGGCGGCGGGATCGTCGTGCTCGAGGAACTCGATCACGCGCTGGCGCGCGGTGCGCGCATCTATGCCGAAGTCACCGGCTACGCCGCCACCTCTGACGGTCATGACATGGTCGCGCCCTCGGGCGAGGGCGGCGAGCGCGCCATGCGCCTCGCCCTTCAGACCCTGCCCGAAGACCGCAAGGTCGGCTATATCAACGCCCACGGCACATCGACGCCGGTGGGTGATGTCGGCGAGGTCGAGGCCGTGCGCCGCATCTTCGGCGAAGGCACCACCCCGCCGATCAGCTCGACCAAGTCGATGACCGGCCACAGCCAGGGCGCCACCGGCGCACAGGAGGCGATCTACTGCCTGCTCGCCCTGGAAAACGACTTCATCATTCCCTCCATCAATGTCGAAACGCTCGATCCCGCCATCCATGACGGCGAAATCGCAACCGCGCGCGTTGACGATGCCGGGCTCGATACGGTGATGACCAACAGCTTCGGCTTTGGCGGCACCAATGGATCAATGCTTCTCAGCAAATACCGTGGGTAAATCGACATGAGCAATTCGATGCAAGGCAAGCGCGGCCTGATCATGGGGGTGGCGAATGACCGCTCCATCGCTTGGGGGATCGCCAGGGCGATGCACGAGGCGGGCGCGGAGCTGGCCTTCTCCTACCAGGGCGACGCCTTTGGCAAGAGGGTGCAGCCGCTGGCCGAAAGCCTCGGGTCGGACGTTCTGATGGATGTGGATGTGACCGATGACGCCTCGCTTGATGCAGCCTTCGCGCGACTGGCCGTAACATGGCCCACGATTGATTTTGTGGTCCACGCCATCGCCTATTCGGACAAGTCCGAACTGACTGGCCGCTTCATCAATACCAGCCGCAAGAACTTCAAGCACTCGATGGAGATTTCCGCCTATTCCTTCATCGACGTGGCGCGCCGCGCCTATCCGATGATGCAGGAGAACGGCGGTACGCTGCTGACCATGACCTACCAGGGCTCCAACAAGGTCGTGCCCAATTACAACGTCATGGGCGTCGCAAAGGCCGCGCTTGAATCCGCCACCCGCTACCTTGCCAACGATCTCGGACCCGACGGTATCCGCGTCAACGCCATCTCGCCCGGCCCGATGAAGACGCTGGCGGGCGCGGCCATCGGCGGCGCGCGGCGCACCTACAAGCACACCGACCTCAACGCCCCGATGCGCGCCAATGCCACGCTCGAGGCGATCGGCGGCACCGCGGTCTACCTCGCCTCGGATGCCGGCGCCTGCACCAGCGGCGAAATCATCCATGTCGATGGCGGCTATCACGTGCTTGGCATGCCGCAGGCCGAAAACCTCTGAACGGCGATCTCCGGCAACCGGTTTCCCTTCGCTTCGCTCACATTCCTGCGCGCGGCGCGCGGGCTTATCGAAACGTGACACCGGGTGGCGCCCCCACGCGCGGCTTCAAGGCGCGGCGGCGCAATCCGAAAATGACGATGAATGACCTGGCTGGCATAAACCGCGCCCCAAGGCCCGCTTAGCGCCGGGTTTTTGCCACGGAAATGACACGCCCGGATGCCATCCCGAAGGGATGCTACGCCAAGCGCCCCACCTTCCCCATCCCCGCGAGGAACGCCGCCTTGCGCGCAGCGCGCGCGCCCGCTCGATGGCGCGGCTGGTGAATGTCGCGCTGTTCACGGCGGTGCTGGGCGCGATCTGGCAGGAGCGCGCGCTCGCCCCGCCGGTGCATGACCAGATGCAATCCATGGCCGTTCGGGTCGCCGATCTCATGGGCGGCTCGGACGTGCTGCAAGCCTACTTCCCGCGTGGCACCGATGGCCTTTCTGCCGCAGCCGACACCGGCCTCGCCGACACCCTGACCCGGAAACTCAGTCAATAGGGCAGGGGCGGGCGCAATGCTGACCTGCGCCGCCACCCGCGCGGGCAGTATCAGCGCCTGAACCGGCTGCTTGCCTTCCCCACGATCACCTCAGAACCACTGCCCCGGCTCCATCAGGCCCAGATCCAGCAACTGGCGCGAATGCCACTCGAAGGGGGTCGAGTTGTGCCACTTGAACGTGTCGATATCGAAGGTCGATCCGGGATTGCGCTTCAGCGCCTTGGCGGTGCGGAACGACACGATCGCCGCCGTCAGGTTATGATGCCAGGGGCAGGCATAGGTATTGTATTCCTCGTCCGAAAACGTGTGACCCTCGTGCAGCACCAGCCCCTCGCGCGCCCTAAACAGCGCGATCCGGTCGATCTTGCGGCGCGGCGCGGGGATATGCTCTTCATAGCGCCAGCGCAGCCCGCCATAGAAATCGAGCTGGCGTTCCTTGGGATGGTTGTGAAAGCCCGCATCCTTGCGCGCCAGCGCGTAATAGCCCGACCTGTCCAGATGCGCATCCTCCAGCGACACCGCGCCGGGATGGCGCTCAAGGTCTCCGGCATAAAGATCGACCACATAGGTCAGCATCGCATCGCGCCGCTCTTCGGTGTGAAAGGCCAGCATCTCGCCCACGGTGCGTGTCTCGCAGAACGGGTAGAACAGGTATTCCGCATTGTAGCAGTAATACATCCATATCCCCGGCGCTGCTTCGATCAGCCGGTTGATGGCGGCGATCCCGTCGCCCCGCACGGTCAAGTCATGGTCGATCCGCCGTATCTTGGGCGCCACGTCGTCCGGCAACGCGAAGGCCTCCGGCATCAGCGCCAGCACCTCGCGAAACCCGCAATCCAGATGGTGACGCATGGTCGACCCCAGCTCGACCTCGTCCTCCACCAGCACCACGGCCACCGGCCCCTTGGCCAGCGCCTCACCACCGTATTTCAGAAAATCGTCCAGGCTCGAATACCGCATCGCACTCATCCGTTTTGGCGCA
>Ga0102928_1001341_pt1 | contig 15482 bp, 11 predicted proteins | sample SalPonR1_B_D1_MG_FD_78504 | JGI IMG/M metagenome (GOLD analysis project Ga0102928, IMG submission 78504) | Salt pond soil microbial communities from South San Francisco under conditions of wetland restoration - Salt Pond MetaG R1_B_D1_MG | ecosystem: Environmental > Aquatic > Marine > Intertidal...
AGTCGGTGACCGTCAGGCCGACGCGACCGTCTCCTCGAACAGCTCGAGGACAGCGACGGCGAACGCAACCATGTTCGACTCGCGCTCGTCGAGGCCGGTGAGCACGTGCCGCGTCGCATCGACCGCACCGGTCACCGCGACCCAGCAGTGGCCCGCCGGGTCGCCGTACGGGTTCGCCGGCCCGGCCGCCCCCGCCTCGCCCAGCCCCCACGAAGCCTCGAGACGCAGCGCCGCCGACCGGGCGAGATGGTCGGCGAACCCCTCGGTGGCGCCCCGCATCCCCGGCGGCGCCTCGACAGCGCCGTGCATCCAGGCCCGGTAGGCAGCCGCCGTGTACACCACCGCACCGCCGAGGTAGTAGGCCGACGCACCGGGCACCGACAGCAGCGCCGCCGACACCAGGCCGCCCGCCGACCCCTCGGCCACTGCGACCGTCTCGCCCCGCTCCCGCAGGAGGGCACCGATACGGCCGGCAGGTTCGGTCAGGGCGACGTCGAGCATCCCGCCAGCATCGCATCCACCCCCACCCGCTCGGGCGACACCGGACGCTCCTCGAGCCCTTCCGCTTGCGGATCCGTGGGTTCGTCATTGCAGGCTGCGCTCCATGAAGCGCCAGTCGTGGTGGAGCTCGCTCGGTACTTCGGCGCCGTCGTAGATGGGTCGGTCCCGGAAGCCCTCGGCTTCGTAGAGCCGGTGTGCCGACGTCATGAACGGGCCGGAGTCGAGACGCATGCTCGTGTATCCGAACGACGTGGCGTCGGAGATCAGACGTCGCACGATGACGGCTCCCAGCCCGCCGCCACGTCGGTCCGGTCGGACGAACACCCGCTTCATCTCCGATGCCCCGTCGTTCGTGCGGCGCACGCCGCCCATGCCGACGACCCCGCCGTCACGGCGCACGACGTAGAACACCCCCTGTGGGGGCTGCTCCGCGCACAGCTTGTCGAGCGTGGCGGCCACGTATTCGGCGATCGGCTGCCCCAGCAGCGCCGGCAGATCGAGCCCGAAGGTCGTCTGGATGTTGGCGTCCAGCCAGTCGAGGTAGGCGACGTTGAGTTCCGTCAGCACGGCGTGATCGCGGCGGGCGTCAGCGGGTTCGAATGTGATCGCCAATCGGCACCTCTCCTTCGTCGAACGCCGAACCATCAGCGACGTGGCGGCACGCGACGTCGACCGGCGGCGGAACCACTCGGAGCGCTGTCCGACGGGGCCACCACCCGCCGCCCGGGGTCACGCCCAGCCGAGTTCCTGCATCGCCATGCCGAAGTGCAGCCCTGACCCGATTCGCACGCCTCGAAGAAGGCGGCGGCGGTGTCGGTGATGCTGGTGCTGTTGGTGGTGATCGTCATGACTTGCTCCTCGTCTCGGGGCCGCCGGTGTGCGACCCGCTGCAGCGATCATGAGGCGTCGGCGGGAGGCGAACAGCGTACGAGGCGGCGTGGGCCGAGCTCGACGACGCTCCCGACGGGGTGTGGTGTGTCGAACTCGCCCCGGTCGGTGACCCGGAGCTGGTCACTGCCGAGTTCGGCCAGGTGCTCGGCCTCCGCGAGGAGTTCGGCCGCCCCGTCATCGACACCCTGGACGAGGGGCTCCGGCAGTTCGACGGTCTCGTGGTGCTCGACAACTGCGAGCACGTACTGGGTGGCGTGCGGCCACTCGTCGACCAGCTGTTGCGGCGCTGCCCGACGCTCCGCATCCTCACCACCAGCCGCGAGCCGCTCGGCGTCACCGGTGAGACCACGTGGCGCGTGCCGTCACTCGACCAGGCGACGGGCGTGGAGCTGTTCACCCAACGCGCCCGCAGTGCCCGGCAGGACTTCGACCCGAGCGACGACGAACGGGAGGCGATCGCTCGGATCGTCGAGCGTCTCGACGGGATTCCTCTGGCGATCGAGCTCGCCGCGGCGCGGGTCCGGATGATGAGCCCCGCCAGCATCGAGGGAGCGCTCGAGGATCGGTTCCGGCTGTTGACCGGCGGGAGCCGGGCGTCGCTGGCGCGCCAGCAGACGCTCGAAGCCTCGGTCGCCTGGAGCTATGCCCTGCTCGAGCCCGACGAGCAGGTGGTCGCCCGGCGGCTCGCCGTGATGTCCGATTTCACGCTCGACGCCGCCGAAGCCGTCGCAGCCGGCGATCGCGTCGAGTCACCCGCCGTCCTCGATCTCCTCACGCACCTCGTCGACAAGTCGATGGTGCGGGTCGACCACACCCATCCGGTGGAGCGCTACCACTTCCTCGAATCGATCCGCCAGTTCCTCCACGGCAGGCTCGTCGAGTCCGGGGAGGCCGAACGGATCCGCGCACTGCATCTCGAGCACTTCCTGACCCTCGTCGAGTCGGTCGAACCGGAGATCGCGTTCGGCGACAGCGAGCGCCTGTTGGCGATGCTCGAACTCGACCACGACAATCTCGAAGCCGCACTCGACTTCGCCGACGCAACCGGCCGGCGCGAGCAGGCACTACGGCTCGCCGCGTCGATGACTCTCTTCTGGGAGCTGCGCGGGCACCTGGGCCGCGGGAGCCGCTGGCTGGCGCGCCTGCTCGATCAGGCCGACGCCGAGCCGACCCCGTGGCGGGGCCGGGCCTGTTGGGGAGCGGCCCACATCGGTCTGTACGGCGGTGACGTCGCGACGATGGGCATCCGGGCTCCCGAGGCGCTGGAGGAGGCGGAGCGGTTCGACGACGACTGGGCGGCGTTGAACAGTTCGAAGATGATGACGGCGGCCGGCTGGGCGGCGCAGGACGACGCCCTCGCACTGGCCGACCTCGATGTGCTGCGCGACCGCGCTGCGCCGCTCGGTGCGGACGATTTCCTCGCCTGGTACCACGGCTTGCGCGGCTACTTCCTCACCCGGCGAGGTGAGTTGTCGACGGCCCATGCCGAGCTCGACACGGCGATCGGGATGTGCGCGCGCGGCGAGCGCAAGCGTCCGAGCGTCGGGTGGGCAAGCCTCACACCCACCGAACGCCGGGTCGTCGAACTGGTGGCCGAGGGGCTCACCAACCCCCAGATCGCCCAGCAGATGTTCATCGCCCGCGGCACGGTCAAGGTCCACGTCAGCCACGTCTTCGCCAAACTCGGCCTGTCGAACCGGGCCGAACTCGCCGCGCTCGCCACCCGTCGCTCGGGCGGCGAGGGTCGCTGGGCAGCGCCGGCGCAGCACGCTGCGGACTGACGACCGAACGGCTCCGTCAGGTGTCGACGTAGTAGGGACCCGACTCCACGCACACCGGAGGCGACGCGAAGACCTGCATCGCCACCGCCGGGCGGGTGCCGATGATCTCCTGCATGTCGAGTCGCATCGGGTGGTCACTGCCGCCGAAGCTGATGACGACGTCACCGGGGCCGGACACGTCGTACTGCATCGAGGCACCGAGCGGGTTCCAGCGCGATCCGACCGGCCGACCGTGCAGGTACGTGTACCCCGTGATCGGCGAGGGGTTGACGGCGACGGGTGTCCCGGTCAGCTCGGCGACCTGCAGGTCGAAGATGAACTGATCGGGATGCTTCGGGTCGTTGCAGCGCCACGACCAGGTGTGCTGGTCGGGGGCGTTGATCGTCGGCACGTCGTAGGAGAAGGTCGTCACGAACTTCGGTTCGCCGAACACGGCCTTGCCGGCGTCGACGGCGGTCGGGTCGTCGCAGGAGACGTGCAGGCGCAGATTGCCGAGCAACTTCGTCTGGTCGGCACCGGCCAGGTAGTCGGCGAGCGACATCCCCTGCGGCGCCCGTTCGCGTTCGGAACGCGGTGCCACGACGATGTCGAACTCGGTCTCGGTCGTCAGCTCCTGACCGTTGTTGAAGATCGACGTGTACAGCTGCGGGTTGACGACCACCAAACCGCTGCCGCCGATCTCGGCGGGCACGAAGGCGTCGCCGACGTGAGGGGCCAGCACCTCGATCGGGACCTGCCAGTACACCCAGTAGGTGGTCAACGACGCGTACCAGAACGGCATCCCCGCCTCGGGATCGGGTGGAGGGAACCACCGATTGCCCGTGTTCTCCTCCGCCATCGCAGCTCCCCCATCTCGTCGTGTCAAGCACGGTGTCAGTGCGGGCTAACGTACACGACCGTTCCGGGCCGCCCGGACGGGGACGACAGGGAGGGCCGATGGCCGACGACGAGCGCACCGACCGCTTCGTCGAGTTGTCGCGTCTCCTGCTGGAGATGGACGACCTCAGTCCGGTCTCGGCCGCGGCGTACCTGCACATGCTCGACGACCTCGACTCGTCGTGGCCGCTCGACGCGATGGCCGAGCGCCTGCTGCCACTCCGCAACCTGCCGCCGGCCGAGCGCAACGCCCGGATCGTCGCCGCCCTCGACGAGGTCGCCGCGTGGCGGCGTGCGGCCACCGACCTCCTGCAGGTCTGGTACTCGGGCAGTCTGACCCGAACGAACGGCGATCTCGTCCCGCAGCCACCCGAGGCGTACCTCGGGGCGCTGGTGTGGCCACTGCTCGACACCCAGGCGCCCGGCCTGCCCGGCCCGTTCTTCGGCGAGTGGGCCTACCCGCCGACACGGGTCGGATCACGATGAGCACCGACGACGACGCCCACGTCCACGACGTCGTCATCGTCGGCGCCGGCCTGGCCGGTTCGGTGATCGCCGCCGAGCTGGCCGAAGCCGGGATCGGCGACGTCGTCGTGCTCGAAGCGGGCAACCAGGCCTACTTCGACTGGTCGCCCACACACGGACCGGAGTCAGGGTTCACCGACCGGCGGGACGGGCTGCTGCAGACGTACTTCGCCAACCCCGACAAGGAGGACAACTCGCCGTATCCCGACCTCGCCTACGCGCCGAGTCCGATGCACGACTCCGACACCGACTACTTCGTGCAGCCGCCGGCCGGTCAGCGTTTCGACTCGACGTACATGCGCGTCGTCGGTGGGACGACGTACCACTGGCTCGGGATCGCGATCCGCCTGCTCCCCCACGACTTCGAGATGCGCAGCCGCTACGGCGTCGGAGTCGACTGGCCCATCGACTACGAGGAGATCGAGCCGTGGTACGCCCGCGCCGAGCAGGAACTCGGAGTGGCCGGAGACGACACCTGTGCCGGGCCGGCGTGGCGTTCGACTCCGTACCCGATGCCACCGATCCCCCACTCGTATCTCGACGAACGGCTCAAGGAGGCCGTCGCCAGCGACCGCTACGACGGCCCGCCGGTCGAGGTGACACCCCCACCGGTGGCCCGCAACTCGATCCCGTTCGGTGGTCGCCCTGCGTGCGCCGGGAGCAACAACTGCACGCCGATCTGCCCGATCCAGGCGAAGTACGACGCAACGGTGCACCTCAAACGAGCGCTCGGGCAGCCCGACGTCAGCGGCCGCCGGGTCGCCCGTCCGGTCGACCTGCGACTCGGGGCGCTGTTGGTCGAGGTGGTCGCCGACCGCGATTCACCGCAGCGCATCGAGCGCCTCGAGTACATCGACGTGAACGGCGGGCTGACGAGGCGGTCGATCCGGGCCCGCACCTACGTGCTCGCGATGCACGCGGTGGAGAGCGCGAAGGTGCTGCTGTCCTCGAACGGCGTCGCCAACCGCAGCGGGCAGGTGGGACGGAACCTGATGGACCACCCCTGCCAGATGACCTACGCCCGCACCGGTCCCGTCCACCCGTGGAGGGGGCCACTCGTCACCGGGACGATCGAGACCTTCCGCCACGGGCCGGAGCTCCGCGAACGAGCCGCCATCCGTCCCGAGTTCCAGAACACCGGCTGGTCGTGGTCGACGTTCTCACCGGGCACCACCGTGTCGGCGGCGATCGACGACATGCTCGGACAGGGCCTCATCGGACGAGCGATCACCGAACGCATCGCCGACGACCTCCGGCGCGAGGTCACGATCGATTCGTTGCTCGAACAGCTCCCCGATCCTTCGAACCAGGTGCTGCTGTCCGACGACCGTGATCCGATCGGGCTGCCGCGCCCGAAACTCGTCTACTCGATCGACGGCTACACCCACGCCGGCGGCGACTTCGCCTTCGGCCTCGCCCGCTCGATCCTGACGGCGATGGGCGCCGACCCGGAGGGCGTCGCGGCGACCGCCACCTACGACGGTGCTGGCCATCTGCTCGGCACGCACCGGATGGGGGACGACCCCTCGACATCCGTCACCGACTCGTTCGGGCGATGCCATGACCACCACAACCTGCGCCTCGTCGGATGCGGGTCGTTCCCGACGATCGGGACCGCCAACCCCAGCCTGACCCTCGTGGCCCTGGCCCTGCGCACCGCTCAGGACATGATCACGGAACTGACCGGACGGCAGTCGTGACCCCCCAACCGATCGCCGACCGCCACGAGCTGATGGACGCGTTGACGACGGCCTGCGAACTGGAGCACGGGTTGAGCCTCCAGTACCTGTATGCGGCATTCACGTTGCGCAGCGATCCCACCGACGGGCTGCAGGGCTCCGACCTGATCAGGGTCCGGTCGTGGGCGGCGAGCATCTTCTTCGTCGCAGCCCAGGAGATGATGCACCTCGCCCAGGCGTCGAACCTGCTGCTCTCGATCGGCGGTGCCCCCCACCTCGCCCGGCCAGACTTCCCTCAGCCGGCCGGGCACTACCCACCCGATCTCGGCTGGGACCTCACCGGCTTCGACGCTGCGACGATCGACCGCTTCGTCGCATACGAGTCGGCGCTGCCGTCGGGTCCGGGGCCGGCGTGGCGCGAGTCGATCGGCCAGATGTACACGACGATCGCCGATGCGTTCGAACAGCTCGACCTGCCCGACGACGAGCTGTTCATCGGCGACCCGGGCGATCAGATCACCGGCGAGATGGTCGACTTCCCGCTGCTGATCGAGGTGACCGACCGGAGCTCGGCCGTCGAGGCGTGCCGTCTCATCATGGTGGAGGGCGAAGGGTCGCCCGCCGACCACGCCGACTGCCACGAGGGCATCTTCCGCCGGATCCGCTCGGAGATCGGCGAGGTCGACGAACCGGCCCGACCGGTCGCGCCGAACCCCGTCCTCACCGAACGCGGAGGCGAACCCCACGGCACGCTCGTCACCGACCCGGTCACCCGTGCCGTGCAGGAGATCTGCAACGACGCCTACGAGGTGCTGGTGCTCGCGCTGCTCGGCTTCTTCGCAGGTGGTTCCCGTGATCCGGCGGCGCCGGCGGTGAAAGCGGCGACGCTGCAGCTGATGACGACGGTCATCCGCCCGCTCGGCGAACTGTTGACCCGCCTGCCGATCGGACCGGAGCACGTCGGTCTCCACGCCGGACCGGGGTTCGAGATCGGCGACACCGCGTCACTGCCGCCACACCGGGACACCGCTCGACGGTTGATGGCAGAGCGGCTCGACCATGCGGCCGCCTCGGCGCGCCGACTCGCCGACGACACGACGCTGCCGCCGTCTCGGACATCGGTGCTCGACGGGGTGGCGGCCAACCTGCAGCGGTGCTCCACCCTGCTGTGGAGCCCCTGAGGTTCAGCCCTCTCGACGGGTGAGGTCGATGCGCTCGAGCAGCGCGACCGCGTGCTGGGAGGTGGCGAGCTCGGCGGCGCGGTCGAGCAACACGTCGGCACCGGGCCGGCCGGAACGCCGATCGATCAGGGCGCACAACCGCAGCATCTCGGGCATCCAGAAGTACTCGCCCATCTCCTCGGCCAGATGGACCGCCTGGTCGAGCGTCGCTCGGGCGGCATCGAGGTCGCCGAGGTGCATCTCGGTGTCGGCCACCAGTGCCTGGAAGTACGAGATGCCGAGCCGGGAGCCCTGGGCCTGCCAGCGATCGATCCCGACGCGCATGTCCCCCGGAGCGTCGGGGTCGCCTCGGCGGCCCGCACCCCAGGCGAGCAGGACCTTCGCCCAGCCGACCCAGAACGGGAAGTCGTGGGCCCGTGCGTGGTCGAGTGCTTCGACGGCGCGGTCGATCGTCGCGTCGACGTCACCCTCGAACTGTGTCAGCCACGAGTCGAACGACAGCGCCAGCCCGAGCGAGAACGGGTGGCCGAGCCGGCGAGCGTCGAGCAGTGCCCGATCGCTCGACTCGCGCGCCTGTTTCTGCTCGCCGAGCAGCCACTGCGTCCACGCCGCGTAGGCGCGGCTCGTGATGACCGGATCGACGACGTCATTGAGGTCACCCAGGAACGCACCGGCACGGTCGGCGTCCGGTGCGTCGAGGACTGCACCGAGCAACTCGAGCGTCCGGCGGTGGTCGACCCCCCGGTAGAACGCGATGCTGCCCGACGCTCGTGCCGCGCCGACGACCCAGGCCGTGCGGTCCGGCTGGGCGGCCGACATGTCGGTCAGCTGGGCGGCGATCTCCTCGGCCTCGGTGTAGTTGCCGGCCAGCAGCCGCGTGCGGAACAGCCCGTAGATCGGCGGGTACGCCGAGGCGGCGTCACCCAACCGGTTGGAGAGTTCGCCGGCGCGGGCGTAGGCACTCTCGGCCTCGGGAGCGGCATACCCGAAGCGGGCGGTCAGCGGCACGCCGAGCTTCACCTGGGCGTCGATCTCGAGAAGGTCCCGCTCGGGACCCTCGGGCAGCTGGTCGATGAGAGCCAGGGCGTGGTGCAGATGAGTGAGGGCCTCGTCGTGGGCCGAGATCGCGATCGCCCGGTCGCCGGCGCGCAGCAGGTAGGGAACGGCGCGATCGATCTGCCCGGAGAGTTCGAGGTGGCGCGCCGACACCTCCGGCTGGATCGCCGACCGGTCGGCGAATCGCGACTCGAGCACGGCCGCGGAGCGTTGGTGGATCGCGCGGCGGGACGACCTGAGCAGCGAGTCGTAGACGACCTCCTCGAGCAGACCGTGACGGAACGAGTAGACGGCCTGCGCACCCGAGCCGCGACGGATGAGCATGCCGTGTTCGATCAGCCGCTCGGCCCCGGTGTCGAATCCCCGCCGATCCATCGCCGACACCTCCCACAGGAGGTTCTCCGTGGCCTCCCGCCCGAGCACGGCGAGCGTGCGGACGATCTCGACCTCGGGGCCGAGGCGGTCGACACGAGCCATGAGCGAGTCACGCAACGTCGCCGGGATCGTCGGTGCATCGTCGGCCCCGGGCTGCTCGATCAGGTGGGCGAGCTCCTCGGCGAAGAGCGGCACGCCCTCGGTCCGCCGGGCCACGACCTCCAACAGCTCGGGGGACACGTCGGTGCCACGAGTGACGTGGGCGACGATCGTGCGCACGTCCTCCTCTCCCAGCCGTTCGAGGTCGAGGACGTGGTGGTGGGCGAGGGCGGGCACGGAGGGCGCCGGATCCGAGCGGTGGGTGACAACGGTCATCACCCGGTCGGATCGCTGCTCGTCGAGGTATCGCGTCGCCAGTTCGAGGCTCGTGCTGTCCATCCACTGCAGGTCGTCGAAGACCACGAGGACCGGTTGGCGGTCGGCGCGATCGTCGACGAGCCGTGAGACGACGTCGAGCGTGTGACGTCGCACATGGTCGGTGGACCCGCGTACCGCCTGGTACGGCTCGACGAGTGGGATGCCCAGGAGGTCGGCGATCACCGGGACGGCGAGGCCACGCGGTGTGCCGTTCTCGTCGGCGAGCCGTTCGGCGCCCTCGATGCCGACATCCCCGGTCGTGGCCAGCATGTACCGGCGGAACTGCTCGGCCGAGGAGTGCAGGCTGCTCGACTGGTGCAGCGCCGAGCAGCGGAACTCGATCTCGATGCCTCCGTCACGGCGAACCTGCCCGATCAGCTCGCGTACGAGCCGTGACTTGCCGAGCCCGGGTTCACCGACGACCCAGACGACCTGGGGTTCACCGGCGAGCGTGCGCTGCCACGCTTCGGCCAGGCGAGCGAGCTCCTCGTCACGGCCGACCAGCGGCGTCAGACCGTGTTGAGCCTCGGTCCGGTCGAGACGATCGTCGGTCCCCGACGCCGACACCGCCCGGAGGAGTTCGAGCGGGCGCCGAACACCCTTGAGCTCGTAGGGTCCGAGACTCTCGAACTCGACGACGCCGCGACACGTGGCCGCCACGTCGGCGCTGACGACGACCTGGTCGGGTTGAGCGATCGACTGGATGCGGGCGGCGACGTTGGGGGTCTCGCCGACGATGTCGCGGACCTGCCGGGTGGCACCGGCACCCATGTCGGAGACCACGGTGATGCCCGCATGGACCCCGACGCGCACCGACAACGCCGGAATCTGCGCACGGCGCTGCTCGACGAGGTCGATCAATTCGAGGGCGGCGCGCACTGCGTGGGGCCCGGCCCGCTCGTCGGCGATCGGGAACCCGAAGTACGCGAGGACGCCGTCACCCATGTAGTGCGCGATGTACCCGCCGTGACGCTCGATCGCCTCCGCCGCAAGCCCCTGGTAGGCGAGAACGATCGTCCGGAGTTCCTCGGGGTCCAGTTCGCCGGAGAGTTCGGTCGAGCCGACCAGGTCGCAGAACATGACGGTCAGGTAGCGCCGCTCACCGTCGCCGATCGGGCGGTCACCGAACGGACGCTCGTCAGGACGTTGCGGACTCGTCGACGCCTCGGGCGTCGTGGCGTCACGCGGTGACCCACACTCGTGGCAGAAGCGGTTGGCCGTCGGGTTCGTCGTCGAACACGACCCACAGTCCCAGTCCAGTGCGGTGCCACACTGCCCGCAGAACTTGGCGTGCTCGGGGCACTCGGAGGAGCAGGATCGACAGCGCATCTGGATCACCGGCGACGAACAGAGCTCGGCCGGTGTCGCACGGCGGAATTATCGCGCTCCGACGCCGGAACCGCCAGCGAAAATGCCAGTTCGGTTGACATCGTGGTCGGCTGCCGGCGGCGGCGCCTGGTCTGGTCGGGGTACTGTTCGCCGGTGCTCGACGACGACACGCTGATCGGGGCGCTCGAACGCCACCTCTGGTCGATGTGGGGGCCACTCGGTACCGGCCCGGGAGCACAGCTCACCGACTCACCGACGCGGCTGTTCGTCGAGACCCCCGTACCGCGACCCCCGTACAACAGCGTCTTCCGCTTCCTGGATGACGGTACGTCCGACCTACGGACCCAGGTCGACGAGGTGTTGGCGCACTATCAGAGCCGGCCGGTGACGCTCGCGTGGATCGTCCACCCGACGAGCCCGCGTGGTGTGCGGGAGTGTCTCGCCGACCGTGGTCTCGTGATGGCCGAGGAACTCTTCGGAATGGTGGCCGATCTGGCTGCCTTGGACCTCGAGGTCGCGCTCACACCGGGCGTCGAACTGATGGAGGCGACGGCGGAGCACTCGGCCGACTGGATGGAGATGGTCGACGTTCGCTACGGCCTCGACGCAGCGGATTCGAGCTTCGTCAGGCAGCTCATGGAGGACAACATCGGCCACGCCCGCTGGTTCCTGGCGAAGGTCGACGGCGTTGCGGTGTCGAAGGCCATCCTCCACGTCGCCGACGGCGTCGCGGGCATCTACGGCGTGGCGACGTCAGAACGTGGGCGGGGCAGAGGGCTGGCGGGAGCGCTCACCCGGCATGCGCTGGGTGTGGCTCGCGCATCCGGCCACGAGTTGGGTCTGTTGCACTCGACGCCGATGGCTCGCGAGCTGTACCGATCCATCGGCTTCCGCGACGTCGCCACCTTCGAGGTCTGGGCCGAACCGGGTCGCGTGTACCTCTGAGCCCGCGACGGCTGGCGAATGTGTCAGGATCACTCCGACAAGTTCATGCCGTGGTGCGTATCCGATCAGATTCCCGGGGAGGTCGACCATGGAGTACGGACTGCTGGGGACGCTCGTCGTCGAGCGCAACGGCACGCCCGTCGACCTCGGTGGGTCCAGACAGCGGTCGCTCCTGGCCCTGCTCCTCGTCAACGCCAACCGGGTCGTCTCCACGGACGCGATCATCGAGCAACTCTGGGGCGACGACGGCACGAACCGTCAGAACGCGCTCTGGGTCGTCGTCTCTCGACTGCGCGCCGCACTCGAACCTGATCGCCCGAAGCGGAGTGACGGCTCGATCCTCGTCACCCAACCGCCCGGATACGTACTGACGATCGACCCGGACGACCTCGACGCAACCCGCTTCGAGGCGCTCGCCGCCGAAGGTCGCGCCCTCCTCGACGTCGACCCCACGGCAGCGGCAGTGATGCTCGGGGAGGCCCTCGCACTGTGGCGCGGCGACCCGCTGGCCGACTTCGCGTACGAACCGTTCGCACAGCACGAGATCAACCGGCTCACCGAACTTCGGCTGGCGGCGCTGGAGGACCGGATCGAAGCGGACCTGCGGCAGGGCAGATCGCACGATCTCGTCGCCGAACTCGACGACGTCGTCACCCGCCATCCGTTCCGGCAGCGCGCGGTCGGCCAGCTGATGATCGCCCAGCACCGTTGTGGCCGCCAGAGTGACGCCCTGCAGACCTATCGAGCGCTGCGGACCCGGCTCGCCGAAGAACTGGGGCTCGATCCGTCGAGCGAACTGGTCGAGCTCGAGCGGCTGATCGTGTGCGACGACCCGTCGTTGCGTTCCACGGACGTGTCAGCCGGTGTCCGCGACGCCACGTCGGTCGCCCACGAACATCGCACGATCACGGCCGAACGCAGTGTGCGGCGCCGATCCCGGCAACTCGTCGCTGTCGTCTGCGTCACGGCGTTGTTCGGGCTCGCAGCGGTTCTCGGCATCGCCCGGTGGCGCGACGCCGACGGGGCCCGGGCTGTTGCCGAGCAGTCCGCCGGGGGCCTCGACCGGATGAACCGGGCCAACGGCTGGGTGTCGGCGTCGGAGCAGGCGCGCTCGCTGGGCGATGCGGAGCTGGCGTTGCTCTACGCGACGGCGGGGGTCCGCGAGACCGCCGACCTCGGTTTCGCAGTTCCGGATGCGGTCGATGCGATCCACTGGGCGCTGCAGGACCTCGGCGTGCAGTACGACGTCGGCCCGGGCGAGCCCGTGGCAGTTCGCGCCGGCCCCACCGGTCCGACCGGTGTGCATGTGATGCCGGTCGCCGAACTCGTGGCGTTCGCCGAGGCCTCGGTCGAGCGCCGTCTGACCGAGGAGGAGTGCGCACGGACACCGACTGGCCCGTCGGTCTGCCCGGCGGCAACGGCGATACCGACCGAGCTGGTGGTCGACGGTTACGAACCGTCCGGCGAGACCGACCGTCCGTTGGCGGGGACCACCGTGACGCTCGCCAGCTTCGCACTCGAACCCGAGCCCGGGCTGCTCGCCGAACTGGCGGTGTTCACCCGACGGACGGGCATCGCCGTGGATCTGGCGGAGAACACGACCCCGGCCGATCTGGCCCGCATCACCGCCGGCGAGATCGCCCGGCCGGACGTGTTCGCGGCGACCGGTCCGATCGTTCCCGAATGGGCTCGTTCACAGGCCCTCGAGGTCGACGCGTTCGTCGACATCGGGACCCTTCGCGCCGACTTCGGCGACTACCTCCTGGGCCGGCCCTCGACGATGCCCGGCGCTGCAGTGCCGGACAGCGTCGAGACCGTGTCGGCCATCCCGATCGATCTCGACGTGAAGGGCCTCGTGTTCTATCCACGGGACACCTTCGAGGCCGCCGGCTACGAGATCCCGGTCGACTGGGCCGGCCTGATGGCGCTCTCCCGACAGATGGTCTCCGATGGACGGACACCATGGTGCTCCGGCTTCTTCGCCGGTGGACCGTTCGACGGCTGGCCCGGCACCGACCTGATCGACAGCCTCGTCGTACGCACCGGCGGGGTGGAGGCGTTCGATGCCTGGGTCCGCGGGGCAGCAGGATTCTCGAGCCCAGCGGTTGCCGAGGCCGGACGCCTCGCCGACCGACTCCTCCGCACCGACGGCTTCGTCCGCGGCGGGGTCGGGTCGATCACCTCGTCGGACTTCATCGACGATGCGCTCTACCTCCTCAACCGCGACCCGGCGACCGGCGAACCCGACCCGAGTTGCTGGCTCCTGCACCAGGGGTACTTCATGTTCGGCACCGTCGGGCCGAACGTCGAGATCGGCACCGAGCTCGACGCGTTCCTGCTGCCTCCGGTCACGGCCGGCGACGAGCCACCGCTCGTGGTCAACGGGGCCTTCGCGTCGGGCCTCGTCGACCGGCCGGAGGTGCGTGCTCTCCTCGAACACATGGCGAGCCCCGAGTGGGGCCGGATCTGGGCGTCCACTCCCCGAGCCGGGTTCCTGCCGGCGAACCGCCGCTTCACGCTGCCGGCCCCGGTGGCCGGTCGCGGTGGCGAACCGAGGCGGGCGGCGGCGCAGCTGATCTCCGAGGCGATCGCGGACGACCGGCTCCGGCTCGACGGCTCGGGCTCGATGCCCCCGTCGATCGGTTTCATCGCCGACGGGGAGCCCGGATCGTTCTTCCGTGGGATGGTCGACTGGGCCGACGGACGGCTCACGATCGACGAGGTGTTCGCCGACATCGACGCCGACTGGGCTGCGCTCCGCGGCGAGTCGTGACCGGCGGTGCACCCCGCTCCCACCGCGAGGCGCAGGGAGTACCGTGGTCGCAAACCGCTCGAGGCGCTGGCTCGAATCGGAATTCGACACGGAGAGGGACCATGGACATTCGGGGACTGGGGTACATCGCCGTCGGGGTCGCCAATCTCGACGAGTGGCGTCGCTACGCCGAGCTGTTGGGCACCAGGCCGGTCCCGCACGGTGACGGGTTCGCCATGAAGATCGACGACCGGCCGTTCCGAGTGGACGTGCGACGCACCGAGACGACGGACGAGCTGGCGTTCGCCGGCTGGGAGCTGCCCGATGCCGCCGCACTGGAGGCCTGCGCCGCCGAACTCGAGTCGGCCGGATTCGCCCTGCACCAGGGGTCGGCGGCCGACTGCGACGAACGTCGGGTCCGGGGGCTGATCCGTACGACCGACCCGGGCGGCTTCACCCTGGAGTTCTTCCACGGCGTCGTGCACGACCACGAGCCCTTCGTCTCACCGACCGGGGTCAGCGGGTTCACCACCGGCGACCAGGGCATGGGCCACATCGTTCTCGGCACACCCGACATCGAGGCCAGTACGCACTTCTACACGAGCGTGCTCGGCTTCCGGGTCTCCGACTACTGGAAGCCCGACGGTGCGGAGCACGACGTCGTGTTCCTGCACTGCAACCCCCGTCACCACAGCCTGGCGCTCGTCCCCGCCGGCGGAGCGGCGCTGTACCACTTCATGCTCGAGATGGACACTCTCGACGACGTCGGCTACACCCTCGATCGCCACGAGGCGACCGGCACGCCGATCGCCGCCGGGCTCGGCAAGCACACCAACGACCACATGGTGTCGTTCTACAGCGTGTCCCCGTCCGGCTTCCAGGTCGAGATCGGCTGCGGTGGACGCCGCGTCGACGACGACACCTGGACCGTCACCCAACTCACCAAGCCCAGCTTCTGGGGGCACCGGCCACCCGTGAGCTGACCCCGGCTCGCGAGTCGCTACGGCTCGACGCCCTCGGCGTCTCGCTCGTTGTCACCGACATCGGACCGCAGCCGAGTGGCGCCACATCGGATGTGCTGGCGCCAGAATGGCGCTACACTTGCCGGCATGCCGAGCATCCAGGTCAAGGACGTTCCCGACGAGGTCCACGCCACACTGCGCCGGCGCGCCGC
>Ga0102928_1001344_pt1 | contig 15463 bp, 13 predicted proteins | sample SalPonR1_B_D1_MG_FD_78504 | JGI IMG/M metagenome (GOLD analysis project Ga0102928, IMG submission 78504) | Salt pond soil microbial communities from South San Francisco under conditions of wetland restoration - Salt Pond MetaG R1_B_D1_MG | ecosystem: Environmental > Aquatic > Marine > Intertidal...
CGCCCCCGCCGTGAGCAGCGTCAGCAACCAGGCCCGCCGCACGAGAGCGCCACCGACGCCCACTGCGGCGGCCGGCATCGGCGCGGAGGGTGCACTGCGGTGGATCGCCACGATTCCGGCTGCGATCGATGCCATGGCCAGCAGGAAGTGCGACTGCACGAGAGCGGGGTGCAGGTCGACGCGCACGGCGATGCCGCCGACCACCGCGTTGGCCAGCACCGTGAACAGCACCGCAGCGGACGGCGGGCCGAGCCGGCGGCCGAGACGGCGCAGCTTCCAGGCGCCCACGGCCATCAGCACCGTGGGTACGGCGATGAAGCCACTGAGCAGCCGGTTCAGCTGCTCGATCGCCGTGTGACCGGACGAGACGTCGATGAAGCGCTCGTCGTTGCAGTTGGGCCAGTCGTCGCAGCCCAGGCCGCTCCCGGTGAGACGGACGAACCCGCCGGCGACCGTGAGGAGTGCGAGACCGGCGACGGTGACGATCGCGATCCGTCGGTACCGCCGCAGGGTCCACCACGTCTCGTTGCGCCGCTCGGCATGGTCCATACGTGCCACAGGATATGAGTAGGTTCGCCGGTGTGCTGAGTTCGTTCGACGACTATCCGATCCATCAGACGTCCCAGCCGGTCGCACACACGGCGTCGACCGACCTCAACCACTACGACCGTTACTTCTTCAACGGCTACACGCGTGACACGCGGCTGTTCTTCGCTGCAGCGATGGGCCTGTACCCCAACCGACACGTTGCCGATGCGTCGTTCAGCGTGGTGGTCGACGGTGGGACGGCCGACGCCCGGCAGATCAGCGTGCACGCGTCGCGCCGGGCACCGACCGACCGTGCCGAGGCCAACGAGGTCGGCCCGATCCGCGTGGAGGTCCTCGAGCCCCTCCACGCGCTCCGCTTGGAGGTCGACGCGCCCGAGCACGGTCTGCGGGCGGACCTCACCTTCGTGCGCCGGTCGGGCCCGATCGAGGAGCCGCACTTCCGCCAGCAGGTCGGCATGCGCGTGGTGTTCGACTACACGCGGCTCACCCAGTTCGGTGGATGGGAGGGCTGGATCGAGGTCGACGGCGAGGTCACCGATCTCGGGCCCGGTGAGACGCTCGGATCCCGCGACCGGTCGTGGGGGATCCGGCCGGTCGGTGAACGCGGCTCCACCGGCGCTCCCGTCGCGGATCCCCAGTTCTTCTGGTTGTGGGCGCCGCTCAACTTCGACTCGTTCTCCACCCACTTCGACGTGAACGAACTGTACGACGGCCGACGCTGGCACGAGACCGGATTCGTCGCCCCGGTGGCCGGCCCGGAGGGTCCCGTGCCGCCGGAGGCGATGCGGTCCGTCGACTACGACATCGAGTGGCAGCCCGGCACCCGTCGAGCGGCGGCGTTCTCGGTGGAGCTGAGACCGTGGGTGGGTGAGACCACGACAGTGCGTCTCGAGCCGCTGTTCGACTTCCACATGTCGGGGCTCGGCTATCTCCATCCCGAGTGGGGACACGGCAACTGGAAGGGCGAGCTGGCCGTGGACGGCGAACGGTGGGCGCTTCCCGTCGACGACCCCGTCGCCGCGCACCACGTGCACGTCCAGTCGATCGTGCGCGCCACCACCTCGGGTGGGCTCGGCGACCACGAGGGCGTCGGGGTGCTCGAACAGCTGGCGATCGGCCGCCACGACCCGACCGGCCTGCACGGTCTCTTCGAGGGCTTCACCCCCTCCTGAGCGCCCCACATCTTCGAAAAATGCCCCGTTCGTAGCGGCAGGCGCTACGGAACCGGCATTTTTCGGCACCTGGGGGTCAGGTGTGGCGGATGGTCATGCCGCCGTCGACGGGGATCACGGCGCCGTTCACGAACGACGAGCTCGGCAGGCACAGGTTGAGCGTCATGTGGGCCACCTCCTCGGGGTCGCCGTAGCGGCGCAACGGCACCCGCCGGCGGGCGTAGGTGGCCTTGGCCTCGGCGTCGATCGACGCCGTCATCGCCGTGTCGATCGGACCCGGGCAGATGCAGTTCACCGTCACGCCGTGGCGGCCGAGCTCCACGGCGAAGCTCTTCGTGATGCCCACCACCCCCGACTTGCTCGCTGCATAGGCCGCCAGACCGGCGGTGGTGACGATGGCCTCGGTGGAGGCGATGTTCACCACCCGCCCACCGTCGGACGCCATCAGATGCGGGAGGGCCAGCCTGATCAGGCGAGCCTGCGCGCCGAGGTTCACCTCCATCGTCGAAGCCCAGTTCGACTCGAACTCGTCGGCGGGTTGGAACGCCGAGGTCACCAGCGACACACCGGCGTTGTTCACCAGGATGTCGATGCCGCCCGCCCAGTCGGCGGTGTCGGCGACCACCCGGTCGAGCTGCACCGGGTCGGCCACGTCGCATTCGACGCCGAGTGCGGCTTCGTCGCCGTGCACCTCCCGGATCCGCTCGACCGCAGCCGACACACGGTCGCTGCCGAGGTCGGCCACGACCACTCGTGCTCCCTCGTCGGCGAGCAGCTGCGCCGTCGCCCGACCCATCCCGCTGGCCGCCCCGGTGACGACCGCCACGCGCCCGGCCACCGAGCGCGACAGCGACGTCAACCGGGTCATGGCCTGATCTCGTAGAAGGAATTCACGGAGTGGTCGATGTCGAGCCGGCGGAAGCGGGTGAAGCCGGCCTGTTCGGCCATCGACCGAGCCCGCGACTCGGGCAGGCCGAGCGTGCCGAGACCGGCCCCGCCCGGCTCGGAGAGCGCCGACGACATGCACGACAGCACGCTGATGCCGTACATCAGCGGAGCCATCGGGTTCTTCTCCACGTTCTCGGCGAACGTCTCGCGGCCCTTGATGTCGACGAGCAGCCACACCCCGTCGGGCGCCAGCGCAGCGTGGATGGCGTCGATCATGCCCTGCGGATCGGTCATGTCGTGGATGCAGTCGAACGTGGTCACCAGGTCGACGCTGTGGTCGTCGGGCATCGGTTCGCCCCGCGGGTCGACGAAGCGGACGTTGTCGGCACCGTCCTCCACCCGGCGGTGCTCGGCACGCTCGAGCGCGTACGTGGAGATGTCGTACCCGACGAACGAACTCGCCGGGAAGGCCTCGGCCATCAGCAACACCGCTCCCCCGGCCCCGCAGCCGACGTCGGCGACACGGATGCCGGAGTCGAGGCGGTCGACCACACCGTCCAGCGCCGGCAACACGGTGGGGATCAGGTGGTGCCGGTTCCACGGTTCGAAGCTGCGCTCGATACCGACGGCGCCCTCGGGCCCGTGGCTGTCGTAGTCGTGCCCGAGACCGGTACGGAAGCTGTCGGGCATCGCTTCCAGCGCCGCCATCGTCTGGGGGAAGCGGTGGAACATCCCCATCCCGAAAGCGGGGTGGTCGGGCGATGCGAGCACGGCGACGGCCTCCGGCCCGAGGAAGAACCGTTCCTCACCGGCACCCGACCCGGTGTCCTCGCTCGGCAGTTGGACCCCGATCAACTTCGAGGCCGCCTGGTTGTACGCCCACTCCCTCACCCACCGCTCGTCGAGCCCGGCGCGGTCGGCCAGTTCGGCGGTGGTGAGCGGTCCGTCGGCTCCGGCGAGTGCGGCGTACAGCCCGAGCTTGTCGCCGAGGTGGATCATCCCCGCCGTGACGGCGCCGCTGAGCTGGGAGAACACCGAGAACGAGAAGAACTTGAGCCGGTCGGGATCGGGATGCACCTCGGTCATGCCGCCGACCGTAGATCGCCGGTCGCGATCCGCGACCACCGGAGCCCCATCCGGCGCAGGTGGTCAGCGGGTGCGGTCGGCGGCGGCGAGATGCTCGAGGTCGCTCAGCTTCGTGAGCGTGAACGTGAAGCCGTCCTCGAGCTCCATCGCCTCGATCCGACTGACCGAGGTGTGCCCCAGAACGAACCGGTCCCATTCCCATGGAGTGGGCTGCAGGCCGAGCAGATGCCCGATCGTGACCGAGTTGGTGCCCGCGTGGGCCACCAGCGCGATCCGGGCACCCGGCTCGGCGATCCGCCACACCGGCAGCTCCACCTCCGAACGCACCACGCCACGATCAGCGAGGAACGACGACGCCCCGGCGCGGATACGAGCGACGAAGTCACGGATGGACTCACCGCCGTCGAGCCCGTGCCACCGCTCCTCGGCCGGCCGGCCCCGCAGTTCGGCATAAGCCTCCGCCGCCTTCTCCGCCGGCGTGCCGTGCCAGACCGGGTCACGTATCTCCTCCAGCCACGGGTCGACGGCCTCGGGCCGACCGAGCGCCTCCAGCAGCGGCGCGGCGGTCTGCCGGGCGCGCACCAACGGCGACACCAGCACCTCGTCGAACTGCTCTCCCGCCAGCCGATCTGCGAGCCGTTGCGCCTGCTGGTGACCCCGCTCGGTGAGCGGGGGGTTCACGACGTTCAGACCATCTCGGATCCATTGGGGTTCGCCGTGACGGATCAGAACGATCTCCATGCGCTCCGACTGTACGAGACCGGTGGCCCGAATCGCACCGATAGCTTGCGTCGTCGTGACCGCAGCTCGTCCAGGGTGGTATCCCGACCCGACGGGCCGCTACGCCCACCGGTTCCACAACGGCCGTGCGTGGACCGCCGACGTGGCCGACGGCGGCGAACGCTACGTGGACCCGCTGGGAGCCGAGATGCCCCGACCGCGCGACACCACCACACCCGCAGGACGGCGAAACGCCCCCGCCACCGCCGCAATGGTGCTCGGGATCATCGCCCTCACGATCGCCTGGCTGCCGTTCCTGGTCGTTCTCGGCGTGCTGAGCGCGATCGCTGCGATCATCCTCGGCGTCATCGGGCTCCGGCGATCGTCACCGACGGGAACCGGCCGGTCGTTCGCCGTCGTCGGCCTCTCCACGGGCGGCTCGGCGATCGCCGCCGCCGCCATCGGCGTGGTCCTGACGATCGTGGTGGTCGACGCCCTGGACGCCTACCGGAACCCCGCCGAGCACGAGACGGACACGATCGACTGCCGCGTCGACGACGGCACGGCCGTGCTCACGGCGCAACTCACCAACGTCGACGACAGAGCCGGTGACTTCGCGGTGCTCGTCTCGTTCACCCGCCCGGGGACCGACAACGCGCACCGCAGCGCCCGGGTGTCGTTGGAGGACGTCGCACCGGGCGCCACCGAACGTTTCGAGGTCCGCCGGGCGGTCACGCTCGACGACGTCGACTGCCTCATCGTTCGGGTCGACGGCCCGCTCCCCTTCGGCATTCCCCTCGACTAGCCCCCACCCGCAGCCGGTCCGGACAGGCCACCCGCGCTCCCGGTGGAGAGGCTCGTCGCCGAGACCCAGGCGTCGTACAGCGAGCGGTAGACGCCGTCGCGAGCGACCAGGTCGTCGTGGTGGCCGTCCTCCACGAGCCGACCGTGGTCGAGGACGAGGACCCGGTCGGCGCGGGCGGCGGTCGACAGCCGGTGGGCGATGGCGATGGTGGTCCTGGAGGCAGCGAGGCGTTCCAGCGCGCGGCCGATCCGCACCTCGGTCAGCGCATCGACTGACGACGTCGCCTCGTCGAGGATCAGGATGTCGGGGTCGGCGAGTCCGGCCCGCAGCAGGGCCACCAGCTGACGCTCACCGGCCGACAGCTGGTCACCCCGCTCACCCACCTGCGTCGCCATCCCGTCGGACAGCGAGTCCACCCAGTCACGAACACCCAGATCGTCGACGACCCGCTCGACCTCGTCGGCGGACGCGCCGTGCGAGGCGAAGGCGATGTTCGCGCGGATCGTGTCGTCGAACAGGAAGGGCTCCTGCGACACCACCACCAGCCGGCTGCGCAGTTCGTTGCGGGCCACCAGCGTGAGCGGCACGCCACCCAGCTCGACCTCGCCGATCGTGGGATCGGCGAAACGGGCGATCAACCGGGCCAACGTGGTCTTGCCCGACCCGGTGGCCCCCACCAGCGCCACCTGTTGACCGGCCGGGATGCTCACGTCGACGTGCTTCAGCACCGCCGCGTCCGCTTGGTGGGAGTCCCGGCTGCGGTAGGCGAACGTGACGTCACGCACGTCGATGCGCAGCGTCCCCTGCGGCAGCGGCACCGGATCGTCCGGCTCGGGCGGACCGACGGGGAGGTCGAGCACCGACAGCACGCGACGCAGACCGGCGACGGCGGTCTGGGTCTGGTCGAGCACCTCGGTGATGCCTGCGATCGGTTCGAGGAAGCGGTAGGTGAGGAAGACGAACCCGACGAGGGCGCCCGCCGTGAGTCCGCTGTCGGGGCCGCGCCACACACCGACCCCGACGACCGTCGAGATCGTGAAGACCGAGAACACCTCGCCCGACGGGAACAGGAACGCGCCGATCAGCGCAGCGCGGATCTGCGCACCCGTCTTGGTGGCGACCGCCTCGTCGACGTCGGCCGCCATGGCCGGGCCGGCGCCGTAGGCGCGGATCGTCGGCGTGCCCGAGACGACCTCGGCCACCGAGCCGAGCATCTGGCCGTTGGCATGCCGGGCACGGTCGTAGGCCACCAGCAGACGGGACTGGACGGCACGCAGCACGAACACGAGCGGGAGGGCCACGGCGAACGCCACGAGCGCGAGCACCCAGTCGTAGGCGAGCATCACCGAGGCGACCACCAGCATCAGCGTGCCGTCGATCATCCACGCCAGCCCGCCCCATTGGAAGAACTGGGCGAGCGTCTCGATGTCGCTCGTCACCCGGGCCACCAGACCGCCACGGCGCTCGTCGTTGTGGTCGGCGAGGCTGAGCTGGTGGATGTGGCGGATCAGCCGGACGCGCAGGTCGTGCAGTGCCCGCTCACTGCGATCGCCGAGACGCACGGCGGCCTGCCGGAAGGCCACACCGGACAGCAGCACAGCGACGGCCCCGATCAGTGCCATCTGGACGATCACGTCGAGACGGATCTCCTCGGTGCCGACGATGCCGCGGTCGATCGCCTGCTGGATGAGGATCGGAACCACCACCCGACCACCTGCTCCCAGCGCGGCGAGCAGCCATGTGACGCCGAGACCCTGGCGGAGGATGGGGGCCGTGTCGAGCCCGCGTCCGATGGTCCGCACAGCGGAGTCGTGGCTCGGAGGGGTGAGCGTGCCGGCGCGGGCGGCCAGGGACGGGTCGACGCTCACGGCATGGCTCCCTGCCCGATCGGACCCGGGCCCGTGGTCGCTGCGACCGGCTCCGACCGGTCGGACTCGAACGCCTCCACCAGCTCGCGGTAGCTGGACGTGGTGCGCATCAACGCCTCGTGCGTGCCGTGGGCGGTGACACGCCCCGCCACCACGAACACGACGTCGTCGGCGAGGGCGATCGTCGACGGCCGTGATGCGACCATCAACACCGTCGCCTCGCTGAGCCCCGTGCGCAGGTTGGCGAGCACCGTCGCCTCCGTGGCCGGGTCGAGCGCCGACGTCGTGTCGTCCAGCACCAGCACGTCGGGGCGGCGAGCGAGCGCTCGAGCGAGCGCCAGACGCTGGCGTTGTCCCCCGCTCAGGCTCACACCGCGTTCACCGACCACGGTGTCGAGCTGCAGCGGCAACCGTTCGACGAAGTCGACGGCCGCAGCCATCCGCAGGGCCTCCCAGAGCTGCTCGTCGGTGTAGTGGCCTCCGATCGAGAGGTTCTCGCGCACCGTGCCCGAGAAGAGGAAGGCTTCCTGGAAGACGACCGAACGGGTCCCGGGGGCGAGGCGGATCTCACCGGCGGACGGGGCGAGCAGCCCTGCGACCAGCAGCGCCAGCGTCGACTTGCCGGAACCGGTGGGTCCGACCAGCGCCGTGACACTGCCCGCAGGCAGATACAGGTCGACATCGCGCAGAGTGGGCGGCCCATCACCCTCGTGCACGAAGCGGACGCCGTCGAGTTCGACGCCCAGACCGGGCCGGGCGACACCGATCGACTCGGCCGGGTCGGGTTCGACGGCTTCGTCGACGACGGCACGGATTCGGCGCCAGGCCGCGAGCGACCGCGGCAGCTCCGAGAGTGCGTAACCGATCAGCCGGAGCGGGAAGACGAGCAGCGTGAACAGGAAGATCACGCTGGAGAACTCGCCGACGGTGACGTCGCCGGAGCGCACACGCACGGCACCGATCACGACGAGGCCGATGTTCGTCAGCGACGGGATCACGTCGAGCAGCGCCTCGAACCAGCTGCGCAGACGGATCGCCTGGAAACGGGACACGCGCACCCGGTCGGCGAGCCCCGACAGCCGCTCGGTCTCGCGTTCCTCCGCTCCGTAGGACTTCACGAGCTGCACGCCCTCGAAGCTCTCGTGCACCCCGGCGGAGAACTCGCCGAGCTGCTCCTGGGCACGAGTGAAGTGGGCGGTCACCGAGCGCTCGTACACCACGTTGGTGCCCACCAGGAGCGGGAAGACCACCACGGCGACCAGACCGAGCGGCACGTCGATGATCAGCATCCAGACCGTGGATGCCACGATCATCATCACCGTGCTGCTCGCGAACGGGATGGGAGCGAGCACGCTCACCGACGCCTCGGCGTCGACGCCGGCGCGCGCCACCAGGTCGCCGTCGGCCCGCCGGTGGTGCCAGCTGAGCGGCTGGCGTACGTACCGGTCGACGACCTGCCCGGTGAGCGACTGGGCGACCTTCCACATGGCGATCGATGCGAACCCTCGCCGGACCACGGTGGCCGCAGCACGCAGGATGCCGATGCCGACGACGAGTCCGACTCCGGTGAGGAACGTGCCGAGCGCGACGTCGCCGTCGTCGAAGCGGGGCAGGATCACCTCGTCGATCACCCAGCCGATCGCGAAGCTCGAGGCCACCGTGCACAGCGCGAACACGGCAGCGCCGACGACGGCGATCGAGAACTCGCGGGGATGCATCCGGATCATCGACCCCAGGAACGACGCGTTCCGGCGCGCCCGCGCCACTGCCCCTGCCGCCTCGCCCGGGCGGTCCTCTCGTGTCGTGTCGGTCACGCCGGGTTTCTACCAGCGCGCGGCCGCCATAACGTCAACGATCGTGAGTTCCCCCACACGAACCTCCGCCTCCCCACCGGCGGCTCCCGGCGGATGGTGGCGCAACTCCGCACTGCGCAAGGTGCTGCTGTTGTCCGGGGTCGCGTTGTTCGCGACCTTCTGGGTCTGGGCGCTGTTCTTCGCGTCGAAGACCGCCGTCAACAAGATCGACGACCGGGCCTGGGCCGAGCGTGCCGAGGCGATCTGCGCCGAGGTCGACGGGCAGCTCGACGCACTCGAGAGGGAGGCGTCCCCCGATCTCGGCGTGCGCGCCGATCTCGTGGAGGAGTCGACGGATCTGTTGTCGCAGATGCTCGACGACATCACCGCCGTCACGCCGTCGGACGAGAAGGGACGCGCCATCGTGCCCGACTGGGAAGCCGACTACCGCCTGCTGCTCGAGGACCGCTACCGCTACGCCGCTCAGCTGCGCAACGGCGAGGACGTGCCCTTCACCGAGACCGCCGTGCGCGGCGTACCGATCACCGAACGGATCGAGACGTTCGCCGGCGACAACGAGATGCCGAGCTGCGGTCCGCCCCGCGGATCCGTCGTCTGATTCCCGGCCCGCGCGGCGACGTTGCATCCGGTGTCGGACACCGGATGCAACATGCGCTATCCGACGGTGGGCACCGACGACGCGCCCGGTCGTTCCATCGTCTTGATCACGCGGGCGGGCACGCCGGCGGCCACCGAGTTGTCGGGGATCACCCCGGTGACCACGCTGTTCGCGCCGATCACCACGTGACGGCCGATCCGGGCGCCGGGCAACACCACCGTGCCGTGACCCAGCCACGATCCGTCCCCGATCGAGACCGGCCGCTCCGGCATCACCTGCCGGGACACCGGCACGTCGAGGTCCGTGTAGCCGTGGTTCTGATCGGTGACGTACACGTGGTGCCCGGTCCAGACGTCGTCGCCGATGGTGATCTCGAGGTGTCCGACGATGCCGGTCCCCTTCCCGAACAGGCAGCGGTCGCCCACCCGGATCACGGTGTCGGACACCATCGTCTGCCCCGGCACCATGCCCGCCGACAGCGTGGCCTGCGGCCCGAACATCGTGCCCGAGCCGATGCGGATGTACTGCTCGTTGAACAGTGCGTTCGGCGGGAAGCAGATCACGCTGTCCGGGCCGAGCGCACCGAACCGTCGCCCGCGTCGGGTGTCCGGACCGATCGCACCGAGTTCGACGGCGGCTTCCCAACCCCGGATGACGAGTTCGCCGGCCGCACGCTTGAGCGCCGTCTTCGTCCGTTGACGTCGAGTGGCCGGCACGGGCGGACGTTCGAGCACGGCCGACCACGCTACTGCGCGAGCACCCGACGGACGACGCCTGCGCTATAGGGTGCCGACGATGACGGTGCTCGGGTCGATCACCGACGTGACAGGCGTCGAGGTGGGACATCATCAGCGCACCGGTCGCGGCTGGCAGACCGGCACGACGGTGGTCCTCGTCTCGGGCGGTGCCACGCCGGGGGTCGACGTGCGCGGCGGCGGCCCGGGCACCCGCGAGACCGATGCGCTGGCACCCGAGAACCTGGTGGAGCGCATCCACGCCGTCTGCCTCACCGGCGGGAGCGCCTTCGGGCTGGCGGCGGCCGACGGCGTGATGGAGGTGCTCGAGGAGCGTGGTCTCGGTGTGGCGATCGGTGGGTCCGTCCCGGGCACCGTGCCCGTCGTGCCGGCTGCCGTGGTCTTCGACCTCGGCCGGGGAGGCCGGTTCTCCCACCGCCCCGACGCGGCCTTCGGACGACGGGCGACGCAGACGGCCACGCCGACCCTGTCCCGATGGGGGTCGGTCGGTGCCGGCACCGGAGCTCGTGCAGGCATGCTCCAGGGCGGCGTCGGCACAGCGAGCGTCACGGTGGGACTCCCGCCCGGCGACTCCGGCGACCCGGGTCCGGAGCCCCCCGCGTGCACGGTCGGCGCAGTGGCCGTCGTGAACGCCAACGGATCGGTGTTCGACCCCTCCACGGGCGCGCTCTGGGAACACCGCAGCGCAGGACTCTCCCGCCCGTCGGCGGCCGAGGCCCGACAGCTGCGCGACCTGCCTTCCACCCCGGTGGCCCTGAACACCACGATCGGGGTGGTCGCCACCGATGCGTCACTCACCAAGTCCGAGGTCGGCAAGCTCGCGTCGGTGGCCCACGACGGTCTCGCCCGTGCGATCCGACCCGCCCACTCGATGTTCGACGGCGACACGGTGTTCGGGCTCTCGACCGGACATGTCGACATCGGCGCCGGGCCCACCACGCTCCGCGAGCCCGGCTCCCGACATCACGCGCTCGACGCCGTGCTGCGCGCAGCCGCTGACGCGTTCGCCTCCGCCTGCGTCCACGCCGTCCTCGCCGCCACGGCGATCGGCGACGTCCCCGCCTATCTCGACGTGTGCCCGTCGGCAGCCCGCTCGCGGGCAGGGAGGGGACCATGGAGGTGACCCGGGTCATCACCGACCCGGCCGGGATGCGGGAGTGGTCCACGGGCGTCGCCCGACAGGGGCGCACGATCGGTTTCGTCCCCACGATGGGCGCCCTCCACGACGGCCACCTGGCCCTGGTCGAGGCCGCCGGGTCGCATGCCGACGCCGTCGTGGTGTCGGTCTTCGTCAATCCGCTCCAGTTCGACCAACGAGTCGACTTCGATGCGTACCCGCGGCCGATCGACGAGGACGTCGACCACTGCCGTCACGCCGGCGTCCAGGCGGTCTACGCGCCGACCGCTGCCGCCATGTATCCCCCCGGCTTCGACACCCGCGTCGTCCCGGGCACGTTGGCCGATCGCCTGGAAGGGGCCGCACGGCCCGGCCACTTCGACGGCGTCGCCACCGTCGTCACGAAACTCTTCGCAGCGGTACGGCCCGACGTCGCGGTCTTCGGGGAGAAGGACTACCAGCAACTCGCGCTCGTGCGGCGTCTCGCCGCCGACCTCGACCTGGGCGTGCAGATCGTGTCGGTTCCCACCGTTCGTGACGCAGACGGCCTGGCGCTCTCCAGCCGCAACCGGCTCCTCGACGGCCCCCAACGGCTGGCCGCCCGGTGCGTTCCCCGTGCGTTGGCTGCGGTGACCCGAGCGATCCGGCAGGGCGTCGACTCTCCGCGCGCTGCTCTCGATCACGGGTTCGCCGTCGTGGCCGCCGAACCGGCCGCGCGGCTCGACTACCTCGAACTCGTCGACGCAGCCACGTTCGGACCCGCCCGCGAGCTCCGACCCGGCAGCGTCCGGCTGGTCACGGCAGTGCGGGTCGGCGACGTCCGGCTGATCGACAACGTCGATCCGTTCGACCCGCCGCCCCTGATCGAGCAGATCGACGTCTGACCCGGTCGCCCCGGCACGGTCCACCCGAGGGGTGGAGTGTCAGCCGAGATCGTCGGCGACACCGGTGAGGACGATCACGAGCACCACCCCGTTGAACAGCGCATGTGCCACCACCACCGGACCGATCCGCCGCAAGAGGTGGGCAGCGACCCCGAACGCCATCCCGACACCCGCCAGGACGAGCACCAGGCCGACGTTGCCGACCCCCCGTACCGGGTCGGCGTGGGCGGCGCCGAAGAGCACCGCCTGCACCACGAGCGCGACGCCGATGGGAAGTCGACTGTGGAGGCCGCGGAGCACCATGCCGCGGAACACCATCTCCTCCACCAGCGGGGCGGCGATCACAGCGGTCACCACCAGGGAGACGACGTAGGTCCGGTCGGCCTGCAGTTCGGAGATGCCCTCGGTGTTGTTCGAGATCGGCACGTCGAGCGCGAGCACGATGGCAGCCATCGCCAGCTGGGTGAGGATCGCCCCGAACCACACCACGGGCCCCCAGGCGAGGTCCGACCACCGGGGCCGGAGTCCCACGTCGCGCATCACCCGACCGCTGCCCCAGCGGACACTGGCGTACCGGCACCACAGCAGCGGCGGCCCGTAGCCCGTCACACCGAGCAGCACCACGTACACCACCAGTGGCCACTGCACGTCCACCAGGAGGTCGAGCAGCAGCTTGGAGGCGAGCAACGACGCCGTGAGCACGATGATCGCTCCGACTGCCGCCGGGAGCGGCAGCGTCGTCGCCGGCACCCGCTCCACGAACTGCGGGCGGGGAGCCGTCGCGCGTCGAGGTGGCGGCCAGGCTGCGGGCGCAGGTGGTGGAAGCTGATTCATGCCTGCTCACCAGCGTAGGGACACGTTCGGAGCTCCGGGCGCCGACCGGCCCGCAGCAAGGGATCGGGCAGAACGTCAAGAATTCGGAAAGCGGAGACGGGCCGCTTCAGCTCGACGATCCGCACGACGATGAACGAAAGGTGAAACCCGCCCGACTGGCCATCGCCGTTGCCACCGTGGTCGCCTCGACCGTGACCTGGGTCGCCGCCGCGTCACCGGTCGGTCACGCCGTCGGACCGGAGGACTGGCTCGGCACGATCAACACCTATCGCGCCCAGTCCGGGTTGGCCCCGGTCACCGAGAACGGGAGCTGGTCGGCCGGCAGCCGGGCCCACTCGTGCTGGATGCTCCTGAACGGCATCGCCCACGACGAGCAACCCGGCACAGCCGGCTACAGCACTGCGGGCGACCAGGCCGGCAACAGCGGCAACGTCGCCGTGTCGAGCAGCGCGGCAGCGACGTCCCGCAGCCACATCGATCTCTGGATGAGCGGACCGTTCCACGCCATCGGCGTGCTGCGGCCCGAGCTCCGTCAGGCCGGGTTCGGTCTGTGCGAGAGCCCGCCCAACCCGACGGCCACCCGGTGGCGCTCGGCAGCCACGCTCGACGTGATCCGGGGTCTCGACGGGAGCGCGCCGGCCGCGACGGCGCCGGTCGTGTTCCCGGGTGACGGCGCCACGACCAGCCTCACGAGGTTCGTGGCCGAATCGCCCGACCCGCGCACGTTCTGCGGCTGGAGCGGACGCACCGTGGGACTTCCCCTGATCGCGCTCATGCCCGGCGACGTCTCCTCCGCAACGGCCACGCTGACGGGACCCAACGGTCCCGTGCCCACCTGCGTGCTGCACCGGCAGAACACGTCCGGCGTCGCCAGTTCGATCCTCGCCGGTGACAACGCCGTCGTGATCGTGCCCGACGCGCCGCTGGTGACGGGCACCTACAAGGTGTCCGTCGGGTCCACCGGCGGCAACACCGCATGGTCGTTCAAGGTCGACCCCACGGCGCCGCTGACGGCCACCCTCGCCGCACCCGAATCGACCAAGGTGGTCGGAGACGCTGCCGGTTTCGAGCCGACCCCCCAGTTCCGTTTCGCCGACTCCCGCGAGGGAAAGGCACTGAACCGACTCCGGGCGAACCGCCAGGTGCGCATCAAGATCGCCGGCCGACAGGGGCTCCCGGCCGACATCACCGCGGTCAGCGCCAACTTCACCGTCGTCCGTCCCGACGGCTCCGGATACCTCACCGCGTCGAACTGTTCGGCGGGGAAGGGCACGGTGTCGACGCTCAACTACGCGCCGGGCGAGACGATGGCGAACCAGGCGTTGATCCCCCTCGACGACGGCCACCTCTGTCTGTACTCGCTCCGCAACACCGACGTCGTCATCGACGTCAACGGCTACGTGTCACCGGGCGCCTCCCAGGAGTTCATGCCGGTCCTGCCCAAGCGGATCCTCGATTCACGCAAGGTGCGGCCGCTCACACCGGGCACCGTGACCACCCTGCGGGTCGAGGGCGGCTCGAGCCCCGTCCCGACGATGGCGACCGCCGTCGCGGTGAACCTCACCGGCGTCTCGGCCCAGACCAACGGCTGGATTCGCGCCTACCCGTGCGACCGGAGGGAGCCGGGCGTCTCCTCGGTCAATCCCCGCTTCCTCCAGAACAGGGCGAACTCGGCGATCGTGCCCACCTCGGCGACGGGCACCATCTGTCTCACGAGCAACGTCAGGACCCACGTCGTCGTCGATGTCACCGGTTGGTTCGGTCCGACCGAGCAGCGCGAGTTCGTGCCGCTCGACGGCATCCGGATGGCCGACACGCGATCGTTGCACGCCGATCTCAACCCACGCCGCAACGGACGCCAGCTCACTGCGGGCACGGTCCTGAAGGTGCCGGTGGCGGGAGTACGCGGTGTCCCGGAGACGGCACGAGCCGCGTCCGTGAACCTCGTCGCCGTGGGGTCCCTCGACCGCGGCTGGATCCGTGTCGTGCCCTGCGGCACGACGTCGAGCGTCTCGAACCTCAACTACTCGAGCCCGTCGGCCATCGCCAACGGCGCGAACGTGAAACTGTCGTCGGACGGAGCGATCTGCGTGACCACGAACCGGTCGACACACGTGATCATCGACATCACCGGCGTCTGGGTCTGATCAGCGACGCACCGACCGGTCGGCGATCTCGGCCCGGTACCTCACGGTGTGCACGCTGTCGCCCGACAGGATCGCACCTCGCCCGAGCGCCCGTCCGTGCTGCCAGTTCGACAGGCCGAGCTCGGGTGCGTCGAGGGCGTACTGACCGTCGACCCAGCGGGTGAAGCCGTTGCCCACGAACGGCGCGTCGACGGCGTCGTAGAACCGGGCGTGTTCGTCGGGATCC
>Ga0102928_1001352_pt1 | contig 15400 bp, 15 predicted proteins | sample SalPonR1_B_D1_MG_FD_78504 | JGI IMG/M metagenome (GOLD analysis project Ga0102928, IMG submission 78504) | Salt pond soil microbial communities from South San Francisco under conditions of wetland restoration - Salt Pond MetaG R1_B_D1_MG | ecosystem: Environmental > Aquatic > Marine > Intertidal...
GGCGACGGTGCATCGTCCGGCGGAACCGGCGCATCCTCCGGCGGAACCGGCGCATCTTGCGGCGACGGGGCATCGACCAGGAGCACCGACCAGTGCGACACGGTGCCCTGGGAGTGGCGGATGACCACGGACGACTCCCCAGGAGCAACGAACGTCCGGGTCTCGGTGGTGGTTCCCGCCTTGGCGCAGACCTCCACGACGAGCTTCCCGTCCGGCGCTGCGTACGACACGGTCGGTGGATCGGGATCCGGCGTGTCGATCTTGCCGGTCGACAACGGCGGGCAGAGTTCACTGGCCCCGTTGTCGCCCTGTGCCGAGACCTGACCTGCGGCACTGCCGACACCGACCAATCCGGCCAGTGCGACGAGCGCTGCGAACGACAGTCGTGATGGCTTCCTCATGTGATTCTCCTTCTGCCGCACCGGCACCTGCGCCGACGTCGGCGCCATGGGTCCCCTTCGAGGTGCACTCGTGGGGACATCCGCCTGCCGCCACGCTAGGTGACATTCGCTCCCGCACGTCCTCAAGATTCCACCCCTTCGGCCACTTTCCGTGGTTGTCCGCGCGCAATGGCTCTCACTCGGCGTCCGGGATCGGTCGCAGGGCGGGTCGAGTCACTCGGTCGGTCGTACCGTCACGACAGTCGTGCGCGCCACCGACCGGTCGCAGCAACCGGAATGCTTCTCGCGTTCGTCCGCACGGCCATCGACGTGGACCTCACGACCTCCTCCCCGCTCGCGATGCACGCACCTTCGGGTGATCCCCCCCGCACGTCGCCCGGACGCGTTTCGGGCTCACCGTTCCGACAGTCGATCGCTACAGTCCGGCCATGGCCCGTCGAGCGGGCACGACCAGGTCAGGACCGAACCGATGAGCGAACCGATGCACAGCCTGCGCCCGACGACCCCGCGCTGGACCCACATGGCCATGCGGGTGTCCGACATCGACGCGACGATCGACTGGTACCTCGAGTTCACGCCCCTCCAGCTGCTCGACCGGCGAGAGGACGACGACGGCTACGGCGCCTGGCTCGGCCATCCCGACAGCGGCGAGTTCCCCTTCATCCTGGTGGTCGCCCAGTTCCACGCCCACCGCGACCCGTTCGCCCCGGCCCCCATCGCGTCGAGCGGGCCGTTCAACCACATGGGCATCGAGATGCCCGATCGGGACGGCGTCGATGCCATCGCCCGCCGGGGCGAAGCGGCCGGCTGCCTCGAGATGCCGGCCACGCAGATGCCCGATCCGATCGGCTACATCTGCATGCTCCGTGACCCCGACGACAACCTGGTGGAGTTCTCCTACGACCAGGGCGTGTACGAGAAGGTGCGCGAGGTGTGGGGCGGCGGCGCCACGACCTCCTGAGGTTCACGCGCCGGGATCGCCGGCCGACCGGCGCGTCAGCGCGGACAACCATCGTGCAGCTTCACCGCACTGCTGCTCCAGGGCCACCACCGCGGCCTCGAACACTCGCGACGCTCGGCCGGTGGGATCGTCGATCTGGGGCACGGCGCTGCGCAGGTACTCCCCGGCGGCGCGATTCGCGGTGAGCATCGTCACCCGCTCGCGGACGGTTCGACCGGCGACTTCGTCCGTACCTTCCGCGAGTGCGGCACGATCCAGGAACTCCGGCAGCGTCATGGTCCGCTGGAATGCCGACGGGGACAGTGCGGCGATCTTCACCACGTGGTCGCGTTCGGCGGTGAGGATCACGTCGGCGCCGTCGACGAGACGGGCCGTGGTCTCGCTGCTGCGGTGGCCGGACACGTCGAGCCCGCGGCGTTCCATGGCCGCCACGGCGTCGGGGATCGCCGGGAGCCCGACCGGCCCGAATCCCGCCGATCGGACCATCGCTGCACCGGCACCCGACTCGGCCGTCAGCAACCGATCGAGCAGTGCGGCCATCATCACCGAACGGGTGCGGTTGTGGGTGCACACGGTGAGCACCCTGAGGGGGGGTTCGGTCAACGAAGCTCCAAGCCGAACACCTGGTGGAACCGCTCGTAGTAGGCCTCGTCCTCCTCGATGGCACCGAGGGCGATCCAGTCGCCGTCGTCGATGCGGTCGTGCAGCTCGGCCATCTCGGCGCCACCCCAGCTGACCGGGTACCGCAGGTGGGGTTCGGTGGACTCGATCGCCCGTTGGATGGTCTCGCCCACCTCGAACGGGTCGGTGGCGTTGGCCATGCCGGCGGCGTAGAACTGGAACATCCTGCGGTAGTGAACGTCGTATGCACCGGTGGAGTTGGGGGCGTCGATGTTCTTGGCGAAGATCGCCGACTTCGTCACTCCGGGCTCGATGATCGCCACCCGGATCCCGAACGGCGCCAGCTCCTGTGCGAGGCCCTCGGAGAACCCCTCGAACGCCCACTTCGACGCCACGTACGGCGACTGGGCGAGCGCCGCGATCCGCCCGGCGACCGACGTGATGTTCACGATCGTGCCGCTGCCGCGTTCGCGCATCTGCGGCAGCACGGCCTGGACGCAGCGCACGGCGCCGCACAGGTTGACGTTCATCACCGACAGGTACATCTCGGGCGGGCACTCCTCGGCGACGGCATTGCCTCCGACCCCGGCGTTGTTCACGAGGTGGTCGACCCGTCCCGTCATCTCGAAGATCTCGGCGAACCCCTCGGTCACCGAGGCGTCGTCGGCGACGTCGAGTTCCACCAGTTCCACCGAGACGCCGGCGTCGCTCGCCATGGCGTTCAGCTTGGTGGCCTTGTCACGTGACCGGACCGTCCCGATCACCCGATGTCCGGCTCGGGCGAGATGGATCGACGTGGCCCGGCCGATCCCGGAGTTGGCGCCGGTGACGACGGTGACGGGGTGATCGGGCGGCACAGCTGCAGACATGCGTGGAAGCGTAGGCGTCGACCACCGCCCGATGAGGCGTCAGGCGTGGCAGATCAGCGTGAGACCGTCACCGATCGGAACGATCACCTGGCGCGTCCGGTCCTCGACGGCCACGCGGTCGTTGAATCGCTCGAGGTGTCGAGCCCGGCGACGGGGAGTCGCCGGTTCGGCGGTGGTGGGAGCCGATCGGCACCACCAGCGGCGTGCTGCTGACCGGGTCGGCGATCACCACGGCGTCGAGTCCGAACACCTCGCCCACCGTGGCGGCGTCGATCACGTCGGTCGGGGCACCGGCCGTCACGATCCTGCCGTCGCGCATCGCGACGACGTGGGAGGCGTAGCGGCAGGCGAGGTTGAGGTCGTGCAGCACCACCACCACGGTCCGCCCGCCTTCGCAGTTCAGTCGCAGCACGAGATCGAGGACGTCGATCTGGTGAGCGATGTCGAGGAACGTCGTCGGCTCGTCGAGCAGCAGCAGGTCGGTCTCCTGGGCGAGCGCCATCGCGATCCAGACCCGCTGACGCTGCCCGCCCGACAGCTGGTCGACCGGACGGTCGGCGAGATCGGTGGTGTCGGTGGCCTCCAGTGCTGCCCGCACCGCACGCTCGTCGTCCTCCGACCACTGCTGGAACAGCCGCTGGTGGGGTGTCCGCCCGCGGGCGACGAGGTCGACGGCGAGGATGCCGGGTGGGGCGATCGGTGTCTGGGGAAGCAGGCCGAGACGGCGGGCCACCTCCTTGGTCGGTACACGGTGGATCAATTCACCGTCGAGCACCACCTGGCCGTCGCTGGATCGCAGCAGGCGGGCAAGTGCCTTCAGCAACGTCGACTTGCCGCATGCGTTGGGCCCGATGATGGCGGTGATCTCTCCGTCGGGGACGGTGAAGTCGAGCTGGTCGACGACCGTCAGCCGGTCGTAGCCGAGCGTGACGCGCTCGGCGCGGAGCCGGTTGTCGTCGACGTTGCTGCCCGGCGATCTCATCACAGCGCTCCGGTTCGTGCCTGGCGGGTGAGCAGCCAGAGCAGGTAGGGCGCCCCGATCAGCGCCGTCATGATGCCGACGGGCAACTCGGTGGGCGCCAGTACACGGCGAGCGGCGAGATCGGCGATCACGGTCACCAGCGCACCGACGAACGCCGCCGGCACGATGCAGGCACCGGGCGAGTTCACCAGTCGCCGCGCGATCGGCGCGGACACGAAGGCCACGAAGGCCACCGGGCCCGCAGCGGCGACGCCCAGTGCAGCGAGCGCCACGCCGGTGAGTACGAGGACGAGCTTGGCCCGGCCGACGTTCACGCCGAGCCCGGCTGCGGTGTCGTCACCGAGGTCGAGGCGGTCGAGCTGCCGCTGCATGAGCACGGCGATCGGCCCGAGCACGGCCAGAGCGACGGCGACGATGCGGACCTCGTCCCAGCTCCGCCCGTTGAGCGACCCGGTGAGCCACACGGCGGCGCGCTGCACGTCGTTGATCTCGGCCCGCGTGATGAGGTAGTCGATCACGGCGCCGACGAAGAAGCCGATACCGATGCCGACCAGCACGAGCCGGTAGGCCTGCACGCCGCGCTTCCAGGCGAGCAGGTACACCGCCAGGGCGGTGACGAGTCCGCCGAGCACCGCCCCGACCGACACCCCGACCGCAGTGGCGTCGACCACCACGATCATCGTCACGGCGCCCAACGCCGAACCGGCGGTGAACCCGATGATGTCGGGGGATCCGAGCGGGTTGCGCACGAGCGACTGGAAGATCGCACCGGACATCCCGAACGCGGCGCCCACACCGATTCCGACGAGCATCCGCGGGAGGCGCAACGTGCCGACGATGAACTCGGACTCCTCGGTGGGGTTCCCGAGCAGTGTGGCGACGACGTCCACGAGGGGAATCGGGAAGTCCCCGACGCTGATCGACCAGAGACCGACGGCGACGACCGAGACGGCCAGGACCGTGCACACCGTGACGGCGCGCGGATCGACGCGGAACGACCACGAACGGGTGCGGACGACACGGCCGCGGAGGGGCAGCGGTGCAGGTGGGGAGGTCCCGCCCCCGGTGGCCACCGGGCGGCCCTCGACGGCTGTCCGGTCGGACACGACGGTCACAGCGCCGCCATCCGGACCCGACGGACGAGCAGCACGAACACCGGGCCTCCGATCGCTGCGGTCATGATCCCGACCTGCACCTCACCGGGTCGGGCGATGACGCGGCCGAGCGTGTCGCAGTAGAGCAGGAGCCCGGCGCCGGCGAGCGCCGACGCGGGGATCAGCCAGCGTTGGTCGGGTCCGAACCACACGCGCATCGCGTGCGGCACCACCAGGCCGACGAACCCGATCGGCCCGGCCGCCGCCACGGCGCTGCCGCACAGCAGGGTGATGGCGAGCACGCTCACGAGTCGCGTGAGGTTCACCCGGGTGCCGAGCGAACGCGCCGCATCCTCGCCCAGGGCCAGTGCGTTGAGCTGGCGGGCGACCCCCATGGCCAGCAGCAGCCCCACCGCCACGAAAGCGACGATCTGCCGCGCCACCGCCGGGTCGCGACCGGAGAGTGACCCCACGGCCCAGAACCGGAACTGGTCGAGCGTGGCCTGGTCGAGGAGGGTGACGGCTCGGGTGAGAGCGAACAACAGTGCCGCCAGCGCGGCACCGGCGAGCGCGAGGCGGACCGGCGTGGCGCCACCGCGCCCGACCGATCCGAGCACGTACACCACCACCGAGGCGACGCCGGCACCGACGAATGCGAACCAGACCAGCGAGCCCACCGTGTCGACGTCCAGCGCCCAGATCGCGAGCACGACGGCGAACGCCGCACCGGCGTTGACGCCGAGCAGGCCCGGGTCGGCGAGCGGGTTGCGGGTGACGCCCTGCATCAGGGCGCCGGCTGCGCCGAGCGCGGCCCCCACGAGGAGACCGAGCACGGTGCGCGGCAGGCGGAGCTCCCGGACGATGAGATGGTCGGTCAGTTCCTCGTCCATGTCGACGAGTGCGCCGACCACCGTCGACCAGGCCACCGACGCTGCGCCGACTGCCAGGGAGAGCACGATGCCGAGCGCCACGACGGCGCCCAGCACGACGACGCCCGTGACCCGCCGGGTGGTGGAGGCAGGCGACCGGCGCTGCGTCGTCGACGGGTCAGGTGCCGGTGCGGGGCGCTCGACCACCGATGTGGTCATGGAGCGGTCACCCGCACGGCACGCGTGCAGATGCCATGAACGAGCAGAACTCGTCGCGGCCGACGGTCCAGACGCCCTCCACCAACCGGAGCGAACCGGTCTGACCCGTGTAGGCCGGATTCCCGCCGAAGTCGACGTCGTACGTGACGGTCGCCTGGTCACCGTCCACCACGACCTCCGTCGGCTGGAGGCTGATGCCACCGAAGCCCGAGCCCGCAGCGGTGAACGCCTCGATCGTGGAGCGCAGTGCGGCGGCATCCTCGAGGAACGGCGCCTTGTCGTCGTAGGGCACCTCGGAGTCGAACACCGTCGACCAGGCCGCTCCTGCTGCATCGGCGGCGCTGCCCGTTGCGCTGCCGTCTTCCACGGCTGCGGCACCGACGACGACGGCCGACGGCACGGGGGTCGATGGGTCACCGTCGGCGGCCGCCTGGACCTCGGGAACGAGCCGCTCGAGTGCGTAGTCGAGGCTGAGCGGGCTGCCGTGGGAGAAGGCCCCGGTCAACTCCAGGTCGGCGAAGACCTCCCGTCCCTCCCGGTAGGCGTCGAGCGACGTGCGCGTCGGCAGGCCCTCGATGATCCGGTCCGTCTCCTCCTCGGAACCGATCACCCACACCAGCACGCCGACGTCGAGAGCCGAGAGGTCCTCGGGGCTCAGCTCGAGGAAGAAGGCATCGGCGCCACCGGCGTCGTTGACGTCGGGGATCGTGAAGCCGAGGTCGGCCATGATCCTGCTGCGGGTGTCCTGCGAGGAGTAGGCCCCGGGGCCGTCCTCGGTGACGAAGGCGACCGACGCCGTCTGGCCTTCCCACTCCGGGTGGTCTGCGCGAGTGGCGGCGAACCGCTGCTCGAGATCGTCGACGATCTGCTCGGCCTGCTCGGCCCTCCCGGTGGCGGTGCCGAGGATCCTCGTCTGTTCCTGCCACGGTGTGCCGTAGTCGGCGTAGGTGTCGGGTTGGGCGACGGTCGGGGCGATGCCGGAGAGCAGTTCGTAGTCCTGTTCGGTGATGCCCGACCACACACCGACGATCAGGTCGGGCTCGAGCGCCGCGATCTGTTCGAAGTTGAGCTCACCCGACGACAGCACCTCGGGTTCGGCGTCACCGAGTTCGTCCTGCGCCCACGGCCACACCCCGTTCGGCTGGTCGCCGAACCAGTCGCGCAGGCCGACCGGCACCACACCGAGCGCCAGGAGGAAGTCGTGCTCGTTGAAACCGACCGACACCACCCGGTGGGGCTCCTCGTCGATCGTGGTCGAGCCGAACTTGTGCTCGATCGTGACCGGGAACGGGGCCACCTCGTCGCCGTCGGCGTCGGCCTGCGTGTCGGCGGGCGGACGGTCGCTCGTGCCCGCGACGGCCGACGGGGTCGAGTCGCCGGACACCACCGCGCTCGGGGCATCGGCTGGATCGGACCCGCAAGCGGCCAGCGCCACGGTTGCGGTGACGAGAAGGGCGACGCCACGGCGCATCACGACGCCTCACGATCGCGACGACGAGCAGTCGGGACGTCCATGACCCGGCGCCACTCGGGGGCCGGGTCCTGCTCGGCAGCGTCGTCGATGGACTGCCGGAGCTCCTCGACGTAACAGGCCGCAGCAGCCTGCGCGGCGAACTCGTCGAGGTGATGGCGGTACCGGGCATCCGGCGACGTGACCACGAGCACCGTGACGCCGAGGTCGGGGTCCGGCTCGAGGCGGGCCTGGACCGCATCGTGCGGGACGCCGTCGACAGCGACCGTTGCCAGGACGGTGGCGATCCGGTGGGGTTCGAGCAGGGACGCGATCCAGCGTTGCTCCACCCCGTGGCGAACGACGCGGTGGACGCCGGCGCCGAGATCCTCCAGCGAACCGCCGATGGTGACGTCGACGACCCGTCGGGAGCGGTCGACGCCCTGTGGGCGCGCACTGGACTGCACGATCCGCCGCATGGCGCACGGGTCGACGTCGGCGGTGCGGTGCCCGGCGACGACGATCACCTCGCCGTCGACGGTGTGCAGCCGGAGCTCGGCTGCCGGAACAGCGTGCCCGAGGGCCACGGCGAGTCGGAGTCGTTCGAGTGATGTCACTGCTGGTTCCTCGTGGTGTGTGGGATGGACGGGTGAGATGGGGTGGGGAATGGGCGGGGTGGGACAGAGGTGGGTGGAGCGGAGGGGTGGGGAGGTCGGTCAGCCGGCGAGCCGGCGGCGTCGGCGGGGCGGGGTCCTCAGAGCGAACTGCCTGCCCGGGCACGACCGACGAGCGCCACGGTGGCGCTGCGGACGTCGCTCGGCGAGCAGAGGGGCTCGGCGAAGGCGACCCGGGCGACGACCGTGGCGGCGGCATCGCTCCGAGCGGTGAGACCGGCCCGATCGGTCCGCTGGTCGGGGTGTACGGCCTCCACCACGTCGAACGTGATCCCGTACCGGTCGAGGCCGGTCACCGTCGCCGACACCGCCCGGTCCACGCCGGCGAGTGAGCGGACGATGTCGACGCAGGCGTCGGCGTGGTCGTCGTTGAGGTGCTCGATCATCGGGGTGGAAGCCGGGATGACCGGGTCGGACGGGGCGGCGGCGAACTCGGCGGCTCCGGCCCAGCCCATGACGCCGAAGCCGCCGACGTAACGGACGTCACGCACGACGAGGTGCCACCACGAGAAGTCGGGCATGCCCACGTACTCAGCGGCGTGCGGGTGCACCGACAGGTGGTGCTCGACCTCGTCGTCGCCCGGTTCGTGGGGCTCGGCAGAGCCGATCAGCGTGACGCGTGGACACGCCAGCGGGTCGCCACCGGCGGGGACCGGGCTACGGACGAGCAGGCTCGCACGACGGTCACGACCGAGATTCTGGGTGTGTTCGGCCAGTGCCGAGATGCAGAACGTCGGCGACCCGCCCGGCACGGTGGAGACGGGCGTCACCGAGGTGTAGGGGTGGCCGGTGGGTGTGAGCGTCGCCAACGTGGCGACCGCCCCGGGATCGACGAGTGTGCGGGCCAGTTCGGCGTGCGCGGGGAAGCTGGTGACGGCACCGACGACGCGAGGGCCGGCGGCGAGGTGCACCGACGTGTCGACCTCCGCGAGGCCGTTGGCCGCGTCGCTCGTGTCGGTCGTGTCGGTCGTCGTGTCGGTCGTCGTGTCGGTCATGGTGTGGCTCCTTCGTGGAGGTCGGTGACGAGTCGGTCGAGCAGTTGCCCGGTTCGGGGGCCGTTGCCCAGCAGGAACTGGTCGTCGTAGACGAGGGTCCGCCGCTGCTCGCCGGCGGGTGTTCCCGAGACGGCCGGCATCGCGAGCAGGCCGTCGCGCCCGCCGACCGAGGCGAGACCCGCCTCGGTCACGATCAGCACGTCGGGTGCAGCGGCGACGAGGGTCTCGGGATCGAGCGGTGCATGGTCGACCACGCCGAGCTCGTCGGCGACGTTCACGGCGCCGGCTGCCTCGAGAAGCCAGTCGACGCCGGAGCCCTCGCCCAACAGGAGTTGCACGTTCTCGCCTCGCAGGTACAGCACACCGACCCGCGGGGCCGCGGTCGTTGCGGCAGCCCGATCCATGGCGTCACGGATCTGGCCGTCGACGAGTGCGGCGAGTTCGTCCCCCTCGTCCGGTACACCGATCGCCGCCGCGACAGCGCGGATCTTGTCGCCGGGGCCGTTCGGCGAGTCCTCCGACGGCATGATCTCGACGGGGATCCCGAGCCGCTCGAGTGCCTCGAGGGTCTCCGGAGGGCCGGCGAGGTCGGTGGCGAGCACGAGGGTCGGCTCGAACTCGACGATCGGCTCGGGAGCGAGCGCACGCTGATAGCCGATCTCGGGGAGTGCGTCGGCGGCGGGCGGATACGTCGCGGAGATGTCGGTGGCGACCACCCGGTCACCGAGTCCGAGCGCGAACACGATCTCGGCGAGGTCGCCGTCGACCGGCAGGATCCGCTGTTGCCGGGTGTCCGGATCGGAACCGGTGGTGGCGGACGTGGTGACGGGGGTGTCCGCAGTCGGGGCCGAACCTGTGGTGACAGGGTTGTCGGCGGCGCCGTCGGGCGAACTGTCCGCGGCGGTTGCGCACGCCGTCGACAGCGCCGCCGTGAGCGTCAGTGCGAGGATCGGACGGTTGCGCTCGAAGCGACGTGGTGGGTGAGGTCGGTGCGCCACCCGCATGATGTTAGGTACACCTAACTATCTATGCAAGAGAAACCTCTCAAGAATGGTTGGAACGTCGGACCTCGGGGCCGACCGTCGTGAAGCGGGCCCCGTCCAGCCTCAGGAGCGGATCGAGGCTCGGATGCCCGCCACCCAGTCGTCGGCTTCACGCCAGCGGGCGTCGGCGTGTTCGCGCGCGGAATCTGCGTGCTTCCCCGACGCCGGATACGACCCGAGGAACTTCACACCGCCCTGCTTCGCGTGGAGCGCCCGCATCGTGTCGGCGAGCAGCTCGTCGGCGACGTGGGACTCGGCGTAGACGATGAAGCAGTAGTCGCCGAGGCCACCGTTCTTGGTCGGCCGGCTGGTGAGATTGGAGAGATTGATCCGCCGGGCCGTGAACTCCTGCAGGATCGACACGAGACTGCCCGGCTCGTCGGCGCGCTGGTAGATCACGAGTGCGGTCTTGTCGTTGCCGGTGGGTGCCGGCACGCCGTTGCGGGCGACGAGCACGAACCGGGTCTGGTTGCCGTCGTGGTCGGCGATGTCGGCGGCCACCACCTCCAGCCCGTACACCTCGGCAGCCACGCGCGGGCCGATGGCCGCCAGGTGGGCGTCGCCCGCCTCGCTCACCTGCTGGGCGGCGTCGGCGGTGCTGTACGCGCCGCGGATCTCGGCGTCGGGGAGCTGCTCGCGGAGATAGCGGTGGCACTGCGCAGTGGCGACCGGAATGGAGTGCACGGCGTCGATGTCGTCGAGCGCCACCCCCGGCAGGGCGAGCAGACAGTGCTCGATGTCGATCACGATCTCCCGGGTGATGAGCAGATCGTGATCGAAGGCCAACGCGTCCTGGGTGAAGTTGACCATGCCCTCGATCGAGTTCTCGATCGGCACGACGCCGACGTCGATGTCGCCCGACTCGACGGCGTCGAGCACGTCCGGCACGGTGCGATACGCCACGTGCTCGGCCTCGAGCAGGTCGGGCTGGCTGAGCAGCGCCTGCTGGGTGAACGTCCCGAACGGCCCGAAGAAGCCCACGCGTGTCGCCATGTGGGTCAGGCTACGGCCGGGGTCGGTCGACCGGAGGTGTCCGATCCGGTGCAGCGGGTGTGCCCAGGGGTGTGGCGCGGGTGTCGCCGTGACACGATGAGCGGGTGGACGAGACGACCTTGCGCACGTTGCTGGACGAGGTACGGGAGGGCACCACGACCCCCGACGATGCCGTTGCACGGCTCCGGCGGCTGCCGTTCACCGACGTCCCCGGTGCGTCGGTGGACCATCACCGGCACCTCCGCCAGGGCATGCCCGAAGCCGTGTACGGCCCCGGCAAGCACCCCGACCACTGCGTGTCGATCGTCGGCGAGCTGCTGACGCACGGCACCGGCCCGGTCCTGCTCACACGGACCGACGACGTCCAACGCACCGCATGCCTCACGGCGCACGGACCGGCCGAGGAGGCGAGCGGGAGCCTCCTCTGGCGTGCACCGGAGCCGACCCGAACCGGCACGGTCGTGGTGGTCACCGCCGGCACCAGCGACCTGCCCGTGGCCCACGAAGCCGGCCTCACCCTGCGGGCGCACGGGTTCGACCCCTGCGTGATGGCCGACGTCGGCGTGGCGGGCCTGCACCGGCTCCTCGCCCGGCTCGACGAGATCACCGCGGCCGACGCCGTCGTGGTGGTGGCCGGCATGGAGGGCGCCCTGGCCAGCGTGATCGGCGGTCTCACCGGAGCACCGGTCGTGGCAGTTCCGACCAGCGTCGGCTACGGCGCCGGCCTCGACGGCGTGACGGCACTGCTGGCGATGCACGCCTCGTGCGCCAGCGGAGTCAGCGTGGTGGGCATCGACAACGGCTTCGGTGCGGGCTGTGCGATCGCCCGGATGCTGCCGTGACCACCACCGGCCGGCGCATCGCCTGGTTCAACACCCAGGCGGGCGTCGCCGGCGACATGACCATGGCGGCACTGGTTGATGCCGGCGCCGACCCCGACATGGTCGCCGACGCCGTCGCGGCGCTCGGCGTCGGCGGCTACGCCCTGATGTTCGAGCGTGTCCAGCGCTGCGGCGTGGGAGCCACATGGGCCAACGTCGTCGTCCACCAGGAGCCGCACGCCCCGCACGCCGACCACGACTCCGACGACCAGCTCGGTGCACGCGAGCCACACACCGACCACCGGCCCGTGGGCGAGATCCTCGAGTTGCTCGACAACGCCGAGCTGCACGACAGGATCCGCGACCTCGCCGTCGCCGTGTTCCGGCGTCTGGCGGAGGTGGAGGGAACGATCCACGGCATCGAGCCGCACGACGTGGGACTGCACGAGGTGGGAGCGGTCGACTCGATCGTCGACGTCGTCGGCGCCTGTGCGGCGCTGGTGTCGCTCGACGTCGACGAGGTGGTGTGCAGCCCGGTGGCACTCGGGACCGGATCGATCCGCAGCGCCCACGGTGTGCTGCCCAATCCGGCGCCGGCCACCATGGCGCTGCTGGCCGATGCGGGTGCCCCCACCGTCGGGCTCGACACGACGCTCGAGACCACCACGCCCACCGGGGCGGCACTCATGACGACCTGGGCCCGTTCCTTCGGGGCGATGCCGCCTCTGGTGGTGGATGCCGTCGGCTACGGCGCCGGCACGGCCGACCTGGCGGACCGGGCCAACGTCGTGCAGGTGGTGATCGGCCGGGCGGCGGGCCCCCTCGGCGACGACGCCGACCACGACGACGCACGGACAGATGCACGGACCGATGCAGGGACTCCGGTGATGCTCCTCGAGGCCAACGTCGACGACGCCACCGGCGAGGTGCTCGCACACGCGGTCTCGCAACTGCTGGCTGCGGGCGCACACGACGCCTGGCTGGTGCCGATCGTCATGAAGAAGGGCCGGCCCGCCCACACGGTGAGCGTGCTCGCCGATCCGTCACGCGCCGCCGAGCTCCGCGAAGTCCTCGTCCGCGAGACCGGGACCCTGGGGGTCCGGGCCCGCGAGCTGCGCCGGTGGCCCCAGCGCCGGTCGATGACCACGGTCGACGTCGACGGACACCCCGTCGGGGTGAAGATCGGCGGCGACCGTGTGAAGGTCGAGTTCGACGACGCCGCCCGGGCTGCGTCCGCGCTCGACCTTCCGGTGCGCACCGTCATCGAACGCGCCACCGCCCTCGCCCGGGCGGACGCCGGCAGCTGACGCCGAACCGGATCAGGCGGAGCCCAGACCCTCCTGGATCCAGGTCGCCAGGTCCTCGGCCGACTTCGTGCCGCTGTCACGGCTGACCACGTTGCCCTCGGCGTCGACGAGCATCAGGTACGGGAAGCCCGACCCACCGTTGGACAGGAACGCCGTGGCGTCCTCGTCGTCGGCGAGCACCGGCCACTCGAAGCCCCGGTCGAACAGCCACTGCGACGGCGGGTAGTTGGGGCCGTTCGGGTCGACCCCGGTGCTGATGCCGATCACGTCGAGATCGGCAGGGATGCCGTTGCGGTTCTCCAGCTCGATGAGCTCGGGGATCTCGTCGTTGCAGTGCGGGCACCAGTGCGCCAGGAACACCAGCAACGACGCGCGCCCGTCGTTGCCACCGATGCTGACCGGGGTGCCGTCGAAGCTCTGGCCGTTCACCACCGGCACCGGGGTGCCGATCGCCGGGTCGGCGATGTCGCGGTCGAAGGACGGCAAGGGGTCGCCCACCACCTCGACCGGCTGGTTCTCCTGCACGTCGTCGGGCAGCGTGGCGGCGGGGCCGTCGGGTTCGGCAGCGACGGGTTCGCCGGGCTCGTCGTCCGACAGCAGCACCGAGATGCCGGCGACGGCCCCGACCAACACGATGGCCGAGATCACGATGAGCAGCGTGCGATTCTTGGGGGTCACGTCCGGGCCTCCAGTTCGTCGACCCCGGAGCCCGTGGCCTCCGACGTCGTGTTGGGCGGGTAGTCGTTCGAGTCGGCGGGCGCATCGTCCACCGTGTCGCCGTCCAGTCTGGAGGGAACACGCACGAACAACAGTGTGAGGATGGTGAGAAATCCCACCAGCGCCATCGTGGCGAGCGTGATGAAGCCGAACTCGCGGAACCAGAACACCGTGCACGACGGTCCGGTCAGCTCGCAGGTGCCGGTGTCGAGCTCGGGCCGCCACTCGATGAGCGTGTGGTAGCCGGCGATGATCGCCCCGATCACGGCGATCGGAGCGACGTACCAGCGCACCCCGGGATCGCGCCGGAGTGCACCGACCAGCAGGATCGGCGCCAGCGGGTACATCGCGATGCGTTGGAACCAGCAGAGACGGCACGGCACGAAGTCGGCGATCTCCGAGAAGTAGAGGCTGCCGAGCGTGGCGGTGGTCGCCACGAGGAACGCCAGCCACACGCCGGCGTCGCTGATGCCGCGGCCGAGGACGGCGGCCGGTTCGTTGCCCGACCGGGCGAGGACCGCCAGCACGACGAGCCCGATGGCTCCGAGGCCCGCCACGACGGTGAGCAACGAGAAGAACAGCTGTGCGGTCTCCGTGCTCACCCGGCCCAGTATGTCGCCGCCGGGGGGACCCCGTACGGCACCGCCCCACCATGGGTCCTTGGTCCTGGAACCCCGCTCCCTTCTCCTGCGCTCGCTCCGCGCTCGCACGGCCATCGCCTGCCGGTGCGACGACGCAGTACCTTCGGCGGCGATGACCACCGACCAGCGGGCCACGCTGCGCGAACTGCGCCGCACACGTGCCCGTCGACGGCTCGGTGACGTCGAGTGGTACGACGTGGCCTACCGCGCCTACCTGTTCGCACTCGTCGGATTGATCGTGGTGGTCACGGTCTCCGACGCGATCGACGGCGTCGTGGGCGATGAGGTCGACACCGGGCAACTGCTCGCCGTCGGGCCGTCGATCCTCGGGCTCGCCGTCGTGGTCGCCGCCGCACTCGGCCTGCGCAGCGGTGCCGAGGGAGGCCCGGTGTCGGTGGAGCTCGCCGACATCCGCCATGTGCTGCTCGCACCGGTACGTCGCCGAACCGTGCTGCTCCGGCCCGTGGGCCAGCGGTTCCGGTCACTGGCATTCGCGCTGGCCCTGGTGGGCGGCGTGCTCGGCCAGCTGGTGGCCACCGAACTCGACGGCTCGCGCGCTGCGTGGGCCGCCGGCGGTGTGCTGTTCGGGGCGATGACCGGGGCGACCTTCGTGGGCGCCGCGGTGCTGTCGCACGCCCTGCGAGTTCCGCGCTGGGCGGCGACCGCACTGGGCGGAGGCCTGCTCGCCTGGCAGGGTGTCGCCGCATGGCGGCTGTGGAACGACGAGATCACCGACGCCGCCA
>Ga0102928_1001353_pt1 | contig 15394 bp, 16 predicted proteins | sample SalPonR1_B_D1_MG_FD_78504 | JGI IMG/M metagenome (GOLD analysis project Ga0102928, IMG submission 78504) | Salt pond soil microbial communities from South San Francisco under conditions of wetland restoration - Salt Pond MetaG R1_B_D1_MG | ecosystem: Environmental > Aquatic > Marine > Intertidal...
ATAACGACCGATGGGCGGGCGCTCGACCGTGCGGGCGTGGGCGATCGCCTCCGGGTGATGAGTCTGTCGTCGCGGCAGACACTCAGCGGCGTGGTGCATCCCGACGGCTTCGTGATCGTCGGCGGCAACTAGGAGAGATCAGCATGACTCGCGTCGCGATTTCGATCGTCTTCGTTTCGGCCGTCGCCGGCTGCGGTGACCTCTCGACGGTGGGCGAGACGCCGGATTTCACGCCGATCGACGGCACGCTCGAGGAGCGTGCGATGGAGGTGCCGGGCCATTCGGCGGTGGAACGTCTGCAGCCGACGAAGACTGCATCGCTCTGGAGCGGCGGGCGGCAGTCGCTCCTCGGAGACCGCCGGGCCGGTCAGGTGGGCGACATCCTGACCGTCGTCATCGAAATCGACGAGCGCGCGGAGATTTCGAACAGCACCTCGCGGGAGCGGTCGGGCTCGCAATCCGCAGCGATCCCCTCGCTCCTCGGGATTCCGCAGCGGCTAGAGCGGGTGCTTCCGGACGGGGCCGACTTCGACGCTGCCCTGAGTGCCGAGGCGTCTTCCCGGAGTTCCGGCGACGGCTCGGTCCGGCGCAACGAGAAACTGACCCTGCGTGTCGCCGCCACGATCGTCGGACTTCTGCCGAACGGCGTGCTGCGCGTGCAGGGGTCGCAGGAGGTTCGCGTCAACTACGAGATCAGAGAACTCCTGGTCTCGGGCTTCGTCCGGCCCGAAGACGTCTCGCGTCAGAATGAAATAACCTACGACAAGATCGCGTCGGCACGAATTTCCTATGGCGGGCGTGGCCGGATTTCCGAGGTCCAGCAGCCGCGGTACGGGCAGCAGGTGCTCGACCGGGTGCTCCCCTTCTGATGGCGGCGCCCAAGCTGCTCCTTCCGGTCCTCTGTCTTGTCGTCGGCCTGGCCGGCGGTACGGGCGCGGGATACGTCCTTAGGAAGCCTCCGGAAGCCAGCGGTGATGCCGTGGCGGGCGAACAAGCCGAGACGCCCGTGGAACCGGCAGGTACGAGGGACTTCGCGGAGCTCAACAACCAGTTCGTGGTTCCGGTCGTCCGCGGCGGCTCGGTCCGCGCCCTTGTGGTTCTCTCCATCACGCTGGAGGTCACTCAAGGCAACTCGCAGTCCGTCTTCTCGATCGAGCCGCGCCTTCGGGACGCCTTCCTCCAGGTGCTCTTCGAACATGCCAACATGGGTGGCTTCGACGACAATTTCACGCAGGCCGAGCGGATGTCGATTCTGCGTCAGGGCCTTCGGGAAGTGGCCTCGAAGCTCTTGGGGCCCATCGTGCGTGACGTGCTCATCGTCGACATCGTCCGCCAGGAGGCCTGATCAGCGTCTGCGCATCCCGGTCTGTGTGCCAAGCTTCCGGAGGACCCCCTGCCGTCCGAACGCCCGGGCCGCCGCGGTCCGCAGCTCGTCCCGTTCGGCGCGCAGCCTCGCCTCTTCCGCCCCCAGATCCCGGATGCGCCTCTCGCACCACCTGTTCCAGAGCGTCACCGCCCCCCCCAAAATAGCGAGATCGTCGCTGTCCACGCGACGGCTGGCGAGAGAGGTCCGCTCATCGGCGAGCTCTCTCAAACGACGATCGGCGCGCGCGAGCTTCTCGAGTCGGTCCTGCAGATCGAGGTCTGCCGCTTTCAGCAGTCGCTCCGACCTGTCGCGCATCACCTGCCGCCGGTGGTCCGGGCCCGGCAGCGCATGGCCTCGGCAAAGCGGATCGCCGCCGCGACGGGCCTGTAGTGCTCGGGCAGGATCTCCTCTCCGATCCCGACGGTCGCATGGAGCGCCCGCGCGGTCGCAGGGTCGCGGCGGATCGGCACTCCTGCTTCGCTGGCAAGCGAGCGGATGCGCAGCGCGATTTCGTCGGTGCCCTTGGCGACGCAGACCGGAGCGCTGCCACGGTCGCGCGACCACTTCAGGGCGACGGCGAAATGGGTCGGGTTCACGATCACAACATCGGCCGTCGGCACATCGCTCAGCATCCTGTTCGTGGCGATGTCGTGGCCGCGCTGACGGCGCTGCTGTCGGATGTGGGGATCGCCTTCGGACTCCTTCATCTCGTCGGTCAGTTCCTTCCGGGACATCCGGTTGCGGCGCATGTGCGACGCCCTGTGCCAGATGAAATCGACGGCTCCGATGCCGAGCGCGATCACGACGACGACCGTCAGAAAGGCCATGACATCGCTCAGGATTCGACGCACCACGGTCCGCTCGGACGCCGCGATCTGCACGATCATCTCGGGCAGACGGTCGACGAGGAAGATCGCCAGGCAGACGCAGAAGAGGGCCAGCTTCATCGCGCTTTTCGCGAATTCGAATAGCCCGTCGGGACCGAACTTCTGCTTCGCGTTCTGGACGAGAGAGATGCGACTCAGCTTAGGCTCCAGTTTCGGAGGCGCGAACACCCATGCCCGTTGCAGACTGACCGCAGCGACGACGAGCGCCGCCGGGAGCAGGAAGGCGAGCAAGAAGGGGCCGGAAAGATCAAGGATGGCCGTCCACACACTTGCCGCCGCCGAGCCGGACGTCTCGATGTCGGCGGCGTGTTCGAGGAGACGGGCGAGTGTGCCGGAGATATCCCTCAGGGCTCCGCCTCCGAACAGGATGCCGAACGCAAGGAAGCCGCCATAGGCGGCGGCCGTGGTGAGATCGGCGGATCTGGGAAGCTCCCCCTGCTGCCGTGATTTCTCCAGTTTTCGCTCTGTCGGCTCGTGTTGCTTGTCCTGATCGCTGTCCTCGGCCATCAGCGCCCCCGAAGCGGATCGGCCAGAAGCGCGTCGAACGTTTCCGACCAGACCGACATCATGAGCGGTCCCGAGAGGACGAGCAGAAAGAGCCCACCCCACGTGACCGCGGGGGCTCCGACAAAGGCGACCATGAGCTGCGGCATCGCGCGATTGATCGCGCCGAGTGCCAGGTTGTAGACGAGCGCCGCGATCGTGAAGGGGGCGGCCAGGACGAACGCGAACGCGAATGCATGCGCCACCTCTCCCGTGCCCCATTCCGCCATCGCTGCGGTGCCGGGCATCTCACCCGCGGGCAGCGCCTCGTAGGAAAGGATCAGTGCGCTTGCCACCTTCACGTGCAATCCGCCGAGCGCGGCCAGCGCGAGGCCCGCGATGACGAGCAGGCTCGCGATCGCCGGCTGCGGATCGACACCCGCGCCGCCCAGGATCTGGGAGAGCGACGTCATGTTCGCGGCGATCGTGCCGGCAATCTGAAGCGCGACGACGATGAGCCTGAAGCCAATGCCAAGCAGGAGGCCGTTGATGATCTCGGCCACCAGGGGCGCAGTTGTGAGGCCATCCGGGGCCGTATCGGCGATATCGGGCGCGACGGCGGGCGCGACGACGGCGGTCAGCACCACGGCTAGCGCCAGCCGCACCCGCAGCGGAACGCTCTGTTCGCCGAAGGCCGGAAGGAGCGCCATGACGGCTCCGATCCGGAAGAAGACCAGAACCGTGGCGAGGATTGCGGCTTCTCCCACCGGCAGCAGTGTGGCAAGCGGCTCGATCACGCGGCCACCGTGCCAACGAGAGACGGACGCGCGTCTGTCCCGAGTTCCTCGTAGGACAGCACCGGGTTGCCGATCCCGCGCGTTCCGATGACCGTCCGGAGGAACCGCCGCCGCTGCACCGTCGTGACGAGACCGGGGAAGACGCCGGCCTGGCTGGACTGAGACACGCTGTCGGCGACCGCTCCGGCGAGCTTGTTGAAAAGGTCGGGGGGGAGCGCGACGTCGTGGCGACCATCACCGGTGTCCACTTCATAGGTCTTGAATTCCTCTTCCCATTCCGGGGAGAGCTGTAGCAGGGGGACTGTCCCGTCGGCGCGGCGCAGGTCCGCTACCAGCTGGAATCCCAGGCGCTGGCGCACGTGCTCGCAGATCGCCTCAGCCGAGTTCGTCACACCGCGCCGCTCGGCGATCGCTTCAAGGATCAGCGGCAGGTTCCGGATCGACACGCGTTCTTCGAGGAGAAGCCGCAAGACCGAAAGCAGGAGGTCCACCGGCACCCGGTCTGGTACGAGTTCGTCGACGAGCCGTCGGTTCGCCTCGGCGCGGGCCGGGTCTGACACGGATGTCATTTCCTCCAGGAGGCGGCGCAGGTTCCGCAGCGTCATGAGGCGCGGGAAATTGCGCTTCAGGACCTCGAGGAGATGCGTCGCGAGCACCTCGGGCGGAGTGACGACCGTCACGCCACGAACCGACAGGTCATCTCCTTCGTCGGGAGAAACCCAGGTTGCCGGTGCGCCGTAGACCGGCTCCTTCACAAAATCGCCGGGCAGCTGCGATCCGTCATCTCCGGAGGACAGTGCGAGGTATTTGTCAGGGCGGAGCGTGTCGCGGGCCTGCTCGACGCCGTGAATCCGGATGACATAGGTGCCGGGCAAGAGCGACGCCTCATCCGTGAACCGGATTTCCGGAAGCAGCAGACCGAACTGGGCCGCGACGTGGTGCCTCATGTTCGTGATCCTCGCCTCGAGACCTGTTCCCGGGTCGAGCACCATGGCCACGAGATCCGGTGCGAACTCGACATGGATCTCGTCGAGTTCGAGGACATCTCCCATGGACTTGCCAGCGGGACGCACGGCCTCTTCCACCGTGTCCGCCGATTCGGAGGCAAGGGTCCGCGCGCCTTGCAGGACGGCGTATGCGGCCGCGCCGAGCGCGAGAGCGCCGGAAAGGAAGGGAAGGAATGGCAGGCCCGGAACGAGCGCGAACAGGAAGAGAAGCACCGCGACAGTCCCGAGTGCGGCCGGATAGCGCCCCAGTTGCTCGAAGACCGCGATGTCAGTCGATCCGGTGGCGCCTCCCCGTGCGAGAAGCAGGGCCGTGGCGATCGAGATGATGACGGCCGGTATCTGCGAGACGAGGCCGTCGCCGACCGTGAGGATCGCGTAGGTCTCAAAGGCGCGGTCAAGCGGCATGTCGTGCAGGACCGCGCCGATCGCGACGCCCATGATCAGGTTCAGCAAGGTGATGAGAAGGCCGGCGATCGCATCGCCCTTGACGAACTTGGACGCGCCGTCGAGCGAGCCGAAGAAGGTCGTCTCCGCCTGATCCCGTTCGCGCCGCGTCTTGGCCTCGTCGTGGTCGATGGCGCCCGCGGCCATGTCGCTGTCGATTGCGAGTTGCTTGCCCGGCATCGCGTCGAGCGCGAAGCGGGCGCCGACTTCCGCCATTCTGGCGGCCCCCTTCGTGATCACGACGAAATTCACGATCAGGAGGACGCAGAAGACGACGAGCCCCAGAAAGACGCTGCCGCTCATGACGAACATCGCGAAGCCTTCGATCACCTCGCCCGCGGCACCGGTCCCCGAGTGGCCTTCGCCGATGATGAGCTTGGTCGACGACACGTTGAGCGAAAGCCTGAGCATAAGCGACGCGAGAAGAATCGTCGGAAAAGCCGAGAATTCCAGCGGTCGCTCGATGAACAGGGTCACCGTGAACATCAGAATTGCAAGCCCGAACGAGGCGGCAAGGCCGATGTCGAGCACCCATGCCGGCATCGGCAGGATCATCATCACGATCACGGCCATGAGCGCGAGCGCGAGGAGTATCGTCGGCTGGAACAGGTTCGAAACCGAAAGACGCATGGCGACCTATTCGCCCTGCACGTCGATGAGCCGCTGGTTTCCCACGATCTCCAGAGGGACGAGCGACGACAGGCCGCGTCGGGCGCCGGTCGACACGAGCAGCGGGAACCGGTTGTCCCTGACGGCGTCGGCCGATTGCGGACCGGCTGGCGTCGAGGACTGACCGGTGGCTTTCGCGGGGACCGGAGCGGTTTCGCTGTGCTCACCCAGACGGGCGCGGATCCGGTCGAAGCGCGTCCGGTAGCGGCTGGCGAAGTGCGGCGTCCGCGAATGGTAGGCTCCCGCGGCGCGACTCCAGTCGCCGAGTTCGGCATGAAGCTCGGTCAGGAAACGGGCGGCATAGGCTGCGTTGACGTCTGGATCGAGCATCTCTTCGAGTGAGGCGAAATGCTCTCCGTGCCAGCGATAGTTTATCTGAAAGCAGCCGACATCGTAGCTTCGGGCGCCTCTCGCGTGATGCTTGCGGACATATCCGTACGCCTCCTCATAGCTGTCGAACCACTCGCCCTTGCCCTCCATGTTGACGGTCCAGGGCCAGGGCCGGAATGCCCCGTTGCGCGTTCGTCCCGTCTCGGTCAGGGCGATCGCCCGCAGGACGCTCAACGGCACGCCGCTCGATGCCGACGCCCGTGCCGCCGCTTGCTCGCACAGGAGGGGAAGTCTGGTCCAGGCGTCCCCGTCCTCGCGGGCGCCGGCCGCAGGGTCCGTGGCGAGCGCCAGCGCGGCCGTGAAGACGAAAGCGATAAGGCTTTCCCGGGGTCCGAGGCCTGAGCGGGCGAGCGACAAAGCGGCTGTCAATGACGGCATGATGCATTTCTTGCGATCGGTGGTTCGGCCGACGCTATGCGGGCCGCGTTGACATTCCGTAACCCGGATCTCGATCAGGGCGGCGGTATCGCCGTGAGCAGGTTTTCAAGTCTGGATCGTGCGTCTTCGCTTCTTGCGAGCAGGGCGGCGGGATCTCTCGTATCGGGCCGGTTTCCCTCCGACATCAACTCTGCAGCTTGCGCCCGCGTCGAGTCCGCCGCGGCGGCAATCCTGTCCCAGTCACCCGACAGCCATATTGCCATCCGGGCGCGGGTCGCGGCTCCGGTGCGCTCGAACAGGTCCGCGGCTTCCGCGTGGTGCCCGGCGCGCGACAGGATCTTGGCGCGCATCTCATCGGCCTCGTCCCCCTCGAAATCCCATAGATGTTCAAGGGCCGCCGCCACGTCGCTGTCGTCGAGCGCGATGCGTGCGGACAGGAGCCGTCGCTCGTCACCGTCCGGCGCGAGATGGAGATAATCCCGCGCCAGGCGTCCGAAGCCAAGTTCGGCCATGCGCCTTGCCGCAAGGAGGGCCGTCCCGGCTGCGATGCCCGTTGTCCGCCTCTTAACCGCGTTCGCGCCGAACCGAAGAAAGTGGGTGTCATCGCCGTCACGCGTGAGCGCCGACAGGAACTCCTCCCGCAGCCGCGTGAAACGAGCCTCATCGATCACCTCGGCCGCTCCGGTCAGTCGGGCATAGGCGGCGGCGAAATCGCCTCTGAGCAGATGGGTCCGTATCAGCGCCGCGACGAGCCGGGCGCCGAGCTGCGTGTCGCGCAACTCTTGCGCCCGTGCTTCCGCAAGGCTGACGAATGCGGTCTCGGGCAAATCCCGCGCCGCGATCGTGAGTTCGAGATACGAGGCAAGCGCCTCGGCGGAAACCGGCGACGCGCCTGTGGCGAGAGTCGCGAGGATCCCGAATCCCTCGCGGCTTCCGTCCTTCGCCTGGTCTTGTGCCTCCCAAAGCTCGACGGGAACGCCATGCGGCCCGGGAGCCCGCTGGACGAGATGGCGAACGCTCGCCGCGGACATCATGTCGCCGCTCGCCTCGAGCGCGGCCGATACGCGCGGACCGAGCAAGCGGCGAAGATGCAGAGGAAGCTCGGAAAGCGCAACCAGGACGGCTTCGGCATGGTGCCCATTGTCCTCGGGATCCGCCAGAAGAGACCAGAGCTGCGCACGCCCCGGGCAACCCTGAAGGTTGCCCAGGAGGTTGCCGTCGGATACCGTTCCGTCGAGGAGCCGAGCCATCCCCGAAAGACGATCTGTATCGGGGTGATTGGCGAGAGTGGATCGCAGGACGGCATCAGCCTCCGCTCCGAAGCCCAGGGCGATGTAGAGCCGCGCGAGTGCAAGTGCCGCCTGGTCGTCCGCGCGGTCCAATTCCCCGAAAAGCTGCTTCCTCGCAGCGGCGAGCGCCTCCGCCGGAGCACCCTCGGCGGGTATCCAGCTCGCGACGTCGAAGGCGGCCTCGGCCGGGCATGTCCCGTATTGCAGGCTCGGTCGGTCGGCGTCCGTGGAAGCCGGTCCCGCGTCGTCTCCGGGCAACCGGAACCTCACGCCGGGAAGAGCACCGCCGACGAGACCGGGGCCGGAGCTTTTTCCGGTCGCGGGCCTGTCGCGGGCCATCGGTGCCAGGCGCAGAAGACCGCTCGATGCCGCGCGGCCGATCTCTTCGGCGAGAGACCGAGTGACAAGCCCGACGCCGTCACCGGCAGAGTCGGCAGGGTGACCGTCCGGAGCGTCCCCCGGTTCGACCGTGACCACCGGAAAGACTGCGCCGTCGCGCGCTGCGGGCGGCCGGTCCGGTCGCGACGCCAGTGGAAGGTCGATGATCGAGGGACCGAGGGGGTCCGACAACGTCGGCGGAACCTGCAGAAGCGTCGCGCTGGACGCGGGGGTCTCGCGCTCGCGGGCTGTCGGGAACACATTCTCAAGTCGGACCGGCGCCGGATCGTCCTTTACATCGATGACCAGAGCGCCCCGCCGGACCGCAAAAACGTCAAGCGAACAGTCGCAGCCAAGCTCGAGGATCAGAACGCCCGACGCGGGTTCCGACAGCGTCCGGATGCGCGTCCTTGGAATGAAGCGGAAGACATTTTCGGTCTGGAAGGACCATTCGCCGGCCTTGAACACGATCGTGGCGCGACCGGGCCCAAGGCTCAGCGTCCAGTCCGGACGCTCCGGAAATTCGAACACCAGCCGGGAGAAATCCGCATGCTCCCCGGATCTGACGCGAACCGTCTCGGCGTCGGGCGCGGCCGGTCCTGCCGCGATGGTCAAGACTGCCGCCAACACGACGCGGATCATGCCGCATCCTTCTTCGTGTTGCGCAGCGCCTCTTCCAGTTCGGAGAAGCTCGGGCGCACCTGGTGCGGCGCGTTCTGGCGACCCACCTCGATGCAGATGTTGGTCGCGTGGTTGTGGAGGTTGGCGACAAGAACCTCGCGGATCAGCTGGTAGAAATGCGCATCTTCCTCGACGACGGTCCGCAACCGGTTGGCCGAAGGTCCGACGAAGCCATAGGACAGGAACACCCCCAGGAACGTTCCGACGAGCGCGCCGCCGATCATGCCGCCGAGAATCTCCGGCGGCTGGTCGATGGACGCCATCGTCTTGATCACGCCAAGCACCGCCGCGACGATGCCGAGCGCGGGAAGCCCGTCGGCGACGGTCTGGAGCGCATGGCTCGAATGAAGGGCGTGGTGGAGATTGGCCTCTATCCGCTTGTCGAGCACTTCCTCGACCTGATGCGGGTCGTCGTAGTTCATCGTGGCGGACCGCATCGTGTCGCAGATGATTTCGACCGCTTCGTGATCCGCCTGGATTCGCGGATAGCGGCCGAAGAGCGATGACGCCTCCGGACCCTCGATGTGTTCTTCGAGTTCGATCGGGTTCTGTCGCGCGACGCGAATGAGTTCGAAGAGGAGGCAGAGGAGATCGCGGTAGTCCTCCGGCTTCCAGCGCGGGCCCTTGGCGACGCGCCCGAGGTCCTTGAGCGCCGTCTTGACCGCGCGTCCGCTGTTCGAGATCAGGAAGGCCCCGATCGCCGCCCCGCCGATCATCGTTATCTCGAAGGGAAGCGCCTTGAGAATGATGCCCATCTTGCCGCCGGCGGCGAGATAGCCTCCGAAGACCATCACCAGGACGACGATCGCGCCGATGATCGCGATCATCGGTCACACGCGCCGGTTCGCAATGCGTCAATCACCGGCGGACTCCGTCGGACCCACCGCAGCCCGGGACGCGGCGGCGCTACGGCTCGCGAGAAGCACACTGATCGAATAGGCCACGTCGGGCGGCAGTCCGGCCATGATCGCGGCGGCCGCATCGGGCCTCATCCGGCCGAGGAAACCGGCCGCGAACTCGGGCGACATGCGCTCGAAGAGCGGACCTGCCTCCTTCGGCTTCATGTTCTCGTACACCGCCGTCAATTGCGCGAGATCGTTCTCGGCGGTTTCATCGATGGTCGCGAGGAGAGACCGCAGACGCGCCTCGGCCGCTTCCAGCGCGTCCATGTTCCTCGCGACGGCCTCTTCGGCAAGGGTCAGCGCCTGCAGGCGATCATTGAGTGTCGCCTCCCGCGCCTCGAGCCGCGCCTCACGCTCACGGACGGCAGCGAGCGCCGCGGACAGGTCGGGCGGCGGCAGGGACGCTTCGGTGCCGGACGGATCGACGAGGTCACCCGCTTCACGCGCGATGGCGACGCCGGCATCGTCTCCAAGCCGGAACAGACCCGATGCGGCGAAGAACGCCGCGATGACGATCAAGGGGGTCGATGCAATGCCGCGACGCGACGAGGCCGCTCTCAGCCGGTTCATTCGGCGGCCTCCATCGGCGGCGCGCGGCGGGTCAGGAAAAGCGGAGCCCGGGGCGCGGCTGCGGCTCCGGGAGTCTCCGGCTCATCGGCCGGGGGGAGATCATGCATCGACGCGACGAAGAGCTCCAGACGACTGGCGACATCTTCGGCGCGACCGGTCAGTTCTCCGAGTGTCGCGGATGATCCGGCGGCCGATTTCTGAGCCGCGACGAGGGCGCGTGTCATGTCCTCGACCTGCTTCGACAGCGCAGCGATGGCGCCGCCCACTCCGTCCTCGAGGTCCGAAAACCGGCGCAACCTGCGGGACAGGATCATGCAGTAGAACGCCGCCCCCAACGCGCCGGCGGCGAGCAGCATGTCGGCGATCAATGCCATGGGCAGCCTCCTAGTTCAGCACGAATTCCATCACGAGGAGATCGTCGACACGACCGTCTCCGGCCATCATCTGGATGCGGCGCAGCATTTGTCCGCGCATCCGTATCAGTCCGATCGGATCGTCGAATTCGCGAACGTCGACCGCACGCAGATACCCGTTCAGCACGTCCACGAAACGGGGCATCATCTCCGTCACCGCCGCGGCGTGTTTCTTCGGAACCTCGAGCTGAGCGCGGAAGCTCAGATGGCGGTTCGCAGCGGCCGGTCCGAGCGAGACGAGGATCGGATCGACGGGAACGAAGGCGCCGGATGTCCCACGGGGGGTCGCCTCCATGGGCTTGTTGATCATTGTCGGCAAAAGGCCCGATTGCATCAGAAGAAAGCCTCCCGCCGCTCCGGCGACCAGAAGGCCGCCCGCGAGGACAACAATGCCAAATGTCCTCTTCTTCGGCGGCGTCTCTTCGGTATCGGCGACTGCGTTCATGTCTCCCGCCCATCTCATTGCGCGGTCGTTATACCCAGCGCCGGCTAACCGATTGTTAAGCGCGACCTGCGAATTGTGCATTCCGCAACGCGGCAGAAGCCCGGGGGAACGGCGGCATGGAAAGCATCATCTCGGTATTCGCGCGTCTCTCGACGCGGCAGCGGCTCGTCGTCGGCACGGCGGCTCTCGCGGCGCTCGTCGCATTCCTGATGATCCTGCGCGTCGCCGCGCAACCGGGCATGGCGCTGCTCTATTCCGGTCTCGACGCCTCGGCCGCAGGGGAGGTCGTGCAGTCGCTCGAACAACAGGGTGCCATCTTCGATGTCCGCGGAGGCGCCATATACGTAGACTCCTCACGGCGCGACGCGCTCAGGCTGACGCTTGCCGCCGAAGGCAAGCCGGCGAACGGTTCGGCGGGCTACGAGCTTCTCGATTCGCTGTCGGGCTTCGGGACGACCTCGCAGATGTTCGATGCTGCCTACTGGCGCGCGAAGGAAGGCGAACTGGCGCGGACGATCATGTCGAGCCCCCTCGTCCGCTCGGCGCGGGTCCACATCTCCAATTCCAGCTCGAGGCCCTTCGCGCGTGACAGGGGGCAGAGCGCGTCCGTCACGGTCATGCCGGCAGGAACCTCCTTCCCGCCGGCTCAGGCGCGCGCCCTGAAGTCGCTCGTCGCGTCGGCCGTCGCCGGGCTGGACCCCGAAGAGGTGTCGGTCATCGACGGACGGGCGGGCCGGGTCGTGGGCGTCGAAGAGGATACCGGTGCCGACGCCGGCGACCTTCGCGCGGCTGAGCTTCGCAGGCGGGCAGAGCGCATTCTCGAGGCACGCGTCGGCCTCGGAAACGCGATCGTCGAGGTATCGGTCGAGACGGTCACGGAAAGCGAACAGATCCGGGAGCGGCGCGTCGATCCTGACAGCAGGGTGATGATCAGCTCCGAAACCGAGGAGCGGACGACCGCGTCGACCGACGCGCGCCCTGGGGCGGTCACGGTCGCGAGCAACCTTCCCGACGGGGACGGCGACGACGCGGGAGCGCAATCGAGCAGCGACGACACGGAAACGCGCGAACGGGTGAACTACGAGGTTTCCGAGACGATGCGCGAAGTCGTGCGTAGCCCGGGCGCCATCGCGCGCATGACGGTTGCGGTGCTGGTGAACGTGCCGCTGGTCGATCCGCAAGCGCCCACGAAAGGAGCAAGCGACCGCGGCGACGAGGAACTCGAGGCGTTGCGCGATCTGGTGGCCTCCGCAGTCGGGCTCGACGAACGCAGGGGGGACGTCATCACGATCAGGTCCATGCCGTTCGAGACGCTGGAGTTCGAGGCGCTGCCGGAGGCAGGGGTCTTCGCGCGACTCGCGTCCGGCCTCGACCTCATGAAGATCGTCCAGCTGGCGACGCTTGCCCTTGTGTCGCTGATACTGGGCCTCTTCGTCGTCAGGCCGATCCTGACGCGGTCCGGCGCGGCGCAGCAGACGACGCGCCGGATCGGTGCCCCCCAAGACACCGCGGGGATCAGTGCACTTCCGGCCCCCGCTGCCGCCGAAGATCCTGTTGCGTCCGCCCGGTCGGCGCCGGCCACGCCAGAGTCGGCCCAACGGCTCGTGCGGACCGTCGGGGCGCGCCAGGATGACGCCGCCGAATTGCTCCGTGGGTGGATGCAGCGGGAGGGCAGCGGAGCGTGAGCGACCTGAACACGCTTTTCGAAAGCTTCGACGATGGCGCGCAAGGGCCCTCGGCGGCGCAACCCGGCCCGACGACGTCCGGCGGACTTTCCGAGACCGATCGGCTCGCCATCTTCGAGGACGGCTACAAGTCGGGCTGGGACGATTGCGTGGCCGCCGAAGTCGATGAGATCAGGAAGGTGAGCGCCGAACTGGCGCGGAACCTCGGCGATCTCGGCTTCACCTACCACGAGGCGCGAAGCCAGATGCTGGACGAAGTCGAGACGCTGCTCGGCGCGTTCTTCTCGGCCGTCCTGCCCCGGATCGCCGGATCGGCCGTCGTACTTCGGGTTGCCGAGGATCTCCTGGACCTCGCCGCGGAGGCGGTCGATGCGCCAGTCGAGATCGTCGTGCCGCCCTCCGATGCCGAAACGGTGCGGGGTATGATGCGCCGGGCCCCCTCATCGCTCCCGATCCGGCTCGTCGAGGAACCCGCTCTCGCCGCCGGGCAGGCCTACCTCCGCTTCGGCCGCGTCGAGCGCAAGTACGACTTGTCGGACATGGCCGACCGGCTGCTCGCCGCCCTGTCCGACGATGCGGCGGACACACAGCAAGGAGACGTCAGTGGCACCGCAGGATGAGACCCTTCCGACCAACGGCGCGAACCCTTTCACAGACGTACCGATCGAGATCACCGTCACCGTCGGGCGCGCGCGGCCGCGGGTCGGCGATCTTCTTCGGCTGCGCGCCGATGACGTGCTTCCGCTCGACCGGAAGCTGAGCGATCCGGTCGAGCTTTATGTCGCGGATCGCCTCATCGCACGGGGCGAACTGGAAGAGGTCGGCGGCGAAGGCTCGGGCCAGTTGGCGGTGCGCCTGACCGAAGTCTCACCGCAGAACCGCGAAAGCTAGATGCGGCGCGGTCGCTTCGTCTGGCTTCTGCTGTGCGGCGCGGCTCTTCTGCCGCAGGCCGCCCTCGCGCAGGACATAACGATCTCGCTCGACGGAGACACGTCGCTCGCACAGCGAGGCATCCAGCTTCTCATCCTGATCACGGCACTCAGCATCCTGCCCGGCCTCGTGATCATGGTGACGTGCTTTCCGTTTCTCGTGACGGTCCTGTCGATTCTGCGGCAGGGGATCGGGCTTCAGTCCGCGCCGCCCAACATGCTGATCGTGAGCCTGGCTATGTTCCTCACCTTCTTCATCATGGAACCCGTGCTGCTCGACGCCTGGCGGAGCGGCGTGTCGCCCCTGCTCGACGGAACTCTCCCGCCCGAAGCGGCGATCCGGGAAACGATCACACCGTTCCGGGTCTTCATGGAGGGCCGCGTCGATCCCGAGACCTACGCGGCGATGATCGAGTTGCGCCCGGATGCCGTGCCGCCGCCGGGCGAACCTCCGTCGCTGGCCGCGCTCGTCCCGTCGTTCCTTCTGAGCGAGATCGCGCGGGCGTTCCAGATCGGGTTTCTCGTCTTCCTGCCGTTCCTCATCATTGATCTCGTCGTCGCGGCGGTGCTCATGTCGATGGGAATGATGATGGTTCCGCCCGCCATCGTCGCGCTGCCGTTCAAGCTCGCCTTCTTCGTCGTGGCCGATGGGTGGACGCTTGTCGCCGAGGCGCTCGTCCGGAGCTACCAGTAGAGCGGGTTACCGAAACGAGCCCTGGCAGAACCAGCCGCCCGACATCGTGCCGCCGTGCGCGAAATAGAGCCAGAGCGCTTCGCCGGTGTCGGCCGTCACCCGCCAGTAGTCCCGGATGCCCGACCGCCAGTCCGGATCGTCAAGCCACCATTCCGGCGCGATGCGCTCGGGCCCGGCGGCCGCAACGGTGCGCAGATCGCGCCGGCGCCAGCGGAACGCGAGCGGAACCTCCGGCCCGTCCGCCGCCGTGACCGGTTCGGGCCGCCACATCAGGAGCGGCCGGGGCGCTGCGGGCCGCGGCCAGTCCTCTGCCGGGTCCGACCATGCCGCGGCGAGCGGCTTGGCGCTCTTCTCGGGGATATGGCTGTCGGCCGGATGCATCCGCGTGATCGTCTCGAGACCCGCCCGCGCCCCGATCTTGCCGATCAGATCGTCAAGCTCCGCTCCACCCGAGCCGCCGGCGGTGTTTTCCGCAGCCGCCTCGAGATGACCGCGGTGCTGTCGGTCGTAGACCGGTTCGGTCTCGAGCGCCTCGATCCGGATCCGGTCGATCCCGAAGCCCGCGTCGATCCCGCCGATATTCATCAGAAGGAGCGGGCGGATGCGGTCCGGAGCCGAGGATGGCCGCGCGAGGCCGACCTCGATCAAGTCCATCGCCTGATCCACGCGGTGACACTCCAGCCGGACGCGCCGCGCGCCTTGTCCCTTCGATCGCAGGCGATCCTCCAGCGCCGGCAGGAGCCGGTCCAGCGCCGCCACGATATCGGCTTCGAGACCGATCGGGTCGGGCAACGTCAGGCGAACGGCGAAATTCGACGACGGCTTGGCGGGCGAGATCGGCTCCGGCTCCACCCCCATCGCCTGATCGAGGCGCTGCACGAGGTGCTGTCCGAAGCGCCGGGCGAGCCCCGCCCGCGGCTGTCCCGAAAGATCCTCGACCCGCCGTATGCCGAGACGTGTGAGGGTCGCCACAGCCTCTTCTGTCAG
>Ga0102928_1001354_pt1 | contig 15384 bp, 15 predicted proteins | sample SalPonR1_B_D1_MG_FD_78504 | JGI IMG/M metagenome (GOLD analysis project Ga0102928, IMG submission 78504) | Salt pond soil microbial communities from South San Francisco under conditions of wetland restoration - Salt Pond MetaG R1_B_D1_MG | ecosystem: Environmental > Aquatic > Marine > Intertidal...
GGGCAAGCCCTGCACAGGTCCTGATTGCCTGGGCCGTGTCCCGCGACACGATCGTGATTCCGAAGTCGACCAACCCGGATCACATCCGCAAGAACCTCGAAAGCGCGAACATCGAACTCGACGGCCAGGACATGCAGCGTATACGCGATCTCGATCAGCACTATCGTTACATCGGCGGCGATTCCTTCCGCACCGAAAGCGGCCTGTACGCTAACATTTTCGACGAATGAAGGGCGCCTGTGCCGTCCTTCATGGAGACGGCGTAATACGCACAAAAAAAGAGGCCTGCGTTTGCAGGCCTCTTGATTTTACTTGCGATTACTCGCGCCAATGACGGCGCTTGCTTGCCGAGACTCAGTCCGACAAGGTCACGATACTTTCAGCCAGGAGATCCTGATCGCCGAAGAAATCGGCATCGACTTCTGCCTCGATACTGACGCGATCACCGACGTCGAGCTGCTGGAAGCCCTGGTCGTCCAATGGATTATAAAGCAGTGCACTGGTATCGACGGTCAGTTCCATCGCACCGGTATCGATGGTGAAAGTGTTGGCATCCGGGCTGACTGATTCGATAGTGCCGATATAAATCAAGTCACCAAGATCGGCATCGGTCACTACGACCCATTCGCCGAAGTCTTCTTCATCGGCGGCGCTCGCATAAAAGAATGTATTCAGGTCATCGACATATACGCTGCCCGCTTCGATGGTCGTTGCTTCATACAAACCCTTGTCGACGTCACCATAAACAGTGACCTGATCGCCGTCCATCAGCGGGTAGGCATCGCCGAAACTGTCCCAGTCATCCATTTCAACCGTGATCAGTCCATCGCCATAGTCGAGCATGAAGCTGGCGGGGGTAGTCGAGGTGACGGTTCCCGTCAGGCTGATCCAGGTATCGTCCGGCTGTGCCATTGGATCTGGCTGGTCGCTCGGTTCCTGAGCGTAGGCCGATGCAGAAAGGCAAATCGCGGCCACCGCGGATGCAAGTGCAGTTTTTGAATATCTCATGTTTCTTCCTCCAGTCTGGAGTTGAAAAAATGTCGATGACGTCAAAGCCACCTTTACGGACATTCAAACAAATCAGGAAGAAATTCGCATTAACCTGGGTTAAATCGTCGGCGAACCGCTTTGCGCGGTTTCACGATGATGCCGTTGCCTTTTCAGTTCGCCGGTGTCGTGAGCCGTCGGACCGAGGCATCCGGGATCTGCGCCATGCCAAAGTCGTCGTCGTAGCCGCAAAGCTTTTTCAGCTCGCCCGGGTCGAGCAGCGTCAGACTGCCCGGCGCGGTTTCGATCAGGCGCTTCTTTTCAAGCTTGCGGCAGCAGCGATTGGCGTGGACGTGCGAAATGCCCAATGCCTCGGCAATCAGCTTCTGGGTGATCGGCATGCTCAATGCATCGGCCGGCGGGGTGCCGGCCCGGAGCAGGCGCAGCTGGAGTTCGACGAGCAGATGCGCGATGCGCGCGGTGGCATGAAGCGCGCCGATGCGGACGATCTGCTGCTCCAGGAATCGTTCATCCTGGCCGCCGATCCAGCATAATGCCGCGCCAAGGCGCGCCGATTCTCGAAAGACGTCCATCAATTCGGCGCTGGCGAACTCCGCCAGCGTGGCGTCGGTAATAGTCTCCACGCCGGAGTCGCTGGTCGGGAACAAGGCGCCGTACAGCCCGATGCTGTCGCCCGGCAGCAGGAAATTGACGATCTGGCGATGCCCGTCGGGGGTGGTCCTAAACCGGACGGCCCAACCCGAAACGATGATCCGGGTCAACTCGATGCGGCCTTTCTCGCGCTGGACGATGCAGCCGGCCGGATAATCGGCGGTCCTGCGGTGCAGCCGATCCAGGATCGCGATGTCCTCATCCTGCATCAACTTCAGATTGTTGAACCTTTCGTGCAACGCTTTCACCTCGCCCATCCGATACCGGGCGCCCGGACTGCAGCCATCATTGTACCGGACTGCGGTCGCGGCCCTGGCTCGCGACGAAAATTCTTCCCGTATTGCATCTGGCAAGCTTACCCCATTGCGAAGCAGAATCAGAGAATCCGGCCGGCGCCGCCTAGCCGGATAGTCGGCGGTCTTGCGGTGCAGCCGGTCGAGGATCGTGATGTCCTCGGGCTGCATCGACTCCAGATCGCTGAACCGTTCGTCCACGGCCTTCACCTTGCCCGCCCGATGCCGGAGGCAAGGGTCTGAAGTCCCGCCTGCCCGGCCCGGCCCCGCTCGGCATCGAACAAGCGCCCGCTCAAACACTCCGACAGCTTATCCATCCAGGACCAGGCGCGGGATAAGGTTCGGGGCAAACCGTCCAATCAATCTATCGGCCATCGTACACTGGGTCTGGATATCGCCGGGATGAGTCGTTGCGGAAAAAAGAGTCCAATGATCGAATCCAGGTGCTGCGCCCGGTGCTCGTTCTACTGATCGTGACGGTGCACGTCCCGCTGGCAGTGTATCGACCCGATCTACGCGACATCGAATTTTCTCCGGGGAGTTACCTCAGCGCCTTGATCAGCGGTTGCATCGCAATTGCGGCCTTGCCCACTTTGAGCATATTTTCCGGTTACCTCGCCGCAGCCCGGTCGGGTGATCGCGGTTATCCCGAATATGCGGTGCGCAAGTTCAAGCGCCTGGTCATACCGATGATCGCCTGGGGATTGCCAATGGCCGTCTGGATCTATACGCGTCAATCGGCCGGCATGGCCGCGCGCCCCGATCTGGACCTGTACCCGCTGAATGCGGAAGGGTGGTTCAGGGCGCTCACCGCTTACCAGAAGCTGCCGGCCAATCCGCCGCTGTATTTCCTGCGCGAGCTCTTCCTGGCCGCCCTGCTGTTGCCGGTGTGGCATCTGGTGGCGCGAAACATCATCGCCTCCGTTCTGCTGGCCGGCGGGATCTTCTACTGTGCGGTCGCCGGCATCCACTTCGGTTTCTTCATTCGAATAGATATCTACCTGTATTTCTTCATCGGCGTATTCATTGCGGCACACCCCGGCTTGTCCGTAGCCGACGACTGGATGCGCAAGCGCACCGCATGGATTCTGGTCGCGTTCATGCTGGCCTGCCTGTCGGTGGCGTTTTACGGATTCAGCGATGACCCCGAACACTACTGGCTCTTGATCAATCTGTTGCGATTGACCGGGCCGTTGGCTTTTATGGCCTTGGCCGTGTACCTGGAAAACGGGTTTTTGGGCAACCTGCTTTCGCGGCTGGCTCCAGCCTCCTTCACGATCTTCCTTGGCCACGTAATCGTGATCCTGATCGTTTGGAAAGCCTGGCAGGATTTAGTCGGATTTTCGCGGCATGACGCAGCATGGTGGGCGTTTTTCGGTCTGGCCGTCTTCCTGTCAGCCGCCACCCTGGGATTGTTGTGGTGGGTCTATGACACCATCCGGACCAGGCTGCGGGATCGCTCGCGCGGACCGACGTGAAGATTCGAGGCATTGGAACTAATTGCGGGCAAGGTGGAAGTCGGTTTCAGTCGACAACCGATCAGCACGCATTCAATTCCGCCGCGACGCAAACCAGATGTAATGCCGTGCGCCTTTCCCGGCCCGGTGCGGCCTCACCATTTGCAGGTCGACGTCGAAACCAGCCCGCGAAAGCCTGTCGGTGAAACGGCGATCGGGCGAGGCCGACCACACCGCCAGAACGCCGCCCGGTCTGAGCGCGCGATAGGTAGCGGCCAGGCCAGCGGGCGAGTACAGCCAGTCGTTCTCGCTTCGGATCAGCGCCTCCGGCCCGTTGTCTACGTCCATCATCACCGCGTCGAAGTGGCCGGCGCTTTCGCGCAGCAGTTGCGCGACGTCGCCCACGAATACCCTGGAGCGCGGATCGTTTAACGGATGCCCGGCGGCTTCGCCCACCAGCTGGCGATTCCAGTCGACGACCTCGGGCACCAGCTCGGCCACCGTGACTTCGGCCGCGTCGCCCAACGCCGCCAGCGTCGCGGCCAACGTAAAGCCCATGCCCAGCCCGCCGATCAGCAGGCGCGGCGACACCATTTCAGCCATGCGCTTGCAGGTCATCTGGGCCAACGCGATTTCCGAGCCGTGCACGCGGCTGTTCATCAGCTCCCCGCGACCGGGAATCGAGATGGCGAACCGGTCGGCGTGCTCGTGCAGCTTCAGTTCGGTATCGGTGTCGGGAATCCGTGCGGTCGCCAGCAGGGTCGATCGCGGCATGATTTATTGTCCTGAATCAAGTCAAACAAAAATGCGCGTGGCGAGAATGATCGGCAGCTCGATCGTTCGTTGCCTCAAGAACGCACGCTCAGAGAAAAACGTCGCTCAGGAGTTTGACATGGCCACATTCCAATGGAGCAGCAATTTCGTCACGAATCTTCCGAAGATCGACGAACAGCACCGCCATCTGGTTGATCTGATCAACGCGCTTGGCGACCACCTGGGCCGTGACGAAATCGACGAATCGCAACTCGATTCTCTATTTCGCGAGTTGCTCGACTATACCGATTATCATTTCTCCGAAGAAGAGCGCATGATGCGCCGGGTTGGTCTCGATCCCCGACATGTCGACCGGCACGCAGATAGCCACCGAAGATTCCTGCACGACATCGAACTGCTCAAGAACGGCGACGGCGCGCCGGCCAGGGACATCGCATCGCGAACGCTCGATTACCTGGTGCACTGGTTGAGCTATCACATTCTTGGCCAGGATCAGAACATGGCCCGCCAGATCGACGATGTGGATTCGGGCCTGGAGCCCCGGGTCGCTTTCGAGGCACAGGAAAGAGAGCAGGATGCCGCTATCGAACCCCTGCTGCAGACGCTGAACGGTCTGCTGATGCAGCTTTTTTCGCGCAATCGGTCGCTCCAGGAGCTAAACCGCTCGCTGGAGCTCCGGGTCGACGCGCGCACCCGTGCACTGTCCGAGGCCAACGCGCAGCTCGAGGCGCTTTCGCTGGAGGACTCGTTGACCGGCATCTCGAATCGACGACATGCAATGATTCAACTCGAAACCCTGTGGGCCGAATGCGACAAGCTGGCCGCGCTCATGCTGGATGCCGACAATTTCAAGGAAGTCAACGACCAACACGGCCACGATGCAGGAGACGCCGTGTTGAGGGAGATTGCCAGAACACTGCGACACTTCGTGAGGACCGACGACCTGGTGTTCCGGCTTGGGGGCGATGAATTCCTCGTTCTGTGCCCGAATACCGACCTTGCCGGTGCGGAAACAATCGCCGAACAGCTGCGCCGACGCGTTGACGAGCTGCGTGTGGCCACCGGAGCCGGCTTCTGGAACAGCAGCGTCAGCATCGGGGTGGCCGCGCGCACGCCGACCATGCAGCATTACCACGAACTCATGAAGGCGGCCGACGATAGCGTCTACCGAGCCAAGCGGGCCGGACGAAACTGTATCCGGTCGGCCGCGCCGGCGATTTGAATCCGACTTCACCAGCCCCGATATAAAAAAGCCGCGGTGCTGGTAGCGTTGACAGCGCGACAATTTGCACCCGATCCAATTTCTTCTCTGAATCGACGAAACGCATGAATGCAAACACGCAAGCAAGCGCCGGGCGTGACTGGCCGGCCGCCGATGAGCTCTGTCTTGATGCCGGCGTGCGCTCGCGCACCGACCGCATGTACGAACGCGTGGCCGACGTGGTGCCCGAGGCCGAGTGGCCGCTGCACGCACCACTGATAGACGCGATCAACCGGCTGAAGGTCGAGCGCAACGCGGTGATCCTGGCGCACAATTACATGACGCCGGAAATCTTTCACTGCGTCGGCGATGCGACCGGCGATTCGCTTAAGCTGGCGCAGCTGGCTGCGGAAGCAGATGCCGAAATCATCGTCCAGGCCGGGGTGCACTTCATGGCCGAGACGGCCAAGATCCTGTCGCCGGAAAAGACCGTGCTCATTCCGGACCTGCGCGCCGGCTGCTCGCTGGCCGCCTCGATCACCGGCGCGGACGTCCGCCGGATCAGGCACGCCTACCCGGATTACCCGATCGTCACCTACGTCAACACCTCGGCCGAGGTCAAGGCCGAGTCCGATATCTGCTGCACCTCGTCTAACGCGGTCCAGGTGGTCGAAGCCGCAGCCGAGCGGTGGGGCTGCGACACCGTCATCATGATTCCCGACGAATACCTGGCCAGGAACGTCGCCAGCCAGACCGACATACGCATCCTGACCTGGCAGGGCGCCTGCGAAGTGCACGAACGGTTTACAGCCGGCGAGATCGAGCAGCTTCGGGCCGAAAATCCGGACGCAATGATCATCACCCATCCCGAGTGTCCGCCGGACGTGCTGAAAGCCGCCGACTTTGCCGGATCCACCGGGGCCATGGCCGCTTTCGTGCGCGACCATGCACCGAAGACCGCGATTCTGATCACCGAGTGCTCGATGAGCGACAACGTGTCGGTGGACAACCCCGGCACGCGCTTCGTCCGACCGTGCAATCTTTGCCCGCACATGAAGCGGATTTCGCTTGCGGGCATCTACGAATCGCTTCGACAGCTGCAGTTCGAGGTCCGGGTCGATGCCGACGTCGCAGCCCGTGCCCGCAACAGCGTGCAGGCCATGCTCGACCTGCCGGCTGCCGGCAAGCCACCGGCGTTCGACACCAGCCGGCCGGTCACCGCCGCCAACTACGTTTCGGTCTGAAGACCCGGTATGCGTGACGCACCCATCGTCATCGTCGGCTCGGGTATCGCCGGCCTCTGGACCGCGCTGCAGGTCGCGCCGCTGCCGGTCGTTATGCTGGCCGGCAACTCACTGGGCGGCGACTCTTCGACCGGCTGGGCGCAGGGCGGAATCGCGGCGGCGCTGGGCCCCGAGGATTCGCCGGCCTTGCACGCCGACGACACCATTGCGGCCGGTGCCGGCCTGGCCGACGAAGCCGCGGCGTGGCTGCTGGCCGAGGCGGCGCCGGATGAAATCAGGGCGCTGGAGGAACTCGGCGTGCCGTTCGACCGCGGCGCCGACGGCGAATGGGCCTTGTCGCGGGAAGCGGCCCACGGGCGGGCACGGGTGGCGCGGGTCGGCGGCGACCGGGCCGGACAGGCCGTTCTCGACGCGCTCATACGCGCGGCCCGCGCATCCACCCATATCGAGATTCGCGAAGGCTGGTTCGGTCGCGGCCTGCTCGCGCGCGGCAACAATGGCTGCCGGGGGGTGCTGGCCCGGGATCTCGCCGGCGAAACCCTCGACATTCGAGCACGCGCGGTGGTCATCGCTACCGGCGGAATCGGCGGGCTGTACGCGACCACCACCAACCCGGCAGGCAACCGCGGCCAGGCGATGGCCTGGTCGGCGCGCCTTGGCGCTTTCATTCGCGATCCCGAGTTCGTTCAGTTTCACCCGACCGCTATCGATATCGGCCGCGATCCGGCGCCGCTGGCCACCGAAGCGCTGCGGGGCGAAGGGGCCGAATTGACGGACCGCCTGGGGCGCCGCTTCATGCCGGAGCTGCACCCGGATGCCGAACTGGCGCCGCGCGACGTGGTGGCGCGGGCGGTGCACCGCCAGATCGCTTCGGACAAAGGCGCGCTGCTGGATGCCACGCGTGCTGTGGGCAAAGCTTTTCCGGAACGGTTTCCGACCGTCTACCAGGCCTGCATTGCAGCGGGCATCGACCCGCGCACACAACCGATACCCGTCGCGCCGGCAGAGCACTACCACATGGGCGGCGTGGCCACCGACAGTTACGGCTTCAGCGAGGTTCCCGGTCTCTACGTGGTCGGCGAAGCCGGTTGCACCGGCGTTCACGGCGCGAACCGGCTGGCCTCGAATTCTCTGCTCGACGCGCTGGTCACGGGCCGCCGTGCGGCGCTGCGCATCCTCGACACCGACTCGAATCTCCATCTGGCAACCGGGCCGGCGGAAAAACCGGCACGACCGATGGCCGGCCCCTCACTGCGCCGCCTGCGGCTGGCGATGCAATACCATGCCGGCGTGGAGCGCGACGGCAGCGGCCTGCAGGCGCTGCTCGAAACCATCGACGGCATGACGCTCGATCACGGGCCCGCCGACGAACTCGTCGCAGCACGTTTCATTGCCGCCGGCGCGCTGCTCCGCGAAGAAAGTCGCGGCGCCCACGCGCGCAGTGATTTCCCGGGATTGACCGCGCCGGTCACGCATACCGAGCTCAACCTGGATCGGCTCGACCAGATGCTGCCGCTTGATGCACGCAAGAAAGGTGCCGCATGAAGATCCGCCCGTACGATAGTGCCGGCCGTCGATATGCGATCCCGGCCGCAGTTGTTCGCGACATCGTGACTCGTGCGCTGGCCGAGGACCTCGGCGGCCGAGGCGACGTCACCGGGCAGGCGACCATTCCGGCCGATGCCATCGCTCGCTTCGAACTGCGGGCGCGCAAGCCCGGCGTGCTGGCCGGCCGGCCCGCTGCCGCCGAGACTTTCGCCCAGGTCGATGCCCGAATCCAAACCGAGTGGAACATCGAGGACGGCCAGGCGCTGTCGCCCGGCGAATGCATCGCAACGCTGGCCGGACCGGCACGTTCGATCCTGACCGCGGAACGAACCGCGCTGAACTTGCTCGGCCGCCTGAGCGGCATCGCCACCCTGACCCGCACCTACGTCGACGCCGTTGCCGGCACCGGCGCGCGCATCGCGCACACCCGCAAGACCACACCCGGCCTGCGCGCGCTTGAACTGGCGGCAGTGGCCGCCGGCGGCGGCGCGCCCCACCGCTTCGGGCTGGATGACGCGGTGCTGATAAAAGACAACCACGTGGCCGTATGCGGCAGCGTGGCCGAGGCGTTGCGGCGGGCGCGCGAATACGCCGGGCACATGACCCGCGTTGCCGTTGAAATCGACCGACTGGATCAGCTTTTCGAAACGCTGGACGGCGGCGCCGACAGCATTCTGCTGGACAACTTCTCGCTCGACGATCTGCGCTCGGCGGTACAACAGACCGCCGACAGCGGCGTGACGCTGGAAGCCTCGGGCGGGGTCGATCTCGAATCGGTCCGCGCCGTCGCCGAGACCGGCGTCCACGTGATTTCGGTAGGCGCGATAACCCATTCCGCGCCCAACCTCGACCTCGGCCTGGACGCAGTCGACTGAGCTCGAATCAACGCGGCCGGTACAGGCCCTTGAACCAGTTCTGCCATTCGCCGTTGTCGTCGCGCTGCCAGAATTCCTGCAGGACCGTCCCGTCGTCATTCGGCGTCCAGCGGCCGCGAAACGGCACGCTGGTGCCGCGGGCGTTCGAATGCAGAGTGCCTTCCAGCACCATGCGCCCTGCCTCGTCGAGGCCGCCGGTGTAGTCGATGAACCCCGGTGCGCTCTGCCAGACCTGTCGCCACGCGTCCTCGAGCGGATCGTAGAAGTTCATGCTCATGCCGGTGCCGCCGCCTCCGCCGGTCCAGCGTTCGACGATAAGGCAACCGTTCTCTCGAAGCGTCACGCTGTTCTCCCCCAGCTTCCGGTCGCTTTGGGGTTCATACACGTCCCACTCTCCAACCCAGAAATCGAAATCGCGATACGGCGACGCTTCGGTCGCACATGCTGCCGCCGGACGGGCCTGGGGTTGAACTTCGTCGAGATCCTGCGCATGCGCCCGATCGGTGCCTGTCAGAATCATGCCGAAAGCTGCAAGCGCGGCAATTGCAAGTTCGTTTCGTGGCTTCATGCAATGCATCTCCGGACGGCGGAAATTCAAGTCTATCCTCATCAGGACGCTGAAATATTCGGGAAATGTCCGGACGTTCAGACACCGAAACCTCGCAGCGACGCAGCGGTCCTCTCGACCGGTTCTCGCGGAATAATGGCGTGCCGGCGCCGGGGGCGCCGGAGCGGATTGATCCAGGTCAACAGCAGGTCGGCGGCACTGCTCTAGATTCGTCACCTGCCTCTCGGCGCCCTCGGGTCCGGCTCGCCGGACCCGAGGGGCGAGACCGGACTGCGTTTGCCATGGATGCCGGATGAAAGAACTCGACAAAATTGACCTGCTGCGACAGGCCGACCTGTTCAGTCCGCTTTCGGATCGAACTATCGAACAGCTTGCGGCCGGCTCCCGACTGAGCTCTTTCGGCCGGAAGTCCCGGATTGCCGGCGCCGGCACTTACAGTCCGGGCATCCGGCTGATCCGGTCAGGGCTGGTCAAGCTGTCCATCTATTCCCACCACGGCGTCGAAAAGGTCATCGCAATGCTGGACCGGGGCAAGGCATTCGGGCAGGCCGAGATCTTTTCCGGACAACCCTTTCATTACGAGGCGTGCTCGATTTCGAAGGTCGAATTGCTGACCGTCTGTCGGGACACGGTCAGACTGGTCAGCCAGGTCGACACTCGATTCAACCGGGCGCTGGTCGAATGCCTGAGTCGGCAATTCGATGCCCTTGTCCGCGACATCAAGTACGCCAGCGGCTATACCGTTTCGCAACGGCTCGTATCGTTCCTGCTTTATCGCGCCGCCGAGCAAAACGGCAAGGAAGCGCTGGTCGAGCTGGCATTCACCAAGTCGGCGCTGGCCTCGAGACTTGGCATGTCGCCGGAATCCTGTTCAAGAACGCTGCGCTATCTTCAGGACCGGGGACTGATCACGGTAAGAATTCGACGAATCAAGATCAACGACTTGCTGGCGCTGTCCGACTTGCTGGCCGAATCACTTCGGAACGGGACGTCCCTGATGCATCTTCCAGGCGATGAGCCTCACGATGAGCAGACCTTGCAACATTGAGCATCCCGAGCAATCGCAATACGCGCAACTTCGGTTAAGGTGAGCATCCCGATCACCCGGAAACAAGCAGATGACCGACGGACGCGAGTTTGATGTTGTGCTCATGGGGGCCACCGGATTTACCGGCCGACTGGTGGCCGAACACCTGCTGGCCAGGCACGGCGCCGACGGCGACCTGCGCTGGGCACTGGCCGGCCGCAGTCAGGCCAGGCTTGAAGAAATCCGGTCGGGCCTTGGCGAAGGGGCTGCGGCGCTGCCGCTGATCACCGCCGACAGCCACGACCGCGAATCGCTGGATGCAATGGTCAAGCGGACCCGCGTCGTCTGCACGACCGTCGGTCCGTACGCCCTGCACGGGTCCGAACTGGTTGCCGCGTGCTGTGCATTCGGTACGGATTACTGCGACCTTTCGGGTGAAGTGCCGTGGATGCGCAGAATGATCGACCAGCATGCCGAGGCCGCGGAGAAAAGCGGCGCCCGCATCGTGCACTGCTGCGGTTTCGACTCGATTCCGTCGGACATGGGCGTGTGGCTTCTGCAAAAGGCCGCTGATGAAAAGTTCGGCAAGCCGCTGGAACGGGTCAGGTTGCGGGTCAAGGCCGCCAAGGGCGGCTTGAGCGGCGGCACTTTCGCCAGCATGCTCAACATCGTCGAGGAATCCCGGCGCGATTCGGAGACCGCAAAAGTATTGAAAAACCCGTTCGCGCTGTGCCCGCCGGACCACCGGAAGGGGCCGCGCCAGCCTTCCGTCAACGGACCGAAGTTCGACGCTGCGATCGGCAGCTGGATGGCGCCATTCATCATGGCTGCGATCAATACCCGGGTGGTGCACCGGGCCAACGCGCTGCAGGATTTCGCCTACGGCCAGGGCTTTCGCTACGATGAGGCCGTGCTGACCGGCAAGGGCTTCGGCGGCCGCGCCAAAGCCACCATGGTCTCGCTGGGCATGGGCGCATTCGCTCTGGGCGCTGCCATGGGCCCGACGCGGTCGGTGCTCAGGAAGATGGTGCTGCCCAAGCCCGGCGAGGGCCCGTCGCCCGAACAGCGCAAAGCCGGATTCTTCAACATCGTCGTAGAAGGACGCACTTCGGAGGGCAGTACGCTCCGGGCGCGGGTGAAGGGCGACCGCGATCCGGGTTACGGGTCCACTTCGAAAATGATCGGCGAAGCCGCAGTATGCCTGGCCCGCGACATCGGCGACGAGGTGGGAGGTGGCTTCTGGACACCGGCCACGGCCCTGAACGGCAAACTGCTCGAACGCCTCAAGACGCACGCCGGCGTAACCTTCGAAATCGAAGACTGACGCGCCGGCGGCGCGCGAAGGAAGAGACTCAGCACCCGGCCAGCGCGAAACGCGCCGCGGCTTCGGCATGGATGGCGGCCGTATCGAATAGCGGCACATCGACGTCTTGCGGGCGAACCAGCAACCCGATCTCGGTGCACCCGAGAATCACCCCCTGCGCGCCGTTGGCGGCAAGATCACCGATGATGCGGACATATTCGGCGCGGGATGCAGGCTTGACCGCACCCCGGCACAGCTCGTCGAAGATCACACGGTGCACGATCTCACGATCCGATAGGGGCGGCACCTCCACCCGAAGACCGTGTGCATCCGCCAGGCGGCCCCGATAGAAATCCTGTTCCATGGTAAAGCGCGTGCCGAGCAAGCCAACGGTCGTCGTTCCGGCGACCGCAACGGCCTCGGCGGTCGCGTCGGCGATATGCAGCAACGGAATCGCCGTCGCCTCGCGGATCCGGTCGGCGACCACGTGCATGGTATTGGTGCACAGGACCAGGCAATCGGCGCCTCCGCGCTCCAGCCCGGCGGCAACTCCGGCCAGCAGATCACCGGCACGGTCCCAGTCACCTGCGGCCTGGAGTCGCTCGATCTCGAAAAAATCAACGCTGTGCAGCAGGATCCGGGCCGAGTGGAGCCCCCCGAGCCGTGCCGCGACGACCTGGTTGATGTGGCGATAGTAGGGGACCGTTGATTCCCAACTCATGCCGCCGATCAGGCCCACGGTCTTCATCGTTTTGTTGGACAAATCATGAGCCTTTTCCATTTCGGCCCCAGGCGGACCTGACTCCCCCATCCGGTCGGATCGGCTCGATTTTGATCCACCTCGCCCGAACCTGCAGCCATCGAAACCCGGCAGAATGAACGCTGCAATCAGTATATCTGTGCCACGATTACGCCTGCGGTGCCATTTCCGGATTGAATCTTGGCGCAAAGCTCGTTTGCCCGGATAATGGCGTCTAAACCAACTTCGACCCGATATCCGCTGAGGTCAGGCAACTGGCGGACTGGAGACCAATGATGGAAACGGAACTGCAAAACGATTCGGACGGCACTCGCGAAGTGCTCGACCGGGAGCTGGTCAATTCCGTTCTGGAGGCCGTCGAGGCCAACGACGCCGAGCAGGTCAGCGAGTTGCTCGAGCCGCTTCACGCCGCCGACGTCGCCGACCTGATCGAGCAGATCGGCTCGGCCGACCGCCAGGCGCTGGTCGAGGTCTGGGGTGAAAACATCGACGGCGATGTGCTGTCCGAACTCGAGGACTCGATCCGCGAGCCACTGCTTGAATCGCTCTCGCCGGAAATGCTGGCCGAGGCGATCAAGGACCTCGACTCCGACGACGTCGTTGACCTGGTCGAGGATCTCGAGGAGGAGCAACAGGTTCGTATCCTCGGCGCGCTGGAGGCGGTCGATCGAATCGGCGTCGAGAGCTCGCTATCCTATCCAGAGTATTCGGCCGGGCGCCTGATGCAGCGCGAACTTGTTGCGCTGCCCGAGGACTGGACGGTCGGCCAGGCCATCGACTTCGTGCGAAGTACCGAGGACCTGCCGGACCAGTTCTATCATGTGATCCTCGTCTCGCCATCCATGAAGCCGGCCGGTTACGTCGCGCTTGGTCGCCTGCTGTCTTCCAGGCGCGACCATAAGCTGCTGGATATCGTCGAGACCAGCTTTCGCACCGTAACGGTCACCGACGAGGAGTCGGAAGTCGCCTACCTGTTCAACCACTACCACTTGATATCGACGCCGGTGGTCGACGAGGACGGCAGACTGGTCGGCGTGATCACCATCGACGACGCCATGGCGGTGCTGGACGAGGAGCACGAAGAAGACATGCTGCGCATGGCCGGGGTCGACGAGGACTCCAGCCTGGCCGATACCGTACTCCAGACCACCAAGGGTCGGGCGGTGTGGCTGCTGGTGAATCTGGTGACCGCCATCGTCGCGTCGCTGGTCATCGACATGTATGCCGAAACCATCAACCAGATGGTGGCGCTTGCAGTGCTGATGCCGATCGTCGCCTCCATGGGCGGTAACGCGGGCACCCAGACGATGACCGTGGCCGTGCGCGCGATCGCCACGCGGGAACTGACCGCCAGCAATGCTTTGCGGGTGTGCTGGCGTGAGATCACGGTTGGCGCCATAAACGGTCTCACCTTCGGCGTGTTGATGGCGCTGGTGGCCGGCTTCTGGTTCGGCGTACCCATGCTGGCCGCGGTGATTGCCGTCGCGATGCTGCTGACACTGATCGCCGCTGCCTTGGGCGGCATCGTCATACCCATCGTTCTGGACAAACTCAACATCGACCCGGCATTGGCCTCAGGACCCTTCGTCACGACGGTTACCGATGTCATCGGCTTCTTCGCGTTCCTGGGCCTGGCCTCGGCAGTGCTGTTGTAATTCACCGCCCGCTGTGCTGCGGACTTGATCAGATAGCAGAGCGACGGTATCCCAATAGTCGCGCCGGCAGCAGAACGATAGACCGCAGCAGCGCAAATACGCCCTCGACCGCGATACCGAGAAGCCTGAAAGGCAATAGCAGCAGCCAGACGATGGGCCAGAGGACCAGGACAAGAATCGCCAGCGGCCAGCTCAGAACGAACAGAATGCACCAGGCGACAGCAGCCAGCAGGGTGTTCATGGTGAAGCGCTCCTTCGCTTGATCGATGCTCGGCTCCCGAACGGAAATTTATTCGATAGCCCGAACTCGTCGTGAAATTATAGATGAGCCGTCGGCGAAACGACACGGCCGGAAGTCACGGTTGCGCTACGATTCAGTCTCCAAATGCCGGAGCCTTGGCAAATGACGGATATCGATACAATTCTGGAATTCTGGTTCGGGGAAGAAGTCTCCGATCTCGACGACGCCACCATTGCAGGACGCCAGTCCAGCCTCTGGTGGGGCAAGAACAAGTCCACCGACGCCGAGATTCGCCAACGCTTCGAGCCGCAGGTGCAGGCGGCCGGCGCCGGCAAGCTGGATGAGTGGAAAGCATCGGCCGAGGGCCGGTTGGCGCTGATTCTTCTGCTCGACCAGTTTCCGCGCAATATCTACCGCGATACGCCTGCAATGTTCAAATTCGATGATCACGCACGCACGCTTTGCGTGGAAGGGCTTGAAACCGGCATCGACGCTCACCTGCGAGCGATCCAGAGGGTGTTTTTCTATCTGCCGCTGGAGCACTCGGAATCCGCCGGTGATCAGGCCTGGTGCGTGGACCTGATGCGCGGCCTGGTCCATGAAGTCGAGGAAGACCGGAAACCTCTGTTCGAGGACTTCGTAAGCTACGCCGAGGCGCACAAGCGGATCATCGACAGGTTCGGCCGTTTCCCGCATCGCAACGAAATCCTGGGCCGCGATTCTTCGGACGAAGAAATCGAGTTTCTTTCCCAACCCGGCTCGTCTTTTTGACCGCCCCC
>Ga0102928_1001362_pt1 | contig 15327 bp, 19 predicted proteins | sample SalPonR1_B_D1_MG_FD_78504 | JGI IMG/M metagenome (GOLD analysis project Ga0102928, IMG submission 78504) | Salt pond soil microbial communities from South San Francisco under conditions of wetland restoration - Salt Pond MetaG R1_B_D1_MG | ecosystem: Environmental > Aquatic > Marine > Intertidal...
TCCGGTAAAAATTTTTCTACCCGGAAAAGGAGCTTCCTGCCCATAGCCATTCCCGTTTCAGTTGCTAGGCTATTGCTAATTCAACTTTGAATAACCGGAAAGGAGGACAACCATGATTCGAGCCAGAACCAACCTGACTTTTGCAATCAGCCTTCTGGCCTCTCTGATTTTTATCGCTGCGGGAGTTATCCTCGCCAATCCCGCGATGGCCAAGAATCCCTACGCCAAACCGGATGATTCCTGGATCAGCATCAGCGGGACGGTGGAATCCGTCACCGCGGACAGCTTTATCCTCGACTACGGCGACGGCGTCATTACCGTGGAGATGGATGACGGCGACCGGGATGCCGACGGCTACAAACTGCTTGCCGGCGACAAGGTAACCGTCAATGGCCTGATCGACGATGATTTCTATGAAACCACCACCATCGAGGCCAGCAGCGTCTACGTCGAGAAGTTGGGCACGACTTTCTTCGCCAGCGCGGTCGATGAAGAGGATTACCTGGTGACAGTAACGACGCCGATCGTCGTTTCGGCGACCACGGTTCAAGGGACGGTGACCGCTGTCGATGACGAGGAATTCACGGTGGCCACCGGCCTGCAAGCGACCCGGGTCGACGTTGAAGAGATGGCCTATAATCCCCTGGACATGGAAGGCTACCAGCGGATCGAGGTCGGCGATTACGTCCGGGTGACCGGCAACATGGAAAAAGAATTCTTCGAAGGACGGGAATTGATGGCCGAGACCGTCGTCGAACTGGTCGACTGATCGATCTACCCTTCTTTCAATCTCGCTCTGGCATATTAAACCATCGGTCGTCCGAGACAAATCTCGGACGACCGTATTTTTTTAAAAAGCGGAATGCTTCGATCTCAAACCGGCCGGCGAATGATTTTGGTGATGGCAAACCAGTTGCACCAGAGGACGAGAGCGACCACCAGGATGCCGCTGATACCCAAGCCGGTCTCCATGCCGGTCGCCAGCGCCAGGACATAAACCAGGAGATAAGCGGCGGCGGCCGCCTGAATGCTCGTAACACACCAGCGGACCCGGTAATGGAAGGCGCAAGCGAGGATCACCAGGTTAAGCACGCCATAAGCCGCAGTGGCGATGCCGATCAGATTGAGGCGGACCAGCCAAATGCCATAAAAGATAAACAGGAGGGATGTCATGATGCTGAGGATCGAGAATGGCAGGGCGCCGTGCCCGGGGTTGCGGTTTGGAGCCGGAGGGTTGGGTCGTCGGTTCGTTTCGGGTTCGGAAGACACTTGGTTTCCTTTCTTCGGCGTGGTCGCCCAAAAATCGCCTGCCCTTGCGGGATTAAAATCCAAAAATTTCCAGCAGGACGAAAAAAGCTAGAATAAACATGGTCATGCCCAGCACCATTTTGACCTCGCTGACATGAAATACTTCCTGCAGGGTGACCTCGCCGAAGAAGCCCAGGTCCTGGACAAACTTGGCGACGAAGGGATAGATGACGCTGTACAAGGCGGCCCCGACCAGAATCCCGGTCACACCTCCGAAAAGGGCATCAAGGGAACCCTGGCCGACAGCGCCGACTGCAGTCCCCGGGCAGTAACCGAGGAGGGCGAAACCGATACCGAAAATCAGGCTGCCGACCACCGTCGACCCGATTGAACCGGGCTTGGGGTGCAGCTGCACCAATCCCATGCGCTTCAGCGGGTAAATTCCGAGCATTCCCACCACAATGGCGGTAAGGATCACCTTGACGACGGTAAAGTCTTTCAGCAGCAGCTGCCCCATGATGACATCGTATTTGGTCACCTGTCCTTTCTGCAGAAAGAATCCGAAAAAAATCCCCATGCTGAGACCGAGCAGCAACTGCACCCGCCGCCGTTCATGCAGTTTTTTCAGCATCTCCGTCCTCTTTTCTCAAAATATGAGCAGAGCCGTCACCACGCCGCCGGCGAAGATGCCTGCAGCGGCCACCCAGCTGCTGGCAACCAGCTGCATGGTCCCGCTCAGTGCGTGGCCGCTGGTACAACCGTTGGCCCAGCGCGCACCGAGGCCGATCAGCACCCCGCCGACAAAGGCCGTCAGCCAGCGCCAGGCGACACCATCGCCGAACCGGTCCGCCCAGACTCCGGAGGTGAAAGTCAACACGAAATCTCCGGAAAGACCTGCTGACAGGAACGCGCCGAGCAACAGGCCGACCACCAGCATCCACTCCCAGTCGATGCCCGGCTCGAAGCGCTGATAATACTTCTTCTCCAGGGTTCGATCACCGCGGACAGCCTTCTCGATCATGCCGCTGGTCTTGGCAAAAGCGGTCGAAACCCCCAGGGGATGATCCGAAAGCAGAAATGCGAACCAACTTAAAATGCCGATGCCGGCGCCCGCCAGATAAGGTGACCAGGACTTCATGGCCAACAAGCCGCTGGCTGCAGAAGACGTATTCTGGAACTGCTCCGGCTCGGTCTGGGCCAGCATATCCGCAGCCAGGAACCACCCCAGAAGAGCCAGCAAGACGGTCAGCCACAGACACTTGAGCCTCCGCAACGAAAATTTTTCGCAAAACCTCATTGCATGCCCTTCATTTGCGAAAAGCGCCGGCCGTCATGATTTGATGCTGCAGCCGACGGCTTGACAAGCAGCCATCGAGCCGAGACAGTCTTCGACCTGCTGGAAGCCGTTACGCTTGAGAATCGATGCGGCGATAATCGCGCGGCGGCCGCTGCCGCAGAAAGTAACGATCGGCTTGTTGCCGGGGATCTCGTCAAGACGCTCGGGCACCTCGCCGAGAAAGATTTCGGTGCTTCCCGGCAGCCTGGCTGTCTCGATCTCTTCCGCCTTGCGGACATCGAGCAGAACGAAATCCTCATTTTGGTCAATCCGGCGCTTCAGGTCGCCGGCATAAATTGCCGGGATTTGACCGTAAGCGCGACCGCTGATTTCCCAGCCGTGCAGGCCCTCGTCGAGATAGCTGACGATGTTCTGGTAGCCGAGCCTGGCCAGATAGCGAACAGCGGGCTCGACATCGGCAAAATCCTGGACAATCAGGCCGATGTCGCGTTCGTAAGGGATGAACCAGCCGGCATAAGCCGGGATCATGTCGAGGGGGATGGCCAGGCTATCGGGGATATAGGCGCCGGAAAAGGCTTCGGGACTTCGGGTATCGAGGGCCAGCAGACCCGTGTCCATGCTTTTGGCGAACTCATCCGCGTTTGCCGGCACCGGGCGCGGCAAAGCGACCGGCAGGGGCGGTCCGATCAGATTGTACTTTTCCATCTGTCGAAAATAGTTCGGATAATAGTGCTTCTCCGCGACCTTCCTAGCAATGAAATCTTCACGATTGGTGACCTGAAGGGCCGGATTGAACTGCCGCTCGTAGCCCAGGGAAGAAAACTCCCGCGCGGCCATACCCGAGCCGCAGACCGAACCGGCCCCGTGCGCCGGGTAGAGAAGAACATGGTCGCCCAGCGGCAGAAGCTGCTTGAATATGCTGTCGTACAGCAGGCCGGCAACCTCTTCGGCCCGCTCGGGGAAGAAGTCTGTGCGGCCGACATCGCCGATGAAGAGGGCATCACCGGTAAACACGGCGAGTGGCTGATCGCTGAACTCCCGGTCAATGAGCACCAGCGAAATGCTTTCGTCGGTATGGCCTGGAGTCTTGATTCCCTTAAGGGCGATATTGCCGAATTCGAAGACATCTCCCTGGTCGACGGTTCGCCCGTATTCGAAAGGCAGCTCGGCGCCATGGAAGACGGCTGCCCCGGTCATTTCAGCCAAAGCGCATGAGCCGATTACGAAATCCTCGTTGCGATGGGTTTCAAAGATATGCGTTATCCGGGCGCCGTGCCGATCGGCAATTTGCCGATAGACCTCACAGTCCAGCCGCGGGTCGATCACCGCTGCCTGCCCGCCGTCGCCGATAATGTACGACAACTGCGCCAATCCTTCGGATTTGATTTTTTCGAAAAACATGTCTCTCCTCCTGATCCATGTCGAAAAACGAAGCTTTCCAGAAACCCGCAGTCATAAATTCTCAGCCGCTCAAGCAGACTTTTATTCCTGGTCGCGCGGCCGGACATAGTCGACAGAAAAGCCTTAATAGATAAGAGACTTTTCCTCGATTTCCTGCTTTCTGCGCAGGTATTCCTCCCGGGAGATTTGGTCCGACTCGTATTCCTGCCGCAAATCCTCCAATCTTTCCTTGTTGGAATACTCATAGGCCGCCCCGGCCGCGCCGGCACCCAATGCCGCCCCGCCGACCACTTCGCGGCTGCAGCCGATCGTAAAAATCAGGGGCAGGCTTGCGATCCCAAGCATCATTAATCTCAGCATGGTTTTCTTCCTTTCTCCCTGTATCGCGGGTTTATCTCAATGCCATTCTTTTTTGACCTGCCGCCTCCGAACATATTCCGGGCGAGAGTCGTCCGACAGGCTCCTGTCTAAACCCGCGGCCGCTGGAGAACGCCTGCAACCAGCGCCACCAGGAACAGAACCAGGAAAATGAAGAACAGAACCTTGGCGATACCGGCGGCTGCCGCGGCAATGTTGGTAAAGCCGAACAGGGCCGCGACGAAAGCAACAAGAAAAAAGATGAGAGCCCACCTCAGCATGATTTCGACTCCTTTCTCGACCCTGGTTAAAAATTAAAAAGGCCGCTGAGTCCAATCAGGATCAGATAGATGGCCACGATGTAATTCAAGAATTTCGGGACGAGCAGAATCAGGATGCCGGCAAGAAGAGAGAGTAATGGTTCGATCTGTACATACATGGGTAAGGCTCCTTGCAAAATTAATTATTCATCGTGTCTTCGGCTTTCTCACTCTGCTGACTTGCCCATTTCCCGATCTCCTCAGCAGCTTCATCGAGGCTTTCGCCGGCCTCCTAGGCAGCACCTTCACCATCGACTTGTTCACCGCCTCGTCAACTTTTTACCCGCCTCTTTCATCGGTCCTTGCTTTTCACATGCTGCAAGCAGATTGGTCATGCCGGCGGTCAGCAGGAGACTGCAAAGGAAAAGCTTGATGTTCATGGCCGACTTCTCTTTATCCAGATATTTTTCCGGCAAAATTTTCAAGTGACCTGCTGAACCCTTCCAATTTTTTCGAGCTAAAACTTATAAATAGCTAATATCACTTGCTTCTAAGCATACCATTAAAATCCAGGTTGGCAATGAGACTTTACCTACCTCGCAAAGGAGCAAAAGTCGCCCACCAGGGGAAGCTTTTGCCCAGCAACATCTCGCCGGTGCACCCTGTTCGAATTAATGCCGCCCCGGGATTAGAAAGTCCTTGATTCCACCTCTCAGGATGGCTAAGGTTGAAATCAACCTGTGGTTCTCACAGGCCCTGCTGAAACGGCCCCGGGAGATTGGCTCCCGGGGCCGTTTTTTTTTGTACCTTCTTTTGGCCTTCGTTTACTGGATTGGCAGCACCGGTTCGTTGAGAGCGGCGATCTGCTCGCGCAACTGCAGAATATGCTCATCCCAGTAACGTGGGGTATTGAACCAGGGGAAATAATGCGGGAAGGCCGGGTCATCCCAGCGGCGGGCCAGCCAGGCGCTGTAATTCAGAATCCGCAGGGAGCGCAGAACTTCGATCAGCCGCAGTTCGAGCGCCCGGAACGGAAAGAACTCCAGATAACCTTCCAGGACCTCCGCCAGTTGGAGGGTTTTGCGCGCCCGGTCGCCGGAGAGCATCATCCAGAGGTCCTGCACGGCCGGCGCCAGGCGGGCGTCGTCCAGGTCGACCAGGTGCGGGATGTCGTGCCGCCAGAGTATATTGCCGGCATGGCAGTCGCCGTGGGTCCGGATCAAGGCGGGTCCGACCTCTTTCATGATCGCCTCCGCACCTTCCAGCAGATCGCGGCTTAAAGCATCGTAATTGGCCTGGTGCTCGGGCGGAATGAACTGCGCACCGATCAGCGCGACGCTGTCCCAGCCGAAGCTCTGGCAATCCAGGACGGGCCGGTGAGCAAACGGCCGCAGCGAGCCGATCCGGTGCAACCGGCCGAGCAGGCGGCCCATGATCAGCAGGTTGTCGAGATTGTCGAATTCCGGGGCATGTCCGCCCTGCCGGGGATAGAGGGCAAAGCGGAAGCCCCGGTATTCGAACAGGCTGTTGCCGTCGGCACCGCGCAGCGGGGCGACCACCGGCAGGTCGTGATCCTCCAGTTCGAAGCAGAATTGATGTTCTTCTTCAATCGCCGGGTCGCTCCACCGTTCGGGCCGGTAAAATTTCGCGACCAGCGGTTCGCTCTCTTCGAGGCCAACCTGGTAAACCCGGTTTTCGTAGCTGTTCAAGGCAAACACCCGGTAATCGCACAGGTAGCCGAGGCTCTCGACGGCGTCCATGACGAAAGCGGGCGTCAACTCTTCAAAAGGGTGCTGGCTCATTGCCAATGAACTCCGGTCCTGGGTTGTGGGGCATATGCTTCAGTCTTTCACGGAACCTACCCGTATGGCCATCATTGCCTTGGAACATCGTTTTTATTATCTTCTAAGTCCAGAAACATCGTAATTCTCCATTTCATCCTGACGGCCATGCATGAAAGGCTCGATGGTGGAAAGCGGCGATGAACGAGCTGTCGCTGAAGGATCAGGCGAAAATCCGCGGCAGGACCGACAAAAAGGCCTTGCGCATAAGAGACCCCTGAAGCAAACCAGGCGGGCATCGCCTAAAGATGTCCGCCTTTGAAATTACCTCTCGCACTCCGTTTGGCGCTGCAGACTTTTTACAGCCCCCGGATCATAACCTTCTGGACATATTCCCCGGCAGCGGCCGCAAGTTGCCGGACCTCGCCGACCGGCAAGGCTTCTTGACTGCGCATTTCCTCAGCGAGGGCATACTCCGGGTGAAACTGCTGAATCGTCCAGAGCGGCGCGCCGCCGATGACCTCTCCCCACTCGCGGACGACCTCCTCATCCACCCAACCGGGAACACAGGTGGTCCGGAATTCCAACTCCGCCGGAGCCGCCCGCGCGAGCCGCACGGAGCACAGGAGCGCATCGGTCGGCACCGGATGATCATGCAGTTCCGGATAGCGGGCCAGCGAGGTCTTCAGGTCGATCGCCAGGTAATCGAGCAGGTTCTGGTCGAGCAGCCGCTCCAGCATCGCCGGTGCCAGCCCGTTGGTGTCCAGCTTGACGGCCAGGCCCAGCGCCTTAACCCCCGCCGCCAATTCAGGCAGAGTCGATTCCAGCGTCGGCTCACCGCCGGAAAACACCACCCCATCGATAAACCCGGCGCGGCTCTCCAATTCGGCCAACAGGATCTTCGGTTCCAGGTCGGGCAGGCGATCCGGATCGGTCACCAGTGGCGGATTATGACAGAAGGGGCAGGTCAGGTTGCAACGCCCCAAAAAAACCAGGGAAGCAATCCGCCCCGGGAAATCGAGCAGACTGGTCCCCTGAAAACCCTTGATGCCCACGAGACTGGTTACTTGGCGGGGGAATCGACGACGTATTCCTGGCGCTCCTGGAATTCGGACTTTTTCCCTTTGTTCCATTGCTGAACGGGCCGGAAAAAGCCGCAGACCCTTGAATATACCTCGGTTTTGGCGTTGCACTTGGTGGACATGAAGCTCTCCCTCGCTGATTGTTTGAAGGTGCCCGCCCTTTCTTTGCCGGACGGCTGTTTGTCGCTAAGCGGCATGGTCTTCATGGGGGTACGGGCAGGAGAAATGTTCTCCCGGAATGTAGCCATGGTCAGGGCAGATGGTAAAGGTCGGGCTGATCGTAAAATAGGGCAGATGGAAATTTTCCGCGATTCGCTTGACCATCAGCCGGGCACTGCGCCAGTCGTCGAGGCGTTCTCCCAGAAAACCGTGGAAGACCGTGCCGCCCGTATACTGGGTTTGCAAAGCATCCTGATGGGTCAGGGCCTCAAAGATATCCGCTGTCGAATTGACCGGCAGATGGGTCGAGTTGGTGTAGTAGGGCACATCGGTCCCCGCCGCCAGGATCTCCGGGTAGCGCTGCCGGTCGGCCTTGGCCAGCCGGAAGCTGGTTCCCTCGGCCGGCGTTGCTTCCAGGTTGTAGAGATGCCCGGTTTCTTCCTGGAAGACTTCAAGCTGGCTGCGCATGAACTGCAGGGCCCGCACCGCCAGGCTCCGACCTTCGGCGTTGTCGATGCCGTGTCCCGTCAGATTGAGTATGGCTTCGTTCATGCCGATCAGGCCGACCGTGGAAAAGTGATTGTCCCAGAAACGGCCGCTGCGCTCGCGGATGCCCGAGAGGTAAAAACGGCTGTAGGGATAAAGTCCATCGCCGGTGAAGCGCTCCAACTGCTTGCGCTTGATTTCCAGGGATTCACAGGCCATCTTCATCAGGCCGGCGATCCGGCTGAAAAAATCATCGAAGCCTTCGGCCAGATAGGCGGCCCGGGGCAGATTCAGGGTCACCACGCCGATCGAGCCAGTCAGCGGATTGGAGCCGAACAGACCGCCGCCGCGGTGACGCAGGGCCCGGTTGTCCAGACGCAGCCGGCAGCACATGGACCGGGCGTCTTCAGGGTCCATGTCCGAATTGATGAAATTGCTGAAATAAGGGATGCCGTACTTGGCGGTCATCTCCCAGACCGGCTGGAAGCGCGGACTCTCCCAGTCCAGGTCGCGGGTAATATTGACCGTGGGAATCGGGAAGGAAAAAATCCGCCCCGACGCATCGCCGGCCATCATCACCTCGCTGAACGCACGGTTGAACAGGTCCATCTCTGCCTGACAATCACCGTAACAGTAACCCAGCACTTGCCCGCCGATAATGACCGCTTCTTTCCCCAATCCGCGCGGCGGCGTCAGGTCCAGGGTGACATTGGTGAAAGGCGTCTGGAAGCCGACCCGCGTCGGCACGTTCATGTTGAAAATGAATTCCTGCATCGACTGGCGGACTTCCTGGTAGGAGAGACCGTCCTGGCGGATGAAGGGCGCCAGCAGGGTATCGAAATTGGAAAAGGCCTGGGCACCGGCCGCTTCTCCCTGCAGGGTGTAGAAAAAATTGACCACCTGGCCCAGCGCCGTGCGGAAATGTTTGGGCGGACCGCTCTGGATCTTGCCGTAAGCACCGGTGAAACCCTTGATCAGCAGGTCCTTGAGATCCCAGCCGCAGCAGTAGACCGACAGCATGCCGAGATCGTGGATATGGAAATCACCTTCGCGGTGGGCGTCGGCAACATAGTGCGTGTAGATTTTGTTCAGCCAGTAGCTGCTGGTGATATTTGCCGCGATATGATTGTTGAGCCCCTGCAGCGAGTAGCCCATGTTGGCATTTTCGTTGACCCGCCAGTCCTCCTGGGTCAGGTAGGCATCCATCGCCTCGATCGATTCCTTGATGAACGCCCTGGTTTCGCGCAGGGCCGCGTGCTGCTGGCGATAGATGATGTACTGCTTGGCGACCTTGGCGTGACCGTTTTCGATCAGGATCTTTTCGACCAGGTCCTGAACATTCTCGACGGTGGGAATGCGGCCATCCTTGTATAGGACCTCGAGGATGCCGACCACCTGGCGGCCGATCTGCTCGGCCTGCTGCATGTCGCTGCCGCCGACGGCCCGAACCGCCTGTTGTATGGCTGCAGTGATTTTTACTTCTTCAAACGGTGCGAGACGTCCGTCCCGTTTCCGGATAAACTCCAGCATAACAGTCTCCCCCTGGCAAGCACTGCCGAAAAGTTACCACAGTGCTCGCCCGAGTCAAAACAAAAAAACACAAGATATAGTCAAGTTTTTCCTGGATAAGCACAAGATATTGTGAAAAGCCGGTGGATAGCCTGTGGATGAACGGCAGCTCTGGATGCTAACCGACCAAGATTCTTGACCATTTGGCAGACCCATGCTAATTAGGCGAAAAATCCGCCTTGCCGACAGGGGCCGCCATGCCGCAATTAATGCGATTCGGGATTTCCATCGACCAGCCGCTGCTGGAACACTTTGACCGTCTGATCGCCGAAAAAGGTTACAGCAACCGCTCCGAGGCGATTCGCGACCTGATCCGCAGTTCGCTGGTAGAGAACCAGGTCGGCCACGACGAAACGGCGGAAACCGTCGGCACCGTGACCCTGGTCTATGACCATCACACCCGCGATCTCGCCGAAAAACTCACGGAGCACCAGCATGCTCATCATGAAGCAATTGTCTCGACCCTGCATGTTCACCTCGACGCCCACTACTGCCTGGAGGTGATCGTGGTTCGCGGCCATGCCGGCCAGGTCAGACGCCTGGCGGACGAACTGATCGGAACCCGCGGGGTCACCCATGGCCGACTGGTTCTGACCACCGCTGATCCTACGGCATCCTGACCGCCGACGGGGAACCTTTTTGCGTCACTCACACCGTGTTTTGGCGGGAGAACAGAGTCTCGGATAGCCTATAACGGTTGACAGGTCCACCCAGGGCCTTTCTTGAACAAATTTACTGATTTCGGCCTGCTTTCTGCATGGAGAAGTTCGCAAATAAGGTTTGTCATAACTCCGGATTTGTAATAAACTTCGAAAAATTTTATTTCCTGCCTGTTTTTCTTTTCTGACTGAGGAGGTTGTTATGATGCGGCTGGTTACAATGCTTGTTTTGGGCGGTCTTCTGTTGAGTACTCAGGTCGCCGCAGCAGGACCATTTGGTCCGGCAAGTCCCCCGGAAGATGGTCTCAACCTGGGCCTGGGGTACCACTACTCCAGTGCCGATCTTGATCAGGGAGGAGCAACTCTCAAGCAGCACCAACTCTACGCGCGTCTGGGACTGGGCCTTTCCGAAGCCCTCGAAATCTATCTGCGGGGCGGTACCGCAAACCTTGAGATCGAAGACTTCGACGACAGTGCGGCCCTGTTTCTGGGTGGTGGCATGAAAGGCCTGATTTTACAGCGCAGGAACTTTGATCTGGGTGCATTTGTCGACGGCAGCGTCTTCGGCGACTATGAAGACAACGGGACCGAAGTGACCGGTCTTTATGACCTGAATGCCGGCCTGACTCTGGAAACTGTGATCGAAGGAGCCCGTCTCTATGCCGGCCCCGTCTTCTTCATCAGGGAAATGGACGTGGAGGCGCAAAATGGCTCTTCGGACTCCGTCGAAGAAGATGGCAACGTTGGCGGTTTCATCGGGGCCAGCTGGCGGATCAAGGATCGCTACAATATTAATGTCGAAGCCCAGTTCAAAACGGATTTCTCCGGCGGGATCGAAGTTCTTTACAATTACTAACGGTGGTCTCCTGCCCGGCATCTGCAAATTGCAAAATCATTCTGGCTGCGACCACGCTTCGGGGTGAACGTTATGAGGAAGTCTTTTAAGAATGTCGTAATACTCCTGGCTCTTCTGGCCTTATCCGGCTGCGGCGGCAGCGGCGGTGATGACTCGCCGTTTTCGTCGCCAGATGATGGCGGCGGAGATTCCAGCCCTACCGTTCCCGGCACACCGGATGTCACCGAGCCATCACCATTGGGCGCCCTGCAGGATCTCGGTGACCCGATCGGCGATGTCGACAGCTGGTTCTGGACCGAAGCGGCGGCCATCAACGGAAACGGCCTGGTGGTCGGTCAGGCCAACAACAGCGACAACGGCTCGCCCAAGGAAGCGTTTCGCTGGGATCCGACCATGGGCATTATGACTCCCCTCGGCGGACATTCCGGCGGACCTTACAGTGATTATTACTTCCTTGAGGAGAACGCCCCCGACGACTGGCTGATCTACAGCGAAGCGGTGGCCATCAATGACTCCGCGACTATCCTCGGGCATTCGACCACCGGCGCCGGCTGGCCGGAGGAAACGGAGCGGCGCGCCTTTATGATCCGCCCCAACGGCACTTGCGTGGACCTGCCGCCCCTGCCCTATTTCAACGATGACGGCGAACTGCAGATCGGCACTTTCTCACAGGCCAACGACATCAACGAACAGGGCAACGTTCTGGTCACCCTGGATGACGAGGAGGGTCGGCACGCCTGGTTCTGGGACGGCACGACCTTTTATCCCGACGGAACCTTTGCTTTTGTGATTCCGGGCGAAGGCGATGAAGACGATATGCTGCTGCCGATCCCGGATGTGCCCCGCTACCAAAGCACCTGCCGCATCCTAGGCGCTGATTCCGAAGGGGTTGCGCTCAATGAACTGCGCCATGCGGTTATCAACTCCGGCGGAACCGCTGTCTGGTGCGACATTGATCGGGGTATCGTTGAATCTCTCAATGGCTTCGACGGCAGTTCGGTCGGCGTCGACATCAACAACCAGCTCAGCCTGAGCGGCAGCGGTAATCAGGTTTCGCATATTACCGGCAATTCCGCCGGCATTGCCTTTTTCTGGGACGGCGGCGCCATGCTGCCGCTGGGGACGTTGGCAGACGATGACAGCGGCACCAGCGAAGCCGTGGACATAAATGATCTGGACCAGGTGGTAGGCAACGCGACGACCAGTGAAGGCAACACCCATGCCTTTCTCTGGGACAATAGCACCAAGGTCATGACCGACCTCGGCACCCTGGGCGGAGACAACAGCTTTGCGGTCGCCGTCAATGATGCCGGTCAGGTGGTCGGTTATTCAGAAACCGGTGAATCTTATGACCAGCAAGGCGTAACCCGGCAAATTGTGCATGCCTTTCTCTGGGACAATGGTGTCATGTATGACCTGGGCGCCCATAACGATTTCTACGCCTTCAGCTTCGGCGCGCCCTATCCTTTCAGCGAAGCCGTTGATATCAACGATAACGGTGACGTGGCCGGCTTTTCCTTCACCATCAACAACCACCGGCGAAGTTTTTATCTCAATCCCGATTCTCTGCCCTGAGCAGGGCGCTCCGACAGCACCTGAGGCGGGACCGCAAGGTCCCGCTTTTTTTTGTCGGCAATCTGGACGGCTTTCCCCATGCCAGCGACCGATTCTCACCCGGGCCAGGACAGCTTACCCTGCACAGGACCACCAACGAGGTCCCAATTTTGACAGGAGCCATTTTTGCGCCATACTAGCAACAATGGTTTCACGTCTTTTCCCGTGATCGGCCGTTGCCGGAGAAAGGAGAATGCCATGCCTCAGGAATACACCTTGCAGCAAGCTCTTCAGGAGGCCATCCTGGCCAAGAAAGATCTTCGGGATTTTTATCGCGAAGCCGCCCAGATGACTGTGGACCCGAACAGCCGGAAAATTTTTCAGCGCTTAAGCGAGGAGGTCGAAGACAACATCAAAAAATTCTTCAATTATTATCGGGGCCGCGAATTCGGCACCCTGGAGGAATTTTTAACGACGCCGCCACGCCGGAATTCGACCATGCTGCGGGAATTGCGCAAGGCCAAGGACCAGAAAATGCCCGCCAAACGGGCCCGGGAGTTGGCCATGCGCGAGGAAAAGGCCATGGAGAACAGCTTCCGGCGTGCCGCCAGACAGGTGGTGGACCCCTTGGCCCGCGAAATATTTGCCGAGGTGGCCGAAGAAGCAGCACGCCACTACGCAGTCATTGAATCCGAATATGAATACCAGACATCGCGGATCCATGAGACGGATGTGAATACCTACGTCCGGGAGTGACGCGGAACGCTCCTGGAGACAAACATTCATAAAAAACAAGATTATCTGACGCATTATTTCTCAAGCAGGTGAGGTGAGCCGATCAGGCTCATCTCACCCTTGCCCTGCCATGCCCCGCTATGCCGGTTCAAAACCAAGCCTATGGATCGAGCGTGATCTAAGGCAGCTTGGCCCGGCCCTGCCACTGCTGGACCACCAGCCCACAGATAATCAGCACCAGGCCGAGCAGCGTGGAAGGGAGAATTTTTTCACCAACCAGGAAATAAATGAAAAACAGGGAGAGAAAGGGTGAAATGAAGATCAGGTTGGCGATCCGGGCGGAGTTGACCGAGAGCTTCATCGCCTGCAGCCAGAGCACGAAGGTCAGGCCCATCTCGAACAGGCCGACATAGGTGGCGCCGAGCAGGCCCGGCAGTGGAGGGATCCGCAATCCCTCGGTCAGCAGGATATAGACAAAAATCATCGGCGCACCGCACAGAAAATTCAGCAGCAGACCGAGCACCGGGTCACGGTCGTCGCGGGTATTGTAAATCCAGTAGAGGGCCCAGAACACCGTCGAGATCAGGGCCAGGGCGACACCGAGCGGATCGTCGAAATGCAGGCCCAACAGATCGCCCCGGGTCGAAATCACCACCACTCCCAGATAGCTGATGAACACCGCGACCAGTTCACGGCGGCTGATCTGCTGCTTGAGCAGTGGAATCGACAGCAGCGACAGGGTGATGGCCCAGGTGTAGTTGATCGGCTGGGCCTGCTGGGCCGGCAGCAGGTCGTAGGCTTTCAGCAGTACCAGGTAGTAGAGGACCGGGTTGAGCAGGCCGAAGCCGATGGAGGGCCGAATGTGCTGCCAGGTCACCGCCTTGAGCAGCGGCAGCTTGCCCTGGATCAGCAGCAGCACGAACAGCACGACGCTGGAAGTCAGTACCGCATGCAGCAAGAGTTCGGCGGGCGTCAGGTAGCGCAGGGACAGCTTGAATGCGCTGGCCATGGTCGACCAGAGCAGGACGGCCGTCAGGCCGAACAGGTAAGCCCGCCGCTGGTCTTTCATACCACGGGCACCGCTTTTTTCGCCCGCCGGGCCGGCAGGGCCAGGATCAGCAATCCGGAGAGAATCAGCAGCAGGCCTCCCCAAGCAGTCAGCGGCAGATATTCACCCACCACCAATACCCCGAGCAGACCGGCTGTCATGGGTTCGGCAAGAGTCAGGGTCACCGCCGTCGCCACCTGGACCGAACGCAGTCCCCGGGCAAAGAACCAGTACGACAGGCCCATGGTCACCACGCCAAGATGCAGTGCGACGGCAACCGAGCGTGGCTCGAGCAGCCAGACCAGATCCCGCCCCCACAGTGCCGGCAGCAGCAGCAAAGCGCCCAGGCAGATGACCACCGCCATGACCGCATTCGGGCTGCGGTCCTCCAGCAATCCCTTGATAGCCAGGGTATATGCTGCGTAAGAGAAACCTGCTGCCAAAGCCAAAACCAGGCCAAACAGGTTGATTTCCACATCACCGCGGCTGCTGCTCAAAGCGAGCGCCGCACAGCCGAAAATGGCCAGAAAGGTCGCAATGGCCCATCGGCGTCCCGGCCTTTCCCCGCGGAACAGGAAGCCGAGCAAACCGCCGGCAATCGGCGCGCTGCCGATGCCGACAATGGTGCCGACGGCCACGCCGGTTTTGGCCACAGCGGCAAAGAAACAGGCCTGGTAGGCGGCGGTAAAAAAAGCGGCCAGGAAAGTAAGCCGCAGGGGCCAGCCGCGCAGGGAACCAAGCTCTTTGCGACTCAAGGCCAGCAGCAGCAGAACCAGGCCGCCGATGGCCAGGCGCAGAAAGCCGATCACGATCGGATCGAAACCGGCCGGGGCAA
>Ga0102928_1001364_pt1 | contig 15306 bp, 14 predicted proteins | sample SalPonR1_B_D1_MG_FD_78504 | JGI IMG/M metagenome (GOLD analysis project Ga0102928, IMG submission 78504) | Salt pond soil microbial communities from South San Francisco under conditions of wetland restoration - Salt Pond MetaG R1_B_D1_MG | ecosystem: Environmental > Aquatic > Marine > Intertidal...
AAAAGAAGCGCAGCACGTTGAGGGTTTTGCAAAAGAGTGTGCCGTGGTTACGCACAGCAGGCTCAAAAGCTCAGATAACGGCGTGGAAGTTGACCCTGAATCAAAGCTGGATGAGGAACTGATTGTACGACCCACATCAGAAACCATCATCTGGGACTCTTACAGAAACTGGATCCAGTCTTACCGCGACCTTCCGATTCTGATCAACCAATGGGCCAACGTGGTCCGGTGGGAGATGAGAACGCGGCTTTTCCTGAGAACCATGGAGTTCCTCTGGCAGGAGGGGCACACGGCCCATGCATCCAAAGAGGAAGCGGTTGAGGAGACGGAACGCATGCTGGATGTCTATAAAACATTTGCCGAGGAGTTTATGGCAATGCCGGTTATTAGAGGGGTGAAAACAGAATCTGAGCGGTTTGCCGGGGCCATAGATACGTATTGCATCGAAGCGATGATGCAGGATGGCAAAGCGCTGCAGGCGGGGACATCTCACTTCCTGGGACAGAATTTTGCCAAAGCGTTTGACGTTAAATTTCAAAGCAAGGACGGCCAGCATGAGTATGTCTGGGCAACCAGCTGGGGTGTATCAACCCGGCTTGTGGGCGGGCTTATAATGACCCACTCCGACGATAACGGACTCGTGATCCCACCAAAGCTTGCGCCTGAACAGGTGGTTGTGGTACCGATCTTCAGGAGCGACGATCAAAAAGAGACCGTTCTTAACTACGCTCAGCCCATCATTGATGAACTCAAAGCTCTTGGTGTACGAGTAAAACTGGACGATCGGGAAAATCAAAATCCCGGGTATAAGTTTGCCGAGCACGAAGCACAGGGCGTGCCGCTGCGTGTTGCCGTGGGACCGCGCGATGTCGACAACAACAACGTAGAGCTTGCACGCCGCGATACGCTTGACAAAAATATTGTTTCGCGCGACGGAATTGCGGAGCACATCAGTACCCTGTTGAAAACAATTCAGTCCGATCTTTATAACACTGCAAAAGAACGTATGAATAGCAGAACACGCAGCGCCGACAGCTATGAGCAGTTCAAAAAAGAGATCGAAAAAGGCGGGTTTATTTATGCCCACTGGGATGGAACACCCGAAACAGAAGAGAAAATAAAGCAGGATACCAAAGCAACTATTCGATGTATTCCGCTTGAACCATCTGATGAAACCGGCGAATGTATGGTAACGGGAAATCCGTCTGAACGGCGCGTCCTATTTGCACGAGCTTACTAAACGATTTTTAACTTTCACTACGTTTAAAAATGTCATTAGAAAAACCTGTCAACCGATATCTGAGGCTTGCCACACGCGCACAAAGCCGTGATCTTGATCGATACACCATTGAGGAGTTTGGTATTGACAGCATCACGCTGATGGAGATTGCCGGTAAAAAAGCTGCCGATGTGATCCGTGAAAAAACCGGGGCGGACGCTTCCGGAATTTTTGTTTGCGGTAAGGGCAACAACGCAGGCGATGCTCTTGTGGCGGCTCGATATCTTTCCGAAAATGCAGGCCATTCTGTATCACTTCTGTTAACTGCGGGTTCAAATAACTTTTCTGATGACGCCCGGAAAAATTACGGGCTGCTGAAAAAGCTGTCTGAAAATGGCTCAGACATTACCTTTCAAACTGACAGTGACGCCATTAAATGGCACACATTTGATTATGCCGTGGATGGTTTAATTGGCACCGGGCTGACCTCTGAACTCCGGCAGCCGATGGCCGGCGTGGTTGACAAACTTAACAGCACCGGGCTATTCACCTTCTCGATGGACATCCCCACCGGGCTGAACTGTGATACCGGTGAGATCCTTGGCACGTGTGTAGAAGCCGATCACACCATCACGTTTGGAACCAATAAAGTTGGATTTTATCTCGATGATGGTCCGTCCGTAACCGGACATATTACGCTTGCAGAGCTGCCATTCCCCGAATATTTAAGAGAGCACAAGGCCGTTTTGATTGATCAGTCATTACGTGATGAGTTTGATGACAATAAGCCGTCTTATTCACATAAATATGATAAAGGAACAGTCCATATTATAGCGGGCTCAGAAGGTATGACGGGCGCCGCAATTATGGCATCCAAGAGCGCCTGGAATGCAGGGGCTGGTGCAGTTATCCTTTACGCGCCGAAAGGGCTTCTGGCTGTTTATGAGCAGGCTCTCCCGGAGATCATTAAGATCCCTGTTGGAGACAGCAAAGATGTTCATTTCAAAACCGATCATGCCGAAATAATTTCTAAGAAAATTTCTAATAAACCCGGTGTGATTCTAATCGGCCCGGGACTGGGGCTTAACGACGACACGCAACGCTGTGTTCTTGAGCTGCTTGAGGCCGTAGACCAGCCGGTCATTCTCGATGCCGACGGGCTTTCAAAATGGAAAGAAAGTAGCCACCTCGATACGTCCGGGTGGCTGCTAACCCCCCACCCTGGCGAGCTGCAAAAATACCTTGACATTCCTATGTCAACCGCATCTGAACGGCTGAGAGAGATTGAAAAATTATCACAAAAACAGAACGTCAGTATACTGTCTAAAGGCTTCCCCACTATCCTGGCAACATCTAAAAACGGAACCTATATTACGTCATACGATACCAGGCTCTTTGCAAGAGCCGGTTTTGGGGATGTTTTAGCGGGAACAATTGCAGGTAAACTGGCTGTAAGCAAGAAGACAGTTCAGTCAATAACTGACGCGCTGATAACCAATGTTTCAGTAGCACAAAAGTTTCAGGAGCCGCAACCAGGCGATATCTATGATAGGTAAACTTATTTCATTTCTCGCTGGACGAAAGTATGTGGTGTACATACTATTTGCAGCAATTACGATTATCACACTGCTTCTTACTCTGCTTCCGCCGGACAATTTCCAGGGCAGCTCCCTCTTTAACTACGACAAAATCGGCCATTTCCTGATGTTCTTCGGATGGAGTTTCCTTTTTGGGTTTTCAGTAATTTTGTACAGCAGAAGAGAAGCTCCGCTGCTGTTAATTTTTGTTGCCGGAACACTATTTGGCATTTCTATTGAGTATATGCAGGAAATGATGTCATATGGACGAACTGCAAGTATGGCTGATGCAGCCGCTGATTCTGCCGGTACATTTACAGCAGTTTTGCTTCTCTGGTGGATAAAAACCAAATACAGAGACTACCTGACTCCGGTATTATCAAAAAATAATATCAAGTAAGGGAACACGTTGGATACTTATCAGTAAATAATGTATACTTCACACGTTATTTAGAACAAACCGCCTCATTATTATTATGGATCGTAAAAAACCAGAAGCAGATTTAAGAAAATACTATACAGTATTTCTACAGCTCGGCTTGATTGTAGCGCTGGCTATATTCATTCTTGCCGTTAAGATGGACCTTACCGGTGAGCAGCCTGAAGAGTATACACTCGATGAACAGGAAGTTGTAGAGATGGAAGAGGTTATCCAAACCGAACAGATTGAAACCCCTCCTCCTCCACCCCGTCCGCCGGTCCCTGTCGAAGTTCCAAATGATGAAATCATTGAAGATGTAAATATTGATATCAACGCTGAATTCGATCTCGATGACCGAATGGACATGCCCCCACCACCACAGGAAGAAGAGGAACCAGAGGAAGATTTCTTTGTGGTTGTTGAGGAAATGCCTGAGCTGATCGGTGGACTTGCATCCATTCAAAGAAATATTGAATATCCGGAAATGGCCCGTAGAGCAGGAATCGAAGGCCGTGTTTACGTGCAGTTTATTGTAAACGAACGAGGCGAAGTTGAAGACCCGCGTGTTATTCGTGGCATTGGCGGCGGCGCGGATGAAGAAGCACTGCGCGCAGTCCGGCAAGCAAAATTTAAGCCCGGAATGCAGCGTGGCCGTCCGGTTCGCGTACAGTACAGCTTACCGGTAGTTTTCCGGCTCCAAAACTGATCCATATAATTTTAATAATATCTTGAAAGCCTGCTTACATACTAAGCAGGCTTTTTTTATGTCGGGATAATCCGCTCTTTTCTGTTGAACCCACCTTATATACCGTGACTCCAAACTGCAATTCACGGCAAGGTCTTCTAAAGATTCGTCTTCTATTCCGCGCAATAACACCTCTATAGGAACATGAAGGGAAAAAAGCTGTAGTAAAGATGTATTCACACATCAACACTAACTAATCCGCTCATCATGACAAACCGAAAAAAACCAAGTGCAGATTTAAAGAGATACTATACCCTGTTCCTGCAGCTCGGATTAATTGCATCAATTGGCATATTTACACTAGCTGTGAAAGCTGATATTTCTGGCGAAAAACCTGTGAAATATGAGCCGGACATTCAGGAAACCATCAAGATAGAGGAGACGATTCAAACCAATCCAATAAAAACTCCACCGCCCCCACCCCGTCCCCCTGTACCGGTGGAAGTTCCTGAAGATGAAATAATCGAAGATGTGGATATCGATTTCCATTTTGATTACAACCAGGATGACCGACTGATTATGCCGCCACCTTCGCAAAAGGATGAAGAATCTGAAGAAAAAATCTTTGAGGTGGTTGAACAGATGCCTCAACTCATTGGCGGAATGGCATCTATACAAAACAACATCGACTACCCTGAAATTGCGCGCCGAGCCGGCATAGAAGGCCGTGTTTACGTGCAGTTTGTAGTAAATGAACGAGGAGACGTGGAGGATCCACGCGTGGTACGCGGAATCGGCGGAGGTGCGGATGAAGAAGCACTGCGTGCAGTGAGCCAGGCAAAATTCCGTCCCGGTTTACAGCGCGGGCGGCCCGTATCCGTTCGATTTACGGTCCCGGTTGTTTTCAGGCTGCAAAACTGACTGTATCGTTTTTTAAAAAGCGCAAAGGCTTGCTGATATTCAGCAGGCCTTTTTATTTTTTCGGCGCAAATATTATCTGATTTCTGTACAAATTATCTGAACTTTCGGCCGACAAAAATGATTGCTACTCATGACTGTCAACAGAAAATCATTTCGATCAATTAACTGCATCCGTTCATGAGTTCAAAATGGATTATTTACGGCCTCCTGGCAATTGCATTGGTCATCGTGATGAACCTAATCGGGCCGTTTAAAGGAACGGTTAATTCTGATTTTCCGGATGAGTACCAGCCGCGCGACTCAAATGAAATAGCGCCGTGCCCCGGCTCCCCAAACTGTGTGCGCCTGACAATCCCGATGGAAGCTGAATCAGAGCAGCTGTTTAGCTCGAGTGTTGATGTGCTGCGAGCAATGGATGCTACAGAACTTGAAACTGATTCTGACTCTCTCAGGATTGATGCTGTTTTTCAAATCCCCGTATTTGGATTTCGTGATGATCTGCAGATCCGTTTTTCTGACGGTGGCTCTGACGGTGAATCATTTCTGCATCTCTCCAGCCGAAGCCGAACAGGTCAAAGCGACCTGGGTGTCAATCGCCGGCGCGTCAATTCGTTTCTCTCCACCTTACGATCCAAACTATAACTACCTAAACCACACCTGCTTTGTCTAAACTATCTGTTACAATTGGAATTCTGATGATAATTCTCGGCGCCGGATCTTTCCTCCTCACCGGTGCTGCAAGTGCAACTGCTTTAATCCCTGCCTTTTTTGGTATAGCTTTCGTCGGCCTTGGCATTTTGGGAATCAAAAAAGAATCCATGCGCAAGCATGTGATGCACGCAGCGCTGCTTCTCGCAATACTGGGAATAGGCGGTTCTTTTGGCGGACTGATAAATGTCCTCGGAGTATTAGGAGGAAATGAGCTGGAGCGTCCAAATGCGGCTTATGCACAGGCGATAATGGCGATCATCTGCATCTATTTTGTAATTGCAGGCGTCCGCTCGTTTATAAGTGCCCGGAAGACCTCGCAGGAAGAAGGCTAGCGGCAAAGCACACCATCAAAGACACGGCCTGGCGGTTTCGGGGCTGGAGCCTTATTTGTTAAGATGTTGCTTAACTGAACGGGAATCTGATTTTGGGGAGTAACTCTTTGCTGTAGAGTGATTCCCCTTATTATTCGAATTCCCTTTTACCATTGTCCCATCACCGGACATTAATTATTACATGCAGTGCTTCAGGCTTGACATGACACTAGTGTCGTCGATGTCATGTCGTGTAGACCCGAGAGCTTTCGAGATGAGTTTTTTCGAAAAATCGAGTCGTATCTGATCAACAACTCATTCATTGATGACTCGTCCGATGACACGCTAACAGCATCTTAACATTGACACTACTCTAGTCGTCATTGAAAATATCTTCGATCAGGTGGCCATATTTGTTCTCAATCACGCGCCGTTTCACTTTAAGTGTGGGGGTTAATTCTCCGGTCTCAACTGAAAACTCCTGGGGCAGCAGCCTGAAATCCCTGATTTTCTCGTGAGAGGCTAGTTCTTTGGAAAAGCTTCGCACCTCTTTGCTGAACAAATTGATGACAGCTTCCTTTTCAAGCAGCTCCTCGATTGTATCATACGAAATGTCGTTCTGCCGGGCATGTCCTTCGAGCGTTTCAAAATCGGGTACAATGAGGGCCGCCATATAGGCTTGTTTTTCACCCACAACCACAAGCTGATCAATCCACTTGCTTGTTTTAAACATATCCTCAATCGGCCCGGGGTAAATATTCTTGCCGCCTGCATTTACAATCATATGTTTGATGCGGTCTGTGATCTGAAGCCTGCCATCCACAAACCGTCCCACATCACCCGTATGCAGCCAGCCGTTCTCATCAATCATTTCCCGGGTAGCCTCTTCATTTTTCCAGTACCCCTTCATTGTATTTGGCCCGCGATTCAGAATTTCACCCGGCTCAGACGTAAGATCAGAGGGATACTCTTCTCCGCTGAGACTTGCAACTATCTCGTTATCATCGAGCCGCTGAATACCAACCGTTACTCCATTTATAACTTTACCTACCGTCCCCATTTTTTCATCGCCGTACCTGTTACAGCACATCACGGGTGATGTTTCGGTAAGTCCGTATCCTTCAAGAATATTCAAACCGGCAGACATAAAAAATGCCCCGATCTCGGCCGGCAGCGCAGCACCTCCCGAGACAAAAAATTTAATATTACCCCCGGTTCGTTCCTTTAACTTGTCAAATACAAGTTTGTCGGCAACGGTCTTCTGCACGCTTACAATACCGCGTTTGCCGTGCCAGTACTTTTCCCCAACCGACAGGGCCCAGTTAAATATCGATTGCTGGATAGCACTTCCCTGCTGAACATTTTTTGTTACGAGATTGTAGATTTTCTCAAACAGGCGGGGTACGCTCACCACAATTGTAGGATGAGCTTCGAGCATATTGCGTGCAACGGTATCCACACTTTCAGCATAATAAATTTCAGCGCCTCCGGCTATCATTGCGTAGTACCCACCGGTTCTCTCAAATGAGTGGCACAGCGGAAGAAACGAAAGGCATCGGTCAGAGTCGCTAATTGAAATCGCTTCGTGGGCTGCCTTAACATTACTTACGATATTTCGGTGCGTCAACATTGCGCCTTTAGGCTGACCGGTTGTCCCGGAGGTGTAAATAAGCGTGGCAACATCTTCAGGAGAAATACTTTTCACCCTGTTTTTAAGTTCCCCGGAGTGCTGAGGTTCGGTTTTTGACCCGGCCGTGCACACGGTGTCAAACAGCTTTACGTAATCTTTTTCGATGTATTTCTGCACTTTCGGTTCATCAAACGCAATAATCTGAGTCAAATCATCGCACGCATCAAACACCTCGACGGCTTTTTTGAGCTGTATACCCGTCGACACAAAGAAAAGCTTTGCCCCGGAATCTTTCAGAATAAATTCGCACTGTTTAGGTGGCAGAGTTGCGTAAAGAGATACATTGATTGCACCCACCATTTGAATGGCAAGATCTACCACAGCCCATTCATAACGGTTCTCGCTGAGGATGGCCACGCGGTCCTCCATCCGGATATCCTGATCAATAAGATAGCTGGCTACAGCTTTTACATCTTCTTCGACCTCACTCCATCTTATTGTTTTATACGGTTCATCCGCAGTTGGTTTGTAAGCGAACGCTGTTTTATCAGAATTTTTGTATTTTGCTACAACATTCTGGAACAAATCGGTAAGTGTTTCAAAAGCAACGATTGTTGGCATGACGATAATTTTTTATTGTATGGTAGACTGTATACAAGATAGCCGATTTCGGTAAATTTAAAAGACCTGGTTCAGCGGCTGCCATCTGATGTCACTTTTGAATCAGAAAGTGTAATCATAATCAACAACACAGGCTGTAAGATTCCATATAATCTGCTAAATTAATACGACAAGAAAAATAAGAACGTTTAGGCACAGATCGTTCATCGCTCTTAACAGTTAAAAACTTTTTACCATGGCACACCCCGCACACGAAGATACAATTGAACTGGTGAAAGAGATCTTCCGGACTTACCTGAAAGAAAAAAATCAGCGGCAAACCCCGGAGCGATTCATGGTGCTTGAAGAGATCTACAGATCAGAGGGGCATTTTGATGCGGACGATATATTTTTCAACATGAAGAATACCGGTACAAGAGTATCACGTGCCACTGTTTACAACACGCTCGATCTTTTGATTGAGTGCGGCCTTGTGCAGCGCCAGCAGTTTGGTAAAAACCAGTACTATTACGAACGGTCTTACGCCTACCAGCAGCACGACCATATGATTTGCAAGAAGTGCGGGGTTGTAATTGAATTCTGTGATCCCCGAATTCTGGAGATTCAGAATCTGATGGAGAAAATCTACGATTTCAATATCGAAGGCCACTCACTGCACCTCTTCGGTACATGCAATAACGTGAAAGAGTGCGAGCGAAGGCAAAAAGCAGGTGACAAAATCAAAAGCCTGTCCGACGCCTGATCAATTCCCTGACAGCTTCGTTTTATACACCTTTACTCAGAGTAGTCATCTGATCAGATTCAAAACACGATTTCAGGCATAAACGCTGGTATCCTTAATAAATTTGCGTGCCGCCCATCGGCTTCCAAGCCATCCCATTACAATGGCAAGCAGAATAATCCCGCCAATGAGGAAATACCAGCGCCCGAACGGCCAGCTCAGGACTCCCAGCTGAGATATGCTCTGTGGTATCAGCCAGTCGAACAGAAAATAAATAATTCCCGCAGCGGCGCTTCCCGCAATGAGACCCTGAACGATCCCCTCGACAAGAAAAGGGCGCCTGATAAACCCGTTTGTGGCGCCAACAAGTTTCATCGCCCTGATTAAATCACGCTTTGCATAGATCGTCAGACGTATCGTGTTAAACACGAGAATCATGGCGATAAACAGAATAAAAATTCCGAGAGCGGCCCCGCCCATCGCAAGCTGATCTGTGCGTGTTTCAAGCAATTGAAGAAGTGCGAGGTTAAACCGAACCTCGTCAACACCGTTCAAATCCCCGAACGACTGAGCCACTGAATCAACTTGGGATACCGATGCCTCGTCCGACATCTTCAGGCGAAACGATGCGGGCAGGAAGTTCAGATCCGCAAGTGCCTCGCCGCCCATACCAAATTCCTGCTGAAACACTTTTGACGCACTGTCTCGCGAGATGTAAGTAAGCTCCTCGACAAACCGGGCAGATTCTATACCGTTACGAAGTTCATTGGTCGACTGTGTATCTAAATCTTCTAGAAACACTTCCACCTCTACCTGTTCACGAAGCATCTGAGACACCTCGTAGGCGTTAAATCCGATCCGGGACAAAACACCGATCAGAAGTACGGCCAGAAACAGTGAAAAAATGGAGGTAAACGCGGCAAGTCGTGCTCGTGAGAGCCCGGCCAGTCCTTCTTTAATTAAATATCCTACGCTCATCTGCTCAAATTAATTAGTAAATAAAATTCGTAAACCGAGAATAAATCGCTGCTCCGGCATCGGGTAGCCGACACTTTCAAAGTACCCGCGCTGAGTAACACGGTCAAATATATTTTCCCACCTCAGCAGCACCATAAACCACCGTATTCTTGCTGACACATCTATGTCAACCCTGCTGTAAGCGGGGTTGAACAGCTGCTGGGTTCCCTGCTGCCATCGGTTCAGAGGCACAATATATTCTGCCGTTCGCATCACGCTGGGTGAGTACAATCCAACCAATCCGGCTTTTACATACGTAGCCCGGTCAAACAGGTAGTTTTTCCAGAAGAGACTTCCTTTCAGCCACATCCTGTCGCCTGAATTTTGCAGACCTGCGTTCACAGGATTAGTAATGGATGCAGATTCAAACGTCTTGTAGGTGGCTGATGCCATTCCTTCAAACATCGGCGAATCAAGATTTAAAGTACCGGTTGCCGACATGGATGTATACGGATCAATGTTAACAAAATTTTCCACAGACTGGCCGGTCCTGTTTACAAACACACCCTGCTCTACCCGGCGAATATCGAGCCGGCCATCTACAGAGAAATAGCTCCCAAGTCCCACCGTTGTTTTTGCACCCGCACTGACCGATGTTTCATTCAGCAAATCGCTATTTCCTGAAAACGCATTGCTTTCCCAGTAAAGAGCCTGCAGGCTTGGAAGCTGGCTGGCATACCCGCCAAATGCCGAGACGTTTAGCCATGACAGCAGATTCAGAGACAATCTTCCGCCTGCTTTAGCTTCATATCTCGAATCGTCTCTGAAAGTTCCGTCTGCTGTTACAGAAAGTTCAATTGACGGACCCGGGGACAGCCTTCCGTCAATCCCCCCTTTCACACCGAACCATTCATTTACCGACAGCTGATCTGTCCGGTTCGAGAGAACGAATGGCCTTGCCGTTGCAGTTACCGTGGCTGCGCCAGTTTTCAGTGTCTGCCGCGCATATAGTTCAATGTTTCTGAAATCTGTTGATACAGTATCTGCACTGTACGTAAGAGAACGCCTGTTCACCTGGTAATGCAGGCCAAGCTCCGATGTTACCGCACGGGTTGATTCGGGCCGGAAATGAGCTTGAACGTATACATCTTTTGATGATTCATCAGACACAGCTGACCTCTCGTTCGGCGTTGCAATAAACGGATTGAACGGGAACAGTGACGGATCACTCAGCACATACCCAAACGACTGCTGTTGTTCCATTGAATTGGTGATGTACGCAGCCCTTGCCAGCCATCGATTGCTCAGCTGATGATACCCTTTAAACGTGATCTGATTTCCCTCTACAGCGCTCCTGCTGTAACCAATGCCATCGCGCCGGTCCCAGAATGATAGCTCAAGATTCGTTCCGGGCAGTATATTATGTGTGGCCGCAAATTCCAGGTTCCGAAAATTGTAGGTGCTTTCGTCAAAATTCAGATACGTTCGCGGCTGTACCAGGTAATGGTCCCGAAGCCGAATATTCGTGCTGTAGTCGGGTCCAAACGAAAGGGTATTCATCGACCGGATTTTATGGACCGGTACTCGGTTCCAGTTCACGGCCCCGGTGAGCGGATCATTTATATCCAGGCCATCAAGCTCGGTTTGAAAGTGCCTGTTTTCATATGTGTGCATCTGAATACCATCCATCCGGCCCAGTGTACCGGTACGGTATGTAAAGGCCCCGGGATATCGGTAAAATCGTTGCGTAAGACTGAGTGTATTTACCCAGCGAAGAGTACTGTCTGTCTCTTGTGTTTCGTACCCCGGCTGCCTCTCATAGGTCCAGACCTGAATAATGACGGGCTCCTCCTCTTCCGGCTCCTCTGCCTGCGGCATCATCGATTGAAGAGTGTCAATACCGGCTGTATCAAATGATATAGAATCTGCCGGTGACGTTTCCTGTGTGGTATCCTGAACAGCCACGGCAAATAAAATAATATTTAACAGGAGTGTGATCACGGATAAACCGGGGTGAGATTATAGGGGTACGACTCAATACCGGCAAGCTGACGGCGAACGATTTCAAGAACCACACTTGTGGTACGCTGCTTGTTTATATCTCTGTCTTCAGTAAATATCCCCTTGAGGGCAAAATGAGCCGTTTCAGACCAAAAGCCCATCCAGACGGTCCCAACAGGTTTCTCTGCTGTACCACCGCCGGGTCCGGCAATTCCGGTTGTGGAGACACCAATATCGGCTCCCGTCAATTTTGCAACACCTTTTGCCATCTGCAGTGCCACGGGAGCGCTGACGGCCCCATGTGTTTCCAGGTCTGTTTCATGTACGTCAAGCTGGTTCCTTTTCACAGAGTTGGCGTATGCAAGTACACCGCCCAGCATGTAGCGGCTGCTTCCCGGAATATCTGTGATGGCGTCTGAAAGCCGTCCCCCGGTGCAGCTCTCGGCTACGGCAATCATGAGCTGTTTCTCGCTCAGCATCTCACCCACCACTTCTGCATGGTCGCATATTTTTCCTTCTCCATAAATCACATCACCGGCCCGCTCAAGAATCATGGTTCTGAACTTTTCCATCTGTTTTTCAGCCTGCTCGATGTTATCCCCGCGATATCCAACCCGCACTTTCACACCGCCTGCATTTGGCAGAAAGGCAACATCAAGGCCGTTTTTAAGATAATCACTCAGGTCGCCGATCACGTCATCACTGAGTGTACTTTCGGGCACGCCGGCCGTATGAAAATAACGGATGGAACGGACCTGTCTGTCAGGAAATTCAGTTTCGAGCCTTGGTGTGATTTCATTTTCTGCGAGGTATTTCATTTCGTGAGGCACTCCCGGCATTACAGCCATCGCGTGCCCGCCTTCATGTATCCACAGCCCCGGGGCAGTTCCCTTCCTGTTAAACATAACGCTGCAATTCTCTGGAACAAGCGCCTGGTCGGCATTCGACTTACTGAATTTGAACCCGCGTATTTCGAAGACTTTTTTTATGTGATTAAGCACATTTTTATCCTCGACAAGCTCTGTATCGAAAAGATCGGTGATTACTTTCTTCGTAATGTCGTCATGCGTTGGCCCAAGCCCGCCCGTAACCACGGTAAGGTCCGCCGCATTAAAACTTTCACTCATCTTCGTGTATAACAGGTCATAGTCGTCGGGCAGAGTTAACACCAGTTCAACATGAAACCCATGCTCGTTCAAATAACGGCCAAGCCAGGAAGCGTTGGTGTTTATTGTATCGCCAATAAGAAGTTCGTTACCGATTGAGATAATATGTGCTGTTTTCATGGCTTTGAAAATAGGAGTTTGTTGACCCTTGATGAAATTTGATAGTAAAAATCTTCCTAACAACTTTGCTCATACACCGTTACCTTTACAGCGTGAAACTATTGCCCAACATATTAAGCGGTTCCCGGCTGTTACTGGCTCCCATATTCTTCCTGCTCTTTATACAGGAAGACCTGGTATGGAGAGGCATCAGCCTTGTTGTGTTTACTGTTGCTGCATTAACAGATTTTTTTGACGGTTATTTTGCACGGAAGTATAAAGTTGAAAGCACGGTGGGAATCTTCCTGGATCCGTTGGCCGATAAATTTTTAACGTTTGCGGGATTTGTTTGTCTTCCGTTTGTTGATGCGTCTCAGTTTGTATGGTGGGCCATTATACTTATTGTTATTCGGGACATTACCATTACACTGCTCAGAATCTATTCCGATCGCAAGGGTGTTGTGATGCAGACCCGCAAGACGGCCAAAATCAAGACGGCCACCCAGATGGGCTATCTCTATGTGGCACTGCTGCTCGGTTTCCTGATTTTAATTCCCGGAACCACCGCAGACATTATACGCGCCATTTTTGATACCGACATTCTGTATTGGGGCCTTATGGCAGTCACTGCGATCACAGTGTATTCCGGAATCGAATACCTCTATGTGAACCGGAATCTTTTCTCCTCCTCTGAATGACACTCCGGTCGGCTGTTCATTCAATTAAACTGAATCTGGGGACGCTGTTTGGGGCTGGCCGCTATACCAAAGCCCCGGGAACTTTAGGGAGTTTGCTTTTTCTGCCATTCATTTATGGCGCCTACACGCTCGATAATACCTTTGGGCTTGCTATACTTACAGTTGCAACCTGCATCCTATCACTCTGGACGGCATCTGCCGCCGTTGATGAGTTTGGCGACGATCCCGGAGAGTTCATCATGGATGAGTGTGCCGGCCAGGCTCTTGTGTTTGTTGGTACAACCGCGTTCGGGATCAGCCTGAACTTCATATACCTGCTTTTAGGATTTCTGCTTTTCCGGCTATTTGATATTACCAAACCGTTAGGGATTAAGCGCATAGAGAAATTTCGCGGAAAATATGGTATATTATTTGATGATCTGCTTGCGGGCATCTATGCCTCTGTGGGGTTGATAGCCCTCTTGTCACTCTTATCACTCCTCGTTTAGAGATAAGACGTTAATTAAATCATCGGCAGATCAATACGAATAAAAAATGACGAAGACGCACGACCAAATGATCGATACAGAAAAAAATTATACAATATTAGATAAAGCATTCTCCAGAGAACTTGCAGGGCTACTACTCGATATCAACGCGGTTTTACTCCGCCCCAACGACCCGTTCACATGGTCATCGGGCTGGAATTCCCCTATCTATTGCGATAACCGCCTGACCCTGCGATACCCGTCAATTCGAAAAAAAATCGCGCAGGCCTTGATCTCCATCATAGAAAATGAACTTGAAAAACCTGACGTCATTACCGGTACTGCCACCGCAGGAATTCCACATGCAGCATGGGTTGCCGGTAGCATGGATCTGCCACTTGCCTATGTACGTGCCAAAGCAAAAGCCTATGGACTGGGAAATCAGATAGAAGGCGGCGTAGACAAAGGGCAGTCTACAATTATTATTGAAGATCTTATATCAACCGGCGGTTCCGTCATCTCTGTGGTTGAAGCACTGAAATTTATCGGGGCAAAAACCAACGCTATCCTTGCAATTTTTACGTATGGATTTGATAAAGCCAACCAAAAAATTGCGGCCCATAATATTCCCGTTTATACGCTGACCGATTATAATACGTTGATTGACGTGGCGGTGGAAAAAGGTGCCGTCCAAGACGACGACATTGAACTTTTAAACAGCTGGCGTACCAACCCTGAAAAATGGCCGAATTAAATCAGAACAACTCCGCACTATCTTTTGCGGCTGCAGTAACAGCTATGAGCCTGGGAACAGGTAAACGGCTTATCAGAAATTTCAGCTACTACAAACAGACCGGTTCAGAAACTATATCGCGGCAAACCTGCATCGACATATGCGGTGAGCTGCGGTTCAACGTCTTCAGCCTGCAGAACCTTTACCTTGATGACACTCAAAGTGACTCCCACGGTTCGTTCAAAGTGCTCATCGCAAAGCAGATTCAGGATAACCTTGAGGAGCTTCATCGAAAGATCCTGTTCTTCGAACCGGATGATATCATTGAAATAGTTTCAGCGCTTGACTCGCTTCGGGCATTTTGGTCT
>Ga0102928_1001371_pt1 | contig 15265 bp, 9 predicted proteins | sample SalPonR1_B_D1_MG_FD_78504 | JGI IMG/M metagenome (GOLD analysis project Ga0102928, IMG submission 78504) | Salt pond soil microbial communities from South San Francisco under conditions of wetland restoration - Salt Pond MetaG R1_B_D1_MG | ecosystem: Environmental > Aquatic > Marine > Intertidal...
ATCGGGCTGCCGCGCCCCGCCTGCAAATACAGTGAGCAGGTGGTGGCCTTCAGGCGCCCTGTTTTTAAAAAGGGTTGATGTAAACAGAGCGCCAAGTATGTTGCGTCTCTCGATTTCGGGAACCAGAAACCCGAATCCGTCGAGAGGGTGATCAACATGCTCCTTGTTATATCCAAGAACCATCATTGACAGTGGCGGATACGTAACGTTCCGGATTTTTCCCAGGTTCGATTTTGAAATGGGCAGCATTTTATCATCCCACTTATGAAGGGGAATTGTAATCACAAGTTCGCTATATGGCCCGTATTTCCCATGGTTTGTGTAGATATACCAACCGTCACCGAGTTTCTCCGTACGCTCAAGCGTGTGCTCCGGATATATGTTCGAGAGTTCAGAACTCATTTTTGCGGGAAGTTCATGAAGGCCGGTTTCAAAAGATATCAGGCGCCGTTTTGTTTTTTTCTTACCGTTTCTCTGGAACATGTTTCGAATGCCGCCAAGAATGACCGAACCTGAAGTTTCCTCTAAATTGTGAAGTGCCGGGAACGCATATTTAACCGACAAGTCTTCCGGTTTTCCCGCGTGAATTCCGGCGATAAATGGATTTACTGCATAATCGAGAATCTCTTTACCAAAGCGGTTCTCAAAAAACTCTGCAATCGATGCGTCTGCTCCTGTTTTTCTGATAAAAGGCTCTCTAAGCAGCCGGGCTTTTGCCCTGTTTGAAAAGAGCTGGGTCTTAAGAAACCCTTTTAATGACTGTGGAAGAGCACTGAGCTCACCATCTTTCACAATAAATCTCTTAGACGATTCCCTGTTGGCGGTTTCCATGTGGGGTATGAGATCCAAATTATCTATCAGAGCTTCAATTTCAGGATCTTTCAGAAGAAGTGTATTTGGCCCGAGCTCATATCGCCAGCCATCTTCATTTTCTGTACTTATAACACCACCCGTCCTCTTTTTACTATCAAAAAGATCAACGTCCGCACCAAGCTGTTTAGCCTGCCAAGCCGCTGAAAGACCTGTAATTCCCGCACCCACAACTGCCGTTTTATTCCCAGTCATTTTTTGCTAATGTTCATTATGTCAGCATTTCACTTCCTTAAGTGAATCTATAAAACCCCAAAGAAGATTAGATGAAGTGATATCATCCAATTTTTCCCAAAATCAATGTCTGAGAGCTTAATTATCACAGTTTTGTTTATAACTGGCGGTGTTATATATGGAAGGCTTTAGAATCCCTATCAGTCGGTTGTGTGTACGACTGACGGATCTCCCTAACCCGTTAATCCGCACATCCAACCCTGCAGACGGGCGGTAATGCAAAGCTCTTAAGCTGTACCTAAACAGATATCAGCCACACACCAAAATCTTAATATTTTCCCGTTTCACGTGGTTTTTCACACGATTTTCAATTGCCTTGGTTACTTTATACATTTTGCCCACACAAATTATGTATTTCATGAGTATTTCAATTTTGGGTTGTGGATGGCTGGGATTTCCTCTTGCACAATCTCTGCTGCATCATAATTATAGAATCAAAGGATCCACCACGTCCGAATCGAAATTTGAGATTTTAGAAAAAAATGGGATTGAGCCTTTTCTTTTATCCGTTCCTGAAACGGTAGATTCGCAGTCGAATGACTCATTTTGGGAGAGTGATGTTCTTTTTTTAAATATTCCGCCCGGTCGCGGGGAACCGAATCTCAGTAATTCCTACCCGGAAAAGATAAAGAGAGTTTGTGACCGGATTTTAAATACTGACAGGGACAAGCGAATTAAGAAAATCATTTTTGCAAGTTCTACATCGGTCTATCCATCAAAGGAAGGTATTTACAGTGAAGAGGATACTAACCTATCTGATACATCCCGGCCTTCGGGTAAAGCCGTTCTCAAGGCTGAAAATCTTTTACTGGGCTACAGCAAGTTTGAAACCGTGATACTCAGATTTGGCGGACTTTACGGTTACAATCGGCATCCTGTTCGCTACCTGGCGGGCAAAGAGAATATTTCCTCACCGCTGAAACCTGTAAACCTTATCCACCAGGACGACTGTATACAAATTGTCAGGAAAATATTAGATCTTGGCTCTGTAAAAGGAGTCTTTAATGCCGTTTCAGATGGCCATCCGCCAAGGAAAACACTCTACCAGTCGGCAGCCGACCACTTCGGCGTTGAACCGCCTTCCTTCGATGAATCCACTAAGTCTGTGAACAGGATCATAAGTAATGAAAAGCTCAAAGAGGAGTTGGATTACTCATTTATATATCCAAACCCGCTGGATCATACTGCTTAGCAATCCTGGATTTAACCTGGTTTAAGGATTGCTTTTAGAGGATTCAACCTATTCAGATTGTGCTTTATCCGCTGATGTTACCAGAATATCAGCTGCAATCTTGTACCCAAGCGTCACACTCTTTCCATCAACACTCAGCTCGAGCGGGCCATCAAAGGGCTCCTTTTTCTTTATGATCACTTCAGCGCCTGGGATGAGCCCGTATTCATCAAGATATCGCAATAGTTCCGGTGTTTGATTCTTAACCCGCCTCACTTTGTATAATTTGTTTTCATGAAGTTCGGAGAGTGCCACCAGGCCGAGTTTCGGCATTAACCCATCTTTTGTTGGGATCGGATCGCCGTGAGGATCAAATTTCGGGTCGTTAAGGAGTTCAGATATTTTATCTTCAAACTGTTCTGAAATATGGTGTTCCAGTTTTTCAGCTTCATCATGGACCTGGTCCCATGAATATCCCAGCATCTCAGCAAGGTAGAGCTCAAGAAGCCGATGGTGACGAATCATTTCCAGAGCAATTTTACGGCCCGTTTCAGTCAGTTTAGCACCGTAGTAAGATTCGTAGGTTACCATGCCCAGACCCGAAAGGCGTTTAACCATATTCGTAACGGAGGCATTTGAAACCTCCATCTCTTTTGCCAGTTTTGATGTGGGCACACCTTTTCCGTCAAGTGAAGCTTCGAGTTTATAAATAGCTTTTAAATAGTCTTCAACAGACTGACTTCGGCTCATAAATCAGCGGAAATATTGGCGATGATTAATTAATCGCGGTTTCTGTACTCTTCGAAGGATAATGACTCGAATGAGTCAGTACCTACAAAAGTAAGAAGATCTTCAAACACATCAGCGGGCAGAAGCCCTGGCTGCATTCCTAGAAGCTCGCCTTCACTATTCATAAAGAAAGTGGTGGGAAGGCTGGAACTTTTGAGCATTTTTGCAAAATCGCTCTCAGTCATTCTATTGCCCAGATAATTTACCTCGTTCTGAGATTCAATATTAATCTTGACGAGATAGAAATGTTCGTTAACGGCTGTAATGACATCTGTTTCCGTATAAACTTCGGAATGCATCTTTGCGCAATAGGGACACCATTCAGCATATACATCAATTAAAACTTTTTTCCCGTTCTCTTTCGCAGATTCAAGAGCATTATCGAGAGCGGTAGGATTAAGGCTTTGAGCCATGCCCACTGCTGTGGCCGCGAGTGTAAAAACCAATGCCATGCATGTTATATTGATTATTTTCATGTCAACAAGATACTATAGTTATCAGTAAAATTATGTCTTCTTTATCACAATTGCGGTCATATCATCGTGAGGCACCGATCCTTCACCAAATTTCATAAGGTCAACAGAGAGAGCTTTGATGATCTTTTCGGCAGAAAGCCTGGACGATCGTTTTAAAATACTTTGCAAACGGGCATCTCCATAAAAACGCCCTCGTGTATTCGTGGCTTCAACAACACCGTCGGTAAACATCACGAGAATATCCCCTTTGTTTAACTGAACAGACAACTCATTTATGTTCTCCCTGAAAAGCTCTTCGCTGGCCATTCCCAGCCCCATTCCTGAGGGTCTGTACTCTTTTACTTTTCCGGTATCTGCACAAAAGAGAAGCAGCGGATTATGTCCGCCTCTCGAGAATCGAAACGTACTGTCCTTAAAATCTATTATCCCAAAAATAAGTGAAATAAACGTACCTTTCTTCGCATTTTTAAGAAACAGGTTGTTGATCCGGGTCAGCATTTCGGATGTTGATACAATTTCATCACAAAGAGCGTGAAGTACGCCTTTTGTAAAGGTCATGTAAAACGCTGCTTCAATGCCTTTACCACTTACATCACCGATAGTGACAGCGAGTTTGTCGTTATCCATCTCTATAAAATCATAATAATCGCCACCCGTCTCAAGAGCCGGTGTACAAACAGCGGCTATCTCAAACCCGTGACCGTTTGGCATCTTACCCGGAAGAAATGATTGCTGCACAGAGCGGGCAATTTGAAGCTCCTGCTTTATGCGTTCATCCCGCTTGAGCTCGTTGATATATTCCGGTACATACTCAGGCAGTTCTTCCACCGGTTCACCTTTGTAGAAACCAAATACGCCGAGGAGCAGGAGGGCAAATGTCAACAGCAGGCTCACATAAAAAACAGAAACATCCGGCGATGACTCCATTACCCAGCCCGAAGCGCTCATCATATGTATACCAAAGACGGTCAGTGATATAAACACTGTCAGTAAATCTTCCTTCAGGTATATCATTCCGGCTGCCATTCCCAGAATACCCACAACAGCCAGATCTGTAAACCACGGGCCGAAGCCAACGGGCGAATAGTTCAGCATAATGAACAAAGCTGCACTAAGCAAAATAATCCATGCCGGCCGTTTTGTGCGCCCGCTTAGCTGGCCCACAGATATCATCAGAACTACCTGAATAATGAGGAGGTAAAATATTACACTCGAAATGATGACTTCGAGAGAGGGAAGGATAGTGGCGTTGGATCTGAATATTTCTGAAACTGAAATGTAGCTTTCAGGTATCATGTACACCACCAGCGTGATCAAAGCCGTAAGGATGTATGCATAGGCTACAGACCGTATGATCAAGAGCCCTACCGGCCGGTTGTAGAACATAGCGAGCCGAACCAGGTCAAATGTTTTAAGTTTCTCAATCCATTTTTCCCGCGTTAGTGAATCTCCTATGGCCGTTGTTATAAAAAAAACAATGGAGCTCATTGCCGCCGTGAACCCGAGGGAAAGAAATAACCCAAATATCTCTTCAGTAGAAAATTCTCCGGGATAAAAGTAAACGAAATCGTTTATTTGCCGCATCAGAAATATCAGTGGCGTTGCGAAACCGGCAAGTACTGCAATTAACACCGAAAGTTTAATGTCTACCAGGCGAAGTCTTATCCGGATAAAGAAAAGAATGATAATCCATACGGCGAGAAGAAAAACGGTAATGACCGTAATGCCAATTCTGACACTTATATCAGATTGGTTGAGTACCGCTGCCTCGCCTTCGATCTGGTAATCCATCCCAAGCAGAGTTCCTGTCGGCATCAGATCCAGGGTTACTTCCATTGTAACCGGCGATATTTCCGGTAACTCTCCCCTGAACACGACCCGCGCAGACTCTACACCCCGAATCATTTGAGGTTCTGGATCAACAGCTGTAAAATATTCAATCGGCCAGCCGGATTTTCCCAAATGATAGCGTCCCATCTGAATGGCGTCTTCCGGACCTAGATAGACGGGATCTCCCTCAATTATCACGTTTTGATTTCGGTTCTGAGCTGCGGTAAGCCTAAACTGCAATTCATTATTTAACAGAGAATCGGGCGGAAGCTGTTGAATCGCTCTGAGAACAGAAGGATTGAACTCTTCAAAGTAAGCCGCCTCATATGGTTTTTTAGGAAATAGATTTGATGGATTTATGAATGCAAGAAGGTCTCCACCCTCCGAGAGATGAAGTTCTACAAACCCTTCTGATTCATCAGCATCCGGGTCATCGAGTACGGTTTCCGACCTGAGAACCCGCCTCTGAGAATGCCAGTAAAATGACGGGATAAGTTGTCTTATTGCTCCGCCACCTTTGTACCCTTCTTTTTGCAGACCGGTCAACTCAGTTTGTACAAAATCTAATATACCTGTGTTAACACGATAGGTTGTAGGTGAGCCTCCTTCGTAACTGTAGCCAAGATTGTTCAGTGCTGAATCTATGTTACCCGTTGCAGCAGGTGCGCCAAGGGAGTTGTCTCCCATGCTCAGCGGGTGCAGAACAGGATAATACCAGTAAAAAAAGGCGGCAGCAAGTATACCAAATGCGATCAGCATAAGATCACGCTTAGCCGTATCCGTTCCGAACATGGATGGAAAGTGTTAAGTTAAATCCGACATCTTGAATAAACCTCTGTTTCAAAGCTGAACCAAACTCAGATAGGTTGCAGCATACCCTATTTCGATAAAAATAGGATTTTGTTACGATCTCATTTTATTCTGGATTAAATTGTTATCAATTTACTGTTAAACAGATACTATTCACAGTCTAAATTTCATCTATGTGCCTGATAGTTTTTGCGTTCAACCATCACCCCAAATTCCCGGTCATTTTTGCAGCAAACAGAGATGAATTTTATGCGCGGGAAGCACAAAAAGCCCATTTTTGGGACACCAAACCTGCAGTTCTAGCCGGGAAAGATCTCAGGGCCGGCGGCACCTGGCTTGGAGTATCAGAAAAGGGGGATTTTGGAGCAATTACGAATTTCAGGGATCTGGATAATCCAAGAGAAGGAGACCGCTCCCGGGGTGAAATTATCCCCGAATTCCTGACACGTGAAAATTCACCCCAACAAAAACTCAGGCAACTTATTCAGGAATCTCAGCACTATGCCGGATTTAATCTTCTGGCCGGCAACTCAGAACGGCTCTATTACCTGAGTAATGTAAGCGGCGACATGCAAACTGTCGCTCCCGGAATCCATGGAATAAGCAATGCATATCTTGATACCCCATGGCCAAAAGTTGAAGTGGCAAAATCTGAATTTAAACAAGCAATCAAACCAACCCGGATAGACAGGGATATGATCTTTCGGTTTTTGAAAAATTCCGATACCTATCCTGAGGAATCACTGCCTTCCACGGGTCTCTCTCCGGAGATGGAGAAGGCAATATCACCAATTTTCATTGAAACGGAAGGATATGGTACCCGCTGCTCCACACTTCTGACAATTGACAGACCCGGCAATGTCCATTTTACAGAAAAAACGTACCCGGTCGACGGTGATAGTTCTGAAGAGGTCAAAGAGTTTTCATTTAAAACTTCGCCCTGAGAAGTATTTCCCGATATGCAGTAAGTGCTAAAGAGCTTTCAGCCGCTCCCTCGCCTTTGCAATAAAATCACCCTCCACATCCTGAGCCAGAGCCGCAGAGTAGTAGGATTTGGCATCCTCAGTATTGCCAAGAGCTTCAGATGCAAGGCCGGCATAGTAGTTAGCCACGCAGTGATACAATCGCTCGGGTCTGTTAGGAAGCATCTTTCCGTTACTAATTGCCTCATTAAACGCCTCAAGCGCTGCATCAAAGTTATTTAGCCGGTAGTAAGACCTGCCCTTCCAGAACATCAGCTCTTCCTGGATAAGTCTTTTGCTCTGTTCTTGTTTTGCCTGCCATCTTTCCATTACGCGGTTAACTTCAGCGAGTACCTCTTCATTTCTGTTTTGGCTTGACAGCGTACGAACCATCAGCCTCCTGTAGTATCCGTTATCTGGATATTTGTTGACTAGCTCTTGAAAATATTGCAGTGCCTTATCAACCTCATTCTCGTAATTCAAAAGAATGTTGCCCATGAAATAGGTTGCCTCAGGCCTTGAAAAAACGCCTTCATTAGATGCTATACGAATTTTTCTAAGTCCCTCCTGCTTATCTCCGTCAGGAAAGAACCAGGATACGGCACGTACCACAGGGTACTCATCAGGAATATATTCGGCATAGTAGGATATCATTCCCTGAACAAACTCGTTGTCCGGAAAGTCGGGTTCTACCTCCATCAGTGTTTGATAGGTACTGTAGGCTTTTCGGGCAACATTTACGCTTGAGAGCCAGCTGTCGCGGTTTGAATAGTGCCTGCCAATGTATCCGTTTGCGAGCGCTCTGATGATCAGTGCATCGGGGTGACTGGGCTGCCTGTTTAAAAGCTGGCCCGCGGCGTAATCACTTCGCTGCAACGCCTCCATCAGCCGGTCGTCGTTGGAGTGGTCATACAGATCCTCGAGCACTACCCACCAGATCTCCATCGCATCCCACATCTCCCAGATAGGATGCTCAGGATACCTGGTTTCCCATTTCTGCATAATTTCCCCGGATGCCTTGGAATTCCGGTTGTAAAGAGAATCGATGGCGATGATCGCATCACCGCGAAACTCCTCATTGTGAATGAGAACAGGAGTCTGAGCATGTGCAACAGCTACCATCAAAACTAATATTGAGGTCAGTGCTATGACGGTTAACGTCCATTTATGATTCATGACTAAATCTTCTGCAGGTAATATTTTTTTCTTTGACGGTAATATACGTTTTCAAAAAGTTTTAACGAATCATACATCTCTTTCATATCTGCAATCGCTGAGTTGACAAAAAGTTCTCAGTACGTACACACCGGTAAGTCATACGAAGCTTAACAATACAAAAAACAGTTAAAGCCGATCTCCACACGTTTTCACTGAGGAATTACACCTGAAGTTCAACATCCGTCATTTTTTCTTACCGTATGTCTGAGTTTTAAATTATACAATTGTCTCAACGAGGTCTCTCTTTTTGACGATTCCAAATAGATAGGAGACTGATATGCACTCATTATTAAAAAAAATTGTGTATTCTAAAACAGACTGTTTGGTACTCATCGACCTATTTAATCAATCATACTAAAATGGCAGATCGAGGTAAGGACGAGACGCTACAGACACAGGTAGACGAGAGGGAATCTACCGTTCAGAGTAAATACGGTACATTTGGCGGTGTTTTTGTGCCCACCCTTCTTACTATTCTTGGTGTTATTCTCTTTCTCAGACAGGGCTGGGTTATCGGTAATGCAGGTCTGCTTGGCGGTTGGATTATAATCACCATTGCGTTTGTTATTGTGACATTTACGGCGCTCTCTATGTCGTGCATTACAACCAATATTCGCATTAAAGCCGGCGGTGCATATTCAATTATCTCGCAGTCGCTGGGACTCGAGGTAGGCGGCAGCGTGGGAGTTCCGCTTTATCTTGCTCAGACATTTGCCATTACAATGTACATTTTTGGTTTCAGAGAGGGTTGGCTCTACATATTTCCTGATCACTACGCTATTGCCGTGGACCTTGTGGTATTTGGAACTCTCTTTTTGATAGCGTTTTTAAGTGCAGGCCTGGCGTTTAAAATTCAGTATATCATACTGGGAGTTATCGTTTTAGCGCTGTTTTCTATAACAGGCAGTGTGTTTACCGGTGCTATGGTTCACGACGTTCAGTGGTGGGGAGAATTCCCCGGTGCTCCCGAAGATGGGTTCCAGGGTGTAAGCTTCTGGGTTGTGTTTGCGGTTTTCTTCCCGGCAGCCACCGGAATTATGGCGGGTGCAAATATGTCTGGCGAGCTCAAAAACCCCAAAAAGAGTATACCGCTGGGTACCATTTCTGCCATTGTCATCTGTTTTGTTATTTACCTGGCAAGCGGGTACTGGATTGCCAGGGTTGCCCCTGTTGACGAGCTGGTGTCCAACTATAACGTGATGATCGATTATTCACTATGGGGACCCGCCGTACTGGCCGGGTTACTCGGTGCTACCTTTTCTTCCGCACTGGCATCAATAGTCGGGGCGCCCCGTATTTTACTCGCACTGGGCGAGCACAGGATCTTTCCCGGCGGCAAAACATTTTCAAAGGTTTCAAAATCCGGAGAGCCTCGCAACGCAATTATGCTTACCGGCTTAATTGTGTTAATCACCCTTATGGTTCGGGATTTAAACACTATTGCTCCCCTTATCACCATGTTTTTCCTGATCACGTACATGATGATCAACCTTGTGGTGTATATCGAGCAGCGGATGAATATGATCAGCTTCAGGCCCACCTTTAATGTGCCAAAATTTGTACCGATCTTTGGAACCCTTGGATGTCTTTTCACCATGTTTATCATCAACCCTACGTTTGGACTCATCGCGCTTGGGGTGGTTCTTGCCATGTATTTCTACCTGACAAACAGGGAGCTGAACGTTCCTTATGGAGACATGAGAAGCGGCTTATTCATCTCATTGGCAGAGTGGGCGGCCAAAAAAGTGTCTCTGCTGCCTGAGAATAACGAGAGGGCATGGAAAGCTAACCTGCTGGTACCGGTACGAAGTACTCGTGAATTGAGGGGTAGTTTCAGCCTCATCAGAAATCTTGTTTATCCGCGGGGTTCTATAAAACTGGTTGGTATTAGAGATGCAGAAGACGACAATAGTGAGTTTCGAGACTCACTGACGAATTTAGCCATGTCGTTCAGCCAGGAGAATGTTTACACCCGTTGGTCGGTAGTAGATTCGGATAACTTCAGAGATGCAGCACTCAATTCTATGCAAACGCTACAGGGAACTTTTTTCAGCCCAAACATTCTCTTTCTTAGACTGCCGCTGGATAAAACGTTTGACACCGACATTCACTCCATCATAAATGAGGCGAGAATGAATAAAATGGGCGTTCAGCTGTACGTTGAAGATAAAGTTGCCCAGCTTGGCCGTAGTGCATCCATCAATGTATGGACACGCGGCCGAAGTCCCGACTGGGATCTCTCGATGGATCTCGGTAACATAGACCTTGCCCTGCTTTCTGCCTATAAATTGAAGCAAAACTGGAATGCGAAGATGAGGCTGATTACAGTTGTAGAAGAGTCCGAGGTTGAGAACGCGTATGACTATCTCAATAATTTGCTTGATGTGTCACGCCTGAAAGGTGTTACTCCACACGTTGAGATCGGTTCATTTGAAGAAGCACTTAAAGTTGCCCCTCAGGCTGATCTTGATCTCTTTGGGCTTCCCGTTGATCCTGACCTGGACCGCCTGAGATCATACGTGGATCTCACATCATCGGCGTGCGTCTTTGTTGCTGATTCAGGCAGGGAAAATGTGCTGGCATAGACAGATTCAGAAGACTCTCTCTTGTCTTTATAAAAGTAGATGAACTATCTGTTTTTGTTGATCATCAAATCACAATCACTACAAAATTGCGTACAAAAATAATGTACTGAATAAGGTTGCGCCTGAGGGCTTGAATTAGTTTAATTCAAGTTAAAAGCAAATGGAACCGACCAAAGAAACTCTCCCGAAAAAAAGAGTGGCTCCTGCCGCTCAACGGGGTGCATCAGCAGGATATTCAGGGATTTCACTATCTCCGCCGGTTCAAAAAAAACAAAATAAAACCGGCCTGCCTGACCAGCTGAAAGATGGAGCTGAATCCCTCTCAGACATCTCTTTGGATGACGTTAAGGTTCACTACAACTCGTCGAAACCTGCACAGCTGAACGCACACGCCTATGCACAGGGAACCGATATCCATCTCGGACCGGGTCAAGAGAAGCATCTTCCCCATGAAGCGTGGCACGTGGTGCAGCAGAAACAGGGACGGGTGACCCCAACGGATAGCCAAAACGGGCAGCCGATCAATGATAGCCCGCAGCTCGAGAAGGAAGCAGATAGCATGGGATCCAAAATTTCGGGCATGGATACATTTACGGTAACAAAGCAGTTCAATTCAATGGATCATGCCTCCGGCGATACCATACAGCGTATTGGAGAGGAGCAGCTTGAGGTCCAGCCGGAACAGGGAGTTCCGGATATTCCAAACAGGGATGAAGAGCGTGCAGCTGCCCGGGAAGCCGCGGATTCTCTTATCCTAAAATCTGCTACAACAGTATCACTGATTGAAACCATTATTGGCCTGATTGATGACATCCCGCTCAAAACATCCAGAACAGCAAATGCTGTTGCCCAGGCAACCGCAGCTGCAGGTGAGATACGGTCGGAACTGGAAATGATTGCAGGCATTGGAATTGAAGCGGCCATGGCTATATCCGATACACCAGATTCAGAGATGGATGCGGTTATAAACAGCCGGATGAATGATGTGGTATCTGCCGAAGATGCAATAGCACAATCTCTTTCTCTGCTGGCGGATTACGCAAATCCTGCGGCCCATATTGCCGTTGAAGCCGGTGCAGCAGACCTGGCTGCAGAAATAATGGCGGTTGCTGATGAAGCGAAAACAGAATCAAACACACATCGGGTAACAACGCTATTAAATGCGAATGCTAACGCCCGTGGAAGAAAACGTGATAAAGCCTCAACCCTGCTCGACGTTGCGGATACATTAAATAATGTGGGCGGTACAGCTGCAGGTACGGCCGGAATCGTTGAAGTGGCAGGTGTTGCCGGAGCAGGCGGAGGTGCTGTAGTGGCAGGCATAGGTGGCGCACTGGGTATTCTGTTTGGTTCCATTGGTGTGGTTCTTGGACTTTATGGCTTCTTCAGCGGCAAAATTCAAAAAAAGCGGCTTAATAAGATTTCACCTGCTATTCAGGATGCCGACATGCTCGAAACACTTAGCTATGCTGAATCTCAGACCGATGTATCCATTTCGCGCTCAAAGCTTGTGATAGGCGCCGGAGCTGCGGCTATTGCTGCAGGAACACTCGGTCTTATAGCCATCAGTGTACTTTCTCTGGGTGCAACAGCAGCTGTAGCGGGTATTGCAGCTGCTCTTCTGGGACTTGGCATTGTTGCGTTTAAATATTTTCACAGCCGTTCAAAACGAAAAGCTGAACGCATCGGACTTGCAGAGGCAATCGTTCGTGAAATAGAAACGGACGGTCCCCATAAATTTAAAGCTATCTCTTTGGTCACCAAATATGGGTTAAACCCCGAAGATGCCCAAAGAACACAAGCCGATCGAGATAAATTGGTGAAGAATTTAGCCGGCCAGGTTGGAGACCTTGTTAAGAGCAAGCGTAAGCAAATGGCGGAGGGCATCCTGGATGCACTTATGAACGGAAAACCATCAAAACAGTTCCAGGCTGAACTGATTATTAAAGCGCTGGGGAGAGAACCTGGTAAAGCAAGAAGCCGTGTCAAAAATGGTGAAACAGCTACTGAAGTGAGCAGGATAATGGCAAAACTCTCTTCCTGGTAAACATCCATAAAAAACTAAAATAAAACATATGGCCGACACAAAAAAGGTTCCCAAACTATCCCCCGGCAAGCGTCCGGCCGCCGAGTCAGTTCGTGGAAATATCTTTACCGGCAGTTCACTCTATCCTCCGGCTCAGCTAAAACCTAACACCACCGGTCTGCCTGATCAGCTTAAAGAGGGAGCAGAAACGTTATCGGGTATTTCTCTGGATGATGTGACGGTCCACTACAACTCATCCAAACCCGCTCAGTTAAACGCCCTCGCGTATGCACAGGGAACGGATATTCACGTCGGGTCAGGCCAGGAGAAGCACCTCCCCCATGAAGCGTGGCATGTTGTGCAGCAGAAACAGGGGCGTGTAAAACCAACCATGAAGCTTGATGGTGTACCAGTCAATGATAATAAGTCGCTAGAAAGTGAAGCGGATCAAATGGGGTTAAAAGCAACAACGTTAGCCACAAATAATAAGCCGGCAACACAGCTAAAATCAACTCAACCAAATTCTCAAAAAGTGACGGCTCAAACAGTCTTACAGCGAAAGGTGGCGCTCAATACGCCACTCAGCCTTGCAAACCTTAAGGGCTTAAAAGTATCCGATGGCGGAGCTTTAGGTGTGGTCTATATTCCATCCGTTGTGGCAAAATATGAAGTCGATGCGCAGGCTGCTGTAGATACATCTGAATCAATAAACACTCTGCTCGGCGGTACAAATGATCAGGGCTGGAGCGTTGGAGCACCAAACGCCAGAATCGCAACGAATGCTGAAGCAAATGCCATAGCGCAAAAGCTTGCTGCAGTGGATCAGGCGAAATCAGGGTCAGCCGGAGACCCTACGCGTGTTGCAAACATGGTGAACCAAATCCAGACCTATCCAAATAACATTGTGATTTATGAAAAAGCAGCTGGTAAAGATTTTGTCAAGCACCTGGCCAAAGGTCCAGAGAGTAACGACGATAAAAAAGCTCAAAAACAGAAATTTTCAGACAAACTCAAAAAAGGCAGGGGTCTCGAACAGCTTGCCACACCGGCTTATGCGAGGCAACTGGGACGTGTTGCCGCTATTGACATCTTTATGGGCAATCGTGACCGGTTGCACGGAACAGGAAATTTTGAAAACTGGATGAGTGATGCTAAATCAAAAGCGATAATGCTGATCGATAATGAGGTGTCGACAACATCTCTTGGTCAATGGGTACAAGACCAGGATGTTGATGATCTGGCCAGGAAAAATTACCCAAACCTGGCTGCCAGTCTCACCAATGAGGTCGAAAATTTACTGTTCCACGCAGGTTATGGCGGGGGAAAACTCACTTTACAAGAACAAACAATCTGGACAAACTCAATACGCCAAAAGTTCGAGGCAAATCTCACGCAAGGTCTCGCCGATGGCAGATTTCATATCATGAATAAAGGATGGAGCCTGGCTGCAAAATTTCACGCGTCTCACTCTCCCCTGGCAGGCCCGTTTGAGGAAAGATTAAACCATTTTCATGCTAATGAGTGATGAAGTGAATTGCTTATGGAATCTTTTTCTTGTCCAGATAATAGACCCTAACGCAATACCAAAGCGCAATCAAAAGCAATAGTGAGCCAAGTACCAGGCTCAGCGTTGTTTTTACCGGATCATCCCATCTGTCAACCACATAGTGTGCAAGCAGATCATGGGACAGGCTGAACACCATAATCAGGAGAACGATCAGCGGCAGAAATACCCCAAGTTTACGCAGCCATTCAGGTACATGGCGCCTGTAGCTGATGTATATCCAGGCTATCAAAAAAAGTGACGCGATCAGAATAGATAAAAAGAGGCTCAGAAAAGGGTTGAGCCATTCATCAACAATAAAATCCCAAAAAGGTATAAGCACATAGGTCATAATAGACGGTGGTGGCCGCCCAAAATTTTCGGCCAGCATCACCCAGTATTCATCGCCGTTTCCGGCGTCAGCCAGCGTCCAGATGGCAACACCTGCCAGGCTGTCTTTCTGGATCCAGTCGAGGTTGAGGCCAAAATTGGTTGAATCAGCAAAGTAATACGTACGAACAGCGGTGCTGTTTTCTACCGGGTAAGTCACGCTGTTAGATCGTGAGGCTTTATCATCAACGATTGTCAGCGGCCCGCCACTTCCGGCCGTTATTGCACGTTCTGACAACGCGGCCTCCATATATCCATAGGATCTGTAGTCCAGGTGTTCATGCCGGCCGTTTTGCTTCTGATGGAGTGCTCCTATCCAGCCAAGAGATACAATAATTTTCTCTTTCGGTATGCCCTCTCC
>Ga0102928_1001372_pt1 | contig 15255 bp, 10 predicted proteins | sample SalPonR1_B_D1_MG_FD_78504 | JGI IMG/M metagenome (GOLD analysis project Ga0102928, IMG submission 78504) | Salt pond soil microbial communities from South San Francisco under conditions of wetland restoration - Salt Pond MetaG R1_B_D1_MG | ecosystem: Environmental > Aquatic > Marine > Intertidal...
GGGCGCGCGCAAGCGGTCGCTGTACTCGTGCGTCTGCGACACGCCGCGCCTCGAATCGCCCTCGAGCTGCGCCACGGCGTGCCGCGTCTCGCGCCGCTCGGCGCGCCTAACTTCGCCCGACCAGCCCAGATCGCTATCGTCGACGCTGCTCGTGCTGCTGCTGCTCGCCGAGTCGAGCGCGTCGCGCCCTCGGTGCTGACGCACGCACACGCGCTCGCTCGCGTCAAGGTAGCGCGCCCTCGGCGGCCGCACCTCGCCGCCGGCGTCGGGCTCGTGCTCGAGCTCGAGCAGCTGGTCAAACGCCGATTTGCGCGCCGGAGCGGCGCGCCGACGCGGTTGGCGCACGAGCGCCATCTTATCGGCTAGCTCTTGCCAGTGGTCGAGCCGCAGCACGCGGTCGGCCAAAAAACGCGGCATCGTTTGGCGGCAGAGCGTGCGGACGCTGCGCGACGGCCAGCAGCGCGACGGCCACGCGGCCGACGCAAACGCTTCGAAAGCGGGCGGCGACGGCAGGCCGTGCATGCCAATGGCGGCGTACGTAAACGCCAGCACGTCGAGCGCCATGTAGCGCTCCATAAATACGAGGCGTGTGCGCGCGGCGTCGCTCGTGTGCAGCAGCAGCGCGTAGTGCGGCTCGGAGCGCAGCTGGTCGAGATAGTCGGCGCGCGTCGCGCTCGTCAGCGCACGTCCGTGCTCTTCGAGCCGCAGCGTGTCAAATGCGAGCTTGACAACGCGCTCAATTCCGCTGCGCCGGTCGGTGTACACGACGTCGGTCAGCACTTTCTTCTCGCGCAGCGCCATGCGCTCGAGGCGCGGCCACAGCACGCGCTCGACCAACTGCCGCTCGTGCTCGCGATCGAGGTCGAGCGCAAAAAAGTCGCTGCCGGTGTACGCAATTTGCACCACCTCTAGCAGCTCGCGACAAAAGCGCTCGTCGCGCGGCCGCATCAACGATCGGGCGCGCTTCACACCACTCATCGCACGCTCGCACTGCACCGTTTGTCAGCAAATAAGAAAAAATCGGCACTAATCAATGATGGCTGTGCGCGGGTTTGTACCGCCGACCAAACGGTTTCTTATTTTTTTTTTTGGTGCGTGCACACACGCTAGACTTTTTTTTTCTTTACACTGGCGCCAAAAGGCATCGAATGCAAGTAGTTTTGGGCAGCGTAGTGTGATGGCGCGCGAGTCAGCGGTTGGCGGCGGCGGCGCGCATAAATGCGTATTGAGAGTGGTCGTAGTGGGCGATTGTCTCGCGCGCTTGACGACACGCATCGATGGCGCGCGTCAGCGCAGCGAGATTGTAGCGCGCAAACGGCGGTTTGCGGCGCACCATGCCGGCAAGGCGCACAATGTGGAGCTGCGCCGTCTCGATCGCGAGCAGCATCAGTTGCTTGGTCTCAAACGCGCGCTCGTAGCCAATGCCCTCGATGTAGGCGCACGCAATGGCGGCGAGCAGCGGCGCGCGCGTGCCAATGCTCTCGTCGACCGCGCTATTGAACATAAACTCGCACGCCTCCTCGCCGCTGCGCGAGAGCGCGCACTCGCAAAACACGTCGCCGCATATGGCCCAGAGTGCGCTGAGCGCTTTGACGAGCGGCAGCGGCGAGTGCTCGTCGCACGGCACGGCGAGCTCGGGGAAGCGGCTGAAAAAGTTAAAGTGCATGCTGTCGAAGAGCGTGCGAAAGCGGCGCTTGTCGTCCTCGCCCACGCTATCGTCGTAGTGCGCCGGGCGCACGCGCGTGCCGCCGCGATACTCGACTTCGCGCATTATGGCGACGAGGTTGTCGACCACGAGCTGCTCGTCGATGCGCCGCCGAAAGCGAATGCGCAGCGAAATGTCAAACGGCTCGAGCGCGTGCGCGAGAAACGTCTGCGCAATTTCGTTGACGACCGACGCGTTGGCGCGGCCCGGCGCCGCCGCGGCGCCAAAGAGCGCGCGTGCGCCAAAGCGCGCGCTCATGGTGCGATCGATGGCGCGCAGCGCTTCGCGCCGCTCGTCGCCGCCGTACAGCTTGTCGAGCGTGTCGGCGCCGACCGGCGTGCGGCCGGTGTACGAGCACGTCGCGACCGTCAGCAGCGTGTCTTTGCCGGCGTACGCCACCGTGCCCGACGTGCGCGCCTCGCGCGCCCGCTCGGCCATGGCGTCGAGCTGCATCATTTGCGTGCCGCCCGCGCGCTTTGTCGCGCGCGATGGCGCCGCGCGCGCTTTGTCGTCGTCGTCGTCATCGCCCTCTGGCTCGCTCTTAACTTCACGCTTGACGCGCGGCGCGAGCAGCGAGTCGGCGCGCTGCCGCGCGCGCTCGGGCGCACGCTTGTTGTCGACCAGCCAGCTATAGTCGTTGTGCGGCAGCTTGCTGCGGAAAATGCCGGCGTAGAGCGCGCGCACGCGGTAGCCGTTGGCGCGCGTTGGCGCGCACGCCAAAAACTCGTCGTACAGCGCTTTGACGGCGGCGAGCGCCAGCCGCTGCTTGGCGTCGGACGCGCTCATTTGTGCCAAGACGACGCGTGGTGGCTCTGTTTGGGCGAGCGCGCGCGCGCCCGCCCGCGCCGACTTTGCCGCACGCTCTTGCTATCGACATCACTTGCGACAACAATGAGCGCGCGCACTAGTGGCGGCGCCAGTGTGGTGGAGGCCAAGAAGCGCACCGGTCACCAATTGTTTGCGGCGCTGCTGCGCAAGCCGGCGGCCGGCGGTGGCGGCGGCGGCGGCGCCAAGAGCGATGCGGCGAGCAAGAGCAAGACGAGTGGTGCACGCGGCGCCAGCAGCGGGCGCACGAAGAGCACCAGCGTACTGGGCAAGCGGCCCAAAGACGTGCACCTGAGCGATACGGCAGCAGCGACGAGCGCGACGCCGAGCACGCGCGAGCCGAGCGACGCGGTGCACAAGGTCGCGACCGAAGACGGCGCGCGCAGCGAGTCGCTCTCCAACACGTTTGGCATCGATACGTACGAGCTGACGCAGCGCTATCTGGTGCAGACGGCGCTGCGCACGGCGCAGGTCGACGCGCAGGGCGCGCCGAACGAGACGGCCGACGAGCGCGACGCGCGCAACGTGCAAGCGGCGTCGGCGCAGGCGCAGCAGCGGCGGCCCGGCGTGCAGGCGGCGGCAACGTGCAACCACATGGTGCGCATCATTCAGAGCGACATGGAGCGCGACGCGCAGGGCCTGGTAGTGCTGCCCAACTCGACGCCGTACGCCGAAGAGGACATGTCGGCCTTTGCGTCGACGTTTATTGCCAACGCAATCGAGCAGGCGCCAACGTTTGCGGCGCACGAGATGCTGCCGTCGGACGAGATGCGCGCGCGCTCGACCGCCATTACGTACGAGTACTTTGTCTCGTTCTGCCGCACCGCGCACCCGAACGAGGCGCGCTGCGCCGCCGGCGACGCGTGCTGGGGCACCAATCTGTACGACGAGCGCGGCGCGCCGCTCGTCAAGACGGTGTGGCGCGTCTTCTGGTTTCCGCACGAGTATCAGCGCGTGCAGCAGAATCCGGCGCACTATGCCAACGAGGCGGCGTTTCGCTACTGCATTGGCTGCAAGTTTGCCAAGGCCAATCAGTGCATTGTGAACGCGACGCTGCGCAACAACCGCATTCGGCCCGAAGTGCTGGTGTGCGACGCGCACGTGCTCGTCGACATCAACGGCGAGTTTCCGGCCGAGGCGACGCGCGGCCGCCTCACCAACGGCTACAACGGCGTGGTGCAAAACATTCCGATTATGTCGCGCGTCGGCTGGTCGGTTACGCCCGACCAGCAGCGCTCGGGCTGCTACCAGTACATGAGCAATATTCCGCGCTACCCGCTCGGCCGCAAGTACTACGAGCGCGACTCGGGCGCGGCGAGCAACGGCGCCGCCGGCGCCGTGGGCGCAAACTCGGGTTTCTGAACGGTGTCGTGCAATGGCCCCTGGTGGGCATTGGCCGCAAAGCGGCCGCGTCGCCCGCTCCGCACACCGACGTGGCGTATCAGCTGTGCTGGTGCGAGCGCATCGCGTGTGCGGAGCGGGCCGATGCGGCGGCCGAACGCGCAACCAATGCCGACGAGGCGCGACACCGAGAACTGGGTCGGGGCGAGAGCGAGATGCGTGAGCAGGTGGACGACGCCGCGGCGCGGCGCCTCGCCACATACGTCAACTGCGCGCTCTTTGACGCGCTGGGCGACGAGAGGCGCGAACGCGCGCTGCCGTACGCGCTGCGCGTCTTTCTGTGCGCGCGGCCGCTCGCCGCCGTGGCGCAAAGCGACGCGCTGCAGCGCGCCGCGCAGCAAGCGCTTGGCGGCGACGACGACGACGACGACTTTGACAGCGCGACGGCGTGGCGCCCGACGCACTTTGACGCGCTGCCCGACGACATTGAGCATTATCGTGTGTACCGCACGCTGGTGTGGCGCGTCGCGCTGCTGCGCCAGCTCATTGACGAGGCGAGCGCCGCCGCCGCCGCCGCCGCCGCCACTGAGCGCGACGAGCGTGCGCGGCGCGAAGCGCTCGAGTACCGTTTGCACGAGTGGCGCGACGCGCACATTTTGCTCGCGCTCGCGTTCGACGAGCTCGGCTACGTGCCGCGCGACGACAGCGCCGCGGCCGCTGCGCTGCTCGAGTGCTACTCGCCCGACGTGCACACCGTTTTTTGCGAAGGCGAGCTGCCCGACATGGCGCGCGAGCTGGGCTACTGCGAGTTTTTGGCGCACCGCGACAGCAACGGCGACGCGCTGCGGCGCGAGTTTCCAATTGTCAATCTCTTTACCAAAGCGCTGCCGCTGCGCGCCGACGTGCGCGACATGGCGCAGAGCGCCGCCGACCTTGCGTCGAGCGACAGCGGCGCGTTTGGCCTCGTCAAACTGCTGCTCGCCGCGTCGTTTCTCGGCGTCTACCGGCGCGCCGAGTACCGGCCGCGCTGGCGCATGCGCTACGCCGTCTACAAGCTCTTTTTCTTTGAGCCCGACGCGCGCGTAACGCGCCACTGCCGCGCAAAGCGCGCGAGCGCGGCAGTGGCGCTCGAGCGCGACTTTAGCTTCAACGAGCTGGTTGGCGCAGTGCAGCGCGCGCACAGCGAGAGCGGCGCGGCGGGTGGCGGCGCGCCGCCGGGCGGCACTGGTGGTCGAAAAGCGCGCGAGCCGGACAGGGCGCGCGAGCGCAGCGCGCGGCTCACGTACGTCGACTTTGAGGCGCTGCTGGAGGCGCGCTTCAAGGCGGCAAAGTCGGAGCTGAGCCGCGGCACGCGCGACACGAGCTTTGCCGCACTGCGGCGCCGTGCGACGCGCGTGCGCGAGCAGCGCAAAGAGCGCGTGGCGCACAGCGACGCCAGTGGCGCGCTGCGCGAAGCGCGCCACGTCGCCAATGCGGTGGCGCGCTGCGCCGTCGAAAAGGCGCGCGGCGAGGCGTACTATCGGCAGCTCGAGGCGCTCGGCGCTCTGCCGCGCAGCGGCGCGCCGGTGGCGCGCAACACACCGCCGCCCGTCGTGCCGCCGCCGGCGCCGCGCGGCACGCACGTCGATTACCGCAGCGCGGTGCTGCGCCGCGCGCCGTGCGATTACGCGCCGACGTCGCGCACGCAGGCGGCGCGCGACGCGCTCGTCTTTGCGTGGCTGACGGCGTCGACGACGCAGCGCACTGGCGCCATTGACGGCGACACGGCGGCGGGCCAGCGCGACTATTTGTTTCAGGACGCGCTCGCGCTCGCGCTGCGCCAATTCGTGCTCTTTGGTTTGCAGCGCTGGCACGAGGCGGTGCGGCACGAGCTCTTTGCGCGCGTCGAGTGGGGCGCGTGGGAGCGGCAAGTGTGGCGCGCGCACGGCAGCACGCTGCGCGCGCTCGACGCCGCGTACGACACGCGCCCGCCGTGCGCGCTCGGCGCGTTCTTTGCCAACTACGCGCAACATCGCTTGCTGGCGCGCTTTGAGCGCGAGAGCGTGCTGCGCGCGCACATCGAGAGTGGCCGCGAGACGTTTCTCGACGCGCTCCTGCGCCTCATGCAAAACGAAATTACCGAGAACGGCTTTGGCAGCAAGCCGATTGATCACGTGCTGCCGCGCGAGACGCCGCTCTTGCTCAGACACCTGCTCGCCTACTACCGCTACCCGCGCTTTGCGCCGCTGCTGCCGCCCGTGCACGCGGCGCCAGTGCCGGCTGCGCCGGCGGCAGAGGGCGCAGGGCGCGTTTTTGAGCAGTATCACGAGCGCATTGTGCCGGCGCAACTCGAGTACTTGATCGAGCCGGTCGGCGCGCACGCGCTGCCGCTCGGCGAGCGTGTCGACGGCGCGTGGATTGAGCGCGAGCTGGTGGCGCGCGCGCGCTTTCCGCTCGCCATTTTTCACGCGAGCGAGCACGTGCTGCGGCGCTTTGCGCACGTGCGCACGCAGTACCACTTGCTGCCGAGCGACGCCGTGCTGGACGAGTTTGTCGAGTGGCTCGCGCGCCAATCGCCGTACCAGTTCTACTTGCTGCACGCGTACGCGCGCGCCGTGCACCAGCACCTCAACATCTACTCGGTGCCGCTGCCGCGGCACGTGGCCGAGCACCAGCTGCGCTCGCTGCGCAACTACTACTGCGTGCCGCGCGGCAAGCCGGTGCCCGACAAGCTGCTGACGGCGCTCGTGTGCGTCGATTGCCAGCGCTGCGCGCTCACGTTTGTCGAGCCGGGCCAAAAGCACTCGAGCATGGCGACGGGCAACAACAGCGTGCGCTTTGTGCCGCGCACCGACGACGACGACGTGCTCGAGCACTTGCGCGAGCGCTGCTTCCGCCCGCTGCCGCTCGCCGCGCTGCGGCCGGCCAAGTCGTACACGCACGTACTGCAGCGGCGCATGCGCGCGAGCGCGCGCGCCTACGACCGCTTTGTCGACGAGCCGGCCGACGCGTACCCGTGCCACAACAAGAGCGCCGACGACGCGCCGCGCTTGGCGCCGGCGCAGACGGCCGAGGAGTTTGCGCGCGCCGTCATTGCCGGCGAGCACGACGCCGCCGCCGACACCGACGGTGGGCGGGCGGCGCAGCAAACCGACCGGCGCGACGCGCTGTACGCCAACGACGCGCCGTTTGCGCGCCGCGAGCTGGGCGAGCTGCGGCTCGTGGCGCGCGGCATGGGCCGCCTCGGCGAGCTAGACTTTGAGTCGGCGATGTGGCGCGAAACCGAGCGCCGCATGCGGCTCTTTGGCGACTATGGCGCGCGCGCGTCGCGCTACGACGCGCCCAATCGGCGCTCGTTTCTGCTGCTCGGCCACTCGGCCGAGAACGCCGACGCGCGCTACGACGTAGTCAAGTGGGTCGACGCGAGCAAGCGGCAAAAGAGCGAGGACAAAAAGTTTAAGCAGCACACGACGCAAGACGTGCGCATTGGGCGCATCTTTGACGACAAGGCGCGCGCGAGCAAGCAAATCAAGCACGACGTGCAGAAGCGCAAAGACGCGTTCAATGTGGTCAAGTTTGCGCAGTGCTCGCGCCAGCAAATGCTGCAGGTCGACTTGTGCGGGCGCGCGCTGCGCGCCGACGCGCTCAGCGTGAGCGGCAAAGAGCGCCGGCTCGCCAACGAGGCGGTGCTGGCGTGCACCGATTGCTTGGCGGCGCTGCGCACGCGCGACGCGCGCCCGATTGCCGACCGCGTGGTGTGCGACACGTGCTACCGCGCGTCGCAGCGCGTCGGCGGCGCGGTCGCGGTGCGGCACATGAGCGGCGCCGGCAAGCCGCGCGTCGCGCGCAACGCGCTCGCCACGCTCTCGGTGGCGCACTCGCGCACCACGCGCTCGACCGAGCGCCAGCTCGCGCTCTCGCCGTCGTTTGCCGCGCTCTGCGGCGACGTGATTGCCGAGGGCACGCGCTGCATTCGCCACCACTGCCTCAAGGTCAAGAGCGGGCCGGGCACCATGGTCGGGCTCGAGGTGCTCAAGGACACCGATGTGGGCAACGAGACGTACGGCTACGTCTATTTTTGCACCAAGCACGCGGCGGCGTACGCGGCGCTCTTTCGCCTGCCCACCGTCATTGCGCTCTCGACGCTCGAAAACTTTCTGCTCGAGCGCAAGCGCAACTTTGACGAGGTGACGGCGTCGGGCACGTCGTTTCTCGACGACGTCATTCGGCGCGCCGCGCACTCGAGCTCGATTGGCTCGGCGGCGCGCGCGCGCGAGGAGCACGAAATCGACGAGCGCAAGGAGGCGCGCGAGCGGCGCAACAAGCAGAAGCGCAACGCCGAGCGCCGCATAAAGCGGCGGCGCGCCAACGCGCGCGAGCGCGATCTGCGCGCACCGTAGTAGCGCTGCAGAGTGAAAAAGTACGGAATTAGCACACGCGCAACAATGTCGTCTGACACAGTGCCAACGCTCGCCAAGCGCGAGGCCTCGTTCCTCATGAAGCACGCAGAAGATGTCTGCTACTTTCGCGTCGGTCTCATGTCGCCGGGCGGCACTGGTTCGCCTGGTTGCTGGGCCGCCTCGGCGTCGCTCGGTGTCGGCGCGTTGGTGCGCAAACAGTTTCCCGACGCGCCGGCATTTGCCGCGCTGAGCGGCACTTGTCGCGCCTCGTCGCCAGACGCCGCCACGCTGGCGGCGCTCCGCGAGGCGCAGGCCACACTGCAGCAGTGGCGCGACGACAAGTGGCGCCAGCTCGTCAACACAATCGATCGTCTCGTCGAGCTGTACGAGCTTTTCGACAAGCATCCGCTCAGCGAGCGGCAGGAGAAGGAGTTTAACGAGTGGTACGGCAAGCTCTTCTGTGCTTCGTAGTGCGCGCGCGCGGCAAAATAAAATAAAAGTCTTTTCGGTGCGTGCGCACGAGAAAAGCAAAGCAAAGAGTGTGTGCGCGCGCAACAATGTCGTCAATCAACACAGGCAGCGGCCGGCTTGTTGTCGAACCGCTCGCCAAATACTTGCCGCTCTCGTGCTCTGGCTGCGGGGCGCAGGAGACAGTACCCGAGCAGAGGTACGCGTGCGGAAACTGCAAGGCTGCTGTCTTTTGCACGCTCGAGTGCGCAAACCGCAGCGCAGCGGAGCATCGGACGCATTGCGAAACAATAAAGGAGACCGGCGTTCTGTTCTCGGAAGGCGCGCTGCACGTGGCCGCCGACGCGCTGCGCGCAACAACTCGCGCCGCTGTCCGGGACGTTCGCGCTGTGCTGCTGATACCAGAGGGGTGTGGCGAGCCGTACTCGGTAGCGATGCACGGCGCCGAAAAGCTGAACTCGATATTGAGCGATTTGTGCGAGAGCTATCCAGGCGAGCCAGCTACGCTCTGCTTGGCCGAGCAGATGGAGGTGGTCGGAGACACGCCGAGCGACGTCACATTTGTGCTGGTTGAAATGTTTGCCGACAGCGGTACATTGCGCGTGGCGCCAGCCACGCTCGTCTTCAAAAACGTGTGCAGCCAATGTTACGCGAAGACGAGCGCAGAGCACGAGCAGTGGGAGGTGTGCGAAAGCTGTCGCGCGCAGGCGTACTGCAGCCGCGCGTGCCAGCGCGCCGCGTGGCCCAAGCACAAGAAACTGTGCGCACGCATTGTGCCGCGCGCGCGGCGAGACGTCACGCAACTGATCGCAAAACAAAAGAGCAAGTGAAGAAGAACGATGAGCAAGCCGGCCGAGATTGACGCCGTGCAGATTCGCGCCGAAATGGTCGATGGCCAATTTGAGATCAGCGAGCAAGCGACCAAGTTTATGGCGCAAGTGCGCGAGGTGCTGGGCCAGGCCGCCACAGACCTGTCGCACGCGGCGCCGGCGCACACCGACGTCGGTCGCTTCATCGCCGCGCTCGACGCGCTGCAGCACACCAAGAATCTCTTTTGCGACGCCGTGATCATCGGCAACGAGGCGCAGAACCGCAAGAAGCGCAAAGCCGACGCGGCCGAAAAAGAATGAAAAAAAATATAGTTTTACTTTTCTTATTCTGCGTGCCGCGCGTGCGCGCGCGCGCGCTTGCGAGCGTAAAACTTTGTTACCAAAAGCGCCGCAAACGCAACAATGAGCAAGCGTGCGGCGAGTCTGCGTGCGCGCGAGCGCCTCCAGAAAGCGGCGCAAGACGACTGGTTTGCGTCGTCGTCGTCGTCTGCCGCGAGCAGCGACACGTTTGTCGTGCCCGACAATGTCGTCGAGTACGAGTCGCGCAGCGCAGAGAGCAGTTTGTTGGAGCCGAGCGACGGCGCGACTGGCAGCGGCAGCGAGACGATGTCGGAGAGCGAGAGCGACAATGTGGTCGCAAAGCCGCGTCGCTTGAAGCTCAAGCGCCGCGAAGCGACGCCGGATCCGCCGGCGTTTGAGGAGCGGCGCTTGGTTGTTTTACCGCCAAAGCACACCATGTCGTGCAGCTTTGGCGCGCCGGCCATCTCTGACGTGCGCGTGCCGTGCACACTGCCGCCCATGCGCGTGCTGCTGGCGCGATCGCCGCCGTTGCCGCCGCCGCCGCCGCAGCTGCCGATGTTCGCGGCGCTGCGGGCCAAGCTGCAGCCGCGCATAGGCCCCGCGCTCGCGCCACCGGCGCCGCCGCCTCCGCCGCCGCAGCTGCCGATGTTTGCGGCGCTGCAAGCCAAGCTGCCGCCGCGCGCGGTCAAGCCGTGGCGCAAGCCGCGCAAGCGGGCGGCGGCGTCGTTTACGGCGCAGGAAGCCGAGTCGCGCGAGCGCGAAGAGGCGTGCGCCCGCGCGCGTGCCGAACGCGCGCAAGCGCGCCAGCAAGCGATTGCGGCGCCCGACAACGACCGCGTGCGCAAGCGCACCGAAACGCCCGCTGCGCCGCGCAAGGCGCTGAAGCGGTCGACGCGCTTTGAGGTGCGCATGCTGCACGTCGAGCCGAGCGACGAGAGCGAGACCGCGAGCGAGCAGAGCGAGGCGGCGAGCGAGCAGAGCGAGGCGGCGGACGCGCCCCCGCTGCTCAAGACGACGGCTGATTTGCTCATTTACGACCTGGAGCGCGCTATCGAGACGGGCGACCCGTTCACTCTCTTTCGTCACATCGCAGAGCGCATCGAGCACAAAGCGCTCTCGGTCGTACCAGACGAGCAACGCACCGTGGTGCTCTGCACGGCGCAACAAATCGCGGCGCACGCGCTACCAGACCCACAGGCGCTCGCCAAGCGCGTAATTGCGCGCTGCTTTATGTGCAAGCGCGCAGTCGAGTGCAGCACATTTCTGTGGCAGCAACAAGTCAATCTGCTGCTTTTTGACAAAAAATGCGCAGAGCACTTTGTTGTGCTTTTACGTGCGCAGTGTACAAAGACGACGGTTGCGGTCTACTTGCGCAGAAAGCACATTGCTGCGCACGAAGCGACGCTGCGGGTTACTTTTGACCACCTGAAGAAGGCGGGGCTGGTTCCAGGCGCAAACCATTCGTTTGAGGTGCTCCGCGACAAGTACTTCGGCCAATTGCAAAAGCAGCGCGCCGCGTCGTTCGACTTTCTGCGCTCTTCGGTGCGCTTGGCCGAGCAACTAAACGCCTAATTTGTTTACTCTCAAGCGCGCACTGTTGCAATCTCGGGCGCTACCGTGACGCGGCCTTTGTGCGCTGTGTACACGCTCATGCGCCGCGCGCTCGCCGCCGCGCAGTCGAATGAAACGAGGCAGTTGGTGCCGGCCGCAATGCATTCGACGGCGCTCGAGGCCAAGTCGAGCGCAATGAGCGCGTCGGTGGCAAACGCGTCGTCTATGGCGCGCACGACTGCGCTCGCGCACTCAAAATCGCTGCCCTTGGGCGCTTTGAAAGTCTCCAAGAAGCGCCGGCACACTGCGCCCAGAGCGGCGTGCCGCCAGTTGCCGCCGTTGACAATGCAGCGCCACGCGCTCTCGCACGCCTCCTTCTGACTCAGGCACTTCACAAAGCCGTCGCGCTGCACAAAATCGTAGACGCCGCTCACGCGGCCGTCCTCGTGCACCACCGCACGACTATTGCTGCCAAACTCGAGCTGAACAACGTCTTTCAAAATGCGTACTTTTGGCGCCGTCATCTTTTGCTGCGCGCGCGCCGCTTTCCACTTTTCCAAGAGCTCTTTTTATTTTTGTCTTTCGACTTTGCGTCGCGCGCGCGCGCACGCACCGCCGGCGCGGCCCATTCTGGTTCGCTTTGGTCTCAGCTCGCCTCGTACACGAGTCGCTCAACATCGGGATAGGCCGCCTCTTCGCAAATCACATCGGACTTGAACCCGAGTTGCATGTGTTCGGCGAGATCGAGCGCTACACACCAGCCGTCCTACGACGGCACATCGCGCGCGGCGCCATCGTCGGGATAGACGTGAAGTATGTTGTCCGGCAACTCGACAACTTTGTCGCCGGCGGCGCGCACGTAAATATGGCTTATCGACGCTTTGTCAAAGTCCACCATAGCGTACGCGAGCTGGCGTGTTAAAGCGGGAAACCCCTCCTCTCGGGGTTTCACTACGACGCTGCCGAGCGTCGCGAGCGCTACGAAGAGCTTGCGGCACGCGTCGTCGAGCACCGATCGGTGCAAATGCAGAAACACCGTAAACCTTTTCGGGCTGACCGAGCTGCGGTACTCGAGTTCGCGCGCAATGAGTGCAGCGCCCTGCGGCAGCAGAGCGCGCACAAGCGCGAATCTCGGCCACTCTACCGGAAACTTGTCGATAAACTTTGTGCTGCCCAGGTAAATCTCTTCCTCGCAGACGCGCACGTCGCCCGACTCGGCGTTGATGTGCACAATGCAATGGTGTGCCTCGAGCGCCGGCGCTTCGCTCGCGTGCACCAAATGGATGCCGAGCAATTTCGCCGAGGCGGTCTTGTACCAGAGCGAGTCAAAGACAGTGGCGGCAGACGCCAGCGCAGGCGGCGCGCCGTCCGTTGCCGAGCCGTGCGTGCAAAACGCCACGCGCAGCGTATTGGCTGTGTACGGCATGAGCAGTTTGTCAAAGTGCAGCACGAGGCAAATGTCGAGCGTCTGCGTCATAAAGCGCGCGTCCAGCGCTTTGGCCACCTCGATGGCGCCGTCCAACGTCAGCGCGGCGATGTCATCGTACGGCATGGCGCAATAGTTGTGGTCGCGCGTGCGCGCGCGCGTGCAACCTTTTGCACATTGCTCTTATTTCTATTTTATATTTTGCTAGCGCTTGCGCTTTTTCATTTGCTGCACGCGCTTCCAGCGCGCGTAGAGTGCGCGGTAGCGCGGATTGCGCAGCGCGAGCGCCTCGCGATTCACGTGCGCGCCCTCGGCCGCAAAGTGCTCTGGCCCGCGGCCGCGGCGGCGGCCCTCGGCCGTGTGCTGGTCAAACACGTAGTCGTCAAAGACGCGCTTGGTGTCGTTGCGCGCGTAGATGCGCGCCACCTCGCTCGCCGGCAGCACCGAGCTGGCGGGCGGAAAGATGGCGTAGAGTACGGCGCGAAAGACGTAGAGCGCTGGCCAGAGCACAAAGACGCACCAATCGCGGTGACTCTTCGGTGCGCCGCCCAACTTGAGGCCAAAGTGTTTGTAGCGACGCACGCAGACAGCGACCGCTCGCTGCGTCTCGACGCCGTCGCGCCGCGCCGCCGCGGCGAGAATGTGGAGCGCGAGGCGCATCGGGTTTTTGTTGGCGCGCGCCGCAAATGTGGCGGGCCGCAACGCTGCCTCGCCGCCGCCGAGCGTAAATTGCGCCAGCTGCCCGAGCCAGTAAAAGCCGTCGTCGCACTTGGTGCGCGCCGCAAAGAGCATGCCTGCGGCGGCGCGGCGCACCAACTCGGGTTCGCTGCGCGCGACGAGCTGCGCCGCGCTCTCGCGGTCCTCTTGCGGCACGCGGCGCCAGTAGGCGGCCGCAAGCGACTCGAGCGACGAGCCGGCGTCGTCCGGATACATTTTGCGCAGCTCGGCGTCGTTTAGCGCCAGCTGCATGGCGCCCGGCGTCAGAAACGCCGCCTTGAGATCGCTAATCAAGCGAATTTTGGGTGCGCGCACAAGCATAGTGACCATGCGCAGCAGCGCTTCGCGCCGCAGCTCGTCGGCGTAGCCGCGCTCGCGGCGCGCCGTCCACTGCTCGTACGCCGCGTCAAACGCGACGGCGAGCCGCGGCGACGCAATGCCGACCTCTTCGCCCGCTATCACCCACAGCCGGTTGACGCTATTGGTCACGAGCGCCTTGGCGGCCGGCAGCATGCTAAACTTGTCGAGCTCGACGGCGGCGTACAGCGCGGCGTCCAGCTCGTTGCGCCGCACATACTTTTGCACAGCGCTCAGCAGCGCGTCTTTGGCGTGGCCGTTGGCGCTGCGCGCGGCGCGAAACGAGTACACCATTGCGCCGTGCTCGCTCGGCGGCGCCGCCGCTGCCGGCTCTTCGCGCGACCACAACTCGTGCAGCGCCGTTCTGACGTAGCGCGCGCGCTGGCGCATTGCCACCATCGAGCACTCGGCCGCGCACTCCGACTGGCGCAGCGCGGCGGCGACGCGGCCCCAGCGCGCCTCGACGCGCTCGAGAAACGGCTCGACGTCGGCGCGGCGCGCCAAGCCGCGCTCAATGGCGGCCCACTGCGCGCGGCTCCAGCGCTTGCCGCCGCTCAGGCACGTCTCGAGACCAGCGCGCTGCTCGAGCGCGCGCTTGTCGGCGCCGCCGGTGCGGTTGTCCTCAAAGTCAATGCCGACCACGTACGGCTGCGGCGCGAGCACGAGCAGCAAATTGCGCAGCGCAGCGTCGCCGACAACCGGATCGAGAATGTAGCGCGCCAGAAAGTGCACGGCCGCTTGCGCCTCGAGCGTTGGCGTCAAGCGGCCGGAGCGTATCGCCTCGTTGAGCTCCACAAAGCCCTGGCCGTCTTTGGCGTAGACGCGCACCGGCTCGTCAAACGACAGCACGCTCTGCTCGCTAAAGCTCAGCCGCTCGCGCTGCAAGTGCGCGCCCGCAACGTGCGGCGCGCGCAAATACTCGCCCGCGCCCGAGCGCAGGCGCGTAAACGGGCCGACCACACGCAACTCCCACGCTTCGGCCAGAATGGCGCGCCGCAGCAAGATCAGGCGCACTTTGTCGGCGCGCCGAAACGGGCCTTTCAGCACATCGTATTGCGCAGTGAGCCACGTGCGCGGCTTGTGCGCCGAAGTCAGCTTTTGGCAGAGCCCGAGCACGCGCACGCTCTGCGAGCTCGCATCGTCGTCCTCGCGCACTTCAATCGTCCCACTCATTGGTGCGCCACACTACCTTTGCGTTTGCAAAGCACGCACGCGCCTCTTTTATTTTATTTCATTTCTTTTCACGCGCGCATGCGCAATCTCCATACGCGCGCACAAATGAGCGGCAGCGACTCTCCAGTAGTTATGGTGAGCGGTCAGCAGTGGGTGAGTCGGCGGTTCTTTGAGCAGCACTAC
>Ga0102928_1001374_pt1 | contig 15242 bp, 21 predicted proteins | sample SalPonR1_B_D1_MG_FD_78504 | JGI IMG/M metagenome (GOLD analysis project Ga0102928, IMG submission 78504) | Salt pond soil microbial communities from South San Francisco under conditions of wetland restoration - Salt Pond MetaG R1_B_D1_MG | ecosystem: Environmental > Aquatic > Marine > Intertidal...
ATTTCTGAAATTGGTTGGATGTGTTGTTCAGTTTGTTGTTGCATGTTATCACACTCTGTATCACATATATATGAGTGTCTGTTTTTAAATGTAAGTGTTACCATATATTTTAGTTGACATCAACAAAAAAGTATTAGTTAAAGAAAATCGTGAAATCCTTTGACACTAACCCCTATCAGTTTAAACACTCTTTCATCCGCCTAACAAGATCTGGGCCATCATTTGCCCTACGTCTACTTCACTAAGAGTATATTTTGTATACTGGTCCATGATTACTGCGGTGACAAATGCAGCTACTAGTGTATAGGCCATGTCATGCATTACGTCTCCCAGGTGGCCGGTTATTTTTTCGTTGCGCATTATTTTGTTGAATCCTGTGCGCAACATAAGTAAGAACGCTAGTATTGAGAATTCTCCTAGCGGACTTGGAAGTATGTAGCCGAGTCCTATCATACTGGCTCCGATTCCAAGGGCATGGCCCTCGCTCTTAGAATACCACCCGTTTTTCTTGGTAAGAAATCCGTTGCTTGCCCACACCTTTGACAGTAGTTTACGGGTGAGGCCTTTACCCTGTTTTTCTTTGCTTTTGTTGTTTTGCATGTTTTCTTCTAGCATCTCCTCGATTTCTTCTATGTTTTTCTCTACAACACTTTCCTCGTCTTCTTTACTTTGTTCTGTCATTTTTAGTTAAACACTTGTGTAAGATAGTTTCCAAGCTCGGTTTCAAAACCAGGGACAACATGGTTCGTGGTTATGGCAGCTACCACTATTATACTGGCGAATACTAGGTAGTACACGAGAGGCGGGTAATGCAGTTTTTGTTTTTGGAATCCGTTTTGGTTGTATGCTTCTTTTACGGTGTCCCTAAGTATTTTGACAAGTCCGAGGAAGTATAGGTAGGTCCATATTCCTTGCCGTAGAATCACAGCCATGGACATAAGCAAAAGAGATGCGGTGGCAGCTGTTTTTTTGCCGTACCGGTGGTATCCGCCGATCTTTTCCTGGTTTGTTCTTAGTCCGTGTTTTAGTTCGAACTGGTGTTTTTTCTGTAGTGCTGTGATTTTGTTTTCCAGTTCGTCTTCGTTGTTGATAAGGAAACCACTGTGTAATTGTATGTTTGGCTGAATAAAAAAATACTGATAGGGCTGACCGGATTCGAACCGGCGACGTTGCCTATGTAGGAGATCTTAAGTCTCCCGCCTTCGACCAGACTAGGCTACAGCCCTGGAAAAACCGTGGGCAGTGAGGGAGGCAGGATTTGAACCTGCGATAGGTCTCTATGGAGTCGCTCCTAAAGCGACCACCTTTGGCCGGACTCGGTCACTCCCTCATAACGCCGGAGCCGAGAGTTGAACTCGGAAAGCATATTTCAACTACAACATTTCCAATGTTGCGCCCGCACCTGTGAGGCCTGCTCCGGCAAATAATCGCCGGGTATCGGACTCGAACCGATAAGGCGTTGTTTCAGCTCGCTTGTTTTCAAGACAAGTGCAGTCACCTTTCTGCTTGACCCGGCAAAATAATATGTGGACGCCGGGACTGTGATTCGAACACAGAAGACATATCCCAGTTCCGTACGTTAGCAACGTACTACCCTCACCAAATAGGTTTGTCCCGGCAAAACAAAACAGTAGTTAGAACAGCGTTTACAGTAACAGGAGCGACTGCAAACTAGAACTTACGTTGCCGAGAACTTTTCTCATATAGTTATAATAAAAATTGGAAAATTTAAAAGGGTTATTGTGTCACGTTGGTTGCGTTAGTAGTGTTGTTTCCGCCGGGATCAACAGACATGTTATACCTATCCAAAGGCTCGGGAACCACACACGCCTTCAACTCTTGACTGTAGTAAGGATGTAGTTCAGGGTACTCACCGACCGTGTAATTACCGGCTCCGGTACAATCCAGTTGACCATTGTTTGCCTGCTGGCTGTAGACTTGGCCCGCAGCAAAACTCAGGACTATGAGACTGGTTACAAGGCCTACTTGTTTTTTAGAAGGTTTGGAACCGATAAAAGCTAGTAGTTTGTCAATAAACTTATCAAGTTTTTTACTCATTAGTTATGGTTTAGTAGATGCATGGTTTTAATTTTATTCCCTTCTTTTTTCCCTCCTTTACAAATCCAATTGGTCTCTGACATCTTCACGTTTCTCACTACCGGTTTGTTTGGCCTCTAAATTATCCAAAAGAGTTTTTAACTTGCACTTGTAACGGGGTTCCCCACAATCCACACAGTTTTTCATGTGGTAATCATAGTTGTGTAATACGTGTCTGCGTTCACGGCCTTCAGGATCTGTAAACTTTATTTCTAACCCGTTGTACCCGTTTTTCACCAGTTTTTCCGCACTGTTAATTGTAATATTTTCTAAGTCATTGTTTTTATCTGTCAGTTTGCTCCACCTCCGTAACGTTTAAAGTAACTGTATGGCCGTCATCAGCAAAATCAGGTTGTACATCGATACTAGTTCCGTCAACGAGAGTTGGATTACTTATACCGAAGTCATCGGTTATTTCTATGTCGTCATCATGGTCATGACCCTCGCTTCCATGGTATGAGTAAATAAGGGTAGGTGTATCGAATATCCGGCCGTTGTCTTCTATATTGTACTCCAGTCGGTAAGTATCTCCGGTCCAGTTAAACGGGGCGTAAAGGTACTGTGCCTGGCTGAGATTGTACAGGTTATCGTCGCTGATTAGGAACATGGTTCCTCGTAGTTGGATGCCTGAACTGCTGGGAAAGTATTCCCCAGTATCTACATTGTACAGTCGGGCGTATATTGGGAAGCTAACTGTTTGGCTTATGTCGGCTTCGACGGCGAATTCAAAGTTGAAGAAACATGCGTGGAATAGGTATTGTTTGTTTTCGTTGCTGATGCTGTTGTTTACTGCAGTCCATGTTCCGTCGGTTGTCGGTATGTCACTGTAGTTGCCGAAGAAGTATCCTTGATCAGTTCTGACTCCTTGTACTCCTGTTTGGTCGTCTCTTTGAATGGTCCGTGTTGAGTCACTGGTTGTGGCCTCTTGTGTCCTTGTTATGTTTGCGGTGGCGTCGCTGCTTCGGTTGTTGCTTGGATACACCTTTGCTCTTTCATCCCTGAGATCTTCTTGGTTTCGTGCTTCGTCTTCCAGTTGTTCTTGTTCGAACTCGAACTCGATTTCTGTGGCGGCTTCCGGCCAGTAGTTTCTTTGCTGAACACAGGTGTATGTGTCGTCTATGTTTTTGTCGTTGGAGACGACTTGGAAGCTGTCGTTGACTACGTTGTCGGTGTAAACCGTGGTTTTAACCGTCCCGTTTTCCGGTACTTTTTCAATATCGTTCCCGTTATCGTCTTTGCCGGGAACTAGTAAGCCTTCTGCAATGTTTTGGGCGTCCGTCTGGTTTTCTACGTAACCTATTTTGATTATGGGACTGCTTTTTTCCCCGAATTCGTTAATCATGAACTGGTTGGTGGCTGTGGCGGTTACTGTTTGGCCGTTGCTGTCCACTCCTTTTACGGGTACACGGTTGATGATTGAGTCGGTTTTGTCTTTTTCCCAGGATTTGAATACTGCTTGGCTTCCGGGTATTATCTGTCCGTCTGCTGTGCTGTCGGAAATGTTTTCGTCTACGGTGATTTCGGTGTTACCAGTTGTAGAGTTGAAATTCAGGTTGTTGATGATGTAGGTTCCGTTATTTCCGGTGCTTTGAACTACTTCAATAGCCTGGTTTACAACTAATTCCGTGGTGCGGTCGCCGTTAACCTCAAACACGTCGTTTGTAGTATCCACTGCTACTATACGGTAGCTTCCGGCCTGTGTGTTGTCCACTATGGTGTCTACTGTGCCGCCGAATCCTTCTGGCTCGAATTTAACTTGGTAGTTATTGTTGCTGTCTAGGTTTGCGGTGAATGTCAAGGCCCAGTTGTAATTACGTGTTAGTTCGTGGTATCCTTTTTCCCGTTTAGCGTCTAGGCTGTAGTTGGAGGCTTGTGGCGGTGATACACTGCCCGGTACGTCTGCTACGTAGCCACTGGGCAGGACGGCGTTTAATGCGTCTTCTATGTCCACATATCCGTTGCCGTTGGCGTCGGTTACTGTACCTGTGGTCACTGACTGTCTTGAAGTAAACCGCATAAAGCTGTACAGTTTTAATGCGAGTTCTCCGTTTTCGTTTATGGTTCCCGTGTTTTTAGGGAAAAACCGTCCTATTAAATCGAAGCTGCTGGTGTCTGGGTTGTATTGTTTGTAAAGTATTTCCGGTTCGTTTTCACCGTTCTGTGCGGTTCCATACTCGCTTCTACGGGTAGGAATGCTTTCGCCGAAGTTGGTTCCTTCAAGCCATAGTTTCAGGATGTCAGGATCGTTTTTCCGCCTGATGTGGACATGACGGTCTATTTTTAATGCTCCTGTGTCTTGTCCTGTCTCGGCGATAGTTTGTACTGTGCCGTTGCTGTCGGTGTATTCGATTTTGAAGCGTTGTGTTGTATTAGCCATGGGTTTTTTACACTGTTACTCCTAGTTTCAGGTTTATGCGGCCTTGCGCAACGTTTTGACCGGCTATCTGTGTAAAGTCTACGTTTTCTATTGTGACGTTTGTTCCTTCATCTGTGCCATCTCCGTTTCTGTCACTCCAGCGCCCGCCAAACAATAGCCATCTTGGGTCGGACGTGTTGTCTGTAACGTATTCATCCAACCATATAATTTGTTCTTCCACAGTTGTAACGGTGCCGTTAGAAAAACGTGAATCCGTGATACTGGAAGCAGATAAACTGCCGTTGCTTTTATCCTCACCATTATTATACAGACGAAACTCGATCACAGGGTTTTGCTGCCCCGGCTGAACTGCGAAATGACGGGCAGCCTCAGGGCTTTGATTACTGATAGTTGTAAGACTCCGGGTTCGGCCACTATCCAAGGTCTGAACAAGGTCAAACTCAAACTCCAAATCGGTGCCAAAAGCACTGAAATTGCTGTCTAAAATAATTTGGTAAGTCATCGACGGCTACCCCCCAGTTTATCATTACTGCCTTCTTTCAAAATATTCAGGAAACTCTGCTTATTAGCTTCGCCTGTTTGATCAGCAGCTTTGTCACCAAATAAAAAATCAGCGATGTTACCTCCAACATTTCGAAGCGGCCCGCCCAACTGGTCAGGCCCTAAATTCTCGGCTTGTTCCCTGCTAATCGTTCCGCCTATACCGGTGAAAGGCCCGGTTTCTCCCTGTTCACGGGCTTGTTGTCCAACGCCTGCTTCTGTAGCAGCGTTTTGAATTGTTTCCCCGGGCGCACTTAAGAAATTGTTCACCGACTCTATCACAGGCCTAAGCAAATCAGCTAAAACTTCTACGGCAGGGACCAAAGCCCTGCTGATAGTTCCTAGTACAGCCGAGATTATGCCGGTAACGCTTTTTAACTGTGATAGGATGCCGGCTAGTACCGCTGCTTTCCCAAGGCCTTCGGCAACACCGCCAGAAACAACACTTTCCTGCTCTTCCCTTTGCCCTGGCGTCATATCTCCGTCTCCACCGCCGCCTGTGACACCGACTTTTACGTCGTCAACTTCATCCTCTAAATCATTTTTAGGCTCTAAAATCACTCCTAACTCGGCATCCGCCATTTTTTACATCATTGCCTCCGCAAATTGTTGTCTTTCCTGTTTGTTCAAACTGTTTTTGATTACCTGCATTATTTCACCTTCCAGTGCTGAAATATCTTTGCTTGGAACTTGCATACCGGTTTCTAGCATTCCCATGGTTTTCACTGCTTTCTGTATTTCGTGGTCTCTTATCTGTGGTTGGTGGCCTCGGCTCCACATCTTTACTATGTTAACTATTTTTGGCTGTTTTTTTTTAGTTTCAAACCCAGTTTTTCAATGTCTTCGCTGTAGGCACTGAACAAGTTTTTCACGGTAGAGGCCTTAACCTCATCTACCTCAATGTCGTTATGGTTCAGTACTACTTCGGCTAGTTTGCCTTGTAAATCAGCCAGGAAATTACCCATGTTTTCCTCGTCAACGTTTAAGGCCTCTATTTCTCCGCCGGCTCCAATCCTTACTTGTGCCTTGATTTGTTCTTCTATTTTCCGGTACTGGTTCCATGGAAGGTCGTAAAGGTTTTCAGGAAATGTTTTTTCCACGGTTTCTCCGTTGTTGTACTGTATTTCTAGTGTTTTCACAGGTTGCGCACCTCAATGTCCACGCCTTCAAAATTTAGTTCCACTGTACGAGTGTCTTTTTCCTCTTCCATTTCAAACTCGTTGATCTCTGCTTTTCCATCAGTGATTACTAGTTCGCCGTTGCCGTCTCCGAAGTCGAAACTGATTTCGCTGATTGGGCTTCTCTTGTCCTGTATCTGCAGTGGGAATGTGGTGTCGTCTAGGACTTGTTTCCATGGTTCGGCATCCTCGACTTTGACCACGAAGCTTGGTTCGATGTCGAATTGGCCTTCACTGATTTCAGCTGGTTCCCTGCCCTGGCCTAACCCATATTCAGGTTGGATATTCCTATCTAAACTTGTGTTGACGCTTTCTGTTACTCCGAATTGACTGCCGTTGATTTTAACCACTGTATCTGTCCACTGCAAGGGGCTGCAGTCTTGTGTCCCTACGCTTACTGTTTGTTCTTGGACTTGTCCTGTCTTGGCTTGTATAGGTGAGAAGGCAATCTGCACTGAGTTGTCGATGCTAGAGGTAAGGGTGAATCCGCCGACTTTGAAGTTTTCGAAATGGAATCGGTGGCTGGGTGTGAATTGGCCGTTAAGTTCTTGATGTTCAGGTAGGTACTTGGTGAATGTGATTGTTCCGGCGTTGCTGTCGTAGCTGCCCATTATTTTTAGTATTTCCAGTGTTTCTGGTTTGCATGTGATTCCGGCACGGTTTTCTACTGGTCCGTCGCTGATTTCAAGTGGTTTGCCGTTGTTTCCTATGCTTCCTTCTCTCCTGTTTGATTCGTCAGGTATGAAGTATGCGTTGGCGTAGCCTCCGAAAAGGCTTTGGATTTCTGTACCAGTGCTGTCGATAAACTGTATTTTTTCTGCTAGTCCTTGTTCTACCATAATACTTTTATTTCACGCTTCTTAGTTCGGCTTCTATATTGTTTTGTATTACACTGTTTTTGCTGTTTTGCGTAAGTGTTTCGTTAATTGTTACAAAGTAGTTAATGCAGTTGTCCTCGTCTTTGAAACGGGCTTGGTTGCTGTTTAGTAACTCGGTTATTTTCTGTGTTAGAAAGCTTACGACTTCTCGGCTTTCCTCTTTCTCATTATCGTTGTCTACATCGAATTTGCCGTCAACATGGTTGAAAACACTGATCTGGATTACGGTATCTACTTGTCTCTGATTGGTGCCTAGTCCGTACCCGTTGTGCAGGGCACTTATTTCCTGTATGTGTATCCTGGGGTACTGCGCTAGGTCGAAGTTGATAGGTATGGTGTAAATCCATCTAGCGTTTCCGTCCCTGTCATTGTTGGGATCGGTTATTTCTTCGTTTAGAAGGGTTTGCAGTTCTTCTACTGCGTTGAATGTAAGTGTGTTTGTCTCTGCCATGGTTTTTTTGCAAAGCCTCGCATTTTTTTGCAAATCCGGTTTCCTTGAAGGTAGCACTTTTCAAGGAATGTTACAATTAAAGTTTCAGGCTTGTTTGCTTATAAAATCCTAGGTAAAGTTAAAGTCAACACGGTTTGTCTCTAACACTTTTCTAACAGCAGGTCTCAGGTATGGCTGGGCGGGCTGGTTAACGGTTCCGAACTCCACGTCATCTGCGTACTCAACGTTCGTACCTACCCGGACCTGTAAATTGTTGGCCTTGGCTAGGTCAGCGGTTATACTGCTTCTAAGCCTGCCGGTATCCACCGGTGCATTTTGCTTGGCTTCACGTACGATTTTCAAGGCCTTCCGGTTTAATGCTTCTGCTAATTGCTTACGGCCTTCATTGCTTATCTCCAAACTCATGGGTGTTGTTGGCCGGGGAAATTGTAGTTAGCAGCTAAAGTATCGCCAGCGTCTTTATCTCCAAGATTTTGTGTTGTCCGGTTAATACTCTTCATAAGTGATTCTTTCCTCTGCCTCACTTTTTCAGCCCGGGCCTGTGCCTCGCTGTCACCTGTCTGCACACTGTAATCCACTGCTATATCCCATTTTGCTATCTTCAGTTCAAGTCTGCGGAACAGGTCTGGTATGTAGGTTACTCTCAATCGGTAATCGTTACTGAACAAGTTGTCTTCCGCCCATGTCTGGTCAAAACTTATGTTGACTCCGCCCCTTTCCGGGTCTTTTGTAACTGTGTAGTTTGAAGCGTCTACTTCTTCGTCAAATCCGCTGCCGAAAAATCCTTCGACTTTTACTACTTCAAATACTTTGGAGAATGTAAGCCGGAACTCTCGCTGGTCCTCTCTTGTCGGCCGTAATTGTTCTTCAATTGTTCGTCCAACACTTGAATCCATTTCAAGCGTGGCATCTAAAAGCCTGTCCTCTAATTCCCATTGGTCGGCGTTCGGCCCTAGAAACTTTAACCGGCTTTTCAAGTCGTCTTCGGTGTTGTACGGTTGAACCATCAGTTACCACTTTCTAGGTCTTCTTCTATCTCTATGATTTGGTAGTCGTTGCTTGGATAGGTTTCTTCTTTCCCGTTGTCAAAAGTAATTTTTATCTCTGTTCTAAATATTCCGGCCGTATCTACATCACTCGGACTCCAGTTGTATTCTACTTCGCCGTTGTCGGCATTTGTAATCATCATTGTCCCTGCGTCTACTTTCAGGTTTCCTTCACGGTCTTCCATGAAAAATTCTACGGTATCGGCGTTTTGAAGATCTCTTACCCGACCACCTTTCCTTATTGTAGCAGTGTATGGGTCGTTTGTATCGCCTTTTTTGAATGTGTTTTGTTCTAGCACAACTGTTTTTTGGAAACTCTCTAATATAAGCGTGTTCCTTCCGAAAAATATTTCCAGTTCTGTGGATGTGCCAGCAGTCATTTCGTATGTTGTTGTAATTGCTGTGTCAATGTCTACGATTACTTCGTTTGATTGGCCGGCAGTCATTTCATAAGTGGATGTCTGGGCCGTGTCAAATACGGTGACAGTTTCATTAGAAGTTTCACCAGTCATGACGTAATTGGTTGGTTGGGCTGTGGCCGTCACATTGTTTTGCTCTGCCGTGGTTTGTGCAGTCATTTCGTAGGTTGTTGTTACTGCGGTGTCAACGTTGATTACTGTTTCACTGGATGTCTGCGGCGACATTTGATAGGTGCTAGTTACTGCTGTATCGACATTTACCTGTGATTCTGTGGACTGCAGCCCGGTCATCGTGTAACTGGTTGTTGTTGCTGTATCTGTGAAGTTTTCACCATCTAAGGACTGTTGAGCAGTCATTACATAACCTGTTGTAACTGCATCATCAGTTACATCATTTTGCTCCGTGGTTTGAATCGGAGTCATTGTGTAACTAGTTGTTGTTGCTGTGTCAACTCTGTTGTTGGTCTCTGTAGACGTTTGAGCATTCATCTGATAATTTGTTGTGACTGCTGTATCTGTACTTGTCTGTACTGCGGCTTCTGCTCCGCTCCAACTGAAAAATGTTTGGCCGCCCTTTGGAGAAGCATCATAATCGGCTTGTACCCAGTTATTGTTTATATTGGAGTTATTTGTATACCATCTTCCCTCATCTATATCTCCTGCAAAAGCTTTAGTTGATCCAACTTCGTTACCGATTGCTAAATCTGCATTAGTTGTTGAGGATGTATCGCTATAACTTGTTACTTCATGATCTAACTCTCCGTCTATAAAGATTTTAACATTGCTGTTTGATTGATCCCATTTCAACACTATTTGATGCCATAAATTATCAACGACATCTTTAACCCCACTTCCACTTGTGTTTGATCCGAATGTTGCAACAGCAACAGTGTTATCGCTTTGAAGATATAACGTGTCTCCTTCAGATCCGTCTGTAGAAGATAAAATAGCATTGCTAAAGTCGTTCTCAGGCGATGTACTAGTTTTAATCCATGCTACTTTTTCAACAGTGTCGCTTGTGGAATATGATTGTGAGCTATTTTCAACAGTTATTTGATCGTCTGTTCCGTCAAAGCTTCCAGCACCGTCAAACTGACCTGTAGTTGATACTGCTCCTTCTACAGTACCGTCATTATTATTAGCGGTGGAGTCAGTAGCAGTCAATGGGTCGTCCTGCAGGTGTTGCACCATTTCCGCATTAACCCCGGTTTGACCCCAAGGATTCGCACCTGTCCCACTTTGACTGTAGTCGGTGCCGTCACCCGTGCCCGCACCAACCACGATTTGATCCGAGCCGTCCCTGTCCCAGGATCCGTACACCCACAACCACGCCTCGTTATTAGTGGTGTCCAGTGATTCGATTTCGTATGGTCGGGTCGTAGACTCATCCGCTTCGGTGACTACTAGGTCGTCGTTGGCGGAGATATTGTCCCATGTGGAACTAGAGAACTGGGCGTCGCCAGCACCCGTATTTGAGCCTTCGGAAACTTTAATCGGCTGAACCTTGTTCAAACCTGTAAGACTAGATCCATCGCTAAGAGTAGAAACTGAACCCGTGTTTTTCTCATCCCAATTCGTAAGATCTACTGTCGCCATTTAACTTTTTTTACCTCTGTTTAAGGCCTTATATCATATTTTTGATAATGCTGGTTCTCACATGGTTGTTCAACTCCGTCAACCGAGTGATAACAATCATGTATCTCTAGTTCAACCCACATAAATCCGTGTGTACGAACTGTTCCATCCTTATTGAAACTAGCCTTGTTAGTATCCATCCAGTTCTGAAGCCACGTCGAAAAGTTCACACCTTCTTCAGTCACGTTATGCTGGGTCTTACAGTTTAAAGTCGGGTTTCCATCAGGGTCTTGACCGTCTACCACTGACCTTTCAAACAAATCATATGATTTACTATCCAACTTACTGTTTAACTCGTTTTTAAGAGAACTAGCTTGACTTGAACTTGTAACCTTGGCTTGAAGATTTATAACTCGATGACTCATAACAAATATAGAATAAAAGAGAGATAAAAAAGGTTACCTCGATTATGTCAAGCTTCCGCTTATATCTGAAACCTGCAGATTACCGGTGCTTGAACCAGTGTAAGTATCTGACAAGCTTCCAGTAATAATCAAGTGGTCGGTAGCACTTCCGTCCGAACCAACTACATTCGACTGATAAGAAATTACTACAAACCAGTGGGTAAAATCATTAGAAGAGCTGTTATCAGTTAGATCAAATGTCACGTCCGGTGCAGACCATTCAACGTCGCCGCCTGACTGACTAAACGTGATATTTGAGGCCTGAACTGTTTGTCTTGAGTAGTTGGTGTTTCCGGGTTCGCTTGTAATTGCTCCTATATCACTTGAATCAGTAAGAGCATCTGTATTATCGTTAAATATTCCGATTGTCCAAGTTGAAACATTTGCTAGGTCATCCGTAGACCTTCTTTGAAAATATTCTTCTCCGTAGTCTTTAAGCCCATCTGCCATTGTTTAATTTTAAACCTCTTCTATAACAAAACTATCTGCTTACTTGTTTAAAAAGATAAAGGAAAGAAAAAAGAAAGGTTTTTAGACTTCCTGGCCGGAACCGGCGTTACCGTACAATACAACCCAGCCATTACCCGTGTTCCTTACAGCAGCACCTTCATTTTGACTGACTGTAACCACTGTATTATCATCACTGTCTCTAACGGTTAGATCCTCTGCAGCATCACTTGTATTGTAGACTTCAAAATACAGGCCTTCAGCATCGGTCGGTAGGTCAACGTTACGTGCCGCACCTCCTGCATCAAAGGCTTGTACCTGTTCATCCGTATTACTTAGTTCCTTGTCACCTGAAAGGGTTTCAACGTTTGTGGATTGTCGGTAAACTGCTCCGGTTTGCGTATCGCTTGGTCGTCTTTGTTCAACTGGTCCTTCTGGCATAGTTTTTCACCTAGTATTGTCCAATAAGTTCTGCTCCAATATTAAATTAATCCTTTTTACTACCAATCCTCTCTAATCCGCATGGTTGAAGTACCGGTTCCTGACTCACCAAGACCTTGCACCAGTAAACTGACAACTGTGGCCTGGCCGAAACTTACACCAAGATCCGGACTGAAACTTTCCTGCGCATTACCAGTACCCGGAACAGTCAACGAACTTTCCCAAACCTTTGACCCGCCGTTGATCCCGTTAAAGGTTCCGTCAAAACTTCTTTCAATAAGTGTTTCATCGCTGTTGGTAATTGTCGGGTTTACAAAAGTAGTGCCTGTAATATCAGCGTTTTTCACTAAGGCCAGTTTCAAGGTTGCATCACCACCGAAGTCAAAGCCGTCAACCTGCATCCTTGCATTACCGTCACTGGCATCGTTTCTTCTACGCCAACTCATGACATGGTTCCAAGAACCGTTTGGAATAGTAACACCAGTCTTCGTATCCGCAGTTATACGTCCTTCCTGCGACAAATCACCTAACACAGAATATTGCCGACCACCAATCCGTGCCCGTACATCCTCACCTGTCGCACCGTTCTCCGCTATCACTCGTAGTGGTTGGTTAGGGTCAGCAATCGAAGTATCATCATTAACAGTTATACTGTGTAAAATAGTTGAATCCTGTGCCGGAGTTCTATCACTGGCAGTATCATCGCTTTGAGCCACAATCGAAAAGTTGATTATGCCGTAACCATACCAGCTGAAATCAATCTGGTAAATATACCCGTTCTCAACTAAAAGCTCTTGATCATATTTGTTTTCAAAATTAAAACCGTTAAAATTCGATTCGTAGACACGAGATTGTTCAGTCCCATTAGCAATTCTAGCCACAAACAATTCCTGTTGATCGCCGTCATAACCCCAGTAAAAACCGTTGTCGCCGTCAAAGTAACCCCATCGGATTTCGCCTTCGGTCGGCGGGTTCGGAACCCTTAAACCGACACCGGCCTGCGCACTAAATCCTGGTGTGTACCGGCCGTAGTCCTCAGACTGTACAGTTATACTTGAATCAGCAGTTGTACCAGTTGACAACTCTATTTCACCAGTGTCAGGGTCAGGGTCTTGCGAAAGACTGCCCGAACCAGTTGTAAATACTTCATCTCGAAGCCCTGAAGTACCGAAAACAGAAGCCAAATCAATCAAGCTTCTTCTTTCAACCGTCTGCATATCATCAAACAAACTGGTTGGGCTGCCAATATCAAGGCCTTTCTGCGATTCACTGGTGCCAACACGGACATAGGTATCTCCTACAACATTATCATTAACATACTCAGCAGAATCAAGGCTTACGCCGGTTTGCAAAGTACCGATTAAATCAACATTACCAGCTGCATCACTATTGTTCTGGTATCGGATCCTTACGCCGTCAAGTTCTGTTGGGAAATGGAAAATATCAAACCCATCTCTTACAGACTGAGAAGTATAAGTTCGTTCCTCCGTTGCTACAATCCTTGGAGTCGCTGCCTGCGCATCATCGGTGTACTCGGCCTTTACTCCGTTTATCGCACTTGGCTCATCAGCGTTAACAAAAACCGCTATAGCAGTAAACGTATCGGTGTCAAACCAGTCGCTTACAAATTCCTCGCCCGCATCAAATGATTTGTTGATTGAAAAGGCCTCGCCTGTAGCACCTTCGCCGATTAAATCACCGTCAGGTTGCTCGCCGTATTTTCTTACTGTGGATGGATTGGTTGGAGAACTGCCGTGGCCGTCTTCTTGTCTTGGAGTATCTAAAGTAGTGTTTATAGTAGTAAGAAGTCCTTCAACTTCGTCTAGGTTTACATCTAAATTATCAATTGTCAAGTCCATTTCTCGCATTGCACTGCGAGAACTAGACATTTCATCATCTTCAGCCATTTTTTTATCTATACCTCGATTGAATAACGATTTCCAACACGCCTTCGGTTGGAACACCGCTAATGTTTGTGATTTCAACTTCTAGAAAACTGTGGCCTGTATCATCTTCAAATCCTTGGACACCGCCACCGCTTGAAACGGTTTTACTAGTCTGCTCTAATATTGCCTTGTTCATTTCTTTATCTTCAAAACTAGAGCCATTCAAAGAAACATCGACATTGGCATCCCAACCGTTTTTCACATGCACATAATACTGTTTGCTAATGTCGGTTCGGTGTTCATCAATACTGTAACTAAGTTGCTCCGGGTTCTTTGTGTCGTCCGGTGTGTAACCGGTTCGGTCGCCGGGAACTTTGAAGCTGTCCGTACTGCTTACATCCTCGGCCTTAATGTAAAACGCTCCCCGGTTACTCGCCATTAAATCAAATCCTATCTCGCGTTTATCGTGATGTCGGCGGTATCACTTGTGCCCGAAGTATCTGTTATGTCAACTCGGACATTTTCTGCAGAGTGAAAATCTTCGTTAAACTCTTGTGCGCCCGTAGAACTTGAAGATATAATATTTTCAGTGTTTATATCAGTCGATTCGTCATTACTTAGCCACACTAAATCGACTTCAAAACCTGAAGCTCTTTCTATTATACCTGTGATTCTGTCGCCGCCTGCAACACTAAGGATTTTAGACTCTGTTGCATTAGAACTGATTGTTAAATCGTTGGCCATCCAGCTGTCTGATTCTCTTCTTTCAGTCATTCTTCTTTTTCACCTTCTAGTTCTTCCTTCATTTTCTTGATTTCATCCTCGTCCATGGCCCTAGGCGTTCCATTATCACTCTTCATTTTCTTCGCCATCTTCTTCACCAGTTTCTTCGCTTTCTTGTCTTTCTTCTTTATTGTCTTCGGATACTTCAGATCCATTTTCTTCACCTTCCTCTCCTTCTTTTTGCTGCTTTTGTTTGACTTCTGCAATTCTCTGGTCGATCGCTTCTTTACCCGTCTTCCTATCCTCGAGTTCACGGAGTTCCTTCAAACGCTCTACTTCCTCGATGTCCTGGATGTACTGTTTTACTTTGTCCACGGTTTTACCTGTTAGTACATGGTCTGGTTCCTCGTCTTCGTTTACCTTAAAGAATTTGCCGTGGCCTTCCAAAAGTGCTTCTGCCTGTGCCTTGTTTTCTACTTCTACCGAACCGTTTTCGTCTAGTTGGAAGTTGTGTGTGCGTCCGTCGTACTGTGCTGTTACTTGTGATGCGGTTTGTTCGCCGTCTTCATGCTGTAGTTTCATAGTATCAATTTATATTTTGTATTATTTAAAATAAAGAGAAAGAAAGACAGAGCTAAGTAATTTTGTTACTTAGATGTCGTACCCGTAGAGGTACCTGACAAATGAGCCCTGCGACTTCTCAATCAAAGCACCGAACTC
>Ga0102928_1001378_pt1 | contig 15232 bp, 14 predicted proteins | sample SalPonR1_B_D1_MG_FD_78504 | JGI IMG/M metagenome (GOLD analysis project Ga0102928, IMG submission 78504) | Salt pond soil microbial communities from South San Francisco under conditions of wetland restoration - Salt Pond MetaG R1_B_D1_MG | ecosystem: Environmental > Aquatic > Marine > Intertidal...
AAACCTGTGACAGATGCGCCGCCTCGGCCGGTCCTGCCGCGTCATGTGCGGCCTTGCGCCGGGCAAAGGCCGCCTTGCGCGCCTGCGCTTTCACTTGTGTCAAATCCGTCATAGCAAAACCGCCGCTGCCAGCCCGAGAAACGCGAAAAAGCCCACGACATCGGTGACGGTGGTCACAAACGCCCCCGAGGCCAAGGCCGGGTCAATCCCTATCCGTTCAAGTATGACTGGGATCACCGTTCCGGCCAGCCCGGCCACGACAAGATTGATGACCATTGCGGCACCGATCACATAGCCCAGTTCCGGCCCGCCGAACCACATCACGCCGACAAGGCCCATCACCACGGCAAAGATCACGCCGTTGACCAGCCCCACCAAAACCTCGCGCCGAATAAACCGCCAGACGTTCGATCCGGTCAGGTCTTTTGTGGCAATCGCGCGCACCGCCACGGTCAGGCTTTGGGTGCCCGCGTTGCCGCCCATCGACGCGACAATCGGCATCAACACGGCCAGTGCCACGACCTTTGTGATCGCTTCTTCGAACTGCGCAATCACCAAGGAGGCCAGAATTGCCGTCACAAGGTTAACCGCCAGCCACGGAAACCTCTGGCGGGTGGTGTCGATCACCCGGTCGCTCAGGCTGCCCTCGCCAACACCGGCAAGGCGCAGAATATCTTCCTCGTGTTCCTCATCCAGAACGGCCATGGCGTCATCAATGGTGATCACCCCGACAAGCCGTTCGTTTTCGTCCACCACCGGGGCGGAAATCAGGTGATACTGGTTAAAGGCATAGGCCACGTCTTCTTCGTCCTGCGCGACGGGAAAGACGTGAAACGTCTCTTCGACCAGATCACTCAGCAACACCTCGCGACGTGCGGCCATTAACTTGCCCAAGGTCACATTGCCCACCGGGCGCAACTTGGGATCGACCAGAATGATGTGGTAAAACTGTTCGGGCAGATCGTCCTGATTGCGCAAGAAATCAATCGCCTCGCCCACATTCCAATGCGCGGGCGCCATCACCACTTCGCGCTGCATCAGGCGGCCAGCGGAATACTCGGGGTAGGTCAGCGATTGCTGAACGGCAATCCTGTCTCCGGCCTCCAACGCACTCAGGATCGCCTCTTGCTCGTGATCCTCCAGATCCTCGACCAGATCAACCACGTCATCCGAATCCAGATCGCGAACCGCGTCGGCAAGCACCCCGGGCGGCAACAGGCCAATCACCTCTTGCCGCAGGCCCTCATCCAGCTCCGACAGGATGTCGCCATCAAACGCGCTGCCATACAGCTCGATCAACCGACGCCGGTCAAAGGCGTTGATCTGCTCCAGAAGGTCGGCAATGTCGGCAACGTGCAACTCCGACAGTTCATGCAGCAATTGTGCCTGCTCACCGACATCCACGGCATAGATGATGCGCGCCACCGCCTGACGGTTCAACGCATAGGCATCTTCCTCGCGCTCAAGCTCGGGCTCTGCCTGATACTCGTCTTCAGCCATGGCCCCTCCGCAATTTGCCTGCCACCCGACAGGAGTAATCAAGCCTATCCGCGTTGACAATCAATTTGGCCGATTTACCCCATGCCAGATGGCGCGTATCGTCGGTTTGCCCGATAGCCACCCACAGGTTCACCTTGACGCATACAGATACAATCCTGACCGGCACGGTTCTGACCTTCACCGGCTCGCCGTTCGACGGCGCAATCGACGCAACCGCACAGCTTCATGAGGCCGTTCTGATCCGCGCAGGCCATATCCACGCAGTCGGTCCGCTCACCACCCTGACCGCCCAAGCCCCGGATGCCGCGATCACCCGGCATGACGGCTGCCTGATCTCGGCAGGCTTCGTTGATGCACATGCGCACTATCCGCAAACCGCCATCATCGCCAGTTGGGGCAAACGCCTGATTGATTGGTTGAACGGCTACACCTTCCCCGAGGAACAGCGCTTTGACGATCCCGTCTATGCCGCCGAGATCGCCAATCGCTATCTTGACCTGACACTGTCCAACGGCACAACAACGGTCGCCAGCTTCTGCACCTCGCATCCGCAAAGCGTCACGGCGTTCTTTGAGGCCGCCCAAGCCCGCGGGCTGCGCGCCTGTGCGGGCAAAACCTGCATGGACCGAAACGCGCCCCCTGCCCTGTGTGACAGCGCCCAAAGCGCCTATGACGACAGCAAGACACTGATCGCTCGCTGGCACGGGTTGGACCGGCTTCACTATGTGATCACACCACGCTTCGCGCCCACCTCGACGCCGGATCAACTCACCGCGCTTGGGGCGCTTTGGGCGGACCACCCCAGCTGCCTGATGCAAACCCATCTCAGCGAGCAGATCGAGGAAATTGCTTGGGTTCAACAGCTTTTCCCCAAGGCGCGCGACTATCTGGATGTCTACGAGGCCCACGGCCTTTTGGGCGCACGCGGCGTTTACGGCCACGCCATCCACCTTACCCCCCGCGAAACCGCCCGCCTGTCGGATATCGGCGCCGCGCTGATCCACTGCCCCACCTCGAACACGTTCATCGGCTCTGGCCTGTTCGAGATGGGCAAACGAACCGCAGAAGGCCAAATAATCGGGCTGGCCACCGATACCGGCGGCGGCTCCAGTTTCTCGATGTTGCGCAGCATGGCCGCCGCCTATGAAATCGGTCAGCTGACCGGCACCGCCTTGCACCCGGCCCAACTTATATGGCTGGCCACCGCCGGCTCGGCGCGGGCGCTGCACCTGCAAGACCACATCGGCACAATCGCCCCAGGCATGGACGCCGATCTGGTGGTGCTCGACCTTGCCTCAACCCCGGCCATCGCACAACGCCATGCCCAGGCCAGTGACATCTGGGAGGCCCTTTTTCCAACCATCATGATGGGCGATGACCGTGCGGTGAAACAGGTCTACATCGCGGGCCGTCCGACCCTCTGACCACCCCCCGCTTCATTGTTCCAAAAATACTCAAAATACGCCGGCGGCCGCATGCGCCATGCCGCACGGCTTAGCACCTCAGCAGCCAGACTGCCCCAACACCATAACCCACAAATGACCGGGGCCGCGCACCAACCCAAAATCGCGCGCGGGCTTGGCCAAAATGTTGCGGCGATGACCCTCAGATGCCATCCAGCCCCGCAGGACTTCGTCCAGGCTCCCCTGCCCCTTGGCGATGTTCTCGGCGACAAAACAAAATCCATAGCCCTGCCTGCGCACCCGCTGGCCGACGCTGCTGCCGTCCGATCCGGAATGGCTGAATTGCCCGGCCTGTGCCAGATCGCTGGCATGGGCCGCCGCTGCGCGCGACAGCGCCTGTGACGGTTCCAAGGCCCTAAGCCCGGCCTTGGTCCGTTCGGAATTGATCCAAGCCTGTGCAGCCACACTCAAATCCTGCGTGTTCTGGGCTTGTAACGGGCCTGAAACCGCCAGCCAAACCACGAGCATCACAAAGAACCGCGTCACATACCCTTGGATCTGACGAGACCGTCCATTAGGACGGGCGCGTGTCGGGCACCCCGCATCAAACATCAGCCAAGAGCCTCAATGCCGCGGCATGTTGCGCACGGCCTGCGGCGGCCAGAACGCGGCCACCGTCATGCGCCGGACCACCCTGCCAATCCGTGACAATGCCGCCTGCGGCCTCGATCACCGCAATCGGAGCCTGAATATCATACGCCTGTAATCCGGCCTCGATCACAAGATCGATCTGCCCCGCTGCCAAAAGGGCATAGGCGTAGCAATCCATACCATAGCGCACCAGTTGCACCGCTTGGGTCACGCGCCCAAATGCTGCACTCTCATCTGGGGTGCCAACCTCTGGAAATGTGCTGAACAAGATCGCCTGCGCCAAGGGCCGATCTCCGCGTGCGTGCAGCGCGCGCGTGCCTTGTGGGCCGGTCATTCGCGACAGACCCAACCCGCCCTCGAATCGCTCACCGATATACGGCTGGTCAATCAAACCATAAATCGGACCGCTCTGATCGCGCAGTGCGATCAATGTTCCCCAAGTCGGTGTGCCCGACAAAAACGCACGGGTCCCATCCACTGGATCAAGAACCCATGTCAGACCGCTGGTGCCTTGGTGTTCGCCAAATTCCTCACCCAGAATCGCATCGTCGGGGCGCTGCTTCTGTAAAACCTTGATCATCGCGCGTTCGGCGGCCCGGTCAGCCGCCGTGACCGGATCGAACCCGGCCAGGGATTTATTCTCGGCGCTGAGATCAAGTGTTCTGAAGTGCGGCAAGATAACGGCCCGGGCGGCATCTGCCATCGCGTGGGCCGTTTTTATGATCGCATCTTTATCCATCACAAGGACCGCCTTCCCATGTCACCGTGTGCGCCATGGGTAGACGGGCCATGCGGCAATCTCAAGCCACGTCGCTGAGCACGCGGGCAAGATCGAACAGGCGGCGGCGCTGATTTTCAGGAATCGCATAATACGACCGCACCAGATCAAGGGCTTCCTTGTCGCCCAACAGATCCGCAGGCACGCCCTCGGACGCGCCACTTGAGGCGTTGTCATTGTCCAGCCCTTCGAAGAAAAAGCTAACTTCGACTGACAACGCATCCGCAATATCCCAAAGGCGCGACGCGCTGACCCTATTCGCGCCAGTCTCGTATTTCTGGATTTGCTGGAACTTGATTCCGACGCGTTCAGCCAGCTGTTGCTGGGTCATTCCAACCAGCCAACGGCGGTGACGAATGCGTTTTCCAACATGCACATCAACGGGGTGCGGCATGATTTTTTCCTTTTCTGCAATTGGTCCGGTTCAGCAAAATAATGCTGCCAGAGCGGGTAAACGATTTTGTTTTGCAAACGCCACGCATCCCAGTAGCGCGTACGAGACCGTAGCAAGTCAGCATTGAAACACAAGAAGTTTCAGTCACCATTTACGCTAGAGAGCATAGCCTTCAACAATTTTAACGGGCACCTATTCTTTCGTATTGGTTTGCCGGTTTTTTGCCTCGAATTGACAGAAGAAAGCGAATTCGGTTAATCGTATCAATATCTTGCAGGCACACAACCTGACCGGTCAATCAACTTCTAGGTGATGAAATGCGCGCCTTTCATATCGAATCGTCCGGGTCGTCTCCGGCATTGTGCGACCTTCCCGCACAACAGCCCAACGCAGGAGAGTTGCGCCTGCGCATCGGGGCCTGCGGGCTGAACTTTGCCGATCTGTTGATGACCAAGGGCGAATATCAGGACACACCCGAGGCGCCGTTCACTCTCGGGATGGAAGTGGCCGGCACCGTTGAGGCCCTTGGCCCCGGCGTCGACAGCCCCGCCATCGGCACCCGCGTCGCCGTGTTCGGCGGTCAGGGGGGGCTGGCCGAGATGGGCTGCTTTCCAGCCGCACGCGCCGTGCCGTTGCCCGACAGCATGAGCGATATTGATGCCGCCGCTTTTCAGATCGCCTATGGCACCAGCCACGTCGCCCTGTCGCACAGGGCGCGGCTGCAACCGGGCGAAACCCTGCTGGTTTTAGGGGCCGCAGGCGGCGTTGGCCTGACGGCTGTGGAAATCGGCAAGCTGATGGGCGCGCGTGTCATCGCCTGCGCCCGCGGGTCTGAAAAACTGGCCGTCGCCAAACAGGCCGGGGCCGATCACGTGATCGACGCCCGCACCGAAGACATCCGCGGCGTCTGCAAATCCCTTGGCGGGGTCGATGTCGTGTATGATCCCGTCGGCGGCGATCAATTCGACGCCGCCTTTCGCGCCACCAACCCCGAGGGCCGTTTGCTGACCATCGGGTTCGCCAGCGGCACCGTTCCGCAGATCAAGGCCAACCACCTGCTGGTCAAGAACCTCAGCGTGATGGGCCTGTATTGGGGTGGGCTGCTAAAAGTCCGCCCGTCGGTCGTGACCGACAGCCTTGCCACGCTGATGGACTGGTATGTCGCGGGCAAGATCAAACCGCATGTCAGCCACGTGCTGCCGCTGGATCAGGCCGCCGATGCGCTAGAGCTTTTGCGCAACCGGCAATCCACCGGCAAGGTCGTGGTCACACCATAAAGCGGCGCCCTGAACGGCTTATAGGGTCGCGAACCCTTGCCGCAGCATGTCCGCCAAAGCGGCCATGACTTCGCGTTCACCGCCCGGCGCGCAATACATGTTGATCTTTTGCGTGCCCAACTCGGGCAGTGCGCCGCCCGGCTCGATCTCTTCCAAATAGGGCGGCGCATGGCCTTCCAGCATCGAAGTCACCGCCAGATCGGCACTGACTGTCGCCTCGACGGTGCGGTCCGATTCCGTATCCACCACCATTTCCCAATCCAGCCCCATTGCCTCTAGCCGGGCCTGATCACCCTTGCGAAACGCGCAAGACCGGCAATAGGCCAAACGCAAGGGGCGTTGCCGCCATGCGCTGCCGCCCGGCGCGCCGATCCAACGCAGCGGCACCTCGGTCAGGGTTTCCCCACCCTGACCCAAGCCGCTTTCGGTGGTCAGCATCATATCCAGCTCGCCCTTGGCGAATCCGTCCTGCAAGCGCGCGGTGAAAGATGAAATCAACTGTATATTCATGCGCGGGAACGCGGTGTGAAATTGCTGCATGATCTTGGGGATCATCGGATAGACAATATCCACCGGCACGCCCAAGATCACCGCCCCTTCAAAGGTGTCTTCCGTCAGGCGACCCACGGCTTCATCGTTCAATTCCAGCATCCGGCGAGCATAGCCCAACAGCTGTTCGCCCGACGCGGTCAGCGTGACTCGCCGGTTGCTGCGATCAAACAGCGACAGGCCCAGCATGTCCTCTAGCCGCTTGATCTGCATCGACACCGCCGATTGCGTCAGGTGCAGCATGCCAGCCGCGCGCGTCACGCCGCCGGTGTCGGCCACGGCCACAAAGGATCGCAGCGTCGTGGTATCAAGATTCCTCATGCATCACCCTTTATGATGTTGAGCCTCACAAACATTCACTTTGCGAATGCATTATTCGCTGCCATACGTATCACCAATTAAAATGATAGTCACTCGATACATCACAGTTGCGAAAGGTCAACCAATGGTTCACTTATCCGATACCCTCCGTCATATGCGCCCACGTCGCGCATCACTTTTCCAAACCCTGCGCAGCATGGTGACGGTGCATCATCAGCGCCGCCGCTTATCGCGTCTGGATGACCGCGCCTTGCAGGATATCGGCCTGACCCGCGACACAGCCCGCAGCGAAGCCCGGCGCCCGTTTTGGGACATTCCTGCCGCACAGCGTGGCACTTGTTGCTAAAAGCTGCCATGAAACCGCGTAATTCAGACCGGTAAAGCTTGAAAAGCGGCCGAACCTAACCGATATTATCAGGCAAAGCCCATGGTGGGCTTGTTCTGACACTTTATCGGAGGCTTTAATGGCTCAGTTTGATACAATCCGGACGGCGGCCGGCGCCCGTTCCGCCCAGATTGATGCGGGTCTGCGCGCCCACATGAACAAGGTCTATGGCACCATGTCGATCGGCATGCTGCTAACCTTTGCAGCGGCATGGGCCGTTGGCAACAACGCATCCATGATGAATGTGCTGTTTACCGGCTTTACCCGCTACATCGTGATGTTCGCCCCGCTGATCATGGTCTTTGCGTTCGGCGCGGTGATCAACAAGCTGTCGGCAGCAGGCGCGCAACTGTTTTTCTACGCCTTCGCCGCCCTCATGGGCATATCGATCAGCTATATCTTTGTGGTGTTCACCGATTTCTCGATCGCTCAGGTGTTTCTGACCACCGCAATCGCCTTTGCGGGCCTTTCGCTGTGGGGCTATACCACCAAAAAAGATATCTCGGGCTGGGGTAGCTTCCTGATCATGGGTGTGATCGGCCTGATCGTTGCCTCGATCATCAACATCTTCCTTGGGTCGCCCGCGATTATGTTCGCCATCTCGATCATCGGTGTGCTGATCTTTGCAGGTCTGACCGCCTATGACACCCAAGACATCAAGAACGAATATCTGGCCCACGCCCATCACGGCGACAGCGAGTGGCTGGGCAAGTCCGCGATCATGGGCGCCCTGCGCCTCTACCTGGACTTCATCAACATGTTCATGATGTTGCTCAATCTGCTGGGCCAGCGCGAATAGGCGTCGCACCATATCCAACGCCAAGGGGCCGGTCATCACGACCGGCCCTTTTCTTTTGGTCTTGTGCCGCTCTGCTACGCGGCCCACCGCATCTGCACAGCCGGAAAATACACGCCCGGCCCAAGTTGCAGATCTACATCGCCCTGAGTGGCAAATCCCATCGCTGTGTAGAACGCGACCGCCGGGCGGGTCGATAAGCACACAAAGGCCTTCACCCCTACCCTGCCCCCGTCTGCCACGATCTGCTCAAACAGGGCCCGGCCTATGCCTTGCCGTCGATGCGCGGGGCACACCGCCACATGCCGCATGTGGCCCAAGCCCTCCACTCCGGGGAGACCAAATGGGGTTTGATGGCTCCAGCCGGCTGCCCCGACCAGTTGGTTGCCCCTGACCGCAACGAAATACCCCGGCGCGGCCAATAACTCAGGCGTGGCATGGCACAGAACAGGCAGCGCCACGCGCAACAGCTCAGGCGGGTTAAGCTCGCACAGCGCCTGTTGATAGCTGCGCCTTAACAACGCATCAATTTCGGTCGGACAAGCGGTGCTTGCGGGGGAAATGTCTGGGGGCGTCATCGGCGGCCTCGGGATGTTGAAGAACTCCTCGCCACCCGTTTGCCTACCCCTTGGAATCAAGAAAGCCGCGCATCGGGCGGCGCGGCTTTCACAGTGTCTGTCATGGGGGCGATCTTACTTGATCTTGCCTTCCTTGTACTCGACATGCTTGCGCGCCACGGGGTCGTATTTGCGTACGACCATCTTTTCGGTCATGGTGCGCGCGTTTTTCTTGGTCACGTAGAAATGGCCCGTGCCCGCGGTCGAGTTCAGACGGATCTTGATGGTCGTCGGCTTCGCCATTTTATTGTCTCCTGCACCGGACGCGCAGCGCGCCCGTGAAATTCGTATGAAGCCCGCCTTTTAATGGTGCGGGCCGCCAAGTCAACCGGTTTTTGCGCTACTCGATGCGCTACGGGTTTCAGTTCGACGAAACCCGCGTCGGCATCTTGTAGAAATGATGCACGCCGATGCTGGTTGTGCGCGGAAAGACGCGCGCCCAACGCGGGTTGACGGCACGGGTGTGATAATGCGTGGCGCCCGCAGTCAAGTTGCGCGGGGCGCCACCGACCATCAGCTTGGCAACCTTGCCCACCTGCTCGAACGCGCGCGGCTCACCGATCACTTCGGGATGTCCATCGCACGTATAGGTAAACTGGCAGGCATATTTCCGGCCCGTGCCCTGTTTGATCACACCACAGATCGAATCGGGAAATTCAGCGCTTTCGACACGGTTCATGATCACCTCAGCGACGGCAAACTGACCCTTCACGCTTTCGCCGCGCGCCTCGAAATACAGCGCCTCGGCCAGACACTGCCATTGCGCGCCGCCTTTTTCAAATGCCAGCCCAGCCAACCAGTCGCGGGAATAGCGCAAATCCGCCTCGGGCCGCGCTGTGTAGCTGGCCAGCCGCGTCTGCGACATTTCCTTCAGCGCACGCGCCTCTTGCTCGAACAGCCGCTTCACGGGCGTGTCCGCCGCAGCCGCTCCCCCAACGAATATCGTCATCGCAATGATAGCCAGTCTCAGCATCGGATCTCTCCTTTCACGGACCACCGGGCCCTGGATTGATCTGGCTCATGTAGTCAAAAGAGTGGTCTGCGTCCAGTCCACGACAGGCGCAGTCAGAATACGACAGAATTTTCAATCCGGCCGCCGCCCCAATCCTTGCCCTATGTTGCGCAGATTGCCAACCGCGCTACCCGATCTTGTCTTTGACCGCCAGCTGTGCGGCAGCAAGTCGCGCCACCGGAACCCGGAACGGAGAGCAGGATACGTAATCAAACCCGGCATCGCGGCAGAACGCGATTGATTCGGGATTGCCGCCATGTTCCCCACAAATCGACAAAACCAGATCGGGCGAGGCCGTCCGGCCCCGCTCGGCCCCGATGCGCAGCAACTCGCCCACACCTTCCACATCCAGCGTGTGAAACGGATCCTCCGAATAAACGCCCTGCTGCACATAGGCCGACATGAACCGCCCGGCATCATCGCGGCTGAGGCCATAGGTCATTTGCGTCAGGTCGTTGGTGCCAAAGCTCAGGAACGCCACATGCGGCGCGATCTCATCGGCGCGCAGCGCCGCGCGCGGTGTTTCCACCATCACACCCAACCGATAGGTGAAATCCTGCCCCGTTTCGTTGCGCACAGCCGCTGCCACCGCATCGACACGGGTCTTGACCAGCTCAACCTCACGGCAGGCCGATACCAGCGGGATCATGATCTCGGGGACCACCGGCGCACCTTCGCGGCTGGCCTCGATGGTAGCCTCGAAGATCGCGCGGGCCTGCATTTCGTAGATTTCCGGAACCGTGATGCCCAACCGCACGCCGCGCATGCCCAACATCGGGTTGTATTCGCCCAAGGCCTCCACCCGGCGGGTCACATCCGACAGCGGCAAATCCAGCGCCTCGGCCAGTTCGCGCATCCCCGACCGATCCGAGGGCAGGAATTCATGCAACGGCGGATCAAACAGCCGGATGCATACCGGCTGGCCCTGCATGATGCGAAACAGATCAATGAAATCGCCCCGTTGCATGGGCAACAAACGCTCAAGCACCGCCGCGCGGTCCTCGCTGGAATCGGCAAAGATCATCTCGCGCATCACGGTCAGCCGGTCGGCCTCAAAGAACATGTGCTCGGTCCGGCACAGGCCAATGCCCTGCGCACGGAAGTTGCGCGCCACCTCGGCATCGGCAGGCGTATCGGCATTGGCGCGCACGGCGATGTCGCGCACCTCGTCGGCCCAAGCCATCAGGGTTTGGAATGACTCGTCGCGCGCCGCCTCAAGCAAGGGGGTCTCCCCCGCCAGCACTTCGCCATTGCTTCCATCTATGGTGATCACGTCACCTTTTTTCAGAACCCGGCCATCGGGCATCGTCAATTGCTTGCGCACGACATCGAATACGATGTCCGAGGCTCCGACCACGCACGGCAGGCCAATGCCGCGCCCGATCACTGCCGCATGGCTGGTCATGCCGCCGCGTTCTGTCAGCACAGCCACCGCCGCGTGCATACCGCGGATATCCTCGGGGCTGGTTTCGCGACGCACCAGAATACAGGCCTCATCCCGTGCGGCACTGGCTTGTGCCGCCTCGGCGGTAAAGACGATCTTGCCGCTCGCCGCACCGGGGCTGGCGGCCACACCACGCGCCAGCACATCGCGCGGCGCCTCGGGGTCGACCTGCCGGTGCAGCAATTCATTCAAGGCACGCGGCTCAATCCGCATCAGCGCCTCTTCGCGTGCAATAATCCCTTCTTCGGCCAAGGCCACGGCAATCGCCACCGCAGCCCGGGCATTGCGCGCCACGCGCACCCCGTCCAGCACGTAAACCGCACCATCCTCGATGGTGAATTCAACCTGCATTTCCTCGCGCAGCTTGACGCGCATCAGCGCCGTGTAATCTTTCAACGCGGTGAAGGCCTCGGGCGCCAATTCCTCCAAGGACGGGCCACGCGGGTCACGTTCCAGATACAGCGCATCTGACCCACCGCGCAGCGCCTCGCGGCCTTGGCTTTGGCTTAGGTAGCGGCCGGTGATCTGGCGCGCGCCGGTCACGCTATCGACCAGCTGGATCACACCTGACCCGCTTTCGCCCTGCCCCAACCCAAAGGCCATCTCCTGCACCACAAGGCCCAAACCCGCATCGGCGGGCGCGCCCTTGGCCTGCCGCAACAGCCGCGCCGTGGTGCCTTCCCATGCCCGCGCCATCGAGCGTAGAACCTCGGCCAGTTGCACGGTGGTGTCTTGCGGAAATTCCTCTTCGGTTTCGGCCTCATAAGCGCGCAGCGCCTGCCCCAGACCTTCGATCGGATCATTCGACACGTCGTCAAACATATCCGGGTCCAGACGCTGCACATGGGTGGCGTAGGCCTGAACAAAGCGCAGATACAATTCCGACGCGGCGTCTTTGCCCAGTCGGTCACTCAACTCGACAAACTTGGCATCATTCATCCCGATATTCAAAACCGCCCCCGGCCCGCCCCAATCGGGATCTTCCGATGACGGGCGGACGCATAACAGGGCTTGCTCGGCAAACGGGGCTGTCAGTTCTGCCATATCTGGCATGTCACCCGCCGCGATGGCATGCACCGCATCAAACGACAGCGCCATCGTGCGGGGCACGGGCAAATCCAGCCGCACCAATCGCTGTAAACACTTGGCGCGACCGCCATGTGTTGTTGGTGACATCGGGGCTGTCGCTGTGATCAGGGTGATATGGGAATCATTATGCTGCACTGCGGCACCTTCTCGCTGCGTGGCCGAAGAATACCCGTCGTTTGGGCTATGGCAAGGAAAAGCCGGTCACTGCCTTTCCTGTGCCACACTAAACGCTTGGCTGAACATGCCCATGATGGACACATCCGCGTGTCGCGCGGTGCGCTTTGTGGCCCTTTACCCTTCCAGCTTGGTCAAATCCGCCGCCTGAAGGCAGATGTCACGTATTTTACCAAGAAGATTCAAACGGTTGCGGCGCACCACTTGATTGTCGGTGTTCACCTGAACCGCCTCGAAAAACGCATCGACCGCCGGGCGCATCGCCGCCATCGCCGCCATCGCGCCGGTGAAATTTTCGGCGGCGTTGGCCTTGGCAATATCGGCTTCGGCCTTGTCCAAGGCTGTGAAAAGGGCTTTTTCCTCAGACACTTCCGCGAATTTCGGATCGGGCCCGAACGAATATTCAACCCCGTCCCGGTCTTCCGCTTGGGTCAGGATATTGTTGGCCCGCTTGAACCCCTGCACCAGATTTTCGCCGTTTTCCGTCGCCAAAATCTCGCTCAGAGCTTTGGCGCGCGCGACGATCAATGCCAGATCGTCACCGCCATCCAAAGTCAGGCAGGCGTCAATGACGTCATACCTAAGCCCCTGATCGCGCAGGTAAACTTTCAACCTGTCATGAAGGAAGGCCAGCAAATCCGTGCTGAGATCGGGCACCAGATTACCCACCGTGCGCAGCAAACTGCCATCGCCGGTATCCGGCGCGCCGTCTTTTCCCTGCAATCGATCCATCACCGCATGAAACGCCGCCCCGAACACACCGTGCTCGGCAACTTCGTCCAATATCTCTTCCAACGTATCGATTTCGCCTTCGGTGGCATGCGCGTGATTGAGGCTGATCTTGTGGCGCAGCAATTGCGCATCAATGAACTTGTCCAGCTTCACGCGATATCCGCCATCCAAAATTATGCGGATCACACCCAAAGCGGCGCGGCGCAGGGCGAACGGGTCTTTCGAGCCAGTGGGCTTTTCATCAATCGCCCAAAAGCCGGTCAACGTATCCAGCTTGTCCGCCAAAGCCACCGCCACCGAAACCGGCGCGGTCGGCACATCGTCGGACGGACCAAGCGGCGCGTAATGCTGTTCACAGGCGGCGGCCACCTCGGCCGGAAGGCCCGCAGCCTCGGCATAGTAGCGGCCCATAAGCCCCTGCAATTCCGGGAATTCATAGACCATTTCCGAGCTCAGATCGGCCTTGGCCACGCGCGCCGCCTGCTGCGCCAAATCGGGTTGGGCGCCGACGTCTGGCGCGATGTCGCTTGCAAGCGCCGAGATGCGAGCAATGCGGGCCGCCTGCGTGCCCAACTGCCGCTCGAATGTGACGTTTTTCAACTGGTCGATCCAGTCGCCCATGCCGTCGCGCGCGACGCGCAGATCATTGTTCCAGAAAAACTTTGCATCGGCCAACCGCGCTGACAGCACCTTTTGGTTGCCCGCCAGAATGGTCGCGCCGTCATCGGCGGTTTCGATATTGGCCACGGTGACAAAGGATTCAATCCGCCCGGTTTTGGGGTTGCGGACCGAAAAGAACTTTTGATGTTCTTTCATCGAGGTTTGCAGCACCTCCGGCGGCAGGTCCAAAAACTCTTGGTCGATCTGGCCCATCAGCACCACGGGCCATTCCACCAGACCGGCGACTTCGGCCAGAAGGCCCTGATCTTCGACAACCTCAAGACCGGCGGCAAAGGCCTGATTGGTGGCGTCCTGCCAGATGTGGTCGGCGCGTTCCTTGGCATCAAGAATCACCTTGGCGCGCTTGAGCTTGGCCTCGTAATCGTCAAACGACGTGACCGCGAACCGGCCCGCGCCCATGAACCTGTGGCCTTGGGTGCTGTCGCCCGCCTTGATCCCGTCGACATCAAGATCGACAACACGCGCCTCGCCCGCGTCATCGGTCAGAATGCAAAGGATCGAATGCAAAGGCCGCACCCAGCGCAGGCTGCCGGCGCCCCAGCGCATGGATTTGGGCCATGGGAAGTTGCGGATCACGCTCTCCAGCACCTCGGCCACGATCACATCCGCCGGGCGGCCCGGTTTGGTGATGGTCGCAAAATAGACTTGGCCCTTCTTGTCGTCCCGCGCCTCAAGCGCGTCACGTGTCACACCGGCCCCGCGCAAGAACCCTTCGATCGCCTTTTCAGGCGCATCGACGCGGGGGCCTTTGCGCTCTTCGGTCACGGTGGGGCTTTCGGCCAACAGGCCGTCGATGGCCAATGTCAAACGCCGCGGCGTCGAAAACGCCTGTGCGCCCGCATAGGTCAATCCGGCCTCGACCAGACCATCCGTGACGCGTTTGCGCAGATCATCGGCGGCACGCGCCTGCATGCGGGCGGGGATTTCCTCGGAAAACAGTTCGATCAGAAGATCAGGCATATCGGTCAGTTCCCATTCGGGGGTGTGGGGCAGTCATCGGGGGCGTGCTGTCCGTCAAACACGACCTCGCCGCAGCGATTGATCTGATGCCAGACATAGCCGCGCCCGTCTTCTGTAATGGCGACGATCCGGTCGATGCCGTATTCGATGCCTTGCTGGCCCATAAAGGCCAAGGCGCTGCCGTCTTGCAAAGCCGCGCCAAGCGCATCGGCATCAAAACAGTCAAACCAGCTGGGGGCGACCAAAGGTTCGGCGCCATCATACATCTCGTAGGTTTCGGTCAGCATGGCATGGCTCATCGACGTGGTGAAACACGCCCGATACCGGATCGGAGAGCTATCGGAATCGATCGCGCGGAACGCATCGTATAGCACCGGTTCAGGCTGCCCCGACACAAGCGATGTCATTTGCACATCATCGGTGCCGTTGCCCGACACCTCGTCATAAAAGGCATAGACCTGAAGATAAT